>Ga0160423_10004800_pt1 | contig 11088 bp, 7 predicted proteins | sample CRUFie14St8metaG_FD_108191 | JGI IMG/M metagenome (GOLD analysis project Ga0160423, IMG submission 108191) | Marine microbial communities from the Costa Rica Dome - CRUD Field 142mm St8 metaG | ecosystem: Environmental > Aquatic > Marine > Oceanic > Photic zone | place: Costa Rica: the Eastern... | reverse complement strand
TTTTTGTTTTTTTTTTGGGGGGGGTCGTGTGGAAGTCGTGGGGGGGGGCAGAGGCGGGCGTGGCGGGGGGAAAGGGCGGCCACCGGGGGGGAGGGGGGGGGGGGAGGGGCACTGAGATCCCAAGGTCACGACCCGAAGTTCTGAATACGACGACGACGACGACGATGGCACTGCTTTCACCTCGCTCCAGCTAAACAGCTCACGGCCTCCCGGACAGTTGTCGTTTCTCCCCTCCACTGTGGCCGCGGTCGAGGGCCTGGCGGACGTTACCCGGAGGGGGGAGAGCACACTCCGCACCCAAAAGAGTTGAGACGCGCTCAAGTGTTTAGCAGATGATATTAAGAAAAAAAATGAAGAATAAACGACGGGGGCTTTGCGCCAAGGATCACCAATCGTTCGTGCCCCAGTCGTCGTCCACCTTGGCCTTGGCCTTCGCTCCAAGGGACTTCCTTGGGGAGCGCGGCGACCTTGGAGAGCTCCCCTGGCTGCCCCAGTCGCCGAAGCCGCCCGAGGTTTTGATCTTGGCGACGGGGGCGGACGTTGGCGCCGACGTCGTCGTTTTGTGCACACCGATCGAGTCAAACCCGCCAAAGTTGCTGCCGTAGTTACCGTTCCCTGCCCCTCCTCCTCCGCCCATGCCACCTCCCCCACTGAAGCCGGAAGTCTCCCCGTAGGACTGCTGCTGGTAACCTCCTTGGTACCCTCCTCCGCCGCCACCCCTCCCAGGCTCCTCGTGGTCCGCAGTGATGTCCTTGATCGTGTTCATGAACATGCTCCAGCCCTTGGTGGCCATCTCCTTCCCCTTCGCAAGCCCGACCTCAGCCTGAAGCATCACCTTTCCGGTCGTCTCGCTGTTCCTCAGCGTGTTCCAACTCTTCGAGGCGACCTCCTTGCCCTTCATCAGGCCGACCTGGGCCTGTTGCATGAACTTCTCAGCAAGGTCGTCGCCGCCAGCTCCACCCCCGGCAGCCTGCCTCGCCTCGTACTCCGCGGCACTGATGCTGCCCGCCGATCCCACGCCCCAAATCTGCTTTTTTGGGGCCCCGCCCACTCCTCCTCCCATCCCACCCCCTCCAGCGCCGTTCTGGTAGCCCCCTCCGTTGGAGCTGGACCCGACGCCCCACATCTGCCTGCCGCCGTTGCCGCTCGTGGTAGTGGCAGCGCCCGAGTCCTTGTTCGTTCCCCAGTCTCCCCAGCTGTCAAGTCCACCGCCACCGCCGCCACCGCCGCCGTTCGACCTCTGTGCCGAGGACGACAGGGTCCTCGGCTTGGGCTGGGGGGCGCTGCTCTCCATTTTCTGCGGGGCGAACAAGAGGAAGAGGGCGTCAGGACGAGCGAAGAGAAAGAAAGAGAGAGAAGTGTGTGCGCGCGTGTGTGTGTGTTTGCTCACCTGAACTTCTGCGGGGGAGGGAGGGGTGTACTTCCTGCCCTCTGCCGCAGCGGACATCACCTCCCGGTAGATCTCCGCCGCCTTCGTGTGGTACTTTTTCGGGATTGGAGTTTCCTTCGAGACTCCGTACTTCTTCAAAAACGAGTTCATCTTCGAGTTGCCCCCCAGCTGCATCTTTTTCAGCTCCTTGGGCTTCCACTCGTCCATGTTCACGCTGCGAACGTAGCTGATGTGCACGCCGAGGCTCCTGTGCTTGCCTTGGGGAGGAAAACATCGTCAGAAGATCGCAAAGAGAGAGCGAGTGCGAGTCCGAGTGGGAAGGTTCACGTCGTCGTCAGCACGCGTCCTCGGGTGGCGCTCGAACGCCCGATGTGCGGATCGCGGCCCCGTCGACGGGCCTTGTTTTGAACTCCGCGATGCGTTGGAAAAGGTGTGAGGTCGGCTGGCTCTTCTGGAACTCACCTGAGCACTCGAGGCACATGAACACGCCGTACGACACGCTGGCCCACTGCGGGTTCTTCATCGGGCAGTCGCTGCAAACCTTGTTCTCAGGCTTGCTCTGCAGCGCCCTGAGCACCTTGAGGTCTTCCGGGCTCGCCATTCTTGATCACGTTCCGGACGCGCCGCCCTCCCTCTCTCTCTCTCTCTCCCCGCGGACGACGACGGCGACCTCCTCCGACGACCTCCTTCCTCTGACGACCTCGCGCTGCTGTGGCCTCGACCGCTGATCAATTTTCAGCCGTACCCCCCCTGCTCCGAGGACGCAAAAAAACCGAAAGCTGAAGCTGGGGAGAGTCTTGCGTCTTTTGGAAGAATTGCAAACTAGAGGACGCGTAGGGACGCGGTCTTGGACAATGGGGCGCCCGCCCCTCTGTACAGTTGGCCTCTTTCAAGTCGAAAACGCCGGCGGGATCCTCTCCATCTCAAAATTCTCGGCATGTGGGAAAGGGTCACGATTTTGGTTTCCGGGGAAACTTTAAACTTTTCACCGTTTCAGGCAATGCTTGTTCTGCTGGCCCCTCTTCCATCAACCCGGTGGCCGGCAGGTCGGGTCGATCCGTCGGCCGCTGTCGAGTACGAACCGATGCCAAGCCCCCCGCCTTGCCGCTGGGTTTGGCCGGCGAACGAAAGAAGCGAGCGAGAGCCCTTTGGACCTGGATTCTAAAGAAAACAAGTTGCGTACGAGTTACAAACGCCAGTGAAAAGTCTGGCTGCCGTCAGACCCGGCACGAGGGTCGACGGGTGAAGCGAAAGGATAGGCTCGCCCTCCAGCATCCTAGTGTACACGAAATGGGGGCGGCGGCTTCCTTTCGCCACCCGCCTTTGCTGGCCTGATATCAATAGAAGACGTGACCCTCCCGAAGACCGTTCGAGGCGCGCGCGCTTCAAAGCGGGTGAGGGGGGCGCTGCGTGGGCAGAATCCCGAACCTCTTCTTGCAAGTCACGCGCTCGCGGCTGCGCGTTTGGCAGAGAATTAGATAGAGGGAGAGAGAGAGATAGAGAGAAGGCGGGCGTCAGAACCGTGGGGATAGTGCATGGGGCGGAGGGAAAACGAAGAGCGTCGCGAGCACGCGTCTTGACTCAGCGCACCTGTACTTGTCGTCTGGGGAAAATCTGGCCGGGTGGGCGGACTCCGTGGGCACGCTTCCTGGGGTAACCTTCTTCAGAGTGTACACCCTCTTCCCCTCCTCCGTGTAGTACATGAGGTACATCGTTGCCTAGGTCGCCTAAGCGTCAAGGTCCTGCGCGCGCGCCTTGGGCCGAGTCCAATCGAATCAAACGAGGTCTGTCTCCGACCGGTGATGCGTCTCCGTCGAAGCGGCAAGAAAGCTTTCCCCCCGTCGCACTCCTGCTCGCTGCCTGCTGCCGGTTTTTTTCTTCTTTCCGCCGCCCCCCCACCCTCCCCCCTCTTTCTCGATGCGTTCTTTCGCCAAACATTTCCGCGGAAATCTCGAACAAAAGCCAAGGGGTGGCCGAGGCGCCCGACACGAACTCAACGGCGCAGTCGCAGTCGGTCATGGTGGTCTCCGCGGCGCTTCGGCGCGCTCTTGGCGACCAGGTTCGGGACATCGCGACGCGGGCGGCGGGATCCCTTCGATGCCTTCCGGCTGCCGGATCGGTGGCCGAGGTGTGCAGCCTCGCAAATTCAAAAGGCGTCGCCCTCGCCCCGACGACGTCGTCTACGCGTGACTTCAGGTCGGGGCCTCCCCTCCGCGAGGACGCCGACCGGTTGGCCCATTTTGGATCGCGCGCCGTTGGCCCCGGAGTTTCCGCGCGAACCTTCGCGTCTGGCGGCGAGGCGGGCGACGAGGAGCCCCAGGATAAGCCCCAGGAGCCAGGGGTTGTTTCGCAGGCAGCGCACGACGTGGTCTACCCGAAGAACTACGAGGAGATAGAGGACGAGATCTACGAGATGGCAGAGGACCTGCTGCCGAACATCCACAAGCCCCTGTACAACGTGTGGGACGCCCTTCCGGAGTCGCAGAGGGGGATCGTGGAGTGGAGCGAGGGCGCAGAGCAGGAGGACGATGAGGGCGACCTCTTCTCCGACCTGTACGATGCGGACCAGTGGGACGGCGCGGAGGGAACCGTCGGCCTCGCGATGGAGGGCACGGGCCTCGAGAAGGTGTCCGATCTCAAGGACACCGTCTTCCAGTGGGAGTACTACCTTGTGCTTCACCCACAGGCGACCGCGCTGCCCAGGCACCCGAAAAACGACAAGGTCAGGCTTACCATTCAGCTCGAGAACCTCAGGTCGTACTACGGGCTCACGGAGGCCCAAAAGTCCCACATTGCGCTGATCTGCGGCCCTCGGTATACGTCCAGGACGGACTCCATCCTGCTGACCACTCAGGTTCACCGGTCCAGGGCGAACAACCAGAGGCACCTGATGAAAATGGTGACGGACCTGGTGGAGGAGGCCAAGACCTTCGTGCCCGCTACCTGACGTAATGTAATAAACGAATTGATTACAGATGGGCGGTGCATGAGTCCAGAACGGCCTCCTGGCGTCGCATTTTTTTTTCCCACAATTGAGCTGCATCGCCAGATCGCCAGATTGACAGGCATGTCTGACGAGCGTTGTCTGACGAACGACGCGGGCGTCGAAGAAGGAGACGGGGGTGGCTCGACCCAAGCACCAGCGGCTCGGCTGGGAAGGCAGGGGAGGAAATCGAGGGCAGGTTGGCCTCCATCGACAGGAGGGTGAGGGACCTGGGCGAGAAGCTGGAGCGCAGCGAAGAGGCGGGCAGGGAGCTGCGGGAGCGGTTGGGCCGGCTGCAAGAGGATCAGAGGAGGAGATCTGAAGGTTCTCGCGCCGCCGGGGGGACAGGTTGGTTGTCGTGGTTTGGGCTGCGGGGCAGGGCGGCGCGCAAGACAGAAGAAGCGAGGAAGGAGGGGTTGTAGCGCACAGACAGTTCGTCGATACAATGTCGGTCCTCCGACGAGCGCTCTTCTCGACGGCGCGGTCGGTCGCGGGCTCGCTCGAGGCGCTGAGGACGCCGGCGCTCGTCTGCCATCGCGACGTCCTCGAGCGAAACGCGGAGCGCATGCGCGAGCGTGCCACAAAACTCGGCTGCCTCCTACGGCCACACTTCAAAACAATGAAGACGCTTGAAGGCGCGGCGATTGCCACCGGCGGCACCCGGCGGCGTATCACGGTCTCGACGCTTGCCGAGGCCTCTTTCCTCGCCGATGGCGGTTGGGACGACATTCTCTACGCTGTGCCGCTCACGCCCGACAAGATGAAGGACGTAATGGCCTTGCATGCGCGGCTCGAGAGCTTCACGGTGATGGTCGACCACCCAGCACAGGTAGAGGCGCTGCTTGGATTGTTGCCGGGGCGCGTCGCACCAGACAAGCCGCTGCGCGTCGTCGTTGGCGTCGACTGCGGCTACCACCGCGACGGGTGCGACCCGACCGACCCGTCGAGCGTCGAGCTCGTGCGCACACTGACGCGAGCGCAACTGACGGCAATGGCGGGCGTCTACACGCATGCCGGTCACTCCTACGATGTGCCTGACGTCGCGACGGTCGAGGCGATCGCGGCGGCGGAGCGCGACGTGATCGTCGGCTTCGCCGGCACGCTCCGCGCCGCGGGCCTCGCTGTGCCGTCGGTGGGCGTTGGCTCGACGCCGACGTGCAGCAACCCGCCCGCTCACCTCACAGGCGTCGACGAGATGCACCCGGGCAACTATATGTACTATGACGCGACGCAGCTCTCGCTGGGCTCGTGCACGCTCGACGACATCGCCGTGCGCGTGCTCACGCGCGTCGTCGGCCACTACCCCAAGTCGAACACGCTGCTCATCGACTGCGGGTGGACGGGCGCGAGCGCGCAGGGCAAGGAGAGCGGCTATGGCTGCCTGCCGAAGACGCCGGAGCTCACGATCGCCAACCTCAAGCAAGAGTGCGGCGAGGTGACCTCGGCCGACGGGGCGCCCATCGACTATGCGCGCTACCCGATCGGCTCCTTCTTGGAGATCGCGCCCTACCACTCGTGCGCGAGCACGCACCAGCACGGCCACGTGCACGTCCTTGAGACGGCGGCCTCGCGCGAGGTGAGCGAGGTGTGGAGGATCTGCAAGGGCTGGTGAGTAGAGATAGCCACCAAGACGCAGTGCGGTCAACTAGGTTGAGAGCCAGGCTGTGAGGGCGATAGTATTATAGACACTAATGTAACACTTATTATGTACATCATTGATTACAGAAGGGCGGTGAATGAGAAACTTATATCCTCTTTATTTGTTCAGCCCTATAATTCGCAAACCACCCAGCATTCTCCTTGTCCTCCTCCACCGCCACGGCGGGCCTCCCCTTTCCCTCTTCCGACTCCTCGATAGACCTGCTGATCGCCTGCTGCTTCCGAAATTGTTTGGCAATGGCATCGTGCGCCCAACCACTGAACCCAGGCTCTGGCTTCACCACAGGATCCTTCTTCGCCTTTGGCCTCCTCGCCACCACTGGCTTCCTCTGCCTCTTCGGCTTGGGAGCTGCCTGGCTGGAGGCCTGCTGCTTAGCCAACTCCTTCTCCTCCTTCTTGTTCTGCACTCGCTTTGGCTTCTTCTGCTTGGGTTGGGGCTCCCCAGGTGCCTTGGCAGCCTCCCCCTTCCCTTCGCCCTCCCCGGACGGCCTCTTCATCGTCCGACTTCTCTTCTTCCCGCCCAAAAATTTGAACTTCACCTTCCCCTCCGGGTCCAGGCTGAGGTCCTCTGTCCTACCATCCTCGTACGTGATTTGATACTTGCCGGCCTTCCAGTCGTAGTCAGTCACGGTGGCCAAGTGCTCCTTCCCATCGATCCACTTGACCTTGATCTTCTTGCCGACTGTTTCCTTCACCTCGTCCCTCTTCTTGACGGTCGAGTCCAGGGTGCCGATGCAATTGGGGGCGCCGCACCGGCAGTCAAACGAAGTCTTGGCGGCCTCGCCGTGAGCAAAGTGTTGAAACTGATAGTTGTAGCTGAGCTCCTCCCCCGCCTCGATATCTCTCATGGCAAACATCCCGACTCTAACCTCGCCTGTAGCGGCGTCCACGCACTTCTGGCTGCGGCAGTTGGGCTGGCAGCTCGAGTTGATGAGCCGACTGATGTTGGCCTTGTGCCTGGCGTCGATGACGTAGTTTCCTGAGATCTCCATCATGTAAAAGTTCCTCTCATGGACCTTCTTGGCCTCCCACATCCTTCGCTCGCACTCCGCGTCGTCGATGATCTCGCCCACGTACTCAACCACGAACTGGCCCCTCTTTATCTTCTCCTTCGTCCTTACGCCCCAGCCGCATGACTCGGTCAGAAAGGCCTTCAGCTTTGGGGTCTTCATCTGAGAGAACTCCTTGTTGTTGCACTTCTTGCCGTTCGGGCAGTCCGAGCTGCAGCACCTCACGAACATCTTCCTGTTCATGCAGGTCTCCTGTTCCTCGGGGTCGCTGGAACCGCATCCGGAGCCGGGAGCACAGCCGCAGACCAGAATATCCTCCCTCGGCAGCCGCTTTGGCTTGTGCTGAGACCCGTTCTCAGGGCCCTCGTACAAGTTCCTCTTGATCGTCTTATACCTCGGCTTGCACCTTATCGAGAGCATCTCGGGGAGGATGAACTGACCGTCTGGCAACCGCGGGTCAGGAAGCCACAGAGTGTCCTTGCTCGGCCACGCAGCCCTGGTTCTGGAGAAGACTCCGCGGTTTGGAGCATTCCTCGGCTCCTTCTCCAGCTTTGGTGAGCCCTCATCGTCGTCGTCGTCGCTCGCGTCGCTGTCCGCGGGAGGCGGGGGCTTCGGGCCGTTCCACCAACCCACGGGCTTGGCCTTCGGGTTTCGCGCCATATCAAACATCTGGGTCACCGCCAACTGGAACGCGGGGTCCTTCTTGCGCTTCGTGCGAAGGGTTTCCTCGTCACACTCGGAGAATGGCACCACCTGGGCATCCTTCGCGAAGCCGTATTCGAGGGTCCCAAAGTACTGCACTAGGCGTTGGTTGGCAGGCATGGGTCGCCTCGCGAGAACCTCCGGCAGCGCCTTCTTCACGCTCCTCCGGGGAATCTCCTCGCACGGCCACGCAGGGTAGCCCTTCACCCTGACCAGAATGAGACGGTCTGTGATCGGATCACGACCCTTATTCCTGACCATGGCTTCCTCACCGGTCACCGGGGCCACCCTGCCTGCCTTCCCGCTCGAGGCGGGAGGTCCCGCGTTCTCGAACACGCCCACGCGTTCCACGTCCCGCGCGAAGGTCTTCATCTTGCCCACGAGGAAGTGGCCCGATCCATGGGAATGCGGGACCAGGATCCCTTTCCCTTGGGCTCCTCCTGCCGCGCCTTGCCCCTCCGGCTTCTGCGTTCCGCCACCGTCGGCGCTGGCCGATCACTCGGGTTCCGTCCGCTCCCGCGCTCTGAACTTGAAACTCCGTGGGGGAGCTCCGCTTTTGGATATTTCCATATGGGAAAGTTGGATTCTCGTCCCATTCTTCTGGATTTTCTTCGCCCCATAGATCCAAGAATAAGAGCTTCCTCTCTCTAAACCTGTGTTGGGGGCCGCGTAGGTCATTCCGCTTTGGTCTCCGCAAGTCTCCGAACCCGGGAACTGCCAACCCGCTCGCCTAGGAGCTCTTGTGTGGGCTCCACTCACAATTTCGACGCTGTAGCCGGCGACCGAGCACCGTCGGACGAGACCCATTAGCAACTTGCCGCCATGTCGAGGCCCACGAGGGAGCAGCTCCTGAGCTTCTTCGTCCAGATCGATGAGAACAAGAACGGTTGGATGGACAGCCACGAGCTGCAGAAGGCGCTCAGCATGTCGAGCCTTAACTTCTCGCTCACGGTGACTGCCCAGATGATACGCGTGTACGGCAAGGCCCGCGAGGGCTGCATCACTCAGGATGAGTTCATTAACCTCTTCACCGCTGTGCAGAACGACATCGACGCCTTCAAGGCCTTTGACACCCAGGGCCGGGGAAAGCTCAGGCTCGACCAGGTCAGACAGGGCATTCAGGCCAAGGGCTACCAGCTCGACGACACCGCGTTCTACACGTGCTGCAAGTCCTTCGACCCGGACCGAACGGGCGACATCGGAATTCCGGAGTACATTGCCCTCAACCTCTTCTTGCTCTCCGCTAGGAACACCTTTGCGGCTTTTGACTTCCAGAGGACTGGAGTGATCAACCTCAACTTTGGGCAGTTCATCTACGCCTCCGCCAACTGCAGGTGACGAAGAGGAAGGAGCTATTTGTTGCTGTTGTAATCCAGGAGGAAGTCTTTCGAACAAACTTGACCTCGGTTCCCCCTGTGGGGATAGGCATCATAGGCAAACGGAAACGAAAGTGAGGGAAACAGTGAGCACGAGAGAGAGAGAGACAGACTCGCAAGGAAGAACAGAAGCGTCACCCGCCTCGGTCCGTCATGTTGACAACGTCCTTTACTTTCCTCTGTTGTTGCTCTGCATTCCCATCTGCTGCTGCTGCTGCTGGGCGGCATACTGCATGTACTGGTTAGCAAACCCAGCGGGGGCCCCAAAGCCCATTTGTCCTCCCATTTGCCCTCCCATTTGCCCTCCCATTTGTCCTCCCATCTGTCCTCCCATCTGCCCTCCCATCTGCCCTCCCATGTTGTACTGCATGTACTGGTAGGGGTACATGCCAGAGAGCTGAGGGTAGCCGTACGGTCCGTACAGGCTGCTTGCGGTCTGCTGCTGCTGGGCGGCGGCTCCCTGCTTCTCCTCCTGGCGAGAGTTGCTCAGCGGCGCGTGGTGGTGGTAAGCCATGCCGGGTGGGGCCTGGCCCATGTACTGGCCTCCCATGTGCTGCTGCGGGGCCATCTGCTGCTGCTGCTGCCTGGCCTGCTGCGCGGCGGCCTGGGCCTGGTAGGGCATCTGGGGCTGCTGAGACGGCGCCGCCGCGGCCGCGGCCGCCGCAGCGTCAGGAGCCCAGGATCCAAAGGCGGCGCCAAAGTCGGCGCCCGCACCGAACTCGCCGAACTGGATCGTCGGAGGGGGCACAGCGGCGGCCTGGGCCTGGGCCTGGACCTGAGCCTGGGGCGCGACGGCCACCTGGGGCTTCTGCTGGGCCTGCGCCACCCGGGCGGCAGCTGTGGGGACGGATCCCGCTGCCTCTGCCTTTGGCTCCGCAGGGACCCGCTCCACGGCGGCGGGGCGCTGCTGCTGCTGCTGCTGTGAGGGCTGCTGGCGCGCAGCGGTGGCCTGTCCTGCTCCCCTCTGCTGCTGTTGCTGGCGCCTCTGGTCGGCTCTGGGCTTTTCCGCGGGGGGAGCGGCGGTGGTGGCTGGGGCGGGGGCGGGGGCAGGGGCCTCCACCTTTGGCGCCGCAGGCTTCGGTGCCTCCTTGGGCTGCGACACCATCTTCGCCCAGCTCGTGCTCATGCTCATGGGCTTCGGGGCCGGCGCGGGGACGGTGGTCCGCTGGGGAGCCGCAGCGGGCGCCGGGGCGGTGGCGCTCTGCGCGGACGGCTGGGCTGCGGCGGAGGCCTGGGCCTGCTGCCTTGGCTGCGCCCGGACGGCGGTGCCCGCGGCCGCGGGGGCCGCGGCCGCAGCCTGCGACGCGGACGCGGACGTCTGTCTCTGGACGGTGACGGTGGCGGTGGCCCCTGGGGCGGCCCCACCCGCGTCCCCCCGCGGCCTCCTGTCCTCCTTCCTCCTTGGAGGTCCCCTCTCTCCTCCCCTCTCCCTGTCACCTCCCCTCCTCCTCCCATCCCTGTCGCCTCCCCTGTCGTCCCTCCTACCGCTTCCGTTTCCTCCGTCCCTGTTGCCGCTCTGCCTCTGCTTCTGCTTCTGCACCTTGGTCTTCACCACCTCGAAGGGATTGTCGATCAGGCTCGAGATCGCGGCCTGCACGTCGCCGCCCTTGTTCTGCAGCTCGAACCACGCCTGGTCCGCGGACGCTCCCGTGAACTCCGCGACCTGCTGGATCTTCCTCTTGTCCGAGTTGGACACGCCCTTCAGGTGTCCCACCGCCACGCTCGTGTTCATGTTCACCGCACGCGTGTTGTTGTTGTTTTGCTCGGACGACCCTCCTTTGCCCTTCCTCCTCCCGTCTGTGCTCTTCGCCACAGGCAGTTCCAGTCCCATCCAACAAGTCGCTCTCTCGCTCTCTCTTACTCTCGTGCTCTGCGGCAACGACACCGACAGAGAAAAGAAAAAAAAAAAAAAAACAGGGCAGGCTCTCGGGGGCAGGGGGGGGGCCGGCACCGCGGGCAGGCGCCCGG
>Ga0160423_10004799_pt1 | contig 11089 bp, 7 predicted proteins | sample CRUFie14St8metaG_FD_108191 | JGI IMG/M metagenome (GOLD analysis project Ga0160423, IMG submission 108191) | Marine microbial communities from the Costa Rica Dome - CRUD Field 142mm St8 metaG | ecosystem: Environmental > Aquatic > Marine > Oceanic > Photic zone | place: Costa Rica: the Eastern... | reverse complement strand
CTTTAATAACGATGTAATGCTTTTTATATTTGGTTTTACACCAATATGATTTGCCATGCACCCGTTTTTCACTGGGTACATTCCTGTAAAAATTTGTGATCTACTAGGGGCACAGATAGCCTGACCGGTATAAAAATTTGTAAATTTTATTCCTTGGGTTGCTAGAAGATCAATATTACTAGTTTCAACTTTTGGGTTGCCATAAACACCGTAATCTAAAAGATCCTGATCATCTGAAAGATAAAAGATTACATTGGTAGGCTTTGATTCTTGCTGGGCATAAAAGCAGTTGAAATGCAATAAGGAAACTAGCAAAATATAATAAGTGAGTCCGTTTTTTATCATAGAATAATTATCTTTTTTGTAGTTGACTTCTGATCAAGAGTAGATTTAATATTGATTAAATAAGTGCCGTTTTCTAATGCTGATATGTCAATTAAAACTTCTTTATTATTACTAAACTTGTCAATTAATTTTTGACCCCTCAAATTAAAAATCTTGATACTATAATTTGAATAATCAGGTAAAATCAAATTAAGTTCATCTTCTGCCGGATTAGGAAATAATTCAACATGAAAATCATTATTGTTTACAAAATTAAACTCACTGTTAGAAAGAGATTCATCAATATCAAAGACTAGTGAAGTTAAAGACAATTCGGGTAGAGTTGTTGTAAAATATCTATTATAATAATCTATTTCATTTATACCCAACGATGAAAAATCTTCAGAATCATTATTGGTGGTTAAAAAAGTTTCAACTGAAATTGCGCCAAGCGGAACATCTATTGAAAAATCTTTTTCATTTCCCTCATTGAATATTTGAACTATTACTTTAGATTCATCACCTGAAATAAAACCCCCAACATAAACTCCATTTTCGTCAGTAGAATTTGAACTTATCAAACTATAGCCCTTCTTTACAAGGTTTGTAAAATGTTTAAATGCATAATATCTTTTTGGTAAGATTATTTCCCCTAATGGATTCCAAGCTACTAGGCTAGAGTAACCGTTATTATCTGCTTCTTCGTAAAATAAATGAAACATATATGCTGTCATACCTCCTTCGTTAAATCCTCTTATTATCCACTTAATATAATTTGCTGCATCTGTCATTGATTGATCTGTACTGCCTAGATTAGCCGATTCTGTTACCCATACTGGTTTACCATTAGCCGCTGCTTTTAATGCATTCCAATTAGCATTATGATTTGAATCCGCATAAGTATGCGTTCCAACAATATCTACAGCCTCTTGAACAGCTGGACTTGAAAACATAGAGGTAATATAGTTGACAGTTGATGTATTAGAGTTTTGTGATTCAACTCTAAAACACTCAGGGGATATTATATTTATATGATTAAGGTTAGAGTTTGATAATCTAGTATTTAAGTTTATTAAAATACTTGACAATTCCGATGGGGTTGTATTCATAGATTCATAAGTCACTTGGTAATCAGGTTCGTTTGTCGGAGAAATATCAGTTACTTGAATCCCATATCTAGATTCCATTCCGTTTATAAATGCTATCAAAAATTCACTAAACTCTGATTCACCACCTGGAATTAGTGTACCTCCGTTATTATGCTGGCCATTAGTTTTTAGCCAAGCTGGGGCACTATTACAGTTTCCTATAATATGATCAAATCCATTATTACTTAAACTAAAAGCATTTTGAAGTGCTTCACCAACATATCTTGATCTCCAATTGTTAGGATCGCTGTCATATCTGGTCCAATCCAACTGAGTTGCGTCTAAAATATAGGGGTCATTATTATCGTTTTCAGGCTCTAAATCATGATAGACAAAAAATCTAATCATATTTACTTCGAGCTCTTTGAAACAATACTCTTCAATCTGATTTCTAAATGAATCACTTAGAGAATATAAATCTTCAGTTCGACGCTTTATCCCCGCTCCAAAACCATCAACAGTTTGAAATTTATCATCTGAATTAAATGTTATTCTATCACCTGGGGATACACTAACCTCGTCTAAAAAATATGTAACATCAGGCTGCAAATACCAAAATCTTACTCTATTTAAATCACTAGAGTGCTCAACTGTAAAGGTATGAGTATATCTTTGCCATTCATTTGTTATCCAAATGTTTTGTCCTTGGTAGCTCCCAGAAACTTCAGATTGAAAAACAAGCTTCATCTGTCTAGAGTCTGCGCCCTCAACTTTTGCATAAAAGGTAACAGTATATTTTTCACCTGCTATAACCTGAAAAGGATATTCACTTATCGAACTAACATGCCAACCATTAGGTCCTATTTCATTAATTTGACTCTTTAATGCCTTGTTGCTACCTCTTACCAAGTCACTTGTTTCAATACTGAAAACTGCATCAGCTCCCTCTACAGCTTGATTTGTCCAATATTGAAATTGATTTTGATCTGTATCCTCTAAAATACCATTGAGAATTGGTAGTTGATTTTGAGAAACAGCATAACTGCAACAAGAAATGAAAACATAAAATAAACCTATTATTTTCCTCACATAAAAAATTTAATTTTTATTATTAATCAATCAAATTATTAGTATTAATTTCATTGATTGGAATCTGTAAAAACATAACTTGAGAAGGATCTGTGCTTGAGGTTATATCCAAATTATTATGGCCTGGCCAATTATTTATGGGGTTAATAGTCTTATTTAAAAAATAGTCGAATCCTCGCCTTCTATTATGATGCGCGTCCTCACCCTCACCTAAGAGCTCAAATCTATACTCATACATAACTGCATCTCTAAACTCATCCTTAGTCCCAAAATAATTTTCTTGAGGACTAAGCGCCACTGATGGCCTTGATAAAAGCTCACTAATATATCCTAGTTGTTCTCCATTTTCTAATTCATTTGAAATCTCAGCCAACATAATTAACAGTTCACCATATCTGTATATAATTAAATTTTGACTATTATATTGTGAGTTATGTTGTTTGTCCTTTTCAGCGAATTTGAAAAAATATGGATAGCCATTAAACCAGCTATTTCTGTTTGGATTTGAGGGGTATACATTTACTGTATTACCATTATCAGCTCTAGTCCAAGTGGACAAATATGTAGCTTCCATTCTTGGATCATCAGGATAGGTATAAGCATGAAAATCATAAACAGCTGGTCTAACCTTAGACCAACCAAAGTGCTGTTCTAATTTATATTTCCATGGTGTATAATTTCTACCCATTTGTGAGTTACTAGCAGTCTCACTAATTTGTAATTCCCATATCGATTCACTTGAGTTTTCATTAGAATCAGTGAATAAACTTCCATAATCAGCAGCCAAGCTATATTGTCCATAAACTTCTTTAGCTTGATCATAAGCTAGTTGCCAATAATCGACCTCATCTAGGCCGTCTTCACGTAAACTTGGATTAGTAGCCAAAGTCATATAAACTTTTGCAAGTAGCATATTCGCTGCATATTTTTTTGGGTATCCAGTTTCAAATGAATTATTCATAAAAGCAATTGCCATTTTAGCATCATTAATTATCTGATCATAAACCAACTTAGATGATGTAGTTGAAAGGTGTAAATTTTCATTGTTTGGTAAGGTTAGCCATAAGGGTATATCACCCCAAAGTCTTGTTAAAGAGAAGTAAGACCATGCTCTAACAAAATAAGCTTGACCTGCAATATCATTAAAACTTAATTCATCTGAATTTGAAGGATCTGAAACAGTAGTAATATTTTGTATTGCTCCATTACATCTTGCTATTACAGAATACAAGCCTCCCCACATTTTTGATGATGGTTCATCATATGCAGGCTTTAAAGAATATAGGGTTTGATTATTAATACTGTTAACCCCATTACCACCAGCGTTCTTGTTAGTTAAGAATAATCCTGAATAACCATGTTCAACCCAAATCCTCAGCTCTTGTGCATTATATGATGTTACCGATTGGTAAATTCCATCCAAAGCAGCTTTAGCAACATCTATGTCTGTATATACTGCATTAGAATCCAAAAATATTGGGTCTTCGTCCAGATCACATGATAATGTAAAAAGAGCTACAATTGATAATAATTTTATTTTAAAATTTTTCATAGTTAAAATTGTTTAGTTTTTTTATTTAAAATCCAATATTTACTCCAAAAAGAAATGTCCTCGCGTTTGCTCGGCCGTTCCAGTCAACACCGTTTATTAAGCCTGTATATAAAAAACTTGAAATTTCTGGATCATAACCGCTATAATCTGTCCAAGTAATTAAATTTTGGCCAGCTAAGAATACCTTTAAATTGCTAATTGAGTCTATTTTATCTACATCAATATCATAACTCAGTGTAAGATTGCTTAGCCTTAAATAACTTCCATCTTCAATTATTCTATCCGTCATGGCAGGCATACCATTGGTGGTGTAGCCAATTCTTGGATAACTATTAGTTTGGGCATTTGGCCTCCATGCATTAAAATAGGCGTCAGGTGCTATATTTAAATATGTTAGGGCCTCTGCGTTATTCAATTGTAATAAGTTTCCATTTGCAATGTCATTTCCATAAACACCGTTAAATAAAATATTTGCAGAGAATCTTTTGTGTTTAATGTTAATATTAAATCCGTAAATAAAATCAGGATTAGGGTTTCCTATGAAGGTTCTATCATTTATATCAATCTGACCATCACCGTTTTGGTCAATAATTTTAACATCACCTGGCAAGGCGGGGCCTGTCCCAAAAGTAGGCAATAACTCATCACCTGTTTGATAGATACCGTCGGTTTCAAATCCATAAAAAAGACTTGTTTCTTCACCTTCAACAAAAACATTGGCAGGATATTGGAATATGGCTCCTCTACTGATGTTTGACCCAAAATAAAACCTTCTTTGCTGTGCTACACCATCAATATAAAAATCGTCTAATGGCTGTGCACTCAGATTAGATATTTTTGTTTTATTCATTGCAATATTTGCCCCAAAAGACAAATTAAAGTTATCATTTTCGATTGCGTTATAATTTAAAGAAACTTCAAGTCCTTTATTAGTAATTTCTCCCTGATTAGCAAGAATATTTGAAAATCCGGACGAAGTAGGAATATTAACACTCTGTAATAGGTCGGTAGTTTTCTTATTATAAATATCTACCGTTCCAGAAAGCTTATTTGCAGTGATTGAAAAATCAACTCCTAAGTTTGTTTGAGTTGTTGTCTCCCAGGTTAAATCAGGATTAGAAATATTTTGAAGTATGATGGGGACTATTGTATTTCCCTCATAATCAGCATAAAGATCAGCAGAAACCCCATAATTGGAAAGAGTCCCGTATGACCCAATACCGTGATTGCCGATCTGCCCCCAACCAAATCTTAACTTTAACTCATCAAAGCTTTTTAACTCTAGTTCATTATGAAGATTTACCGCAAGAGCAAATGAGGGGAAAACTCCATATTTATTTCCATCAGCAAATTTAGAAACACCGTCCTTTCTTAAGGTTGCAGTTAAAATATAGGTGTTATCATAACTGTAATTAACACGGCCTAAGATGGAGAATATTTGCTGATCTCCCTTAATAAATGTTAAAGGTCTAGTAATAGTGTTACCATAAGCTGGGTTTTGAGTCGTAAATTGTGTTGTTACAAAATTTTCAACAGCATAAATATCATTATTAACCTTTCTGACATCATAAGTTAAACCAAAAACACTGTTTATTCTGTGTTTTCTGTTAAACGTTCTGTTAAATCTCAAGAAGTTATTAATCTGAAAAGAAGAATTATTTAAACCTGTAATTTGTAAAGAGCCTGGCCCCTGACTACCTTGCCAAGTAGTTGGGCCAAAAAATCTTCTTCTTTCTTTAGTTCTAATATTTCCTCCAAGTTTAATTTGATATCTCAAGCCTTGGACAGGTAGCTTATAGGTTAATGCAAGATTACCTATATATCTACTTTCCTTTGATATATCCTCAAAATCATTAATCCATGAGTAAGGATTAGAAAGATCCAAATCTTCACCTAAATCTTCAAACTCTTCAGTGATAATAGGCCTAAATGAAATCAAATTCTTTATAAAACTTTGGTTTGAACCACCCAATAAATCACCACTTTCAGCAAAGTTCATTGAACTGATATAACCACTCATTCTTGCTTCAAGAATTAATTTATCGTTTAAGTCTTGGTTAAAATTAATTCTCAAGTCGCCGCTTTTAAAAGAAGATGTTGGCACTATTCCTTCCTGATCGTCAAAGCCAGCAGAAATATAATAATTTCCATTATCATTACCCCCTGAGACAGACCCTCCAACTTTTCTGCTAATTCCGCTTCTATATATTTCATCTTGCCAATGGTATGAACGAGCTGGGGTTCCTGAAATAGTACCGTCGGAATCAAGACCATATATTGCATAATTGTCATCAATAAAATATCTTGGTTCTAGACCATTGTTTGATTGAACCTCATTAACATAAGCAGCAAAACCATAAGGGTCTAAAACATCATATTTTTTTGAAATAACTCTAACCGATGTGTTTGAGAATGTTTCAATTTTTAGTTTACCGCTGGTTCCTTTTTTAGTTGTAATTAGAACAACACCATTTGCCCCCCTTGATCCGTAAATTGCAGTTGCTGAAGCATCCTTTAAAATTTGTATACTTTCAATGTCTCTTGGATTAATACCATTAAGCCCATTTTGGCTTTCCTGACCAAGGTTTCCAACACCTGCAGGTAATACATCTTCACCAGCAGATGAAATAATGACTCCATCTACCACATATAATGGTTCATTATTTCCTCTCAGACTATTAGTCCCTCTTATCTTTACGCTAATACCTGCCCCAGGGTTAGCAGAATTTTGAACAACTTGAACTCCAGCTGCTCTTCCTTGCAGCAATTGATCAATAGAGTTAGATTGATTTGCAACCTCATCATCAACTTTTACCTGAGTTAAAGAGCCGGTTAAGTCTTTTTTCAATACCGATCCATAGCCTATTACAACAACTTCCTCAAGCTGCTCGAGATCTGGTATCATCATAATGCTAACATTGTCTGAGGACGAAACATCAACCTCCTGAGTTGTGTACCCTAAATAAGAGAATATCAAGACCTTTTCTTTATCAGATGGAATTGCTATTGAATAGTTTCCGTCAAAGTCTGTCAAAGCTCCGATGTTAGAGTTCTGAACACTGATATTTACCCCTACTAGAGGAAGATTATTTTCATCATTAACACTGCCCGAAATCGTTTTAGTTTGAGAGAACACGAAGACTGGAAATAGAATGAATACTAAAAATAATTTTTTCATGATTAGCTTATTTATGATTAAAATTTATTTTACTAAATATAATATTATCGACTGGTTTAGAAAAGATATTGTTAAATAATAGTGTAAATTTTTAGGTATCTGATAAAAAAATTATTAGAATTTGATTTAATTATTAATTTTTTCGATTGATATTAAGTTTATAGAATTTATATTTGTATCGCATGCATAGTATTTTAAAAAAACATGTTTCCAAACATTTTAAATATGGTTCGATAGTTATGAAAAATAAATTTACACACATAATTTTATTAGTACTTATTTTTATTTTTAATTCAATTTTTGGACAAATTGAGCTTCCTATAAATTTTGAAAACAATCAAATTAAAAGTGAAAATTTTGTTGATTTTAACGGAGGTGCAGGATATGTGATTTATAATCCTGAAATTGATGATGATAACCCAAGTGAATATGTCGGTGCTATTATTAGAGATGGAGGAGATGTCTGGGCGGGAAGCTATATTGAACTAGATAATTATTTAGATTTTTCCACCAACTCTTCTATTAACATGAAAGTTTTTTCTCCATATCCAGGGCTAATGGTTAAGTTCAAAATTGAAGGAGACATAGGGGAGTTCCCCTCTGAGCCTGCAACTGAAAGGGATGCATTTACCACAAAAACAGAGCAATGGGAATTAATGTCTTGGGATTTTTCTGGAGAGGCTTCAAATACTTATAGAAAATTAGTGTTGATGTTTGACTTTGGTAATTTAGGAGACGGGACATTTGCATCAACATTTTATTTCGATGATATTAGCCAAACTAATCCAAGTAATGGTCTAAGTCAAATGGATCTTCCTGTAACTTTTGAGGACCCAGATGTCTATTACGTCCTTACAGATTTTGGAGGAAACGGCCCTTCTACAATTTTAGAAACAGTTGACGGGAATTATGCAAGAGTAGAGAAAAATAATGGTGCTGAAACTTGGGCTGGAGTCACAATTGGAACAGGTGCAGGATTTTTGAACGATATACCAATTAACATTTCTAACACTAAAATGTTTGTGCATGTATATGTTTCTGGAGTAGAACAAACCGGAATCCCCATAAGATTAAAAATCGAAAACTCACAAGACCCTACACAATCAGTCGAAACCGATACTTTTACAACAGTCTATAACGATTGGGAAATAATGGAATTTGACTTTTTGAATGAGTCAGAAGGAACTCAAGAACTTAATACTGATTTTATTTTTGACAAGGCTTCTATTTTTTTCAATTTTGGATCATCAGGAACGCAGAGCATAGTTTACTTTTTTGATAATGTTTCTTTTGGATCTCCGTTGTCTAACTATGAAAACACTTTTTTATCTTACAGAATTTATCCAAATCCATTTATCGAAACAATAAATATTTTCGGAATTGAAGGTGATGAAATCATTATTATTAATGATGTTTTAGGAAAGGAAATTTTTAGAGGCGTTGGGATTGAAAAAATCAATTCTTCAGATTTTCAAAAGGGAATGTATTTCTTGACTGTTACAAAAAATTCACTTAGCAGTACTTTTAAAATCCTAAAAAAATAATTTTATGAGTAACTTCTGGAATCCATACAATTATCGTAGGCTTTTTAATCTTGCTATTTTTTTAATACTTCTTGGCGGAGTGCTTTCTATTATAGAATTACTAACCGAAAATAGTAGCTCAATATTTATCTCTGGAGTGGTTTTGATAATCCTAATAAATATTTTTAAATCAAAGTTTCACTAGCATCTATTTTCTCAGTGAAGTAGGATTTGCGAAGTCTGTAGTAACATAAGCATCAGGATTTACTGACCTTATTATTCCAAGAACCTTGCTCAGTTTTTTCCTAGGAACAATACACCAAGAAATGGTTACAGCTCCATCTCTACCTTTTGCATTTATGTCTGTTACTAAGAAGCCTTTTTCTCTTAGTATTTTAGAAATGCTTGTTGACTTAGAGGGGCTAAAAACTCGTACTACTGCACTGCCTAAACCAATAAATTTTTCAAGCTGAATACCTAGTAATGTGCCAGCGGCAAAACCAAATGCATAAGCAGCAATTAAAAATGGGTCATTTATATCCTTGATTACCTGTGAAACTGCCACGATCCAAATTGCTGATTCGATTAAACCAATAAAAGCACCAAGTACCGGATTTTTTGTTACTACTAAAGCCCTAACAGTGGTTAGAGACTGGTCGATTAGTCTTAGCACAAAAATTAAAAGTGCTGATAAGAAAAGAGTCATATACTATTTTTTATATATATCAACTTTAGGAATATTACTTTTTTTAATTCTTACAACATCTCCTGTCCTTGTATCTAATCTATATAAAATGCCTGAATCAGACATAGTGGCTATTTGGTATGTTCCTGTTTGATTGTTTTGAATTTCTGAAATAGATAATAGTAAAGACAAAGCACCTATACATGCTAAAGAATAAAGCAGTGAATATTTTAATTTATTTTTCATAATAAAAATTTGAAATTAGTATTATCTAAAATTAGATCATTTTATAAAGCATTTAATTTTAAATTTGTTTTTTTATTCACTTATTTATGATAAGGCCTGCAAATATTTCTGACATTGATCCGATTCTGGATATTACAAAGTCTTGTGCGCTGCACATGATTGATAATGGTATATTTCAGTGGAATGAATATTATCCAGACAAAGAATCATTTATTAATGACGCAGAAAATCAGGAGTTATATGTTTATGTCATAAACGTTAAAGTGGTTGCATGTATTTCTCTTTGTCTGCATATGGATGAAGTTTATTTGCCAGTAAAATGGAAAACCAAAAATGATAATAATTTATATGTTCATAGATTAGCTGTTCACCCTGATTTTCAAAAAAAAGGCTTGGGAAAATCCTTGATGGACTTTGCAGAAAATTATGCAAAGGATAACAGCCATGTTTCAGTACGACTAGACACATTTTCAAAAAACAAAAGAAATTTAAAATTTTACGAATCAAGAGGATACCAAAGGCTAGATGGAGTTTATTTTCCAAAACAAAGTGAGTTTCCTTTTTATTGTTATGAACTAATCCTTTGACAAAATCTATTAAAATTTCCGACATTCAAAAACTGGCAATACCTGCTTTAATTTCTGGTATTGCAGAACCAATTTTATCAATAACTGATACAATCATTGTAGGAAATATGGCTGAAAATGCAACTATATCGCTTGGAGCAGTTGGTATTGTAGGTAGTTTTATTTCCATGTTAATTTGGGTGTTTGGTCAAACAAGAAGTGTAATTGCATCTATTATTGCTCAAGCACTTGGTCAAAAAAAATTAGAGAAAGTTGAGGATCTTCCTGCTCAAGGAATTTTAATCATTATATTCAGTAGCTTTCTTATTATATTACTAACATACTTTAACTCCGAGGGTTTATTTAAATTTTACAATGCAAGCGGTAATCTTCTCAAATTTTGCGTTGAATATTTTAATATTAGAGTTTGGGGACTGCCCTTTACTTTATTAACCATAGGCATATTTGGAATATTTCGAGGATTGCAAAATACATATTACCCGATGATAATTGCTGTTGTTGGGACGATATTAAATATAGTGTTAGGTATAATTTTAGTGTATGGAATTGAAGGTTTTATAAATCCAATGTTTATTCAAGGGGCTGCCTATGCTAGCTTGGTTGCTCAAGTAACTATGGCATTTCTTGCCATTATATTATTGTACAAAAAAACAAATATCAAGCTTGCTGTCAAATTTCCTTTTAATCCCAAGATTAAATCTTTTATGCAAATGTTTGGAAATTTGGTAATTAGAACTGCTTCACTTAATGTGACATTGTATTTCTGTAATGCCTTTGCTACTAAATACGGGGATGAGTTTATCGCTGCTTATACAAT
>Ga0160423_10004798_pt1 | contig 11089 bp, 8 predicted proteins | sample CRUFie14St8metaG_FD_108191 | JGI IMG/M metagenome (GOLD analysis project Ga0160423, IMG submission 108191) | Marine microbial communities from the Costa Rica Dome - CRUD Field 142mm St8 metaG | ecosystem: Environmental > Aquatic > Marine > Oceanic > Photic zone | place: Costa Rica: the Eastern... | reverse complement strand
CATCGAGCACGCGAGACCTCACAAATGCAGACGTAGGACATTCGTCCAAGCATGCGCGGCAGGTTCCGCATCCCGCCCGAATAGGCGCATCGGGCTCCAGCTCTGCTGTGGTTACTACGCAACTCAGAAAAACGTGAGACCCCAATCCTGGCACGATCAAGCACGAGTTCTTTCCGATGAAGCCAATCCCCGCTCGCTCCGCCCAGACGCGCTCCATCACCGGCATTGAATCCACGGAAACGCGTGCAGCGAACCCTCGCTCTCTTAGCCACCGAGACAACTTACGACCGCGCTTGCCGAGAACGTTATGGTAGTCACGTCCCCTCGCGTAGCGCGCCACTTTACCAGGAGCCGCACCATTCCACTTGGGGTCACCTCCATAGGGTGCCGCCATCACCATGACACTCTTCGCGTTAGAAAGCAGACGCGGATCGCTTGGATCGCTCCGCACCTGCTCTGTGTCCTGCATCCAAGACATCGTCCCGTGAAACCCCGCCTCTAGCCACTCACGCAACCGCTGCGCTTCATCCTTCAACAGCTCAACTCGAGCTACACCCAACTTGGCATAGCCGAGACTTTGCGCGAACTCCTTGAGTTCCTGTGTCAGCTTCAAGGTCACAGATATCCATATACCGTAAAGCAAACCATCGGTGCACGCATGTCCCAACCCGCTAGAACGCTCCCCACGGCTCTTTACTCATCAACAAAGAACCGCGACTATTGGTCAATGGCTCGTTCTAGCTTTTTCTTATCAGTATTGGCTTTCTCACTCTGCCTAGCAGCATGCAGCGAAACAGGACGTGGCGGAGGGACCCCGGACGCGGCGGCTGACGCGACACCTCCCCCCCCGGACACCGCCCCCACCATGTGCACCGCTGACTCGGACTGCGACGACGGAATCGACTGCACGAACGACGCATGCGCCGTCGGAGGAATCTGCCGAAACACGCCCGATAACGCACTCTGCTCAGACGGCGAGATTTGCAGCATGGAAGAGGGTTGCGTCGGCGGTTGTGAAGAAGACTCGGACTGCGATGATGGAGTGTTCTGCAACGGCACCGAAATTTGCGTCGCCGGGGGATGCTTCACAGAGGCTCCAGCAGATTGTGATGACGGCAATGCCTGCACTGACGACCGATGTGACGAGACCGTCGATGGCTGCGTCTTCGAACCCAACATGGGCCCTGGGTGCGACTCTCCGGATGCCGGGATGATGATGGCGGGCCCCTTTGATCCCGCTGTGCACTACGCCGGGGAATTCACGGTCGCCCCCGCTCCGAGCCTCGGATGTGGTGGGGCGAGCTACTCTTTCGGGTCAGTGACGTTCAGCACCACCGGCGGCGCCCTACGTGTTCAAGCAGGTGGGCTCAGCCTCACACAAACAGCGACACCCTCCACCGCAAGTTTCGACGTGCAAACCAGTCGAGCCGGATGTGCGAACTATCGGCTGCAAGGTGAGTTTACAGATAGCGATACTTTCTCCGCTCAGTGGACCGTCACCATTGATTCAGCAGGAGCGTGCTCGTTCTGCCCCAACCAAAACCAGATGATTTTCGCAGCGAGGAACACCCCATGAGCTACCGTTTTCTAGTCAGTTGTATTCTTTTGGGCGGCTCCCTCTCTTTAGCCTCGTGCGGCGACGATGGACGCAACGGCGGTCGAGGTGGCAACTCACCAGACAGCGGCGGAATGATGAGCTGCATGGCTGATGATGACTGCAACGACATGATTGACTGCACCAGCGACAGCTGCGCTATTGGTGGAGTCTGTCGCTATTCCGAAATCAACGAGCGGTGTGACGACGGGCAAGTATGCCTCGCCGGTCAAGGATGCGTCGCCCCTCCGGAATGCGCGAGCGATGCCGATTGCGATGACATGATCGACTGCACCGAAGATGTATGCGGAGTGGGAGCCGTCTGCTCACATACACCGGTGGATGAACGATGCCCCGGCGGGCAGAGTTGCGATATGACAATGGGTTGCATCGACAGCGGAAGGTGCTCAATGGATTCGGACTGTGACGACATGATCGACTGCACCGAAGACAGCTGCGGTGTGGATGAGATGTGCACCCATACTCCAATCAATGAGCGATGCCCAATGGGTCAGCTATGCAACCCAGCCTCCGGCTGCTTCGAGTCCACGCCTTGCGCAACGGATGACGAATGCGACGATGGCGACTTCTGCAATGGACGCGAATGGTGCATGCCAGAGTTTGGCTGCCAACCAGCCCGAGAGCCTCGTAGCTGCGACGATTCCGACATGTGTACCATGGATCGCTGCGACACCGCGCTCAACATGTGTGTCAACGAATGCGATGCGACGAACCCAATGTGCGAGTGTCCCGTAGAGACGCCATGCGCTGGAACATTCACGCTCTCGCCGATCCCTACACAAAGTTGCGCCTTTGGCATGGTCAACTATCGGGTGGCTTCGGTCACCTTTAGCTGCCCAGCTGGAATTCTCAGCGTGCGAGCGGGTGTTCCCTCGGCTGGCATGGATACTCCACTCACCCAGGCTCCAAGGCCAACGGACGGAAGCTTCGATGTCGTCGCGCGGATTGACGGTGGCTGCGTTGAAACTTTCCGGATGCAGGGGATGTTTACGGGTCCCGATGCATTCACAGCCACGTTCACGGCGATGTACACCGACATGGACGGCATCTCGTGCGCACTCGGCGGATGTTCACCGTTGACCTTCAGCGTCACGGGAACGCGCATGTAGCAGCTTCAAGTGTCTACTCGGCTCATCCTGCACGGCGGCGCGGCCGCTCATTCAAGAGGGCCGAAGCATTGCCGGTCTCTGCAGCTGTTGGTGAAGTTGGCTCCTCAGGCTCGTCAATCGGACCCTGCGGAACCGCCGGTCTTCCGTTGGGATGCGGTATTATGTAGGGACGCGCGTTGAAGGTCCCGCATTGTCGATGGCTACGATAGAACCCCCAGTGAACATAGACTCGTCCATCTCCACTGAGAATCGAGTCCGGGGCCCGCGGGTAAGGTTGCGCACGCATCACCGCATTGAAGGCACCAAGATCGAAAGGCTCAAACCCACTGCTTCGAACGACCCCGATCTCATGTATCGTGCCTGCTTGATTAAACACGATTTCTAGTCGGGTCATGAGCGTGGAATCAGAGAACGGGCTTGTGCTCCAGGTCGGTAAGCCTTGCAAAAACCGGTGGGCGAACTGTCGGTGTATTCGACGATGCACGGCGGCTAGATATGCAGCAAACGGCGAAGCTGCCGCATTGAGAGCCGTTTGGTTCCCCGGACGCACCGTTGGCGTAAAGTTCTCAATCGCGGCGCGAAACTCTCTCCAGCGCTGCTCACGAGCTGCCCCTCGAGTTCGCGAACGCTGCTGCGCCGCGTGCACTTCGCGCTCCTCCTCCAAGGCCTCTCGGCCAACAATCCCCTCCAGAGCCGACCAGCCCGGCTGCTCCAACACTCCGGCTGACGCTCTATTCGCGCTAGGATGCCTGTTCTCTGTAGATGGAGCCGACGGCAACCTCAGCGTTCCAAAGCCGTCGTTGATGACCGTTTCATTATCCCCCTGCTCACCTTCCGGTTGCACCTGACTGGGCGGAACAGCGGCCACGGCAGCCTGCTCTTCCCTCGCCTCCTGCGCCGATTCTGCCTGCTCAGTCATAGCGAGGCGCTCGTCGGATCCCTGCTCATCCTCCAGTTCGGCGACTTGTTCCGTGGAAGCATTGCCGGTCTCTGGCTCAGGCTCCGCACTCGGAGCAGCTGCCTGAGGGTCTTCATCGTCGCGGACCATCGAACGTGAACGGGCTACCGTTTCTTCCTCGACGACTCGATTCTGCTCGGCAAGAAAGCGCGCATCATCCGGTGCCTCTTCGGGAGGATTAGGACTCTCTTGAGTGATGCTCTGCTGCTGCTCCTCTGGCTCTACCTCCGGAGACGGTCGTTCCTCCATCTCTGGGACAGGAACCGGCTCCGGCTCCAGCTCTGGGGTGCGCTCCGCTACTATTGGCTCTACAGGACGCGGTGCCGGAGGAAGTTCTGCGCGTGGACGGCGCACTCGGGGTCTTACCCGTGGTGGGGTATCAGCCGGAGGCTCCGGAGGCTCCTCAAGCTCGGGTACGCTTGCTTCATCGCGATTCGCGTCCTGGTCGTCCACAGCTGCGACTTCGAACTCGATGGTTTGACTCTCGCTGAGCTCCGCTCCACCAAAGTCCGTACGATCAGCGAGTACACCCAAGAGCGAATAAGCGGGAACGTGCACCGCTAGGGACCCAAACCCGCAGAGCAACAAGACCAGAAGCGATGGCCGACCGACGCGACGCCATCCCGACTCTCTCGTCTGCTTCTTTTTATCCGAACCGGATTCGGTCTGCCCTTCGCTCACCTCTTAGTGGTACCGCGCTGTCACTGCCCGAGCAAACCGGGCCGACGCGAAAATGCCCGCGGCATCTGGCCAGCGGGCATTTTCTTCGATTCAATAAAACGCTGGATACCTACTCCAGTTTGCGCACCTGCACTCGAACTCCCCCAGCAGGCGGAGGCGCGGGCTGCGCTCGAACAGCAGGTCGAGCGGGACGTCGGACAGCCTGCCCTCGACGCCAACGACCCGCCTCGTACACCCAACCGTTGCCGCGGCGAACCCAACGTGGCTGAACGTACATGTGTCCAGCTCTTGGTCGAATCCAGCGACCGCGAACCCATACGTGCCGATTGCCTCGCCACTCGTAATGGCCTTCAACCCACACGGCACCTGCATAAGGAGCTGCCGGACGCGCTGAAACTACAACTCGGTTTCCAGGGGGAGGTGGGGGCTGAGTATAGACGACGGCTCCGCCTAATGGCGTGGCTCGGATTACACATCCGCTGGCAAAAATACTCACTCCGAAAAGTGCGGCGACCAATACGCCCGTCATAACCTTATTGTATTTCATTGAACCCCTCTGACTCCGTGAGTCACTCAGATGTTTCGGTGCTGCAAGGATACACCATACGTTACTCAACTTGGCGGCTTTTTTGGTTCGCTATTGATCGCTCCGACGATGCACTCGACAATCTCCCCTCACCGGGCACTATCGTCCAAGGAGCAGTACAGACACATGACTGAGTTAGACGAGTCGACCCTTGCTCTTCTTCAATCTTTCGGCTTCGAAGAGGATCGATTCCACACCTTGCGACAGCGTGCCAGCGCCCAAGGTGGCCTTGAGTCCAATGCGATTACCGACACCATAAGCCCTCCGACAGCCAATGATCTCGGTGCTTTGCCCGCTCCGAACACCCAGGAATATCAGCGGTGCACCGAGGCGGGCGTTGCTGCGATTCGCGAAGGCCATGTGGCATCAGTCGTTCTGGCGGGAGGCATGGCTACCCGGTTTGGCGGCGTGGTGAAAGCGACCGTGGAGGTACACGAAGGGCTCAGCTTCCTCGAAATGAAGCTTCGAGATGCAGAACGAATGGCCACAGTTAGCCATGGGCGTGTCCCAGTCTTTTTTATGACGAGCTTTGCAACGCATTCGGAGGTTACCGCTGCGATTGGAAACAGAAGCAACGAGCGAGTCCAAGCTCACTCTTTTCCCCAATACATCTCGCTTCGGCTCGATACCAAAGGTGAAATTTATCGCGACACGCAAGGCGAAGTCTCTCCTTATGCTCCAGGACACGGGGACTTACCTTTCGCCTTGGTTAGATCCGGCCTGCTCCAGAAGTTTCGAGACCAGGGAGGTCGTGTCATCTGCATGTCCAACGTCGACAACCTGACAGCCACTCTGGATCCTGCGCTCATTGGCTGGCACCTGTTACGCGATCACGAAATGACCGTCGAAGTTACCGCTAAGCACGAGGTAGACAAAGGCGGTGCTCCTGCATGGGTTGGAGATAACCTTGAGATTGTCGAAGGCTTTCGCTTCCCTAATGACTTCGACCAGGACTCAATACCTGTCTTCAATACCAATACACTGATGATCGATACCGCTTCGATTCGGGACGATCTCGAACTCGACTTTTTCGCGGTACGAAAAAAAGTCGGGCAAGACACTGTTGTTCAATTCGAGCGTCTCGTCGGACAGCTAACAGCCCACTTGAGTTCAGCCTTTATCGAGGTGCCCCGAGAAGGCGTACAAGGACGCTTTCATCCCGTGAAAGACCCGGACGAGTTGAAACGGCGACTGCCCGAGATACTGGCCGCACTTGAGGCCCGCGGGATTGTCTAGCCTCTCCACCTCTACTCCAATCATGAGGCGCCTCTGCGTCGTGGCCTGGTTATGTCTCTTCTCAGCCGGGTGCGACAACAACCTCACCTCACCTACATGCCACTCCACGCCTCAACGTGTGGTCGAGGAAATCAGCTCGGGCCGCTACCGTGGAGTGACCCTGGCTCGCGAGGCTGAAACCCTTTACGCACTTTGGTCACGTCCGGAAGGCAGTTTCATTCGAGCCCTATCAAACTCCGGTGATCCAGCCGGAGCTGTCATCCGGTGGGGCCCTTCCTGCCCGGGGGGGATGGACGCCCTTGATGGCTCCCCGTTGGTCGTGGCCTGCGCGACGAGCGGTTCCTCCGCGCAAGCTAAAGCTGGGCGCTTATTGGTCTTCCGCCTCAATCATGGAGAGCGAGAATCCAGGAGCTACGCAGTGGCCACCCTTGACGGCCACGGAGAGGGCGTATCCATAGCTCAGTACCAATCCTCTTATGTGGTCGCTTGGCACACCGCCAGCGAGGGGCGCGGTGAAGCATGGCGCAGTGTTCTCACGCCAGATTTACAAACAGCGACTCCTCCGGTCCGGCTCAGCAGTGCGAGAGTCAGCGCGGGACCACCCGAAGTTTTCGCGCACAACGGGGACCTCTTCGTAACCTGGGCAGAGTCATGGCTCCGTTCCGGTCGCAACGCCGGACATGTCGTGGTCCAACGCAACGAGGAGATGCCTCAGACCGTTGCGAATACGCGATTCGGATTTCCTCGACCTCAGCTCCTAAATGATTCGGAAGGACTGATCGTCGCATTTCGAGACCAGCGTCGCCCCTACCCTCAAGCAGGCTTATACCTGGGCCGCATCAACAATCAGCTGAGACCTCTCGGTGACCCACGGCGGTCTGGCCGTGCGGACGGTCGAGGTTCCCCATCGATACAACGCTGTGGCGAAACCTTATTCACGGCAAGTCCTCGAACATGGGCAGAGGACCACATCATTGGTATTGGTCTCCTCACTCCCGAGTTCCGGCCAATCACACCAGAACGCCAAGTCTATGAAGACGAGCACCGATTCAATGATGTAACGGCTATCTGTGAGGGTGATGACCTCTTAGTTCTTGCGGCTGAAGAATGGACAGTCGAGCACCCAACGGCTCGCCTCATCACCGTCAAAATCGGCTGGAACTAGTCTTCCGCCCTCAATGCCCCGTCACGGTACTGGAAGCGTAACTCCCGATCACGCCAAGGTAAGAGGAGAGGTACCACTCCATCGTTGCCTTCTTCGACGAAACGCCAGTTCGACTGATCCCACCCCTGAGCTCGTCCTGGACGGATACGAAGTCCACGTCGGTTGCGTCGGCTTGGCAGCAAAACCTCATTTTCGATTCGCTGCTCTCCAAATTGCCGTGCGACCTCTAGCGCGAGAATCCGCGTAAAACTGCTAGGCCGGAACTGGTGTACCAGGAGGATCTCGCGCTCAACTTCTCCAACTCTTTGACGTACCCGAAAGATCAACTCTGCCCTTCCATCGCCGGTAAGATCCGTGGCCCAAGCCCCGATCAGGTCATCGGGCGACTCCACCGGGACTCCCCAAACGAAGTAACCCTGACCTCCTCGAAAGCCCTGCCCCACCACGAGGAGACGAGTCCCGATGATCTCGGCAACCTCAGGTCTCTGATCCTCCGCTAAATTCAGCTCGAAACGATGCGCAGCTCGACTCCGACCCATCCCTTGTGCGGAGCGCGCCGCTCGCAGCAGTTGACGAGCCGAGGGAGCCGTCGGCGCCGAAGCCGCCTCCCTTGCTGCGGGCGCCGAACGGGCTGTTCGGGAAACGGTTGCTCTGGCCGGCTCAGGCGCGACGGACGCAAGCGCTGTCTCCTCAGCGATCACAAATGTACTGCCGTCCCATACATATATTCGACTGGCGAAGTTCCCCCATAGTCGAGTCAGAACTATCCCAGACACGCCTTGATCAGCCCCAAAGGCTCCCAAACGAACTCCCTCTCCGGACTCACTCGTCTGTAGCTGAATACGCCGAGGCTGCCCCCGTCGCGTGGGACGAAGCTCTCTCCATTGCGCACGTAGAGACGAGCCTCCGCTTTCGTAAACCAACTCGGCACGCATAAGCGGCACGATACGCTCCGTAGCCAATCCAAGAACCCATTGGACCACACGCGACGCCTCACCGCGTTGTTGTCGAAGACGAACGATCGCCTCCTGCCGCCCATCCCCAGTGAGGTCCAATAGGCGCGCATCCAAGACATCACGGTCCCCTCGGACGGGCAGAGAGAAATACGAATACCCTCGACCATCGCCGATACTCGGCCCCGTCACGACCAGATGGTTCCCCACCACAGCGACTCGTTCCTCTCGCCGGTCCCCTCGAACCTGACCGCGCAGTTGAAAACGAGGACGAGCGTGGAGCAAGTCATGCTCTGCTTGGAAATTTCTGAGAGCCTCCGCCGAGCCCCCCTGTACGAAGAGTTCCGGTAAATCCTGCAGGCCACCGCTCGGAACCTGAGGCACCCGAGATGGCTGGGGTCTCGATTCCGAGTCAACATCGTTGAACTGAATCGCCAACCTTGCGTCCTCCAGCGCGGTCGCGCCGCCAAGAACAGCGAGGGGAATGCGCGCCTCGATCACATACCCTTCGCCCTCCGACGGAGCCTCCACAACCTCAATGCGCCGACTCTCACGAGGCCGTGCTCCTGGCCTGGCAGTACCCGCTACCGCCTCCATTCGACCTGGCACACCAGGTAACAACCAGACGTCAAGCCCCCGCGGATTAGTGCCCTCTGTCCAGCCAAAGCGCATTACGAGCGCATCATTCTCAGCACCCACGCCTCGAGTTCGTACGAGTCTCTGATCGGCAACCCTCGCAATCACGTATAAGTCGGATTCTGAATAAGCGAGTGCGCATCCAAACTGCGATGTGCGCTCATTGCCAAACCATCTCAGCTCTAATCGACCCCAATCTCGCATTGAACCGTCTACCCGAATGCGCTGTTCCCCCGCATCGATGACTCGGAGCGAAGACACACTTTGAGCTCGAACCTCGCTGAGGCTCAACGTACCGATGGCGAGTAGGCAAAGGAACCAAACACTAGGAGCCAAAGAGCAACGGTCCATCGTCGGCCTCACCCCTTTACAACGGGTGGCCGCACTTTCACCCGGCGCTTTTCCCCATGAAGGGCCAACTGTCCACAAGCGGCGGCGATGTCATCACCTCGCTGTCGGCGAACATAAGCTCCCAAACGATGACTTCTCAGACGCTCCTGAAACGTAGTCACGTGCGAGTGATCGGGAGCACGAAGGGATGACTCTTCAATCGGATTCATTGGGATCAGATTTACCTTGGCAGGAATACCCTTCAATAAGCGCGCGAGTTGATCGGCTTCAGCCATGCCATCATTGACGCCGCGAATCAGCGTATATTCGATAGTAATTCGGCGGCGCTTCGGTAGAGGGTAGCGACGCAAGCACGCCATTAGCTCAGGGAGAGGGTGTTTCCGGTTGATCGGCATAATCTCTGACCGGCGTGCATCATCCACTGCGTGAAGTGAGATGGCCAACTGCACTTGGCCGTCAAAATCTGCCGCGAGCCGATCAATCTGTGGAACAAGCCCACTCGTAGAAAGAGTAACTCGACGCCGAGAGAGCCCCAAACCACGCGGGTGCGAGAGCAAAACCAAGGCACGCGCGACTGCATCGTAATTGTGAAGAGGCTCCCCCATCCCCATGAACACGACGTTGCGCGTAAACTCTTTCTCCTCCAGGTGACGTTTGCCAAAGAGCACTTGCCCAGCAATCTGTGCAGCACTCAGGTTCCTTTTGAAGCCTGCTCGCCCAGATGCACAAAACACGCAAGCCATCGCGCATCCCACCTGGCTGCTAATGCACTGCGTGACGACCTGGCCAGGAACCATTCCATCGAACTCATCTTGCCGACGGTCCTCGTCGTCAACATCCGGATCGGCCTGACGGAGCTGCGGGATCAAAACCGTCTCGACACGCTGTCCTGGCGCAACCTCCACTAGCAGCTTACGCGTACTATCCGCAGAGCGGTGCGAGTGTGCCAGCTCGAGGGGCATCTCCAAACCTTCTTCCGCAAGATGCTCGCGGAGAGCTTTCGGCAGATTGTGCATCTGCTCCGGTTCCCACACCGCCTGCTTATGGATCCACTCAAAGACCTGACGCCCTCGGTACGCCGGCATGCCCCACTCTCGAACCTTCTGCTCCCACTCTTCTGGGAGTCGCCCCAACGGATGCTGAGGCGCTTTCAACTCGGGTACAGAATGGCTCATACACGTTAAGTGGCACTTCCCCCTGTCTCGATCAAGGCTCCTCCGGTTTGCCCGGCGTTTCAACCACCGGAGGAGCTATGATCTGTTGCGTCACTCCCCTGGTGGTGGCGTCGGCGCGCTCTCACCATAACAGGTCAGCTCTGAACTGTTTCGACGACAGCTGAACCCTTCGGGACATACTAGAAACTCCGGTGTACTCCCTGGCTGACAGCGGGCAAAACCGGTGCGGGTCCCCCGGCAGCGCCAGTTCGGAAAGGGTGCGTAAATTCCACATGAGTTAGTACGGCTTCCGCAAGACTCGCCCGGCTTCGTGAAGCCTCCTAGGCATGACTCAGAAGGGCCTCCACCCTCAGCCTGCGCCATACAACGTCCGCCCTCCCAGCAATAGCCGCAACCAGTAATGGCTGCGCACTCATGACATCCAGTGGCAGCCGCACAACGCTCAGCCAAAGGCGCCTCTGGTCCAGGCGCGGGCGGGACTACCTCAGGGGCTCCGCCGCCGCCATCGCCGCCGCCGCCATCACCACCGCCGCCATCACCACCGCCGCCGTCGCCCTCTGGACCTGGAGCGGGAGCATCGGGAGAAGGATACGTACTCCCCCATCGCCTGAGTTGGTCAACAAT
>Ga0160423_10004797_pt1 | contig 11091 bp, 6 predicted proteins | sample CRUFie14St8metaG_FD_108191 | JGI IMG/M metagenome (GOLD analysis project Ga0160423, IMG submission 108191) | Marine microbial communities from the Costa Rica Dome - CRUD Field 142mm St8 metaG | ecosystem: Environmental > Aquatic > Marine > Oceanic > Photic zone | place: Costa Rica: the Eastern... | reverse complement strand
CCCGCTTTCAAATCTCCGCCCTGTGAAATATTAATTTCAATCACGGCACTGTTCGAGGTCTCCTTGCCTGCCTGGATCTTACCGTACTGAATGGGCATTTTGAAAATATTTTCAATCGAGGCACTTGCCAAAAAGTAGGGTGATTCTCGCGCACCTCCTCCCGCGGAAACTTGTGAGGCCCTATGCCGGTAGAGTCGAATTCCTCCGCATCCCATAGCATACTCCCCCTCCTTGGTCGTATACCAACTTTTGTTCACCGGTATCTCCCCGGAACTTCCTTTCCCACCCGGGTGATAGTGCTCCAGAAACACCCACTTCCCCTCATCAAGCGCCCACAGCCGCCGCCTCACCTCACGATAAACATCTCCGGTCCGCTCAACCTGCGGAGGACCGGGAACCTCGCAAAACGAACCAAGCTTCAAATGACGTTTGGGCTTCCCCCCATGCCATTTGTTTCCCGCTCCAAAGAACTTCCAAGCCTTCGTCGGATGATCGAAATAGTATCCATAGTAGCTATCGTAATTCTTTCCCGGAACGACTCTCAGCGCCTGAACCACCAACTCCGGCTGGTCCGGCATTGGGACCCAACCCCGCGGCTTCACGCCGGATCCCTCGTGCCCAAATCCACTAAACTCACCTTCTGGGGACCCCACACCCAGAAGGTGAGGCATCAATTTCAAATCCGTTGACGCCCCCTTCTTCCCCCACATCGAGAAGTTAAAACTCCCCCCACTTTTTCGGTCATTTCCAAAGGTCGTTCCGAAGTAACCAAAGGGAGTGGTAATGGGAGAATAACTGGAAGCATCCGCGATGCTTCGGGTGGTAAAGACGAGAAGCTTTGCATCGCGCACCTTTCCGGTATCGTATGAGCCGTGAGCGGCGGCCGGACGCCAACGCACTCGAAGAAGATTGGCACCCTCAATGGCTGGACCAAAGACATCCACACGATGGAGATGACCCACCCCCTTTGCCCGTCCCAACCTGGTCGCCCTCAGCGAAAAAAGATACTCGCCAGGCTTCTTCACATCAAAGGTCAAATCCCAGGGTTGCGCTTGGGTCGAATCCGACCGGAATGTTTTCACCCTCTTCGTTTGACCTGCAAATTTCACTTCTAGATCCGCCCCTTCTGCCACGACCTGCAAGTGCGCCCCGAAATACACCTTTCCCGGATTCCGCACAAAAATGTGCCAACGCAAGGAACCGTCGGTTCGCTTCCAATCCAGATAGTCGTAGTTAGGCTTAATCAACTGCTCGTCCCCAACTTTCGGCAGGTCTGACTCTCCTTTGGCGACACAAACGCCCTTGGAGAAGAAACCATTGCTCGCAGTCAGAATCAATTTTCGATCACTTGCCACTTGCCCGAAATAAGAATACTCTCGACCCATCTCATCAGTCCCTCCGTCAATAAGCTTAGGCTCATTCTTTAATTGTCCAAAACCTTCCGGCACCTCCAGGGCCTGAAGTCCCATGCTTCCTGCCACCATCACACCACAGATTCTGAGCACGCCTTTCAGCTGAAATAAATAGGAGGTCATTTCTTCTTCCGTCGATCTACTCCAGTAATGACACCTCTTCAACTCACGTCAACACTCGGAATCTACCGGGGTTTCGTCAGAAGATGATGGCTATTCCTTGATATCTTTGGAGCATCGAGATGAAAACGATGACATTCGAGGAATCCACCTAAAGAGAAAATTCCTGTAATAAGGTCGGCGAATCTAGGTCTGATAAAATCACTTCGGCAGCCGGAGGTTTTCATCAACGGTCTTCTTACGACGGCGAATTCAGACGGGCCACATAAATCCGGTGTGGCATGTCTTCATCATCCTTGTGAGATGGCATTGGATGCTCTTCCAAATTGAAGCCGGCTTTCTTCAGCGCCATTTCAAGTCTCGGCGATGGGATCGCCATCCAATAAGCCAGACAGCCGCCCGGATTCAGCGATTCCCGCAGGAGTACCATAAAAGCTGGCGTATAGAGATTGACATTGTCCTCGGTAATCACCGCATCGGGCGTATCGTCGATATCAATCAGGATCGCATCGTAGGTGTCACCATCTCCAAGGCAGTCGAAGAGATCAGCCAGAATGACATTCGTTCGCGGGTCGTCGAGCAGAGCCCCATTATGCTCAATCAGATAGGTGCGGTTCCATTCAATGACCCGATTCATCAATTCCGCAACATCAACGGTGGCCGGCGAGCCCACCAACTCCAGAACTCGCTTGAGAGTGAATCCCATCCCCAAGCCGCCAATGAGAACCCGCGGATGCTCAGGCCGGGTCGCCGCCCCTTCGACCAGATCGACACAGCCCAAATCCGCGAGCATCTGTTCGGACCATGTCAGGCTTGTGCTCATCAACACCAAGTCGTTGTATTCCAGAATTAAATCCCCGCCCTGCTCATACAGGGCGAGCAAGTTTCCATCGGGCAAACTGGTTTGGTCCAATTGGATATAGTCTTTCACGGGGCAAAGTATTGTCAGATCCGCCTCCCCCACAAGGGCATTGCCTCTCCCCTCCTACTCCGGACCAAAACACCCCTTGTTGGCAGCCATCCCTGGCTTCAGCACCTGCACTGGCTCTCGTCCCAAATCCCCGCCTAAGGCAGCTTTTAATATTTCAGGGATTCCGCACCAAAATTACAAATTTCAGCTACAATCTCACCTGCCGATTTCTTTGCCGGATCAGGGATTCGGTGGCAGGTGTTGATGCAGGAACCGGGTCATCGTCTCATAGAGATGACGCCTTGTGTTCTCGCCCTCTTTCATGGCGTGGGTTGCCTGGGGATAGGTCATCATCGAGAAGGGCTTGTTATGCTGGACAAGCTGGTCCACCAATTTCTCGAAGGTTTGATAGTGGCAGTTGTCATCATTGGCACCATGGATAATTAAGAGATTGCCTTCCAACTGATGCGCAAAGTTGATGGGTGAGCCCTCGCGGTATCCATCGACGTTTTCGGAAGGCAAGCCCATATACCGTTCCTGATAGATCGTATCATAGTGCAGCTGATTTGGAACGGAGGCGATCGCAATCGCGGCGCTGTAGAGCTTGGGATACTTAAAAATGGCATTCAAACTCATCGAACCCCCGCCACTCGACCCCCACGACCCGACTCTTTTCGGGTCGAGATACGGCCGGGCCTTCAAGACCGACCGAACCGCCGCCGCCTGATCACGGGGAGCCAATACTCCGATTTGCCGGTGGGCCGCCTTACGCCACCCCCGGCCCAGGGGAACCTTGGTGCCCCGGTTGTCGAAGCTCATCACGACGTAGCCTTGCTGGGCAAGCATCAGATGCCAGAGATGAGTATTCCCTCCCCACTTATCGGTGACGACCTGACCGACGGGTTCGCCATAGACATAGATCAAGAGCGGATACTTTTTCTTCGGATCGAACTTCGGCGGTTTGACGCAGCGAGCCGGGAGCGAGATGCCTTTACCAATATCAACATTGAAGAACTCGACCGACGAGAGGTCCAGCGCCTTGATCTTTTTCCGCAACTTCTCGTTGTTTTCGAGCGCCTGAATTTCTTTATGCTCGGGAAGGGTGACGAGCCGTGTCACCGGAGGCTCATCGAAGTTCGAGGAGGTCATAATCGCCACGCTTCCATCTGGCGAAATATTATAGCTGTGAGTCCCACGCTTCTCCTCAGCCGGAGTCACACGGGTCAGATTGGAGCCATCAAATCCCACCCGGTAGAGGTATCGCTCCACGGGATTTTCCGGAGACGCCAAAAAGTAAACCAACTCCTTCGACTCATCGATCCCTAACAGCCGGGTCACGTCAAAGTCCCCGGGAGTGAGGCAGGTTGCCTTCTTGCCATTACGAGACACGAGATAGATATGACGCCAGCCGTCACGGTCGCTGATCCAGGTAAACGCTTTACCGTCACGCACCCACTTCATCTCCTTGTTGACATCGACCCAAGCTTTGTCGCGTTCGGTGAAGATCGTTTCGACGAATCCGGCTCTGGAATCTGCCAAGAGAAGCAGGTTTTGATCCTGAGCTCTGTTGAGCTGCTGCACGATGAGTTTCTCTGAATCCTCAGCCCACTCCATGCGCGCTAGGTAGTGTTCCCGTGGGTCGCCCGGAATCTCCATCCAATGCGTCGCCTCTGTGTTGAGATCAACGACCCCGATACGGCACGAAGCATTGCGCTGGCCGGTCTTGGGGTAGGCGAACTGCGTGAGCTTTGGGTAAAGCCCTGAGACGTGATCCACCAGAGTATGTTTACGAACACCACTCTCGTCGAACTGCCAATAAGCGATCGCACTGCCGTCGGGACTCCAGCGAAACCCGTCCCTGATCTGAAGCTCCTCTTCGTAAACCCAATCGAACTTGCCGTTGAAGACATCTTTCCCAGGAGACTTCGTCACCGCCCGAATCGAGTGGCCGAGGAGATCCTCAACGTAGATATTGCGATCCATAACATAGGCCACGTGCCGACCGGTCGGCGAGATCTTGGCGAACTGGAGGGAGGATGGTTGGGCATCGCCCCCAAGCTTTCTCAGCTTATGACTGGCGCGATCAAGGAGCCAATAATCCCCGCGGGATTTGCTTCGCCAAACGCGCTTTGAATTCGTATAGATCAGGAGAAGAGAAAGGTTTTTGGAAAAAGTATAGCCGTCGATTTCGAGAGGCTTGCTCTTTCCCTCCGGAATCAGTTGGGAAGAAGAGACCAGCATCTTGGATTCGCCCTTTCCGGGCCGGGCCTTCCAGATCTCTTTGCTGCCCTTGTGATCTCCATCGTCAATCTTCTTGAGAAAAGTGTAATCAGATCCGTCCTCCAGCCACTTGGCCGAGAACGATTCCGATTTGAACTCACTCTTTCCGAAGATCCGCTCAAGGGTGAGGATGCTTGATGATCCTTCGATCGGTTCGTCCCCGAATACAGCGGAGGCGTTATATAAAAGAATAGAGAGAAGAATAATCGATCGGTTCATCGTGTAAAGAAATGCTTGAAAGAAGTGGGAGAACTATTTGAGAGTCGGAGGGCAATCCTCAGCAGTTTGTCCAAAAACACAAGCTCCCCTACGTTTCAATTCCTCATGGGACGTTGCTCCGGCCGCACTCTCCCAAAACTCCAACTTGGCCTCGGCCAGAAGCCCGGATTTTTCTACCCCAACGATCGAAGCCTGAGAGAGGCCGCGTTGAGAGCGCTCAAGGCAATCGGAGCCGCGATTCCGGAAGGATTGGGGATTCACCCGGCCGACGATCTCTGATCTAATCGGGAGTCAGCCCCTCAGATGAAACGCTTTCCTTTCAAACTCCTCATTGCTGGTTTGCTCTACCCGTGGATGATCCAGCATTCGCTCGCGGGTGTCGTCTCGACGACCCTGAACCTCGTCGACGAGCCAAACGTGAACACACTGGCGCTCTCGCTCGCGATCCCGGAGTTTGAGACCGGCAATGACACCACTGATCTTAGCGGCACAGTGGAGGCGACGCTGCAAATCGATCCTGCGAACGGAGTGGTCTCGCAATTGACCTTCACCGGCGGTGCTATATCGGGCGCCCCGATCGCTCTCGCCGGCAACAGCACCCTTTTAATTAATCCCGGCAGCTACTCCTTTAGTTCAAACGGTCTCTCGGGGAGGGTCAATACAATCGCGCCTCCCGGATCGGTCGAAAATTCCCCGGGCACCGGGGATTTCTCCGCCGCGCGCCACGAACTCGCCATCAATGGCGGCGTCCTCAGCGGGCTGTTAAGCAGCACTTTCGTCAACGAGGATGTGAACCAGGATTTCGCGGCAAACCCGGTCTACGTAAAAGGATCAGGAATCGGCAACGTAGCTTCCAACTATCGCGCCGATCTCTCCAACGAGCAAAATTCGGTCTACGACATCGTGGTGTTCCTTGGTGTAGGATCCGCGACAGAGGTGCAGGCCGGAGCTGCGACCGTCACCTTTGGGGCCTCGGGAACAATTAAATTAGCGGGTCAGGTCAGCGTTCCCTACCTGCCACTCATTTTCAATTTCTCACCCAATCCGCAGATCGTAGTCGATGGCAACACGACCGGACTCGACTACAATGTCCAGAGTGCTAATTCGTCCTCAATCGATCAGGGAGTTGGAGGCTTGAACCCGACAAACCTTGGCACCAGAGTCATATTGCCGCCAGCCGGCAGCGACACGACCTATACCTTCACCGCGGGCAACGAGAACGGCACGGTAACGCGGTCCACCACCGTGCGTTCGGTCGCGCAGGGATCGGCGACCTTCCGCTACGTGCGCTTCACGCCTGTGCGCCTAAAGGGAGACCTTCCTCGCATCGTGTCCGCCGATAGCATCCAGATCGCTGAGTTCCAATTTTTTGAAGGTTCAACCGAGCGGGTTCCAATTGAGGCGAGCAATCCCGGCGGAGCCAATCCGAACGGAGAAGGGCCGGAAAAACTAATCGACGGTGACTCCGCCACCAAGTGGCTCGACTTCAATAAGGGCTGCGTGATCTTCGACTTCGGATCAGCGGTCACCATCGACTGTTATCGCTTCAGGACGGCGAATGATTTTCTGGAACGCGATCCGGTGGCGTGGATTCTCGAAGGAAGCGACGGACAGGCGGCCTGGTCGATCATCGAAGCCATCACGGTGCGGCAGGATGACTACCGGGAAGACTTCAATCATTTCACCCCCTCTGCACGCAAGGCCTACACCCAGCGCATTCCGATCCCGGCAATGCCGGCGATCCCACCTCCGGTCATTAACCAATTCTCTCCCTCTCCCCAGATTCTCGTGAATGGGGAAACGACAAACCTTGGCTGGGACACCACTGCGGCGTCCTCCCTTGAGATGGCCAAATTCGGCTCTCTTTCCGGTGACAGCGGCAGCATCACGGTCTCTCCCGCGGCCGACACCGATTCGAAATATACCCTTACCGCCGCCAATGGCGCGGGACAGGAAGTCGATGTGACTCTGCTTGTCCGCACCGTGGCCCAGGGCTCGGCGAATTTCCGTTTCCTGCGCTTCACGCCTGCGCGGCTCGCCGAGGACCTCCCCGAATTTAATGATGCCAATAGCATCCAACTCGCGGAGTTTGAATTTTTCAACGGCGTGATCCAGATCGCACCAATCGCCGTGAGCAATCCGGGCGGGAGCAGCCCGGCCGGCGAGGGTGTCAGCAATGTCATCGACGGCGATCCCGGAACAAAGTGGCTCGACTTCAACAAGGAGGGGCTGGTGTTCGATTTCGGCAGTCAGACCAACATCACCGCCTATCGCTGGACGACCGCGAACGACGAACCGTCGCGCGACCCCGTCTCCTGGTCGTTGGAGGGCAGCAACGATGGCTCGAACTGGAGCCTGGTCGACAACGTCACCCGGAACCGCTCCAGACCTGGCGAAAATGTCGCTGTCTATGCGGGTCTACCCCGCGGCGCAACAACGCCTCCGATCCCGGTGCCTGATGCCAGCTCGCTGCTGCCGGTGATTTCGCAGTTCATTGGCGACGCCCCGTTTCTCGTCACCGGCGAACCGCTCGTCCTGACCTGGGCTACCAGCGGGGCGGCGAGCGTCTCAATTGATCAGGAGATCGGGGCGGCAACGGCAACCGGATCGACAAGCGTAATGCCGGCCTTCGATACGACCTACACCATCACCGCCACCAGCCCTGCGGGTAGTGTCACCGAGCAATTCACAACGACTGTCGTGACACCCACCATCGGGAAGATCTGCTACGAGGACTTTGACCTCGCAGGGTATGAACTCGGTCTGCTTGGCGATGCTAGGATCGTGAATGATTTTGCAAATATTCCCCTGCCCGGCGACGTCAACCGCCTGCGTCTCACGCCGGATTCGGACGGCAAGTGTGGCTCGGCCTGGTTTCGCAAACGAGTCGATCTCTCGCAGGGATTTCAAACCTCGTTCGACCTGCAATTTATGGCCTCCAATAATAGCGGTGCGGACAAGCTCACCTTCACCATCCAGAACAGACCGGAAGGAACCGGCGCCGAGGGGAGCCTGCGTTCCGAGGCTTTCAAAATCATCTTCGATTCCTACCTCAATAGCGGTGAACCGAGCGCCGGATTCATCGAGCTAGTCGACGGAAGCCAAGTTTTGGCCACGATCGATCTCACCGTCATTGACGGAATCGACCTGCCGGGGAGCGTTCCCAATGACCTCTCCAGCGACGACTTCGAGGTCGCACCTTACCCGGTGCGAGTCGCTTATGTCCCTGGCGACCTCGATCTCTTCTTCCAGGGGGTGCAGGTAATCGACAGCCTCGATGTCGATCTATGGGCGACCGACGCACTCGACGAGGACGGGAAAGCCTACGTAGGATTTTCAGCCTGCACCGGAGTATTCTCCGAATACCATGACATCACGCGCTGGATTCTAGTGGAAGGCCCGCCCGCACCCCCGCTAAAGATCACGGACTTCGCGGTAGATCTCGATACCGACACTGCAATCTTCACCTTCACCTCAACCCAGTTCCGCACCTACACCATCGAGGAATCCAGTGACGGGCTCGTCTTCACGAACTTGGCCACTGGTATTCCCGGCACCGCTGGCACCAGCGAGACAACTACCGGTCCGATCAGCTTCACCGAGACAAGCAAAAAGATGTTCCGCGTCGTCGATGAGAAACCCTCTCCTTGAGAACGACGGCTGATGCGATAAAAACCATTGGGTGCGCCACTGGAATCAAGGGCCGAGTCCATTTAAAATCTCAAAAGCACTAGTTCAAAATAGAGCACGTCTTCTAACAGAGTCCGTGAACGCTTCAACCAACCAATCATCCGCAACTGGCAGTCCAAATAACTCGCCTGCAAGAATCCCTCCCGCCCTCGCGTTCAATTATTCCTCAATGAAAACCATTCTTCTCCTCTCCACCAGCCTCACCCTCGGCCTCGCCACGGCCCAGAGCACCAACCCAGTCGATCCCGCCAAATTCGATCACCCCGTCAAGGTGGCCTGCGTAGGCGACAGCATCACCCAAGGCGTCGGCGCCAAGCGCGGAAAGTCATGGCCCGCGCAACTGCAACAAATGCTCGGCGAAAAATGGGAGGTGGAAAACTTCGGCCTCAGCGGCACTACCCTCATGAACAGCGGCAACAATCCTTACCAGAAGTCACCCCACTTCAAGCGCGCCAAGGCCTTCGCTGCCGATATCGTTGTCATCATGCTCGGAACCAATGACACCAAACCCAACAACTGGAAGCACTTCGAGAAAGACTACGAAAAAGACTATCGCGACCTCATCTCACACTTCTCCTCCCAAGCAGGCAAGCCTCGCATCTTCCTCTGCCTCCCACCCTACATCGTAAAGGATGGTAACTGGGGCATCAACGACCCCAATACCGTCGCCCAAAAACCAGTCGTCATAAAGATCGCCAAAGACCTTGGCCTTGGCCTTATTGATGTCCACAGCGCCCTCAAGGGAAAGGACGACCTCATCCCCGACAAAGTCCACCCCAATACCGGGGGTGCCACCGTCATTGCCAAAGCGGTCCACCTCGGACTCACGGGCAAGAAAGCGATCGACTAAACACGGTCCCTTTCACATGCCCTAACTCGTAATTCAAGGATCTTCCAAAAGAAGGGCTCAGCCCGCATCCCCGCCGGCCCCTAACAAGCCGACAGCTCGCGATTCAAGGGAAGCCACCTGCCAAAAAAGACCTTGGCAATGGGTTCCGGATATCCATGCTCATGCAGCAAGGATGGTGACGAAGACGCTCAACACCGGCCTTCCTACCCTTTTCGTCAAAAGAAACCTCCTGGAAGAAATTTGGTAAAAACATGAGAAACAAAAAAATTGTCATTATTGGAACCCGGACCTGGGAGCTCACTTCTATTCACCTTGATTACTTCATTAAGAATAACGCGAACATTGTCGGCATACTGGAGTCACCTACCGAAGGGATTACAACAACAACCTCGGGTGGCAGCTCAAGCAAACCCATCAATGTTGTCGCCGAAGAGATGGGTATTCCAATCATCTGTGGCAAACCTAAAGATGAAGGTGTCATGGATCAATTGCGCGATTGGGCACCTGACATGGTTGTTGTCATTGGGTATCAGTTCTTCTTACCGGATGAGTTTCTCAATATCCCCCCAATGGGTGTTGTAAACTTCCATACATCGCTGCTGCCTCGTCACTGTGGAAGACATCCGGGCTTTTGGACAATCTGGTACGGGGACGAGCAGTCAGGAATGGCGGTTCACTTTATGGATTCTGGTTTGGATACCGGTGAAATTGCCTACAAGTCGTATGTTCCCGTTCAAGATGGTGATACCGTCGATTCCCTTTACGACCGAATCTGGAAGAATGATGAGAGTATCGTAAAACAACTCCTGGACGATATTGACAACGATTGTGTGCCCAGAACGCCTCAAGACAGAACTGAATACACCTACAACTATGTTCCACATGAAAAGGACTTTGAGTTCGATTTCAGGCAGCCGGCTCGACTACTCGTGAACAGACACTTGGTGAAGCCCAACAAATCTTATATTGTCCTCAATGGCGAAAAGTATCCCGTCTCCAAATGCACTGCCATTGACGAGCCGACAACCTCGCGCAATTTTAAGTTGAATACACCCTATGAGTGCAACGGGAATCTGGTGTATATGACCCCTAATAAGTGGCTTCAAATTGACCAACTCGTCCAGGACGACACACCTTGTTCCGGATTACAAGTTGCAACAAGAACACTCGATCAGATCACTAAGATCGGCAAATAGGAAGGCTCCTCGGAACCGACTTCCTTGAAACTCCATTCACAAGCCCCGCCTGCAAAAATCACAGCACGGGGCTTCTTTGTGGCCGGACAGGACCTTGATCGCCTGCCTCTTATTGGCGCTACCACCATCACCCCAACCGCGGTCGGGATGGTCGAAGGCGTGGCGGTGAACTCAAGTATTCCATGCACCTCCTGACTTCCAACTTCAAAGTGCGGAGCACACAGGAAATCATCGGCTCTTTCTAAAATAATTGGTCACAATCCGGCCACTCTTGTTAAGTCATCAACAGATGGATTCATCGACCGCAGAATTTACCCGACTCTGGACCGCCAATCTTCCCAAGATTGCGGCCTTTGTGGGATCGATGGTATATGAAGTTTCCGATCGCGAGGATGTCCTGCAGGACTGCGCCCT
>Ga0160423_10004796_pt1 | contig 11091 bp, 9 predicted proteins | sample CRUFie14St8metaG_FD_108191 | JGI IMG/M metagenome (GOLD analysis project Ga0160423, IMG submission 108191) | Marine microbial communities from the Costa Rica Dome - CRUD Field 142mm St8 metaG | ecosystem: Environmental > Aquatic > Marine > Oceanic > Photic zone | place: Costa Rica: the Eastern... | reverse complement strand
TTGCCCTCGTCATAGAGAGACTGTTTCAAATCGTTGATGCGCAGGGCGTGTTCTACTTCGTGGTACCGGCTAACGCGGTGAATTTCCATGGTTGTCCCCCTGAGAATTATGGCGCCCGCGTGACGTGCAGGCTCTGTGCGACTTCGTGTATGCAATATATGTCAAAGTGTACACACTTTGTCGCAGCGCGGACGCCTTATCAAGCTAGTATTTCGCAACCGATGTTGGCTTTCTTGGTGATCAGGCGCGTTGTTCAGCCCTTTATCAAACGCGCGTGCAGTGTCATATTGTCCGAACAGGCGCATCCCTCAAGGAGAATCTGTGAAACTGGAAATCAACGGAAAGGAAGTGGAGATCACCAGCGAAGCCGACACGCCCTTGCTATGGGTGTTACGGGACGAATTGGGTCTCGTGGGCACCAAGTATGGTTGCGGCTTGGCGCAGTGTGGGGCTTGTACGGTGCACGTGGAGGGCAGCGCTATCCGCTCCTGCGTGACCCCTGTCGCCGCGGTTGCCGACAAGCGTGTCCAAACCATAGAAGGGCAGGCTGGCGAGCAGGGACTGTCCCCCGTTCAGCAGGCATGGCTCGAGACCGATGTTGCGCAATGTGGGTACTGCCAATCAGGACAGATTATGGCCGCTACCGCATTGCTCACGTCAAATCCCACCCCAAATGACGCGGAAATCGATGCCGCGATGGCCGGCAACATTTGCCGCTGCGGCACTTATCCCCGCATTCGAAAGGCCGTACACCTCGCGGCAGCGTTGATTGCAGAGGAGCAGAACACATGAGTGAGCGCCTCACCTCGGCTCCGATGAGCCGCAGACGGTTTATGCAGAGGAGCGGTGCGTTGCTGTTCGCTGCACAGTGCCCTCTGGGACTTTCGGCCAAAGCCGTGGCGGGCGGCAGCGGTGCGATGATGAATAGCTTTGTGCGCATCGATCCTAGCAATGTCATCACGATGCTGGCGAATAATTCAGAGTTTGGGAACGGCGCTTATACCGTGATGAGTATGATGCTGGCGGAAGAACTCGACGTTGATTATCGCAGCATCGCCCTCGAAGCGGCGCCGACTTCTCCCGAGTATTACTCACCTTTGTTTAGGGAATATCTGACCGCGGGATCAGTCACCACCGGCAGCACTTTCATTCCCATGCGCACTGCTGGCGCCAAAGCTAGAACCATGTTGCTCGAGGCGGCATCGAGGGATTGGGATGTGCCGATGGCAGAACTGAGCACAGCCGATGCCACCGTGACGCACGCTGAGACGGGTCGTCGCGTCACGTACGGCGAGTTGTTAGAGGTCATTTATCGCCTCGATATTCAGCCGCCGGAGACAGTGGTCCTGAAGGATCCGAGCGAATTCAAGATTCTGGGTAAGCCTGCCCGCCGCTATGAAGGGGCAGGCAAAGTCGATGGCAGCGCCCAGTTTGGTATCGATATCAAATTGCCGGGCATGCTCTACGGTGCCATTGCGCGACCTCCGGTTTACGGTGGTTCGGTCGTCGATTTTGATGCCACCGAGGCCCTCGCTATGCCAGGTGTGGTGAAGGCGAAAGCGATCAGAGCGGGCGTGGTGGTGTTGGCAGATAGCTACTGGCGAGCACAGAAAGCCAGGGCAAAACTCAAGATCAATTGGGATCGGGGTGCTAATGCGACGATCTCGACCGAGCAGTTCTACGCTGACTACCGCGCGCTAGCTAACACGCCCGGCATGTTGGCTGAGGACATTGGTGATGCGAGGGGTGTCTTGGATGGGGCGAGTGAGGTAGTTGAGGCGACCTATGAAATGCCGCTGTTGGCCCATGCCACGTTAGAGCCCATGAACTGCATTGCTCAAGTCGAAGGCGATACCTGCACAATCTGGAGTGGTACGCAGTACCAGTCCAACGATCAGGAAGTGATCTCTCGCTTTCTGGGGATTCCGCAACAAAATGTAACGATTCATAGACCGCTGATGGGGGGCAGTTTCGGCCGGCGTTCCAGCAAGACCGCGGACTACACGGTTGAAGCGGTCGAGGCTGCAATGGGCGAGTCCGTGCCGGTGCAAATCATCTGGTCGCGCGAGGAAGATATTCGTAGCGGGCATTATCGGCCACTCTTTGTCCATAAGTTGCGCGGCAGTGTCGACGATTCCGGTATGCCGGAAGCGTGGCATCAGGTTGCGGTCGGACAGTCTCTGATGCAGGGCACAAAACACGACCCCACCTATATGGTGCGGGGCATCGATATCTATTCTCTGGACGGGTGCCTGCAGGAGCCTTTTGGCGTGTTTCCCTACGGCACGTCCTACCAAATCCCACATCATCGGGTGGAGAGCCATAACGCACCGAAGTCAGGGATCGTGCCGCAAGAGTGGCGCTCAGTGGGTCACACCCACACGGGCATTGCCTATGAGTGCTTCTTGGATGAGTTGGCGCACAAAGGGGGTATCGACCCCATGGAGCTCCGTTTGCGTCTTACTAAAGACCACGCGCGGATGAACCGTGTGTTGCGCGTGCTGAAGGAAAAATGCGATTGGGACAAGCCGCTCGAGCGAGGAAGGGGGCGTGGGGTGGCATCCCGCATCTACAACATTTCGCCTGTTGCTCAGGCCGTTGAAGTCACTGTCGCAGACAATGGGAATTTCACCGTTGATAGGGTTGTCTGCGTCGTGGACTGCGGTTTCGCAGTGAATCCTCTTGGTATCGAAGGTCAGGTGGAAGGCGGTCTGGCTTACGGTTTGGGCGGGGTTGCCTTCGGAAACATCGATATTGTGAATGGCGAAGTGCAGCAGAGTAACTTTCATGATTATCCCGTGATGCGTCTTCCGCAGATGCCAAAGGTTGAGGTGCACATCCTGCCCAGCGATGAGCCGCCGACGGGAGTGGGCGAGCAGGCGACAACGCCTATCGCCCCTGCCGTGGTGAATGCGTTATTTGACGCGACGGGGCGCCGCATTCGACGCTTCCCGCTGTCAAGTCAGGGATTCAACTTGGTCTGAGGTCGATATGGCGCTTGAGCATATGGTCTGGCTAACGCCCAAAGCGGGGGTCAGCGATGACAAGATGGAAGACATTCTGGCGTCTATCCGCGCGCTGATGCACTTGCCCGGTGTACTGGCGATTTCAGCTGGACGCAACGTTACCGATCGTGCGAACGGGGCCACCCATGGCGTGCTTGTTACGCTTAACGCGGCGGACGATATGCCGGCTTACCTTAATCATCCAGACCATCAGGCAGTTGGCGTGGTGTTACGCGAGCACTGTGAAGTGCTCGCTTTGGATTACGAGCGCGAGTAAGTTACCGCGCGCTGACGGTCCCGCTGCTCTTGGGCGCAAATACGAGCAGCGCATTACCGGCTTCATGGTTATATAGCCCGTAGCCCGAGTTGATCACCATGTGACCTGCACCCAATGCGGGGCCTGAGCCACTCATCCCACCACCCTTGGCGGTGACACCGTTGGTGCCCTCGGCTGGGTTGGTTGTGTCGTAGCTCCAGATAATGTCGCCCGTGGGGCCATCATAGATGCGGATCACACCATCGAGGTGCCCTGCAATGACAGCACCGTCGGTTGCCGTAATAGCCGCGGACACACCCGGATCGCAAAAGGGACGGCCCTCGCCGCACACATTGTCTTGTACGTGACTCCACAGCACTTCACCGGTGACAGCATCGACCGCTGAAACGCCCGGGCGCGCCGTCTCAGGGTCCAGCCACTCGCCATTGCGGGTATCGTTCATGTCATTGATGGGTACGTAAACGGTGGTGCCGTCAGCGGCCATGCCAAAATGTACACCGCCTTGTATACTGCCGCGCCCCAGTTTGACCTCCCATAATTTGTTTTGCCCGGTCTCCCAATCCAGCGCAAACACGCGGCCATCCTTTTGCCCGGCAACGACCACAGTCTTGCCCTCGGCAATATCAACCAGCAGCGGACTCGAGGCTTGATCGTAATCGGGTCCGTCCTCTTCAGGACAGTTGGGGTTGTCCGCCATCATACAGGCGACGTTCCAGGCATCACCCGGGAAGGTTTGCCTAGACCAAAGGCGCTCGCCGGAATCGAGTGCGACGGCGATCACAGCGTCGCTGTTGGCGTCTGCCGGTGAGGAGTAGTTTTCGCCCGTTCCGAAGATGAGGAGATTCTTCTCAACATCGATCGTGGGGCTGGTCCAAACAGGCGCCCCCGAAGGCCCCATCATATCGGTGCCCACGCTGGTAATGCCCACGGCTGAGGGCGCATTGGGGATGGCATAGCTGTCCCACAGCATGCTGCCGTCGTTACCATCGACCGCCATGACGTGGCCGCGGAAGGTGCAGCAGGCGTAATCAGGGTTGGCCGCGGTGACCACCTCTAGAGATGAAACAGGCACATAGAGATTACCGTTCGCAAATGCCGGCGTGCCGGTCAATGTGGCGCTGTGGTGCTCGTCGGGACTGGTCTGCCAGATCAATTCACCGGTGTTGGCGTCGACCGCATAGAGGTTGGCAATGATGTCACCAAAATAAGCGGTCGGCGTGCCCTCTGGCCCGCGTTTCCCCAGCGTGATGCCGGTTCGGACCTCGGCGCGCGCGGCAAAGGTCCAGCGCACGCAGCCTGTGTCCAGATCGAATGCATAGACGGTTCCGTCCTGACTGCCGACAAAGACAGCGTCCATCGCGATGGTAGGTTGCGATCGTGCGCGGGTCGATGCAGGGAAACCAAAGGTCCATTTCAATTCCAGGTCGCTGATCTGTGAGCGGTCAAATCCTGCAACCTCCGAGGATACATATCGTCGAGTGTCGTGTCCCCAGCCTGATAGTTGGCTTTCATTGAGCTCAGCGAACTCAGAGGCTGAATCTTCACACCAAGCGACTTCTGGACCCGCATTCGGATCGCCGAGGCGCATCTGGGTGATGTATTCAACGATGTGCTGTTTATCGCCATCGGAGAGGTGTGCGGCTTGAGATTGCATGATGCCCTCGGTGATGGAGCGGTAGAGCACCTTTGGCGACATCAATTCCAGCCAGGTGGTATGGGGCGCCTTGTAGACCTGCGCCTCGTGGCACCCCGCGCAATTTTCGATGTAGAGCTGCTTCCCCGGCAGGGCGTCACGATCACCCAGATCACCTACCCAGGCGTACTGTTCGTCCATCGAGCCCAGCGTCGCTGGCTCGGCCTCAGTGGACGACACATCTGTGGGCGACGTAGCGTCCTGTTTGGCCCCGCATCCCATCGATGTCACCAGAGTGATAATGCCCGCTCCGGCTACAAGGCGTTTCCCCATCTTAAATATCATCGCTGCCACCTCCCTTTTTTGTTGTGCTGAAAATAATAATGTCTTGGGAGTGATATTGGTACGGACATTTCAGGATCGACGGTTAAGCGGAGTCCCTCTGGCTGGTGAGCAAAAAGCTGTTTAAGGTATGGCCTCATTTATCTTGATTGCAGGAGCGTGGCATGGCCCGTGAAAATCTATTGCTGGTGAAGTGCGCGGACCGTGATGGCGATGACGTGGATGATCTGCGCAAAGCGCACATGGCGGGGCATTTGGCACACATCGAAAGCATAGTGGATCACATCGCTATGGCGGGCCCACTAAAAGACCCCTCGGGTGAGCACATTGTTGGCAGCATGCTGGTATACCGCACCGACGACCTCGAGCAGGCCAAGGCCTGGCTGGAGGGAGATCCATATGCGCGTTGCGGTATCTGGGAGACGGTAGAGTGGTCCCGCTTGGTGCTGGCGGCCGGGACTCTGGCCGGTGGGGTGACGTGGTAGTGTGTTGCGATCAGTACCATTAAGGGAGGAGCGCTCATGGTAACACTTGCGATGACTGTGGATCTGAACAATAAAACGGCCTTAGTGACAGGGGCGAGTTCGGGGATCGGTGCTGCGGTGGCAGAAGCGCTCGGCGCTAGCGGCGCATTCGTGTGGGTCAACCATCCCGATGAGTCAACGCTGGAAGCAGCCGAAGCGGTGGTCACCGCCATCACTCAGGCGGGTGGCAAGGCCCGTCCGGTGCAAGCTGATGTGAGTCAGGAAGCTGATGTGCTGGCGATGTTCTCTCAGATAGGATCAGGGCCGCTGGATATCCTGGTCAACAATGCAGGTATCGCTCATTCCAGCCCGATCGAGTCGCTGAAGGTTGACGACTTCGACCGATTGATGGGGGTGCACCTGCGCGGCACATTTCTTTGCACACGTTCTGCGTTGAAAATAATGTATGCGCAAAATAGCGGGCGCATTATCAATACGGCTTCACAGCTTGCGTACATCGGTGCCCCAGGTTTCTCTCACTACACCGCTGCCAAAGGCGCGATCCTCTCCTTTACGCGCAGTCTCGCACTAGAGATCGGCGACCGCCCGATTACGGCTAACTGCGTGGCGCCGGGCGCGACCATGACGCCCATTCTGGCGGATGTGCCCGACGATATTCTTGAGGGTATTCGCCAAAACATCCCCGCTGGCCGTATTGCGGATGTGGAGGACATTGTCGGGGCCTATCTCTTCCTCGCAAGCGACGCCGCAGGTCACTTCAGGGGCCAGTGTTTGAGCCCAAACGGTGGTGACGCTTTTCTTTAAGGTGGCTTGGTGCGGGGAGTGATACCTGTCGCATCAGGCGACACGTTGCTCTATGCGACACTACTTTTACTGAAATTGATCGCTAAACTGGATTGCAATCGCCGCTAAAAAAGCTGAATATATATACAGTATTTTTGGAGGCAGCGAATTCGGGCGCTTAAACCCATCTCTACCGGATTGAGTGCTACAAAATATGATTTCCATAGCACGGCCTGACAGCCACACCTCTGACAGCCACATTAAAGGAGCAAGACATGGATCCGAACAAGCAAAAAGCACTGGATGCAGCCTTATCACAGATCGAGCGTCAATTTGGCAAGGGTACAGTCATGCGCATGGGGGATCAGGAGCGTGTTGCGATTCCGTCGATCTCTACAGGCTCACTGGGATTGGATATTGCTCTGGGCATTGGAGGCTTGCCAAAAGGTCGTATCGTCGAAATCTATGGGCCTGAATCCTCGGGTAAAACCACGATGACTTTGCAGGTGATTGCAGAAGCCCAAAAGGCTGGCGGCACTGCGGCGTTTATTGATGCTGAGCATGCACTGGATCCTCAATATGCCGATAAGCTTGGTGTGCAAGTCGATGACCTCATCGTTTCCCAGCCCGATACCGGCGAGCAGGCTCTAGAAGTTGCCGAGATGCTTGTCCGCTCCGGCGCTGTTGACGTGCTGGTTGTGGATTCAGTTGCAGCGCTTACGCCGAAAGCCGAAATCGAGGGTGAGATGGGTGATTCCCACGTGGGCCTTCAGGCGCGCCTGCTGAGTCAGGCGATGCGGAAGCTGACTGGCGCGATTAAGCAGACCAATTGTCTGGTGATCTTTATTAACCAAATTCGCATGAAGATCGGTGTGATGTTCGGTAGTCCAGAGACCACGACTGGTGGTAACGCGTTGAAGTTTTATTCGTCCGTGCGACTGGATATCCGCCGCATCGGCGCGGTCAAAGAAGGCGACGAAGTCGTGGGTAACGAAACCCGCGTCAAAGTGGTGAAAAACAAGGTGTCCCCGCCATTCCGTCAAGCAGAATTTCAGATTATGTATGGCTGTGGCATCTACCATATGGGCGAGGTCATCGATTGGGGCGTCAAACTGAACCTCATCGATAAGTCTGGTGCCTGGTATGCCTACAAGGGCGACAAGATCGGGCAGGGCAAGGCCAACGCCTCACGATTCCTAGAAGAGAACGCAGCGATCGCAAAAGAGATTGAAGATCAAATTCGTCATCAAATGATGGGTTTGCCGCTGGCAGCTGTTGAAACCGAAGTCGCCGAAGCGCCGGCAGAAGACGTTAGGGAAGCGGATCCGGGTAACGTCGCAGAGTCCTCTTAACGCCCCTTAAGAGCCTTTATGGAGGACTACTCCAAGAAAGGTCCAGTCACTTCTAGCGAGCTTCGGCTCGCCGGGATGGATCTGCTGGCTAGACGCGAGCACGGGTCAGCAGAGTTAGCGTCCAAGCTCAAGAGGCGCTTCAGTAAGCGTGATTGCGACCCTCACACCGTAGCAAGCGTGGTGCAGCAACTTATCGATGAGGGCTTGCTGAGCGATGAGCGCTTCGCTGCCTCCAGAGCACGACAGCTCGCGAGCCGCGGTTATGGGCCAAGCCGTATCCGCAACGACTTGCGACAGCAGAAGGTTGAGCAGTACGTCAGTGGCTCTCTATTAGAAGCCTTTGATGACGGCCTTGATTGGGATGTTGAAGCAGCCTCGGTGTATGAAAAAAAGTACCGGGGTAAGCCCATTGAGGGTGACTGGGATGAGCGGCAGCGCGAGCGCGCAAAACGCCTGCGATTCCTCCAATACCGGGGTTTCGGGGCTGATATTAGTAGGCGGCTTGTGGAGAATGACGATGTGGGCGCTCCATCTGGAGATGAGCCGTTGGAGGGCTAGGTCTTCACAGCTCACGCCGCTTCGCCCATAACCTTCGGTATGTCAGCCCTCGGCAGTGAGACGAGCTGTCCACAGGGACCGCACCTCGCCCGCTTTGTCCTTGACGATGGTGGCGTTGGTAGGGCCCATGCGTAGAACCTGTTTCTGCATCGGCGCCAAGTCCTCTATCGTCGGATCCTCGTATAGCCATACCGCTTCCTTGAGGTACAAACGGGCCTCAGACACGTCGACTTCGGGCGTGTAAATGATCAGGTCCAGCGTGTTGAGAACTGTCTGATCAAAAGACGACTCACTTTCCCCATAAAAGCTCCAGGCTTCTCTGAAAAGGGGTAGCAGCCAGTCGAGAGCTGAGATTAGGGCGTCGACATCCAAGCTTTCTAACCACTTGGCGAGTGCGTCGTAGCGCGCGTAGCCCGCAGGATCTGCGGTCACTTGTAGCCCGTCATCCGTAATGGGGAACGCCCCCTTAGGTCTGGCGATGGGGAGTAATTTATAAGGCACTTCCCCCTCAGCCATGAGGTAAACCACGCTGGTACTGCGCTCGATGATATTGCCGGGTAGGAGGTACTGCTGGCCTGCGGTACCCAGGGGAATATCGGCAATCGCATCACGGACCGCATCATCGCTCTCTTCGAGCTTCGGCAGGGGATCAGGTTCGGGCAGCGGTTCTGCCAGCGGTTCTGGTTGAGGCTCGGGCAAAGGCTCGGCGGCAGGTTCTTCCGCGACAGGTGTCACAACCTCCACCTCGGCGACCGGCTGAGGTGCTGGTGCCGGGTCTTTGCCGAATCGCCAATTGCCCGTCAGTAGCAATACACCTGCTGTGATCACGCCGATAAATACAACAATGAGTCCAATCTGTGTCGCTGTAATAGCGCCTGATTGAAGAGTTCGGTGCAGTATATGTTGAGACATTTCACGTGATCCTTGATCTTCGGCCGCCGTGGCAAATGACAGCCTAAAGAGCATACCGAAAATTCACGCGAATACTTGCTGAAGCGCTTGAGTAGCGGCGGTCATTTTTCGCAAATTGCCGTACCGTCCGGCCTGAAGCTGGTCTTTATCAACAAAATGACTCTTCAAAGAGGATTATGTGGTCCGTGTTGTCCCCTGAATCAGTGGCTGTTGGCTGCAACTGTGTTCATGTCGTCTAGCGCCTGCTCCAGCTGATCTACTAACTCATCAAATACTTCTATCGTTGCCTCGATGGGCGCGGCTGAGGTCATATCAATGCCCGCCTTTTTGAGGAGCTCAATGGGATAGTCATTCGAACCAGATTTCAGCATCGTAAGGTATCGCTCTCGGGCTGGCTCACCTTCTTCGAGAATCATTTTAGCAAGCGCAGTGGCGGCCACGAATGAGGTGGAGTATTGGTACACGTAGAAATTATCGCTCCGCAAGAAATGGGGAATGCGACTCCATTCGATTTGATTGAGCTCGTCGGCATGCACTGCATCACCGTAATATTCAGCGAACACGTCGGCATAAATCCCGTTTAGCACATCGGCAGTTAAGGCCTCTCCTGCCTCAACTTTGGCATGGGCGCGCGCTTCAAAGTCAGCAAACGACGCCTGACGGTAAAAGCCGCCCCGGAACTCATCCAGATAAGAACTGAGTAAGTAGGCTCGCTCGCCGGCGCTCGATGCTTCGCCCAGCATTTTTTGCATCAATATGGCCTCGTTGGTCATTGAGGCGATCTCGGCGATGAAAGTTCTGTAGTCGCCATAGACCTGTGGCTGAGTGTTGCGGGTAAGGTAACTATGAATCGAGTGGCCATATTCATGCGCTAGCGTTGAGACATTGTTTAGCGTGCCTTCATAGTTCATCGACAGGTAGGGCTTGGAGGTGTAGGTGCCCCAGCTATAGGCCCCACCGCGTTTTCCGCGGTTGGCCATGGCGTCCACCCAGCCCTCATCAAACCCCTTCCAATAGACGTCGATGTATTCCTGGCCAAGGGGTGTCAGAGCGTCGGCCACAATGTTTTTGGCCTCTTCGAAAGGAATATCTTTCAAGGTCGGCGGCACAATCGGTGCGTACATATCCCAGATTTCGAGGCGGTCTACGCCAAGCTGCCTCTTTCGAAGTTTAAGGTAACGCTGCAGCGGCGCACTGCCGGCGCGTGCCGTGGCGATCAGATTGTTGAACACGTCGATCGGGATGGCGTTGGTGTAGGTTGCCTGTTCGAGCCTTGAGTCAAAACCGCGAGCACGTGCGAAGAAAACGCGACTTTTTACATGCCCCTCATAATTGGCTGCCAGCGTGTGATTGAGCGTTTTGTAAGCCGAAAACAAGCCTTTCCAGGCATCTTCGCGCACGCGGCGATCTGTAGAATGAAGAAAGGCGCCATACCGGGAATTCGTGAGCTCGATCTCGGCGCCTTCGCTGTCCACAACCGTACCGAACTGCAGGTCAGAGCTATCGATAGCGGTAAACACGCTGTCGAATTTATCGAGCGGATCCGAGGCCATAGCGAGGAGCTTTTCCTCGGCTTCCGATAACGTGTAAGGCCGCATACGCGCTGTTTCGTCGAGGTAGTGCGTATACACAGCGAGCGCGGGCGTGCTGTCGATAAACTGATCCAGCATTTCTTCGGAAATAGCAAGTAGCTCGGGAGTGAAGTATGACAGCGCCTGCTGATACCGGGCGTAGAGGCCCTGCG
>Ga0160423_10004794_pt1 | contig 11093 bp, 13 predicted proteins | sample CRUFie14St8metaG_FD_108191 | JGI IMG/M metagenome (GOLD analysis project Ga0160423, IMG submission 108191) | Marine microbial communities from the Costa Rica Dome - CRUD Field 142mm St8 metaG | ecosystem: Environmental > Aquatic > Marine > Oceanic > Photic zone | place: Costa Rica: the Eastern... | reverse complement strand
TCTTGGCCGGCGATCATTACACCTTCACACAAGGCAACGTAACTGCGCTGTACCTGACGCTGCTGGATACCGTCCACTAGCGCCCGCAATGCAAGCTGCGAAGCCGCTACCACCATGATGCCACTGGTATCTTTGTCTAGCCGGTGGACGACACCAGCACGTGGCAGTGCACTCAACTCGGGTCGATAGTTGAGTAACCCATTGACTAATGTACCCGATCGATTGCCGGCACCCGGATGCACCACCAGCCCGGCCGGCTTATTTAGCAGCAGCAGGTCTTCGTCCTCAAAGACTACATCTAGGGGGATGTCTTCCGCCTGCTCCCACATTTCACCGTCGCTTTGTGACGCCCGCAGATACAACCACTCGCCACCCAAGACCTTGTATTTGGGTTTCACTACTGCGCCATCAAGCGTCAGCGCACCCTGCTGGATCCAACCGGTCAGCTCGGCACGCGAAAAATCAGTAAACAAAGCAGCAGCGACTTTATCGACACGCTGCCCGCCTTGGACCAACGGAATTTGCGATTTTTGTTCAATCAGGCTCATTAGGCTTGCAACCCTACCGAATTTGGTAAAAATAGCGACTCTATGACGCCGTCAGGCTTCTTCTTATCTTCGTGCGCACACATGGCTACCCTTATGACCGATTTCAGAACCACTGGTGCTTCTTCTAGCAAAACCCTAGGACAACTTTTAGCCACCGCAATTTTGTGCGCGACGCTGGGCGCCTGCAGTTGGATGCCCTTCTTCGGTGACGAGGAGCAACCCGACATCGAAGCGATAGAAACCACTGAACAAAAGGTCTATGCCCGGGCACAGCGGTCTTTGCGCAGCTCAAACCACACAGCAGCGATAGAGCAACTAGAGCTATTGGAAGCCCGCTTCCCCTTTGGCGAGTTTGCTGAGCAAGCTCAACTCGAACTGATTTATGCCCGCTACATGACCTACGACTTGGAGGGCGCACGCTCTAGTGCAGACCGCTTTATTCGCTTGCACCCAGGCCATGATAGTGTCGATTACGCATATTACTTAAAAGGACTCTCGGCTTATCGAGAAAGTAATAACCTACTAGACAGTTTACTCTCCCAGGATCCAGCCCGGCGCGACATGGCACCACTGCGCGAGGCCTATGCAGATTTTGGCTTATTCCTCAGCCGCTTTCCTGATAGCCAATATGCACCCGATGCCCAACAACGCATGGTCCACCTGAGAAATGTGCTCGCACGCTCGGAACTGGCTATTGCAGATTTCTATATGCGTCGCGGCGGCTACATTGCAGCCAGCAACAGGGCGCGCTTTGTTTTAGAAAACTACCCTGATAGCGAGGCTCGAGACGATGCACTCGCGACTCTGGTCGAATGTAACTGGAAACTCGACCTAAAAGACGAAGCCAATCGCGCCCTACGTGTATTGGCGCTTAATCACCCTGAATATGAGGATTTCGACGACGCTGGCAACTTTGTATTAGCAGAGCGAATCCGCAACAGGGACCGATCGTGGGCTAATATCATGACTCTTGGCGTACTCGATCGGCCAGAGGCGCCAGCGCCAATCACCATTATCGCACCGAAAGGATAGTCGGTCTCCTGCGCCATAATACGCTTTAGCCGCTAACGCTAGGAGCGACAATTCCCTAGGCTCTTGTGCCTATGGGCATGCAGCCGTTAGCAAGAAACCGGGGCTTCACCCTTGTGGAGTTATTGTTGGTCTTGTCCATCGTTTTAATGCTCGGCGGATTCGCTCTGCATGGCGTAACAAGACAGTCGCAAAATCACTATATGGACAGCCTGCAAGGCACGTTCATGACCCTACTGCTGAACGCTCGCAACGCGGCGGTAATAAACCAGTTGCTGTAATCGTCTGTCCTATCCGCACGCAACGCCAAGATATGTCAGATCAACTGCGCTGTGGTAGGCGGAATAATTGGCATCACGGGGTCATGGCATTCACCGATCGCAATGGCAATCGGCTCTTGGATGCAGACGATAAAGTGGTCGCGGAACTTCCTGGCTTTGCCCATGCGAAGGTCCGCTGGCGCGCCTTTCGCAATCGTTCCTATCTCCGCTTCACCACCCAAGGACTCACGGACTGGCAGAATGGCCACTTTTTGTTCTGTAATAGCGACCCGCGACCACAACTCGCGCGCCGCATCACCTTAAATTACGCCGGTCGCCTATATAGCGCCCCAGACAGCGACCACGATGGAATACATGAGGATCCGGCAGGCACTGCCCTGCGGTGTGATTAACCGTCCAAACTAAGCGTTGTCGACACTCAGAATCGACACATCGAAAACGATGTCGTTACCGCTCAAGGGGTGATTGAAGTCAATTTTTACGGTATCTGCATATACGTCAGTGACAACCCCCGGCAACTCACCATCGGCTGCCTGAAAGGAAATCATCAGCCCCGGCTCAAGGGTTTGGTCTGGCCCAAAGTCAGTAAATCGGTCCTTTGGCATGACCTGCACATTCGCCGGATTACGCTCACCAAAGGCTTCTGCAGCAGCAACGGTAATCTGTGCATCATCGCCTTCCTGCATACCCAAAAGCACAGCTTCGAATCCAGGCAATAAATTCCCATCGCCCAAGGTCAGGGTCGCCGGTTGGCTGCGCCGAGTTGTGTCAATTTCCTCCCCCGATGGCAATAACAGGGCGAAATGCAAAGTAATACGAGATCCCTCGCGTATCCGCGGCTTCGGTTCTGTCCCTGAGGAAACGATCAAATCAGACATCAAATAATTTCCTTATCTATGTTGTCAGCAGCCAATACCAACGGGCTAGTAATGCATCGCTATTTAACCGCACGGCGTCGATCCGCACGGTCTTGGCGAAATTCCTGTAGCAGCAAAATGCCCCACAAAACCACTCCGCAGAAGAGCGCTGAGTCAGCCACATTAAAAGCCGGAAAAATATGCTGCTGATAGTGCACTAGCACGAAGTCCACAACGTGCCCGTGGAGTATGCGATCAATCACGTTACCCACCGCACCGCCTAAAATCAGCCCATAAACCCACCCAAGATTACGCTCACGATCACTCAAGCGCGCTATTTCCCAAACGACATAAACCGAAAAAACCAGCGCCAACACGATGAAAAACCATCTTTGCCAGCCTCCTGCCGAGGCCAAAAACGAAAATGCGGCGCCTTCGTTGTGCCAGCGTACCCAAGCAAAAAATGGCAACACTTGAATACGCTCACCATGCACCAATAGCGACGTTACCCAGGCTTTGGTGGCTTGGTCTATTCCCGCGATCAGTACAGCTAGAGGTATCCAACGCAGCAAATTACTCTGCATACGCGCTTTCGAGACTTTGTCCTGTTGCGGCGATTGGTCGCTCATAAGCTCTGATGTCCAAGGATCAAATAGATTCGGCAAACCAGCGACGCGCATCGAGCAAATCCGCATCGATCTGTTGTTTCAATAACTCCACCGATGCGAAGGCTTGTTCGTCACGCAATTTATGCTTGAAGGTCACACGAATGCGGCGCCCGTATAGGTCGCCAGAAAAATCAAATACATGAACCTCTAACAGTGGTTCTTTGCCGTCCACGGTGGGCCGTACGCCAATATTGGCGATGCCGTCGAGAGCGCGTCCGTCCTCAGCCACGCCATCCACGGTGACGCAATAGACCCCTTCCAGGGCTGCTCTATACCGTTGCAGCTTCACATTCGCCGTTGGCACGCCTAGCTGACGCCCTAACTGTCGGCCGTAGACTACTCGACCCATAATGAAATATTCGTGACCTAACAATTCAGCAGCTTTACCGAAGTCTCCAGCGGACAGCGTAGAGCGCACTAGGGTGCTGCTGACACGATCCCCACCCTGCAGCACGGTATCGACTGAAATGACCTCGTAGCCCAAGCGCGCGCCGGTATTTTGCAACAGTTGAAAGTCGCCCTTACGCTCATGACCAAAACGGAAATCGTCACCGATGACCACATAACGGGCATCTACCAAATCGGTCAAAAATTCCTCGGCGAACCACTCTGCCGGAATCTGCGAAGTCTGATCGTTAAAGGGCATACACAACAACCGGTCCAAACCGGTGCGCTCAAGCAAATGCACTTTTTCTCTAAAACGCGTTAGTCGCGCCGGCAGCATAGCACCGGCGAAAAACTCTCGAGGCTGGGGCTCAAAAGTCATAAGCATGGTCGGCAGTTGTAATCGCTGGGACTGGGAGCGTAAATGCTCAATCAGGCGCTGGTGACCACGGTGTACCCCATCGAAGTTGCCGATGGTCAATACACAGCCCTTGTGATGAGGCCGCAGATTGTGCAATCCAGAGATTATTTCCATACGCCCAGTATAGGCGTATTTAGACGTTGGGAGGCGAAGGATTCATTACAAAGTCGCTCCATGATTGCGCAAATGATGGGGGCGCAGCCCAAACAAAAATAGTGCGACTGCATAGCCCATCAGGCCTGCCAAGACGATCAGCGCCAGCCAACCTACCCGCGCCAGCGGCAACATGGTTAACCACTCGGTGTCCGGAGGCGAGAAATACCATAGCCCCACAGCCAATAACATCGAACAAAACAACGCCCGTAGCGACCAAACAAATAACTGCCCGCCCATCTGATAGCGGCCTTTAGCAGCAAGCCCATAAAATAACAGCAGAGCCTGGGTCCAAGCGGATAGGGCCGTCGCTAGGGCAAGACCCACGTGGCCCATCCAACTGAAGGTTGCAAGACTGGCAACAAGGTTCACGGCAACCGCGATAACGGCATAACGAAAGGGTGTGCGCGTATCTTGATTGGCGAAAAAAGCAGGCTGCAAAACTTTAACTAAAACAAATCCTGGCAACGCCAGAGCAAACATCTCTAGTGCGGCAGCGGCCATAACCACATCGTGTGCCGTCATAGCACCACCAAAACTCGCAAACATGACCGCCACCAACGGCTCCGCGAGCAACCACAAGGCTACAGCCGCAGGCAAAGCCAACATAAGACCTAGGTGCAATCCCCAATCTAGGGTCGCGTTAAAACGCTGCTGGTCATTCAGCGCTACCATACTTGAGAGGTGGGGTAGGATTACTGTTCCCAAGGCTACTGCCACTAATCCTACCGGCAACTCAAGCAGTCGATCTGCGTAGTACAGCCAAGCAATACTGCCGGACACCAGTGTGGACGCCAGAATCGTATTCACCAACGCATTGATTTGCGCGACTGACGCGGCAAATACTGCCGGTAACAGCAGCTGACCAACCTGCCGAACGCCTTCCTGCTTGGTATTCAAATTCGGCCGTGGTAGCAGTCTGAGGCGACCGAGGGTCGGTAATTGCACGAGTAACTGCACAATACCGGCGACCATCACACCCCAGGCAACAATAACAACTGGCTGGGCATCTACCCAGCCAAAAATTGCCACCATAGCTGCCAGCATCAAACATATATTCAGTAATACCGGTGTTACCGCTGGCAACGCAAAATAGCCATGGGCATTAAGTAATGCTGCCGCATAGGCGGTCAGAGAAATCAGCCCAAGATATGGAAAGGTAATGCGTACCAATTCACTGGTTTGCTGATAGACGTCCGGCTGATCGAGGAACCCTGGAGCAAATAACGCGGTCAGTGCCGGGGCAAACAGCACTCCAGCGCAGACAAAGAGTGCCAAGGCCGTCGCGAACAAGCCTGATAACGAAGCAATAAAACTTAACAATTGAGCCTGGCCTGCGGCTTTGTACTGCATTAGCACCGGCACAAAGGCTTGATTAAAGGCACCCTCGGCAAACAATCGGCGAAAGAAATTAGGAATGCGGAAGGCAACAAAAAACATGTCCGCAATCTGCGAGGCTCCGAACAAGTACGACAGCACCACATCTCGGGCTAGGCCACTGATACGCGACAACATTGTCATACTGGCGACAACACTGCCCTGGCGCGCCATATTATTGGTCGCTGATGCGGTATCTTCGGTATTCGGTGATTTCATGTTTTTATCTCGAGACCGACTATAAACTGCATACGTCGGTTGACATCCGTACACCCTAACGGCATATTGCCGCCTCATTTTTTTGCCGCTTCAGGAGATCTCCTTGGCTAACAGTCCGCAAGCAAAGAAACGCGCCCGTCAGTCCGAAAAACGTCGCGCGCATAACGCTAGCCAGCGCTCCACCGTGCGCACCTACATTAAGCGAGTTCTTGGCGCGGTAGAAGCCAAAGATGCTGAGACCGCTGGTGGCGCCTTGGTTCAAGCATTGCCTATGATCGACAAAATGGTCACTAAGGGCATCATGCACAAAAACCAGGCTGCTCGTCATAAGTCTCGTCTTACCAAGAAAGTAAAAGCGCTCAGCAGCGCCGACTAGTCCGCCCTATAGCAGCACTAGGTTATCTGCGTGCATGAGCTCTGGCTCTGCGGCGTAGCCGATTGCAGTCATAAAGCTGTCGCTGCTAAGTCCCCGCAGCAGATTCACTTCAGTGCTGGCGTAGTTGATTAACCCCTGGGCGATCGCTTCGCCCTGGACTGTGACACAACGAACAACGTCGCCACGCAAAAAATCACCCTGCACGTCCACCACACCAGCAGCCAATAAGCTGACTCCTCGCTTGCGCAGTGCAGTGGCCGCACCAAGATCCACAACAAGGTCACCTTTGGCGCGCAATTGGCCAGCAATCCAACGCTTGCGTGCCGTCATGGGTGTTAGCTCCGCCACCAACAACGTGCCCAGATCACTCTCCGCTAACAACTGCGGTAAAACGTCTGGTGTCTCGCCCGACGCGATCAGCGTATGCGCGCCTGAACGCGCAGCCAAACGTGCAGCGCGAATTTTAGTCACCATGCCACCACGACCCAACGCTCCGACGCTGTCACCCGCGAGCGCAGATAGCGCCGAATCCGTCGACGCCGCAGTTCGAACCCTTTCAGCGCCAGGGTGAGTGCGCGGATCCGCATCCATCAGGCCCTCTACATCGGTCAAAATAATGAGCAAATCTGCCTCAATCAGATTGGTTACTAAGGCCGCGAGGGTGTCATTATCGCCAAAGCGGATTTCATCCGTGGCCACGGTGTCATTTTCGTTTATCACGGGCACCACACCCAAAGAGAGCAACTCGTTCAGGGTTGCTCGGGCATTCAGATAACGTTGCCGGTCGGCCAGATCATCATGGGTGAGCATAATCATCGCGGTACCACACCCATGCTTACGCAGCGTGCTTTCATAACTCTGCACGAGTCCCATCTGACCCACTGATGCCGCTGCCTGCAACAGGTGAATCTGTTGCGGCCGTTCATTCCAGCCCAAGCGCAGACAGCCCGCCGCTACGGCGCCAGAAGAGACTAGGATGACCTGATATCCGGCTGCCGCAAGCTTGGCGATTTGGGTGGCGTAGGCCTCGATTTTGGCGACCTGTAGGCCATTGTCGGGCCCGGTAAGCAAGGAACTGCCGACTTTAACCACCACACGCTTACAACTCGCCAGCCGATCACGGGATCCCGTCGTGGTTTCAATCGCGGACATATACCACCTCGGTCGCTTCAGGATCATCGAAATCATCACTCTCGTCTGCATGTTCCGTGACTGCAGTATCACCATGCCGCCGTTGCCGCATGCGTTCAGAGTGGGCCCAGACATCCGCACTGATCTGCTCTTCAAGCTCAGTCTGTGCGTCCGCAAAGTCTGGGTCCTCTGCTAGCCGCCGACTATGCTCTTGCAACGACAGCATGAGGTCCTGACAAAGCTCAGGTAGTCCAATATCGGCCAGGGCAGAGACCGCATAAATCGGGCGCTCAGGGAACATTTCGGCAAACTCTTCAAGCATCAGATCTAAATCTTCCGTCTCCAGCTGATCGACCTTCGACAATGCCAGCCATATCGGCCGTCCCGACAGAGCCTCACTGTATTGCATTAGTTCAGCTTCGATCGCCAACGCATTTTCAAGAGGGTCGCTGGCATCTTCTGGTGCCACATCTACCAAATGCAATAACACCCGGGTACGTGATAAGTGACGAAGGAACTGCGCCCCCAAACCCGCGCCCTCAGCGGCCCCAACAATAAGCCCAGGGATATCTGCCATTACGAAGCTGGCATCCGCAGCAATACGCACTACTCCGAGGCTCGGAGCAAGGGTAGTAAAGGGATAGTCGGCGACTTTTGGATTTGCCGCCGAAACCTGTCCGATCAAAGTCGACTTCCCGGCATTCGGCAAGCCCAGAAGACCCACATCTGCCAGCAGCTTCAACTGCAGGCGCAAGCGCCTAACGTCACCCGGTTTGCCCGGGGTGGTGCGACGTGGTGAGCGATTAGTACTGGACTTAAAAGCCGCATTTCCAAGGCCACGACCACCACCGGCAGCGACTTTCAGCGTCTGACCGATCTGACTTAAATCGCCAAGAACTTCTTGGGTTTCTTCGTCCACCACAGTGGTACCCATGGGCACCTTCACATAGATCGCATCACCGGCCGCACCGGTTTTATTTCGACTGCCACCGCCTTGACCATTGCGCGCTTGGTAAGAGGGTTGATAACGGAAATCTACCAAAGTGTTTAGCGCTTCATCGGCGATTAAAAAAACGTCGCCGCCATCGCCACCGTTACCGCCATCCGGCCCGCCGCGTTCCACATATTTTTCGCGTCGAAAGCTCAGGCAGCCATTACCGCCCTTACCCGCTTGAACACGAATTGTTGCTTCGTCGATAAACTGCATGGTTGCTCTTTGACAATTTCGCTGGGTATAAACAAAAAACCCCGCTTAAGCGGGGTTTTCGGAACTCATTAAACCTTGCTTTGCCTCAACTTACGAGTACAAGGCTGAATGTTGCCGCCTATTGGGCTGCTGGCACCACACTAATGGTTTTGCGCCGCAACCGGCCGCGGATTGAGAAAACTACTTCACCTTCGGCTTTCGCGAACAAGGTGTGGTCGCGGCCACAACCAACGTTTTCACCGGGATGGAACTTGGTGCCACGCTGCCGCACGATGATGTTTCCCGGTACTACTTTCTGGCCGCCGAATTTCTTTACACCAAGGCGTTTCGACTCAGAATCGCGACCGTTTCGCGTACTACCGCCTGCTTTCTTATGTGCCATTTTCTTCTCTCGAGTTTCGCGGCTCTGGGGCCGTCTTCTATTCTATTGCCGCCAGCGCTGGAATTAAGCCGCGCTGATGCCAGTGATCTTTACTTCGGTGAACCACTGTCTGTGGCCCTGGCGCTTCAAGTAATCTTTGCGCCGCTTAAACTTGATGATGCGCACTTTCTTTGCACGATCAATACGCAACACCTCAGCGGTGACCTTGCCTTCATTAACGTATGGCGCACCGACATTGACGTTATCACCATCGGCAACCATAAGTACCCGGTCGAATACCACTTCTGCACCAGGCTCACCGTCCACTAACTCAACTTTTACAACGTCACCTTCGGAAACGCGGTGCTGCTTACCACCACTTTGGAACACTGCAAACATTATATTACTCCTAGCGCATGCTGCTGACATTTGGGCAGTCAACAGATCCCTGTTCGATGCCTTGAGAGATGACCCAGAGTCACCTAGCCCTGCCGTAAAAGGCGCTGCATTCTACGGACAAAAACCAGCGATTACAACGCTCTCAAGCGGTTACAACACAGTCAATTGCAGCATGAGGGATCATGTCATCGTGACTCGCCAATTCAACCCACCACAGCCTATAATGCCCTCCTTCCAAGCGGCGCCTGGTATAGGGTTCATCCGCTGCAATACGAATAGCAATGGAACCCAATAAAGAGATTTCAACTTAATGAGTCAGAATTCTGCAACAGCCGCTACTGCGGTAAGCCGCACAGCCGATGCAATAGCCGATCTTGGCGCTGTCTACGGGCTGGTAGCAGGCGAGTTCAGGGCAGTTAATCAACTAATCCCAGAGCAGTTAACCTCCGACGTCGCCATGGTCGAGGACATCGGCAGCTATATCGTCGAGAGCGGGGGCAAACGTTTGCGCCCTTTAATGGTATTGCTGAGCAGCCAAGCTCTCGGCTATGCCGGCGACCAACACGTCAAACTCGCCACCATTATCGAATTCTTACATACCGCCACGCTCCTGCATGATGATGTGGTTGATCATTCTGGATTGCGCCGGGGCAAACCCACTGCAAACCAAAAATGGGGTAACGCACCAAGCGTTTTGGTTGGCGATTTTCTCTACAGCCGCGCATTTCAGTTAATGGTGGACCTGGGTAGCCTTGAGATCATGGGGGTACTTTCCCATGCGACCAACACCATCGCCGAGGGCGAAGTCATGCAGCTAGCCAATATCGGCAACTGCGCCTTGAGTGAAGCTGAGTACCGCGAGGTCATTCGCTGCAAAACTGCCCTACTGTTCGAAGCCGCAAGCCATACTGGGGCGCTACTGGCGAGCCAACAAGTCTCTGCAATCGATGCAGAGCAAGTCGAATCCATGCGTCGGTTTGGCCTGCACTTTGGTCTGGCCTACCAACTGCTTGACGACTGGCTAGACTATCGTGGCAATAGCGAATCCATGGGTAAAAACGTCGGTGATGACCTCGCCGAAGGTAAGCTGACCCTGCCACTGATCTATGCGCTGGAAAATGCAGATGCTACTGATCAAGCGATAGTGCGCGACGCAATAGACAGCAAAAACGTCGACATGCTTGGCGATATCTTGCGCATCGTTGATGAATGCGGCGCACTGGCCTACACCAGAACTTGCGCGCAACGAGAGATCGAGACCGCACTGCACTACTTGAATCAAATTCCCGACAACGACTACCAACAGGCTCTTATGCAGCTCAGCCACTACAGCTTGTCGCGGCTCGGCTAAGTCAAGCTATAGATTCGATACACCGACTACAAAAATTAGCGCGATCGCCATTGGCACCGGCCAGCGAATCAGCGTTCGCCATGCAAACCAGCCAGAGCCCTCGGTCAAATTCAGTTCTTGTCGGGCTATGTCCGGAGCAACAAACCAGCCCGCAAACAGAGCAATAAATAAGCCCCCTAACGGCAGCAACATTTGGTTCGCGAAGAGATCGAGCATCGTGTTGATATCAAGTTCACCCAGTACAGCCCCAGACCACACATTGTAACCAAGCACGCTCACCACACTGCAGATCGCAATGGCCGACACCACCGTTACAGTGCTGCGATGCCTG
>Ga0160423_10004792_pt1 | contig 11093 bp, 9 predicted proteins | sample CRUFie14St8metaG_FD_108191 | JGI IMG/M metagenome (GOLD analysis project Ga0160423, IMG submission 108191) | Marine microbial communities from the Costa Rica Dome - CRUD Field 142mm St8 metaG | ecosystem: Environmental > Aquatic > Marine > Oceanic > Photic zone | place: Costa Rica: the Eastern... | reverse complement strand
TTCCAAAGCCCAAATAATAAGCGAAAAGAAAAGTATTTAATACACTGCTCGTGATAGTATTTTATCTTAAAACCATCTAAATCAATAAATTTGTTTGAAACAAGCTTTAGTCTTTCTTTACCGTTGGCATTCGTTGTTAAAACACGTATATCAAGTCCTAGATGAGCAGCCTCTTTTGTTAGGTAATAAGAAGCAAATATAGACCCTCCATATACCGTAGCTGGATAAAAGGATGGTATGACAAGCGCTACTTTCATCTTTTAAATTGACGAGACAAATACTTTCGATTAAAAATCTTATGCGCACCTTTTAAGACACTTTTTACTTCTGAAACACTCGCGAATTGCAAAAGGTTTCTTCTAACAACTTTGCCTTGAAACAAATCATGACTTGAGCCTGGCAAGGAACTATATTGTTCTTTATACCCAAGCTCTTCTGCTATTTCTATTACGGGATTAGAAAACGATCCTTTTGGAAAACAAAGTGATTTAACTTCCTCTCCTGTTATACTTTCTAAAAAACGTTTTGATGTACTCAATTCATCACGAATCTCATTCTCATTAATTTCTCCTAAGTTCGGATGAGTATGGGTGTGTGATGAAAAGCGAATTAGATTGCATGCTTGTAATTCTTTTATTTCTTTTTCTGACAGATATCCTTCCTTGCCTATCCAGCTAGTAACAATAAAAATTTCTATTGGAATTTTGTGTTTTTTTATGAAATCAATACAATCATAAACACCTTTAAAACCATCATCAAATTGAATTTTAACTTGTCCTGTTTTTTTAGATATATCAGCCACAATTTCAAAATCTAAAAGATGAATTGCAGCAATGTGTTTTTGAAATTTTTTTAGAGTTGTGGACATTTCTGTATATTTTGCTCCGCAATGAACATCATGATAAAACAAGACTTTACTATCCCGATTGTTAAATAGGTAAGCAGTGCATTTTAAAATGATATTTCTGATAGCCTTTTTAAGCATTCTTCATTTTTTCAACTACTGACAATAACTGCTTTCTATATAGATCGTAATTCCAATAATTATGCATTAAATTATAGGCGTTGTTACTAAACTGCTCGTACTGCACCTTATATTGATACATTTCCAGCATCTTTTTCGTTAAATCATCTTCTTTCTCAGGGTCAAATATCAAACCTGTATCCTTGTTTTCAATCAAATCGTAATTAGCTCCTACAAATTTACTACTAATAACAGGCAAGCCGGATGCCATTGCTTCATTTACTACTAGACCCCATTGATCGGACTTAGAAGCAAGTATTAGGCAGTCTGCATTCTTATACGTATTTACCAGATCATCACCGTATTGTTTTCCTAAAAAGAGAATATTTGGTTTGTTGTACCGAGCACTCAACTCATCAAATAAATCTCCCTCACCTACTAAGTTGATCTGGATTTTTTCTTGAGGTAGTTTTAAAAATGATTTCAAGATAAGATTGATGTTTTTAATCTTAATAAATCGGCCAACAAAAAGAAAAGTAAAAATAGAATTATCTTCTTTTTTCTGAAATTTTGAATTATCAATTACCATCGGAAAAGTTATAATTTTATTATCCATCATTCCATAATATTTAAAGAGATTAGTGTGACTGCCGAAACCTCCAGGAAATCCATACATAAAGTCTTTTCTAAATAAAAACGAAAGAAAAAATCTTTTTAAAGATTTTTTAAAAGTATTTTTAGGGATATTTAACAGTGTATCTGACTCAAGTCCAATTTGCACTTTATTTCTTGAAAAAAGATTGAGAAAAACAAAGAACCATAATTCACGTTTGTAAAATCCATTAAATATGATAAAATCTGAGTTTCGAAAATCTTTATAAAGAATTCTGATTTGACTGAAAAAAGATTGCGTTCTTAAAGCATTTTCTATTTCTCTGGAAGCTGTTGATGTAGATTTAAGAAATCGATATTTAGCACCTATTTTATCATGTACATTTTTGATTAAATCAAGTGTGTACTGAGCAGGCTCTACGAAATATACAATTATATTAAACCTCTTTTCCATTGATAAGCTTCGCTATAAAGATAACCAAAAGACAGCCAGAACATACAGGTTTGAAAATCATTTATTCCAGTAAACATTGTTTCTACAAAACCATTTAGAAGGGTGAATATTACTACAAATGAATAGAATTTAATGTGTTGATTATGGAAGTTTAATTTAACAAAGGAAATAACATTGAATAAAGAAATGAATAGAATGATAAAAAAACCAATTGCAAAAAATAATCCATACTGGACTAAAAGTGCTAAATAACCATTATGTGCCCCTATGTCAATACCCTCATGTATTGCAGAAATTAATTCTGGATCTATATGTGCATAATCAGAAAGACCATAACCAGTAAACCATTTTGATTTAAATGTTTCATAAGCATATTCAAAAGCAAGACTTCTATTAGAAAATATTTCTTGAGAAATTAGTCTATTTACTCCACTTTCTTTGCCGAAGAAGTCTAATGTTAGATACAAGAAAATTAAAGAAAAACCTATTATAGCTATTAGTCTAAAAGAAATACCATATTTAAAAATGTATACAAGTAGTATTGAGAAAAGACTTATTCTTGATCCTGATAACAATACGAGACAAAAAAATAAAAGTAATTCAAAAATATCTTTTTTTCTTCCTTCATGAAAAAGAAGGAGCTTAATAGCAAAGCCCATTGACATTATTGAACCTAATGCATTTGGGTTAGTAAAAACACCATAATACCTTGTTGAAAAAGTGATAGGCCAAAACAATAACGAAACAATACCTAATATAAATATTAAGTAGTACAAAATCTTTAAAAAATTAGTTTTAAAGAAAGTAGAACAATAATTTATATGTAGAGATATAATTGAAAAAACACTAAGTCTAGCTAAGAAATATTTTAATGATTCTAAATTTAAATCTCGGAATTCAAAAAATAAATAGTAAATCAGGTTTAAAATATTAATTAATAAAAAAGGTAAGTACTTTCTATTTAGCAGGACCTCTTTGATAAGTTTTGGAAAAATTACTATCGCAAAACAAGTGATCGCTGAAATTAAAACAAAAACAAAATCAGAAACTATTTCTATTTCGTTAACTGCAAAAAAAATAGTATTAAAAATGAATACAACAAATAATACTGTAAGTAATCTAACTTGCATTTATTTCATTTAAAATTGATTTGACTTTTTTAAAACTAATAAATATAAAAGTTAAACAAACTACTATTGGAACTAAAATATAATCTAATATTTTCCAGTTAAATTCTAGCTGAATAAAATAAATCACAAATGGAATACAAAAAAAATACAGAAGTGCAAGATCTTTAGTAAAGGGGTGTATCTTGGTTTTTTTCCAGATAATAAATACTTGTAAATAATTTTTGAAATACTCTGAAAACACATAAATTATGACAACAGCAAGAAGTTGATATTCTTTTACAAAAACTATGAGTAAAGAAACGGATAATGAAGCCTTGAATATTTGGACCCAAATATTTTGTTTCTCCATGCCAGCCATATTCATTACTACTCCAGAACTTCCAACAGGTAGTGTAGCCCCTATGCTTAAAAACATGAAAGCTGTTAAAAATAAATACGTTTTCATTTCACTACCAAAATAACTAAGAATTAAGGGTAAGAAAAACAATAGCAGTAGAACAAAAGGAAGCGTAATTGCGTTTATAAGAAAGGTAGCTTTTTGATAGGTTTGTTTCAATTCTTCTAATTTATTTTCTGCATAAAGCTTTGATATAATTGGAGCAAAAACCTTGTTCAGGTTTATGAGTATGAAAATTGAAATACCAGTTATGGTTAACATCAAAGAGTAAGCTCCTACCTCCTTTTCCGGTAGCATTAAACTAACTAAAAGCGTTAACAATTCACTTCCTGCATAGGTAACTACACTTCCTGCAAATACAAATTTTGCAAATGAGATATACTTTGATTCATTGAAAATTCTCAAAAAATCCATCCTAACTTTTAGCGGGTAAAAATCCTTTGAAAACTTCCACCAAAGTAGAAAAACAACTATTAATTGCACAATTGCTTCAACTGCTATAAAATACTCTATCTGATTTGTATATTGAAAAAGAATTATTGTGAGAATGGCTCTTAAAGTAACAGAAACGAAAGTTCCATAAACTACAATTTCTTTAATGCGAATAACCCCTCTGTATAAGGAAGTTAGTATTGATATTAGCAATATAACAGGAAGATATAAGGCCGACCACTGTAAAATGCTTTCCATCGCTGTGTTTTGAAACACATAAGTTGCAATATATGCGCTAAAGGCAAAAAGGAGCAATCCTGAAGCAAGACTACTAATCAGTATATACGATACAGTTCTATTTGTTAAGTCTTTCGCTTCTCCCTTATTGTTACCTATCAAATCTGGCAAAAACTTTAAAACAAGCTGTGGAAAACCAAAAGCAATAATCGTTGAAATTGCTGTGATAAATACATAACCCTTGATGTATAACCCATACGAATCTAAGCCAACAGACTGCACAACGAATCCCTTAATTAAAAATCCTATTGCGAAGCCAAAAACAGCCCCTAGAATACTCCAGTTTGTTTGTTTAATTAAGGTCGCTAGCATGCTTGTTAGTTGATAAGCGATTTAATATATGATTTACACGCTCGCTTGATTTCGGAGATGAAAAAAGCAAGACTACTTTTTGAGTAATAAAAGGAATATAAATCTACAGGCATAGCGTTGAAATTATTCATTTTATAACTATATGTGCCTCTCCCTAAGCTTATTGGTTTTTCTTCTAAATTCTCTAAAAAACAAATGTAGTGCGCAATGTTAGCGTACGGCTTAGGGTCGTAAAAATCTATCCAAACAATCCTACTATCTTTAGTTACTAAATGACAAGAAAGGGATAGCAACTGACCGTCTTGTTCAAACCTCCACACTTCCATAAGTCCTTTCTTAAAGATAGACTCCATCCAGTGGATGAAAGATTTGTTATAGAAATTCTGCTTTCTCAACCCTTGCTTCACCATTAAACTCATTAAACTTTCTAAACCTTTTTTAGGAAAGGCTGTTAGTTTAATAGTTGTGGCTTCTGAAAATTTGTTTTTAATTCTTTTTAGCTCGCTTTTCTCAGAAGATGTTAACTGACCCCACTCCTTAAAGTCATCAATTAAACAATGTTGCACTTCGGAGAATAACGATTTACGCTTTTTAAAATGATAATTTAAAAGACTGGATATTTCTGTATTAAATAAGTTTTTGAAGTGTACTTGTGTCACCTTTTTGTTTTCCTGAATGAACTTTGCAAACAACTTGAAGAGTTTGTTAGAAACTGCTCCCTCACTTATTATGGGGCCGCAAAAATCAAAATGATCGTCATTGATAAATCGAAGTGTATTGTTTGCATCTATATAACAAGGAAAAATAGCTTTTAAAGACTTTTTGTATTCTAGTAAAATAAGCTGAAGAGTGTTTTGATAAAGCAACTGCATGTACGCTTCAATATTTATTGAATATGCTTGAAAAACGGTGCTGCTAGATTGTTTCCATAGCGCTTCCCAAGCGCTTTCAATAGCTTTAAATTCTTCAATTGTATCTATTACTCTCAGCTGCATTAAAAAGTATAGTTAAATCGTTCTATATCCTCCTTATAAATCATTGTAACTTTTTCTTTCATTTCTTGGGTATAAACAGTTTTATAAGATCCATTTTTTCCTTTATTAAGATGTTTCAATTTACTATCAACACCAATTTTCTTTGCTATTTCGGTAAAATCAGATGAAAGATGCTCAAATCTACCAATAAAATCTAGTTCTATATTTCCTGAATTGTTTTTCAAAAACCAAGACTGAGGGTAAAAATGAATAATGTGTTTTAAATTGTCTTCACTTAGCCAATTCATAACAAATTCTTCAAAGGAGTTTATTGATGACAGAAATAGTTTAAAAGCGTTTTCATCGTGCTGATTGATACCTCCATTCATCATGAATTTATAGGCAGAATACAATCTATCCCAAGGGTTTCTGACAATAGTGAAAGTAAAGAAATCATTCATGGATCCTGGCATTAGTTTAGATAGATGCGTAAACTTTCTATGCCCCCCTCTTTCTATATTATCACCATAAATGGTTTTTACCAAAGAAATACCTGCTGTTTTAGGTATATGCACGAAAATTGCTTTTTGAGCAATAAAAGCATTTAGCAGAGAATTAGGATTGTTTTGCATCACCTTTCTGTCCGAAGCAAGCAATAAATACTCTCTATACCTTCTTTTTATGTTGCTAAATATTTTCAATTTCCTCTATGTAATTTCGTATTGTATTTTCAATTTTTAAATGAGGATTAAATTCAAACGCTACATTGTGGGTGTAAAAGTGTCTAATCTTAGATGATAAATCAAGAACATCTTCAACTTCTACTAAAGATAACTCTTTCATTTCATCATTCATAACCTCTTCTATTCCTTGTCCCTTAACAGCAATAAATGGAGTATTAGTCGCCCAAGACTCTGCATACACACAACCAAAAGCTTCGTAATAAGAAGGTAATACAAACAGGTTTATTTGATTATAGAACGTGTTAAGGTCATGGTGCGCTACTTCATCCATGAATTCAAAATGTGCTTCTAAATCTTGAGGTATTAGCTTTTTACATTCAATTAAAGTAGGGCCGCTTCCTATAAACTTAAGTCTTATTTTCAAGCCCTCTTTTAACAACTCTATGGCTGATAAAATCAAAGTCTTTTGGTCTTTAATCTTCCAAAAGTTAGCAATACATCCAATAGTAAAATCTTCTTCTTTATCAACTTTCACTTCATAGAACTTACTAGTGTCTACACCATTATAAAGAACTAATGGTATGCTTCTATTTGTTACGAAATGACTTAACTGATCAAGGACTTTTTGACTCACGCCAATATTTACATCAAATTGTGATAAGAGTTTACTTGACCTTTTTTTGAAAAGTTTATTTTGAATCTTGTTAAAAACAAACCTGAGCCTGCCATTTTTTTGCTGATATACATCAAATCCATGATGTTGAACTAGGTATTTTGCTTTTGGTAACAATTTCTTTAAACCAATAGCTAAATGTGCAGCAGGGTAATTAACATGAGCATGGATAACGTCTATTCCAGAAAGTTGATATTGTTTTAAAAGCGTTTCAAGCCTGCTTAAATTTATTTTATGAAATAATCCTGGAAATATAAAAGAAGGGATGTCGTAAACCACAAAAGGGATACAGTCAATTTCATCATAATTATATAGATGAGCATTTTTATCTAAAAAACTGTATAAACGAATTACGGTAATTTTAGTGCCTGTCTGTTTTCGTATTTCTTTTACCTGATCATAAACATAAGAACCTCGAAAAGAACCTTCTGAGGGGAAAAATGGTGTTATGACTAGATAATGTTTCATTTGTTTAACTCCCAATTCCATGCGTCTTTCATGGCTTGTTTAATGGATATTTCAGGCCTCCATTTTAAGTATTTGAAAGAATGCGTAGTGTCAGCATAAATTTCTGGTATATCTCCAGCTCTTCTTGGGCCGTACTTCACTTCTAAAGATAGGTTATTTGCCTCTTCGAAAAACTGTATTGCTTCTATAACACTTAGTCCTTTTCCTGCACCAACATTAAAAGCATGCTTGCCTTTTTTGTTTCTAACAAAATTTAAAGCAGCAATGTGCGATTTCGCTAAATCTATTACATGAAGATAGTCTCTGACACAGCTCCCATCTTTTGTGTTGTAATCCGTTCCATTAACGATTAAAGTTTTTCTTTTTTTAGCAGCTACTTGCGCCATAATAGGAACTAAATTAGCGGGGTTATCACTAGACCTATCACCGACTTTTGCAGAGGAATGTGAGCCGATAGGATTGAAATATCTTAATGAAACGGAATATATTTTAGAATTTTCTAATATTTTTTCACATTGCTGCTTCGTTTCTCCATAAGAAGAAAACGCTTTTTGAAAGGGTGAAAACTCATTAACTGGAAGAACGTCTGGAGTACCGTATACTGTACAAGAAGAAGAAAAAATGAAATTTTGTATTTCTAATTCTTCACACAATTTTATGAGGTTATTCATAGATCCAATGTTATTCCTGAAATATTTTTCAGGGTAATTGATTGATTCTTCTACAGATTTATATCCAGCAAAATGAATAAGACCTACAATATTATCTGTTTTCTCTAAAATAGTCCTTGTGCTTTCATAGTCAGTACAGTCAACCTTATAAAAATTGTAACTTGTTCCACATATTTCATTAATCCCATTGAGATTTTTCACATTGGTATTTGAAAGATTGTCAATAATTATAGGTTCATAGCCTGATTTTATGAGCTCTACAACGGTATGTGAACCAATGTATCCTAGACCACCTGTAACAATCACCCTCTCTATTGTATTTGATTTAACCACAGGGATTCTTTTAATGGTTCGTAATAATTTTTACACCAATCTTCAACCTCTAATTGTAAATCATTATACATTCTTAGTGTATCTCTCAAAGTGTTTATTGGATAGTTAAACTGATTTTTATAGATATCTATTTTCCAGTCAGAGTAAAACACTGTGGGTATTCTTAGTGCCGCTGATTCAAAAATAGTTGTAGAATAAGCTGTAGCATGTATTTTACAGTTTTTAAAGCAATCTATTAATGGTTTCTCAGTAATAGAAACATTAGAGTATTTTAACAGCTCTTGATTGTTTATTTCATTTTTGAAGCGAGGATGATGTTTAAGCACAAATTTATGTTTTGAATTCTCTTGAATAAACAACTTTAAATTCTTAAGTAATTTTTTATTTTCTTCACATGTATGGTCTTCAGTAAATTGTAATGTTATAAGAATTTCATCAGCATTTACATTTTGAGTAATGTTCTCTTTATTCACGCCAATTACTAAGCAATGTTTAATATAATATGAGTTAATATTTTCTAAAAGCTTTTTAAACCCTGACCCAAAAACTAATATATAAACATTGTTTGTTTTGATAAGCTTAGGAACATTCCTTCCGTCCGAATAAGCAGGATGATCTTTGTAGATTATACCATGTTGGTAATCATAAATTTTAGCATTTGGATAAACACCTCTAAAAAATGAAACCATACTTAGTGACTGAACAACAATGTGTTCTATTTTGTTTCTAAAAAAGATTCCCCCTAGTAGTCTACCTATCTTATGTTCTTTCTCAATAAAATCGCCTTTTATAAATTTTCTAAGAATTATAATGAGAAAAAAAATAAAATCAAATTGCACTACCTTTCCTCTTGGATAATTATATTCATAAGACGGTTCTTCAACTACCCAAGTGGAAATACCTTTAGCTTTAGTTATTTCAATTAAAGGTTTTATAAAACTATTTGATCCAACGGTTCCCCTGTTGAAGTGTTGAGGACTGTAAAACAAAACTTTGTGATCATTTATTCTTGTAAAAAAGAAATACAAAAATGACTTAAAGAAGTGAAAAAGATTATGTGGTAGAATAATTTGCCACATTACTTTTAGCTAAAATGATACCATTTTTTAGATTTCATATCTCCTTCCTCTTGATCATAATAACCATGGACTGAGTAGCTTCCATAACCGTAACCATAGCCGTAACCATAACCATAGGCACTGTTAGATTCTGCTTCATTTAACAAGATACATAAGTTTTTAAGTTTTTTACTCTCGTGATATTCGGTAATATAGTTTAACAACTCTTTATTAGTATAATGCTGTCTTACTACATAAATGTTTACATCTGTCATTTCCATTAGTATCAGAGAGTCTGAAACAATTCCTATAGGAGGTGTGTCTAAGATAACATAGTCATATTCTGCTCTTAATTCTTCCAATAAAGTTTTCATCTTATTTTTAATCAGTAATTCCGAAGGATTTGGAGGAATGGGACCTGATGTAATAACATCCAAGTTTTCTATCTCAGATTTTTTGATGATTTTTTTAGAATTTATAGATTCTGACAAATATGATGAAAGTCCAAGATTATTTTCTTTATCAAAATCAATATAAAGTTTAGGTTTTCTTAAATCTGCCCCAACAAGAATAGTTTTATTGCCTGCCATGGCGTATATGGTAGATAAATTTTTAGCACAAAAAGTTTTTCCTTCGCCGCTTATAGAGGAAGTAAAGACGATAGATTTTCCATCTTTACTTTCTTTATCTAAAAAGAATTCAATGTTTGATCTAATTGATCTAAATGATTCTGAAATTGCTGATTTTGGTCGATGATTTACAATTAATTCATTTCCACTGTGATTTTTTCCCACAAAACCTAAAAAAGGAATTGAAGTTAGCTTCTCTATATCATTCTTTGAAATAATTTTATCATTTAGTAATTCTTTAATTGTAAATACAAGTAATGGAAGAATAAGGCCAATCAATATTCCAAAAAGGTAGTTGCTTCTAGTATTTGGATAAGTTAATCTAGAGGTTTCGATCAATGCAGGTTCTATAATTTTTGCGTCAGGAATATTTGAAGCACCAGAAATTCCAGCTTCAGCTCTCTTTTGCATTAAAAATAAGTATATACTTTCACTCAAATCATATACTCTATTTATATTAATTAATTCACGCTCAACTTTTGGCAAGCTATTAAGTGAGTTTTGTACCAATTTTATTCTGTTGTTAATATCTAAAAGTAGAATATTATTAGCTTGTTTTTTTCCTTTAATAACTTCAATAATACCTAAACTAAGCTCTATAATCTGTGTTTCTAAATCCTTAAGCGCAGGATTTTCTAAACTTCCTTTGGGATTTCTTAAGTTTTTTTCTAATTGTAATTCAACTAGTTTAGAGGTCATACTGTTAAGCATTTGATCTTCAATTCCATAGGAAACAGGTATTACTAAGTTTTGAAAATCGGTTTGCTTGTGAAGGTAATCTTCTAAATAATCGAAATATTTATTTTGAATTTTTATGGCCGCTCTTTCTTTTTCGAAAGCATTAAGCTCCTGATAAAAATATTCAGCTTCAACACTAATATTTGTAATATTGTTTGAGGTCTTAAATCCTTGAAGTTGACCTTCTATGTAAGATAATGAATCTCGTGTTTCTTTTAACTGTTCATCAATAAATAAAATGGTGTTCTTAGATGCTATGTTTTTATCT
>Ga0160423_10004791_pt1 | contig 11094 bp, 21 predicted proteins | sample CRUFie14St8metaG_FD_108191 | JGI IMG/M metagenome (GOLD analysis project Ga0160423, IMG submission 108191) | Marine microbial communities from the Costa Rica Dome - CRUD Field 142mm St8 metaG | ecosystem: Environmental > Aquatic > Marine > Oceanic > Photic zone | place: Costa Rica: the Eastern... | reverse complement strand
TTTTGCTTTCATACAACCTTTTACTATCGGATTATCACGAGGTAATTGTTGCATATTCAATTTACCACTAGAAGATAGACGACCTGATGTTGTACCATGAAGATTAAAGTTTGTTCTTAATCTGCCATCTCTATCTAGTGCAGGTATAATTTTATCAATGTAAGTTGTTTTTATTTTTACATTCTGTCTTACATTCAGAATGAGTTGTGGAACTTCATGCTCTTCTGCTAAGTTTTGTAAACTTTCTGCATCAGTAGAATGTGCACCTGTTCCTGTCAACTTTCCAGTAGGCTGTAATCCAATATAGTCAAATAACAACTCTCTCAACTGTTTTGTTGAGTTAGGATTAAAGTCTCCTGTAACTTGTTTATATTTTTGTACTGCTTCATACTCATCAAGTTTATGTGCAGCATCTTCTATCACATCACCCATAAGTTGTTGTGATTTATACAATCTGTTTTTATCAAAAGGGACACCGTTATTTTCTGCATCTATAAGAAATCTACAGCCAGGTTTCAGAATATTTTCATATACCCAAGTTAGTTTCTTATTAGTGTCTAGTGCTTTCTTAAATTTTCCATGTAAGATGTAAGTACAAACTGCATCCATTGCAGCATATGTTTTCATTATATCAAACGGAATCATATCCCAAGTGAAATCTGCTTTAAGAATACCATGTGATTTTCTAAATTGTTCTATCCAATCATACATTGGTTTCTCATAGTCTCCATACTTAGTATGTTTTAGTGATAATTGTTTTAGTCCATGTGTGCCTGGGTTTTCATCTATTAAGTAGTGTTGTAACATAGTATCCTCAAATCGTGGAAACTTAAAGTTAAAATGATACTCAAACCAAGACACATCAAACTTTGCATTATGAAATACTACTATCTTCTTATCGAATACTTGTTGTAGTAATGCTTCACAGGTTGCATCAATAAAGTCACAATCAATGTAAGCTCCTTTCTTTCCATCATAACTTAAACTAATTCCAATCATGTGTCCATCGCGAGGATATAATCCTGTTGTTTCTGAGTCAAGTGCAACATACTCACTTTCACAATCTCTTGCCTCTATGATAAATCTACTTGCCTCTCTACTATCTTGTATGCCAAATGCCATACTTTCATCTATCTCTACAACTTTCAATTGTCCAGATACATACTTTTGAATATTACTTTTAGAGTCTTCCCATAAGTCTCTAACTTCTGGTTTGAAAGCAAGCATTGATGGATTTATGACAGGAATAAACTTCTTGTCTACTACTTTACCACTATACTCCATAATAGATGTGACATTTGTAAAAAACTTTAGACATTCAGACCCGACTAATATTATCCAATCATAACTGTCTATATCTATTTCTATATCAACATCTCTCTTTAATACTTTCTTTAAACTTGGGTCAGAGGCTAAAGAATATCTATCAAACTCAAAAGAATTATCAAAGTGTCCAATAAAATCGGTCTTTGATGGTTTACTTTCTATTAGTGCTACTCTAGCCATATAATCTCCTTTTTGATCTAATAACTCCCTCTTTTGTGAAGTTGCCAGGGTCATTTCCCTGTTTTAATTTTATTGTTTGATGAGCAAGACCAAGTTCATCACATATAGACTGCACTCTAGTGGCAGCTGTTTGTCCTGCTTCATCTCCGTCAAACATAATATCCATTCCTGTTGCTCCTTGCATTTTTAGAATAGATAGTTTTACCCAATCTACAGACTGTGTTCCAAAACAACAGACTGTATTTTTTAATCCTTTATCCCATAAGTTAAGAGCATCAAATATACCCTCAACTAATATTACCCTATTTTGTATCATTTTTGGTTTTGCAGGACATAATGGTAATTTTAATCCTGGTGGGTAGATATGATACTTAGGTCTTGTTGGGTCATCTTTTAATAATCTTCCAATCAATCCTACTGTCTTTCCTGTTATATCTCGTATAGGAAAGATAACTCTACCTGTAAATTTATCTCCATCGTCCCAAGTAAAAGCACTCCATATTTTTAATGTTTCTGCACTAATATTTCTTAGTGTTCCATTATACATTATTGCTCCTGTTGGCATTTTCAATCCAACACTTGAGGCTTTCTTTTCTGCTATTTTTTCTTTTAACAATGCTCTCTTTACTTCAAGAGGTGACTGAGGTGCACCAAAGAAAGTAAACAAATTACCTTTGAAACCACAAGAAAAACAATGAAACATTCCTGTAACTTTATCTACTCTCATGGAAGGGTTATTATCATCATGCTCAGGATTCAAACATTTTATAACTGCATCTTTTCCTGACAATGTATAGTCAACACCTTTATCATCTAGTAATTGTACTGCTTCCATTAGTGTATATCTCCTCCTTGCATTTGTAATTCCATTTCTGCTTCATACATTGGTCTAAATTCTTCCAATGTAGGAATCTTTATATAAAGTTTACTACTTATATTATACTTATGTAGTTCTCTTACATACTTAATATAAGCTGTTTGTAATTGTTTTTCTGTGTATAGTATCATTCTAAGCCCTCATTTATATTGGTGGCTATTTCTATTGCGTCTTCTTTTTTATACCATATTCCTGATAATACTTTTGTATATCTAAATCCAAACTCTGGGTCAAAATGTTCTACCACATATCTAGGTAGTCCAAATAGTGACCTATCTTTGAATACTCTTACTTCTCCTACTGTTTCTACTAATAACCTCATGAGTATCCATTCCTATCGTTATCATTAAAATACATAAAAACCAAAAACATTGCTACTATTATTATTGTTGTTGTGTCCATTCTAACTCCTTTGGTAAATCTTTGTCACAATGTGGGCACTTTAGTGGTAACCCTAGTAATTTTCTAAAGATACAATCTTTTGCCCATTCTTTAAAGTTCATTTACTGATTCTCCTGTTGCCATACTTTCTTTCATTTCTTCTCTTTCTTCTGGATTCATTACAGAGTGCGGTCCAATCCGTAATGTTTCCCAATCCATCTCAGAAGTAAAGTCTCTCATTTGTGCACTTCTCATTTTCTGACAGCTAAAAGTAATACAACTATCTTCTTGATTCCATGCATTAAGACTGTAAGCTGCATCGGCAGCATCAAGTATACCTTTTGCGAATCTTGCTTCTCCTGTTGCATCAGTTTGATACGGAGAGAACACCATAGTTTCATACTCTTGAGCCATAGACTTCAAAGCTTTACTAACTTCTATTTGTTCTGTCCACTCATACTGACGACCTTGCGCTAGCGAGCGTTTGACTTGGTTGAGGTAATCTACAATGATTACTCCAACATCTGGCAATTGATTCATTTTAGTTTTTAAAACTGCATCAATTTTTCCAATAGTAAGTATAGGGTCATAAACTATTTCTATTTGCCTATCTTCTCGTAAACTTCCCTTGACTAGTTTAGTGTGCATGGCATCAAAGTTACGATGGTCATAAAAATCAATCAAATGATTCTCACTATCTTCGTATCTATCACACCACCATTTTGCTACTCTATTCCATTCATCTTGGGATAAGTTTTTTTGTTTTAATCTGTTAACTGGAACATTTGCTCCTAAAGCACAGATTCTTTGTAGGATTTGTCTACTGTCCATCTCGATTGTGAAATAAACAGCAGACCTTCCTTTTTCGTATATACTATTAGCCAGGTTTGCACAAGTAATAGATTTACCTGCACCTCGTCGTCCTCCCACTAGCACTAAGTCCTTGGGAGAAAATGAAAAGTCTAAATCATACTCCTGATTTAATCCTAAAGTTACATACTTGCCAAGTTCATCTTCTGCATCAAACAGTTCAATCTTTGACATGTTTTCTTCAGGCGGAGTAGTATCTACCTTTTCTGAAACCTCGATAACTATTTCTTGTAGTCCTTCGAGATTTTCTTCAGCTGTAGAGAACGCAATCGTTTCATCTACATACTTATCTATCTGAGATAATATCTCATTTTGTGTGTATTCGTTCTTTTGGTAATCAAGCAGAGTGTCTGCATCGATTTCTGTTTCTACAGATTCTATCGCAAAAACCATTTCTTGTAGTTTGGAATCCCTAATTTCAAACTTTAAATCTTCAAACGAAGGAAGTCTCCCATATCTGTCGACATGCGAGTTAATTATTTTCCATAGCGATTTATATTCTTGAGGTAAATAAGATTCCTTCAGTTCTGTCCAAACTGAAATATGCTCTTGTGATATAATTTGATGCAACAGTGCTGATGCAAGTGTCAATGCTTTTCTCCCAAAAAACATGAGTGAGGATTACTCCCCACTCACTTAAATTAAACTAATAAAATTAGCTGACTGATTTTTCTTTTCTAGCTGAACCATCGTAGTCTGCTGATGCAAGACCTCTTCTTGTTAGCATTGTTTTCACGCCTCTAACAGTTTTGCCGATGTTTTCTGAGATTTCTTCTACAGTCATTGAAGCAATATCTAAGTCTGCAAAAGGGTCAGCTTTGTTTGAGCCTTTTGTGAACTCTTGCTTAGGAATAGCGTTAATATCGCCACTTCTAAGTAAAGAAAGAGCTTTACCTCTGATAGAGTTTACACTTCTGTCAAGAGCTTCAGCTATAGCTTCTACGAAAGCACCATCGTTTACCATTTGAATAAACTGTGCTTCTTCGTCTTCGTTGTAAGTTCTAGGTGTTACAACTTTCTCTGCTGGTTTAACATGTTCTGTTAATTCCATAGAAAGGATTTTTCCTTGTATTGATTTAGCAGAAAAATGTCCGTTTTCGAATGATTCTGCGATTTCAGCGTATGTGTATGTTCCGCTGTTTGATTCTACAAAATTTTGTAGTGTTGCTTCTTGTTCATCAGAAAATGCTTTAGTTGCTGATGAAGAAGCTAATTCAACTTCATAACCCATTTTTCTCAACTTGCTAGAAACACTTCTTGTTGAAGTTTCTAACATATCAGCAGCTTCAGCTACTTGATGTTGGGAAACAGGTCCGTCACCGACAAAGTTAACCAGTTGATCGGTTCTCTCGTCTGTCCACTTTGGTAATGCCATAATTATTCCTTTATAATATTTCCTTTATATTTGTTATTATCCTTACGCCTTTTGCTCTGGCATTATTAGTTTTAGAACTATCAATGCCACTTTCATTTATAAGTATTGTAACGGCGTTTGTCACACTACTTTTTACTGTATAACCAGCTTTTTCAAGCACTGCCTGAGCAGCTGATTTATTCGGATAACTTTTAAGTTTTCCTGTGATACAGACGACTCCTTTACTCTCTTCTTTTACACTTTTTTGTTTCGTCTTGAAAGAGAAAGGAAGTTTGTCGTATTCATAGGGATAAAACTCATCTTCTATCCAGTTTATTAAGTTTTGAGAAGCCTTCGGACCTAGACCTGCAAGACGACAAGTATCCCAATTAATTTGAGATATATGTTCAACTTTGGAACATATCTTCGAAGCAACTGACCTGCCAACAAGTGGAATACCAAATGCTGGAAGGAGTTCTTCGAGACCTTTGTCTGTGGATAAAGCAATCTCTTTCCAGAGTTTACTACCCAATCTCTCAGAATTTAAGAGGTCAGAAATCACTGGCTCTTCGAGAGAGTATATGTCGTGAAAGTCCTGTAACTCTAGTTTCTGAATGGTCGAAGGTCCGAGACCTTTTATTTTGAGGTGTTTGGCAAAGCCTTCCACCCGTTTGTCCCACTTAGCAGGACAATGGTCGTTTAAGCAATACAAAATATCCTTAACAAGTTTTAGACTTGATTTACAACTTGGACATTCTGTTGGTATTGCTATCATTCTTTTCTCAAAATATATTATATATTATACTAAGATTCTGACCATTTGTCAAGATTTATTTTTCGGGAAGTCCTGCAGAATTGAGGACGAAATTTTGAAACACTCCGTATGTCCTCCAAACTTAATTTTTGGACTATACTTGTCTTGCTGATATTTAGTATGAAGTTCTTGCTCATACTTCCAGCAATTGTAAATCGTGTCATGGAAAGTTCTTTGGATTCTTAAATCATATCCTTTGAAGCCACGACTTCGCTTAATTACATGGCGCCAGTCTTTCCCACTAGCGATTCCCACTTTAATACATTCGCGTTCCCATGTTCTTGTGTTTACTAAAATTACACCATATAAGACTCCTTCCCTTTCTTTTTCTAAAGGGTGATTGTCAAAATATGTTTGATTGTATACTCCCTTACTCACGATAGAAGTAGGGGTGTAAAATATCGAATTAATCCTGTGCTTAGTATCATTACTGCTACTGCATTAAGAATTATTAATGCTCGGTCTCTCCATATTAGAGCAACCCATAACCACAGTAAACAACCTGTAAAAGACAGCACTAAGTCTGCTAAGGGGTATACTCCTTCTGCTCTAAACATCATAGCAGTTAGAAGTATAACTGATGCCACCCATTTAACATACCAATCTAAGGTTTGTTTAGGAGTTGCACTCTTGTATATTCTTTTACTGTTTTCTATTTCTGCGAGTGTGAACTTTTGTTTTGCCATATAGTCATGCCATAAAGATTTCATTAGTATCTTCTTCCTTGTTCCCATATAATAAAGCCAACTACACTACCAACAATTGCTAGTACATGAATTGCTACCATATATAAAAACCATACTGCTCCCATAATAAACTCCACTAAAAGATTCCTAATACATAATTTTCAGCACAATCTTCTGCATATCTTTCTGATTTGTTTTTTATTACTCTATCTTCTTGCCAGATTTGATTATCAAACATTCTAACTAAATAATGTCCGCTATTCATTCTATATACTTGTGCCCATCTTGAACCTTCTCTATACTCATGTAATACGTCTTTTTCTACACTAAACATCTACTCTTCCTACTATTTGTGGGATTATCTTTCCCGCTCTAATTACTTCTACTTGACAACCTATTTCTAGTTCAAGCGCTTCTATGATTCCTTTATTGTGTAAACTTGCTCTACTAACTAGCGCGTCTTCTATCATAACAGGCTCTAGTATTGCAACTGGGGATACTGCTCCTGATTTTCCAACTTGCCACTCTACATCAAGTAGTTTTGTAACTACGCCCTTTTCTCTTTCTTTCAACGCGTATGCACCTCTTGGGTGATGGCTAGTAAATCCTGCTTCATAAAAGTCTGCATTATTCATCATTCTAACAACCATACCATCTTGTGGATAGTCGTCAGGATTAGATAAGTTTTTTACTGTTGTAAATCCTAATGTTTCTATGAATCTTAAATCGTTATGATAATCTTCTGTTGGAGAAGGCTCTATACCGTATGCTACAAATCTAACATCTCTTGTTTTAAACTCTTCTGCATTTTTCAGCCCCAACGCTCCTGCAGCATAGTTTCTTGCATTTGGTATACTCTTAGGTGATACTACTTCTCCTGTTATCTGATACACTTCTTTATTAGGAAAATGAGTTGGAAGCTTGTGACACATAAGATGTGTGATGTCAAGTCCTTCTTTACCATCGCCTCGTGTTAGTACTTTCTGTAAAACACCCTCACCAATAAGAATACTTACTGCGGCTCCGTCTAGTTTTGGACTAACAAATGCTTCTTTCCACACAGGTCTATCCTCTGCGTCCCAAATTTTTTGTAGGGAAAACATTGGATATAAATGTGGAAATCTTTTTTCTGAATTGGCTGAATAGCCTACATCTTCGATACTTGCAAGTTCTAATAAGTGGTCATATATCTCATCAGACATGATGGGATTGCCTTCATAATATGCTTGCGCTGCTGTTCTAACTAATTTGTCTATCATTTGCCTATATGCTCAATGTCACTATTAGGTATAACTTGGTAGGCACCTTTGTTATATGCAATAGAGACTGTGTATTGTTTACTTATTTCTTTTTTATAAGAAGTGTCTTTAGGAACTTTATACTCTCCTATAGGTGCACTTTTTATTTCATTTCTTTTTTTGTTTTCTGTATACTCTTTTCGCTTTACTGCCGACCAGCCAAGGTTGACTTTAGGTCGTTTTCTGCGAAGTGGTCTTCTTTTTCTTTTACGCCCATGTTGGTCGTAGCTCATGTTTCCTTTTATAATCATATGTATATTATACTAAAATTATGAGGATTTGTCAAGAATTATTTTTTTATGATTGATAGGTATTTGTTATCAACTCTTTAAACTCTCTTTCTAGTATCTCTTTACTTTCGGCAAGAGAAATAATCTCCACCAATCCCTGAAAGAGTTCTCTAGTATTATTAAAATCTATAGACATAGCAATACCGTCCTTACTAGGCTTCCATTGTTCATCAAAGTCTTGGTAGTACTTGCGAAGATGTAAATACTCTTTTCCTCTAAAACTATTTATTACTAGTCTTATTTGTTCTGAGTTATCTTCGTTGATTGAAATAACTTTTTCGTATGTTGCTGGTGCTTCATAAAGGTTCATTTTTTATCACCTTGTTTAATGGAACTATAGAAGTTACATTGTCGGGTATAAGTATTCTGTATGAATCTGTATCCCAGCAAAAGCATAAAACAGTATGTTGACCTGCTTTGGCTCTAGTCTTTTTAGACTGAATATACTTGTTATCAAAATCCATTGTGCAAACATTATACTTTAGTTTGCGACTATTTTGACTTCTGTAAGTAATTATTGCATCGCCTGCTCTGTCCATCTTTTCGATGAACTCTTTTTTCTTCATATTGCTCCTTAGTTAATAGTTGAAAATTTTCTTCTTTTTAACTGAAGGTCAATATTTTAGATACAAAAATACCCCGAAACTAGTCGGGGTATAAAACTTACGCGTTTAGTTTATTGATAATGTCAGCAAAGTAATTCGCTGCTTTACCTGTTAATTTATCAATGATTGCCATGTCCACATCGTGTCCTGCATCACTGATTGCTGCACTTAAGCTATCTTGAGCGTCTTGTTTTGATACTCTTGTTCCACCTGTGCTTCCACCTGAGGATTTAGCAGCTGGAGTTTTCTTAACATATACTCCTGCTTTTGTTAGTATCATTCTAACACCATTAGGTGTTTGTCCAAGTTGCTCAGCTATGTCAGCAACAATCTCCATACTGTTTTCTGGAGTTGGTTCTTCAGCAGTATATAATTCTACTGCTTCTTGTTTTGTTTCATCTGTCCAAGTTGACATTTTTCTTCTCCTGTTTTTGTAAGATTCTGGCATGCCTGGGCACCAACCCGTTGACTGCTTCATCTGAAAATAAAATCTATCACTCATAATGACTTCTTTCCTAAATTTATAATATATTATATTAAATTTTGAAAGATTTGTCAAGAACTATTTTAGACATGCTATGAAAAATACTTTTTCAATGCCGCTAATTTATCTTCGAGAGCTGCTAGCTTGTCTAGTTCTGCGTCAAGAGTTTCAATAATGTCTCCGTGTTCTGCTAGCCCTACATGAGAGCCTAGCAAGACTTGGATATTCATTTTGTGGGCTTCTATACCACCCTCATAAAATTTTATGAGTGCTTTAACTAATCCTTCTCTATAATTGCTCATGTTTCCTCGAATAATGTTAATAAATACTTAGAACAGAATCTCTCTCTCAAGTCGTCACTTATGATACAACCGAGTAAAAAGACTGCTCCTAATGTTAATCCGACCAAAAATATTAAAAATATAACTGGCCAATACTGTGTTGTTGTATGGTGTGGGTGAGTTTTGCGCATAAACTTGTGTATCGGCCACCATAGACGATACATTAACATTCCTACGCTTGACATATAAAATGCCAATAATAATTCCCACATTGATAATCCTTATAAATATTCTTTTAAGTGTCTTAAACTTCCTAGTTCATAGGCTAATGCAAAACTTGTATAGCCTGTTCTACTTCCATCTAGCCATGGAAAGAATGTTTGTGAAGTGTCGCAAGGTTCTAGAACCCATAGTCTATAACAAGGACACCCATACTTTTCTTCATTGTATGGAGTATCAAACTCTTCTATTATCTCTGCGAACTTATTGTTTCTTGGTGACCATACTCTTTCACCTATTTCAAACTTTTCACTTACACACTGCTCTGGTAACATTGCTCTTCTTTTTCCCTCATGGTCAGATTCTGCTAACTTCTGAGGAACACCGAGCCTTTCTATTATGTTTCTAACAAAAGAAGATGAGCGATAAATACTTTGTGCGATATTAGAGATATTATCTCCATCTAAGTAGCTTTGAACTACCATACGAATCTCATCTTTGGTAGCCATCTTACCTTTATTCTGCGCTTTTCTTCTTTCTCGAAACTCTTGCGTGTCTCTCCATTCTTCTATTATTTTTGCTAGTCTGGTCGTGTTATACCTTATATTTAGAATATTACAAGCCTCTTTTTTAGTTATAGGATTATCTTGCTCTAGCAAAGACACAACTTTTTCAATGTTTGTGTCCGATAGTTTTTCGTATGATTTACTTTTTATCATAGTGTTCACTCCCTAATAAAATAATTGCGTAGTGGATTATCTTTAGTAAATCTTCAGGGTTATGCCCTGCCTTTTTTCCATATCGTTGTGCATACTTAATTATATTACCGATACAGAATCCTTCACCATGTCCAGAGTCAAATACAAACTCAGTTGTCTGAATTTTACTCTCTCCATAATGCTGTCCGTATGTATCACGAATGTGATTTTGAACCCAATTTAATACTTTATCTTCTTTAAACTTCATCTGTTAGCATCTCAATTAAGGCAGCTAGTCCGCCTATTTTTTCTTCGTTGAAAATAATTTGTGGAAAAGTTCTAGCTCCAGGAAAAGTTGCCATTAAAACATTGGCATCAAAGTCCTCTCCCATCATTAAATACTCTACTTCGCACTTTTTATTTTCTGCTAACATCTTTGCCTGTTTACATGCAGGGCAACTAGGTTTGCTATAAATTATAACTTTGTTCATTTTGCTGTAATCCTTTTGTCATAGTCTGCATAGTCTTCGTTCCACCAATCAGGTTTATCTCTATACTTCCAACTAGCAAATGTTGCTTTGTCTAAATGATAATAGTCTCTGTAAGACTGAATCGGATTACCTTCCATTTTGAGCTCGTCCGGCATGGCTAGTAGGAACTCCGTCATTCCAAGTCTAGGCATGTTTTTGGGTTCTGGTAGTCTGTTAATAACTTCCACCACTGATTTATGC
>Ga0160423_10004790_pt1 | contig 11096 bp, 16 predicted proteins | sample CRUFie14St8metaG_FD_108191 | JGI IMG/M metagenome (GOLD analysis project Ga0160423, IMG submission 108191) | Marine microbial communities from the Costa Rica Dome - CRUD Field 142mm St8 metaG | ecosystem: Environmental > Aquatic > Marine > Oceanic > Photic zone | place: Costa Rica: the Eastern... | reverse complement strand
GAACCCTACCTCAGAACGGTCATGCTGAGGAACTCTGAACTCTCGGCCAATCCCCAGAGCACGAAGGGGAAGGACTTCAATCCACCAGTGGATAAGGTCATTCACGCGCACCGCATTCCCAAGAGGGAGATGAAGAGGAGACAGCAAGAGCGAGATGCGAAGTACGGCAGAAGGAGATACAAGAGGAAGGCAGAGCCGATGGAACTAGCCTTCCTGTTGCTCAAGGAGCGCAAGTCGCCGGAGGCCATGCGACGAAAGAGGGAGTACGATACCAAGTACGAATCCAGTCCTGCGCGAGTCAAGTACCGTGAGCAGTTGAACGCGGAGCGAAGAAGGAGGGGAATATATGGCAAAGGCGGTAAGGACGTCAGCCACACACAAGGAGGGAAACTCACTTTGGAGAGTCCACACGCCAATCGAGCGAGACATTTCAAAAATAGAGGCACACTGCGGAGAGTGAAGGTATCATGAGCGGATGTGACTGTGGACACTGTGTCGGTATGGATGACGCATGGGATTTCCTAGAGAAGAAACTCTGCCCAGAGGGAAAAGCCGCAGCCAAGAGGAAGTTCAAGGTATACCCCTCCGCATACGCAAATGGATGGGCAGTGCAATACTGTCGAGGTAAGTTCCGTGGTAAGAAGGGGAAGAAGAAATGAAACTCAAGAAGGACAAATGCTGTTGTGGTGCTACTAGCAAAACACCATGCGTTTGCATGATTGAGGGCAATCAGTGTTCAGCGACTTCACCAAAATGCCCTTGTTATGCATTAATGGACAAGCAGAAAAACATCAAGAAGATGGTGGGCGTGCTATGAGTCAGTGCACATGCTACGACGTACTCATCGTCAAGGACTTGAATAGGTGGTTTAAGGAAAAATGGGTCGACGTATCGAGAAAGGACAAAGACGGGAAACACCCGCCTTGTGGAAGGAGCAAGGCGAAATTAAGTGGAAAAGGATATCCGAAGTGTCGTCCATCAGTCAAAGTATCAAGCAAAACGCCAAAGACCTCTGGAAGCATGTCGAGTGGGCAAAAGCAAGCAGCGACAAAGAGGAAGAGGTCGAAGAAGCAGGGAGTGGGCGGAAAACCCACAATCGTTAAGATGGTAGGAGTAATCGGGTGATTGACATGGAAGAGTGTGACTGCTGTACTCCTTTTCAGAAAGCATCCATGTCCCTCATAGAGTCCTACTACGACAATCTGCAAAAGAAGGAGAAGCCCTTCCACGGCTACAACAAGAACAGGCACAGTCGCAAAGGCGGTCTGAGCGCGAAAGGCAGAGCGCACTTCAAGAGGAAGGAAGGCGCTAACCTCAAACCACCAGTGACCACGAAACCATCCAAACTCAAACCCGGAAGCAAGAGGGCCAAGAGGAGAAAATCGTTTTGTGCTCGCATGAGCGGAGCGAGAGGGCCAACCAGCAAAGACGGCAAACTGACACCGAAGGGAGCAGCGCTCAAGCGGTGGAATTGCTGATGAACCCCTTCGACCAAGCGTGGATTCTGCTGAAGAGAGTCGGTGCTGGCCAGTACGAACTAGGCGACTTCGACTTGAACTTCCCGCACACTCAAGGCCCAATCGTGAGATACCACGGCAAGCACGAGACACCAGAGATGACGGCTAGAATCGACCAAGAGGGTATCGTGCCCTTCGTAGACCGTAGCAACCTAGATGAGAAAGGCAGACCCGCAGGATGGGAGTCGCAAATCGGCCCTACCTACATGTTCAATGACAGGGACGTGCCCGATGCGCCTCTCTACACATCCGTCACTAGGACTCGTGGTACAGCGGATGACTATGCGAGTGGCAGGGCAACGGGAACTATAGGCGATAGCAACAGGACACCCACCATCTACGGCGTGAGGGCGGCTGCATTGGCCCGTAGGCAAGACCTAGACGCACCAACGAGGCAGGTACAGCACAATGCCCTAAGTGACTACTACGGTGGTAGAGGCGAGTATGAGTTCATCCGAGATGGCATCAAACCAGAGGAGTTGCATAGATTCAGTGCTACTAAAACATCCCCATTCTCAGACGTTGGGTCGGACTTAGATGTCTTTGAAGGAGCGATGACCGATGGTCTACGTCTGACTGGGAACAGTCCACAGGCTGTTTTCGACAGAGCACGTCAAGCGTCTATGAGTGAACCCGGCTTCGCATCGAGAGACGATATGCTGCAAGCATCTCGTAGCATGGAGAATCAGGAGCAAGAGATGATACGGCAGTGGCAGGAGCAACAGGCCATGAGACAGGCATCGGCCCAACCACAGCCCCCACAGGGAACACAAACCACGCTAAACCAATTCAACCAACAGGGATGATTCCGATTATTCCTAGTATCCATCTAAACATATAGATATAATTATCTGTGTATAGACAATAATAAAGAATAATCGGACACAGAATGCTTAAGGTGACCCCCTGCGTGGGCTGATGCGAGGTCACGAGTATGAGCGACACAGATGAGATGAAAATGACGGGACTAATTTTGTCCCAATCGGCGTTAGTAGGAGTTGCTGTAGGAGTCTACAGTTCATCGCTCTGGCTACCTGCCGGTGCTGATGGAGAATCATGGCAAAACGGTATGACGTATGCTATGGGTGCATTAGCAGTCCAGACAATCGCATACTATCTGTTCAAGATGTTCTTTGAGCAGGGTATGAGAGAGAAAGTCCAGATAGCAGAGATGCAAAGGCAGAGGCAAAGTCAATTCAGAAGCCAACAGATGAACTTCGACCAGAGAAGGGCTGACTTGGAACTGAGAGTACAGGAGATGCAATTGGAGAACGAGTTACGTATGTTACAAGAAGACCCTACCAGAATATCTCCAAACTACAACAGTGGTGGGGTCAATGGTACTGGTGGTGACTACCATAACACATTCAATCCCGGCGTCGTTCCCTCTCATGACGCTAAGAATGACGTACCCATGAATCTGGGTATATCAGATGTACCAACTAAGAAAGATGGAACGCCGGATTTAAGGTATAAGTCCAAGCGTGGGGATAATTGATGGTACTACCCGGACAACTCATCCCAAGCCCAATGCGCATATTTCGCAACATAGAAGACGATTCCGTAGAGGCTACTCTGCGTTCGATGCATCTCGCTAACACAGTAGACAATACATACGAGTGGGGTATCGGTTGGATTAGAACCATACTCGTGACTTTTGCTACCACTCTAGCGGTATCCGCGATGGAAGCAAATAGCGATTTCAGCCTGTGGGAATGGACTGCCGAATGGTTCTACGAGAAAGTGAGAAACATAGGACAGGGCATTGTAGATTGGGCTAGTTGATGCATTATGACGGCAATGGCGGGTAGCGCACTGGTCGGCGTTGCTGTATGGGGTCAACAACTCTACAACAACTGGAAGCCAAGAAGAGTCGGAATATACGGTGCGAGCATGGTCGGCAAGACCACACTCGACAAGTACATGACCACTCCGGGTGAGATGGAAGAGATACCAGAGCATGAGAGAACCAAGCACTTCAAGATGATAACCAGATACGTATTACCGAATCCAACTAGGAAACGACTACGTTGGCAAGGCGAGAGAAGAGTCGTTCACTCTGCTGACATAGGTGGGGAAGAGAGATTCTGGAATCTATGGATAGATGACATGGTGAACAGACAATGCGAATACGTGGTCTACATGTTCGATGACAGAGCGTTCAGAGAGGGGGCGTTAGACCAGATAGGAGGATTCAAGTTCCTAGTGGACTCTCTCATAGAGAGGAACTACAGATACAGGAACTTCAAGAGTTGGAGAAAAGGGAAGAAATACGCACCGAGACTCGTGATGCTGTGCGCTAACAAAGCAGACCGCTACTTCGATAACAACGCAGCCAAACTGTGGCAGCAGAACAGAATAGGCGAGCACAAGATATTCGACCCGTTCAGAGACGACCTAATCAGACTCCAAAAAGCGGGCATACCGACCAAGCGTAACTTCATGGCTACGCGCATAGGATGGAACGTAGAACCCGCTTTGATGGACATGATAGATTATTGACCACATGAGTGACCTTTTTGATGTAGTAGGGGGTGCGGCACACATGGCACGGGGTAGTTCCACTACAGCATTGGTTTCCACAGGGGGAGATAGCAACTCTCTCAGAACCACGATTCCGATGTGGATAGTCCAGCAATTCAACTTGAAAGCAGGAACTAAAGTCGAATGGTCACTAAAGGCCGAAGATAATAAAATGACTATCTCCGTCTCGCCACAGGAGTGACGCGCATGGTGATGAGTAATTGGGGTCAACCCCAGCAGAATCTAGGTAATGTGAATGAAGCCACAATCATGGCGCTTTCACAACAGGGAAACCCCAACTTCACTCATGCCATGCTCATGGAGCAAGCCGCTGCACAACAGCAAATGCAGAGGATGGCAGTAGAGAGGAACATAGAAGTCCCCAAAGTGAACTTCTACCCATCGAGGCATCCTAATCCAGTCAAGGCGAGAAGGTCGGATATTAGACAGGCGTACAAACTACTCAGACCGACCAAGAGGTCTCTACTAGACCCAAGAAGGTGGGGATGGAGCAACTACAGATACAACAAGGACACTGCGGTCTGCGTAGTAGACGGTTGCAATGTCATGGAACTCATACAACACGACAACCTCTATGCGAGAATCACGGATGAGGAAACAGGCAAATCCCTATGGGAACTGTATTGGCAGAACCCAATCACTGGAGAACCAGAGGCTTTCGTCGCACGCGAGGGTGTCACGAGTGGTAGGAAGATGAGAGGCACTTACTGCCCAGAGCACCTGCATCTGTATCACCTGCTGTGCAAATGGGAGGCCGAGGAGGAGAAGGAAGCGGAGTTGCGACCAAGCAGATTCAGAGACAAGGTGAAGAAGGGAGTCAGCATAGTCAGTGTGCCAGTCGCTGCCGTGACTGCATCACAAGGCCCACAGCATCCTCTGATAACCAAGTACGAGCCTTTCTTCGCAGACATATCCGCCGATGCGCGTAAGAGCAAGGGCATCAACATGCAGCATTACGTGAACCCAGAGACTGGTGAGAACGACATCACGACCATCACTTTCGACATGAGGATGTTCCAGAAGGAACTACGCGAAATGACAACTCCCACACAAGCATTCCAAGATGTGCTCAACCAACAGGCTCAAGTCATGCAACCCACTCCGATTCCACCAGAACTAACGCAGGAGGTGCAGTAATGACGTTCGGACAACCACAAGCAAACAATGGACTGAGCCTCAATCTAAGTCAATCTGGAGCACCTCTCACCAATGGTTTTTCTGGTGGCATGGGTAACAGTATGAGCAACGGTATGGTAGGACACCAATCTTACGCACCGCCTAACTCTGGTTGGTACAACCAACAACAACAACCCTCTTTCTTGGGTGCTATGTTCGCTGGTGCGACAGGTCAAGACCCCTACAATCCCACACCCGTCATGCCACCCAGTGATACTGAGATTCTGATGACCATGTTGGATAACTCCTATCCAGTCGAGAGATTCCTAGCATCACCGCTATTCGGCTCTCTGCTAGACATCATGGGTGCTATAACCACCTTCTCCGTTCTCAATGTAGTCAAGAACGCCACTTACAACTTCGATGAGGAGAACGGTGTGTTCACACTAGACCAAACCAGTCTACCACAGGAGATGCAGACGATGAGCGCTGAGAACATCATGGCACAGGTGACTCAACTCAACAACCAACTATCCCAGTTAATCGGTCATGCAGACCAGATTAAGCAGCAGACTTTGCAGAACGCTGGCAATAGCATGTTGCAAGCACAGTTGGCAAACGCAATGAACAATCCCAGTATGGTGACCTCCGCAGCGGAAGGCACTGGGTCATTCTTACGTGGAATGTTGTCATCGAGGTGAGTAGAATGATAGGAGGGCCATCCATAGTACCCAAGCAGTTCGCAGACATGTCGATGCACTTCTTCGCGCCAAAGAGACAAGTCATAGTGGACATGGTGATGGTTCAACTCATCAGCGCAATATTGATTTTCGTAGGCATCCTTGTATTCAAGAGCAATGAGATTAACCAGATGGAGATGTCCCTGTACATGATTGGCATCTTCACTTCCTTTATTCTCTTGACTTCTATATATCAGCGAATAACACGGCTTGCATAAGCAATACTGATTAACTACCCCGTGTTGCCGTTATGCGTGGTTGAGCGAGAGCCAGTTATGAAACGCTCCTGTGCGTTCTGTCAGAACGAGGACAGGGTATCTCTTGAAGAGGCAATCAAGAACGGTGAAATCTCCTGCAAGCAACTAGACAAGGACATGGGTTGGAGAGCCAACACCGCTGACCGTCATTACCGCAATCACATGGGTCAATACCACATGGCGTCGAACCCATCTTGCGTTCTCTGCGTTCATGAGAACAGAAGCGCGTACGAGGAGAGGTTCTTCTCAAACGGAGCGGAATCGGAACTCATAGCAGAGGAACTGGGTATCAAGGAGAGAACCGTCTACCATCACATGAAGCATCACTTCCAACCATTGGTGCAGAAGTCCGCTGCTACAGAAGTCGCAATTACCGTAGGCAATGAGATTACCGTCCTGCGAAGCAACGTGGAGAGACTGAATGGAAAACTCTCGGAACTCATGGACGAGGGCAGCGTGCACGAGGAGGGCTTCGTGAGAAAAGCGGTGTCCTTGCACAAGGAAGTCCGTGAGTCAATCAAAGACCTTACCAAAGTGCAAGACCAATGGGGTACAATGGGAGAAGGGTCGCAAGTCAACCAGACAATCAACATTCTACAAGTCGAACTGGCTAAGGAAAGTCCAGAGAGTTGGAAAAGAATCAAAGAGCAATTGCAAGAGAGTATGGGTGAGAGTAGTGTACAATAAACCTCAGCAGATACCAGTCGTGGATTTGATGCAGATATCTCATCCCGGCTATCGTGCTTATTCTCTAGGGCAGAACATGGATGACATAATGTTCCCAGCGTTCCTAGATTACTCAATGCATGTCTGTAACAGATTCAAGCACTATGCGTATGAGCATGGCAAGAGCCAGATAAAAGAGAGTAGCCTCAGTCAGATAGTAGATTTAGTCCATGAGTTAAACGAGACCGACGACCCGAACGAGGTCTTCCCAATCAGACATGCACTAGAAGGTCTATGTCATGATTTCAAGCAACACTGCGCTGGTATGGGAAGGTGCTTCAAATCACCAGACAACATGAGTGACTTCTACAATAAACTGGGTGAACTAGTAGAGCACATGACATTCAAGTTCGCAGGGGTGATGAAGGAATGAGCAAAATCATCGTCAAATCCAGCAGCGGCATGATGGGTCGTGGCGATGTCAGAATGTACAACCCAAGAAGCGAATCCTCGTACATGTTCCGTCACAACAACGATGACGAGTACACGTACACAGGTCATGAAGACCCCAAGTACCGTGACGAGACTCAAGACAAGAAGAAGCAGAAGAGGAAAGAAAGAGCCGCTGAGATGAAGAGACTCAAACACATCAGAGTCAAGCCAAGCGACCTACCTCCAGCCATGAATGATGACGACCCGCAGGAAGAGGATGACAAACTCAACAGCGAGAGAGACATATCCGCTCAAACTGGCCCTGCTGGTAACATGGGATATCTCACTAGCATCGCAGCACAAGCGAAAGGGCCGGGTGCAGCAGGTGGCAACATGTTCGCCACTGGCGAGCCGATGGACGTAGGTGTCAGACTCTTGAAGAGAGACGAGAAACAGGGCTTTGTCGGTGAGCCGAAGAAGGAGAAGAAGGTCAAAGTCTCAAGGAAGGAGAAGAAGGAGAAGAAGGAGAGAGCCAAGAAGTGGAGGCCATCCACCGGACAGTTCGCCAAACCACCGGGAGGCATCAAGTCCGACAAAGCCACTGCTTTGAGAGCGAAAGCGAGGATGCGTGGCATCAAGGGTGGAAAGAAGGAAGGTCTGGGTAGAGCGCACCTAGCAGTCGAGATGTCACACCGTGGCATCAAGACCAAGCAACCCATGTCCAAGAACCCACAGAAGTACAGGCAGTACATGGGTCAGCAGGAAGGCAGACTCAGAGAGGGTAACGTGCGTACGATACACTCAACACCCGCTAGATTCGGTGCACGTTCCTACAGAGCAGGGCCAACGGGTGCAGGTGTGCTACAAGGAGTCGGTGTGAGGAGACCACCGATGAAAGCACATCGAAGACCACCGATGATACCAGCCCAACAACCCGCAAGACCCTCGCTACCCCAAGTGAGCATGCCCAGTCCCCCACCCATTCCACAAGCAAGAAGAGGAGTCGGGGTACAAAGCATGGCAAACCCAAATCCCATGCCTACCAGACTACCATCAGCCACAGTGCAGGGAGGGCCATCAATGGTGATGACCAGCAAAGTGGGAACTGGTAGCGACATACAGAAGCGGGGACTATCATACTACGACACAGCGGAACTGAGACAATTGGTCAACGAGGCTCGCAGAGCGTTGAAGAGGAAGGAGACCAAGAAGAAATCGAAGGGGACGAAAGACACTTCTGGTGCTGGTAGCAATCTACCCAAGCACCCAGAGAATGGGCCAAAGCAGACCACTAGGCCGGAAGGCGGAACGGAGGACGCTAAGAACGAGCCGAGGACGTTTGGACTAGACCCTATCGGACACATCGTCGGAAGGGGAGGTAGAACGCCTTGAACTCGATAACCTACTTCCTGCTGAAATCACTACTGAGGAAAGGCGACGGTAACTATGGTTTCATAGACGGGCAGTTTCCCGTCAAGAGATATCCACCACAAGAAGCGTTCAACCCCGATGGGTTAGACGCACCAGCATTCGCTCATACTGGTGGTCTACATGAGCATGAGACTGGTATACCCGGTGTCGGTAAACTACGTGTGAATCCGAACAGACCAAGTGTTGGTGAGCACGGCGAATACGTATTCCATGATGAAGCAGGTGGAGAGCACCTTCACGGCATAGACGGTGTGATACGAAGAGTAGGAGAAGAACTCCGTGCTCAAGGCATTTCCATACCTGCTATGGATGTGGTTAGAAAAGCCATAGAACTACACAACGCTAACTCACCAGACCAATTACCACCTCCAGACGCACCAGACTGGAGGAAGATAGTCATGTCTGATTATCAGAAAGGAGTCGACCACAGATTGAGGTCTAACTTCCTACCAGACGGACGACTCATCACGACGACGAACAACGGCCATCACGGAATAGGCTCTGGCTCGCTGCATCAATTTGGCAAGTTCTTGGAGGCATACACAGTACCCTTCCACAAGCAACTCGGAGAAGCCATGACGAGTGTGGGATACCAGCACGAGATGAAGGGTAAGAACAACAACAGGCATGCGTTGGACTTCGTGCAACTACCTAGCATACGACCTGCTGACCTACACCACATAGACCACCCAGATGGTGGTATGATGTCGGGCGCTCATCACATCGACGGTGGACATATGACCGGAGGTGGAACTAAGTTCTCCGGTAAGATACCCACTCACCATGAGAAGAGATTCGCATCTCACGGCATAGGGCAAGACAGGTTGTTCCAGAACATCAGAGCATCTGATGTCGTGCATCACCTCCCATTGACCTACTATCTCCCTGTGTCACACAACAGAAGCAGAGTCAACACAATCGATTCAGCCAACAACCACCTGTGGGGAGTCATGGGTCATGATAGCAGTCTCATAGGCACTGCAATTGCTCAGACCATCAACCCCTCCAACTTCAAATCGAGCATGGTGGTGAATGGCAAGGAAGTGCCGTTGAGTATACTCATGAGCAGTCCAGAGGGAATACAATCCGTATCCAACGAGTTATCGAAGTATCCCGCCTTCCAGCAACTCTTCGGCAAGGCGAATGAGAAGGGAAGCATGACTCGTCAATTGGCGGACTTGTACTCGACCCACCTATTCGATGGGGATGACAAGATTCTACAGCCGTACTTAGGACACTCAGTCCACGATGTCAATGCCTACAAGACTGGAGGGACTAGAACTCTAGGGACTAACTCCGCTGCCAAGAACGTCTATGCGATGGCGGTGGCATCCGGTAATCACGAAGCCGGTCACTCTACATTCAGAGAATCTCATTTGACTCCAGAGGAGATAGAGGACTTCCGCTTGAGTCTAGTCAATGACGAAGCCGCTCATGCGAATGCACCCGCAATCAGAGAGGTCATAGAGGAACTGGCACATGCGGTGTCTCTAGGTACGGGTAGTCAGAATCCAAAGAGAGCATTGCCCAGTGCAGAGGAGATAGCGAACATCAAACCCATGACATCCACCAATCTGATTGGAGGCAAGGTAGACGAGACGAATGCCGATGCACCGGAATACATGATGGCCCATTACGCTCCTGCTGCTGACGCAGCACCCATGACTCTGACCAATCCAAAGGGAGTTGCTGACGCTGCTATGGCTAGTGTGAGAGGCAACGTGACTGACGCTGGTGGAGTATCATCACAGTCACCGCCTCCGGCTGCAACAACGACAGGTGGTGGCACACCTCCTCCCCCTCCTCCCCCTCCTCCACAAGAACCACCCCATCCTGCTCTCGGTGCTACTGCGGCATTGGCTGACACTCCCACTTTCGGTAGGTTTGAGCAAGGGCGAATGTCACCAGAGCAGAGGATGCGAGCGCAGTTCAGAGACGCTCCTATGGAACAAGTGCGAAGCGTCATGGAAGGGGCAGGACGCCCCATATCATCAGACCCGCAGACGGCACAGCGCCAGATGCAACAGTTTCAACAGACGGTGGGTGACCCATATCAGAGGTTCATCACTCAATACATCAAGAGTTCAGATGACCCTGTAGCGGCAAGAGACAGGCTAGTCAAGGCAGTTGAAGCCTTGCAGATAGAAGATGCAAGAAAAGACGTGTTAGTTAAAAAGAGCCTCAATCCGCAGTCGATAGAGGACGTGAGGATGATGGCCAAGCAGATGGAACTAGCACCCATCGACGTTCAGACCATACTCAGCACCAAAGGTGACTGGAATAGAATCACCAAGACGTACGGCTACTCAGACGAGACCGTCAAGAAGGTCAAAGTCACATTCGGCGGTGGTGCTTGATGGCTAGAGTCGGTGTGATACTATCGAAGGCAGAAG
>Ga0160423_10004788_pt1 | contig 11099 bp, 9 predicted proteins | sample CRUFie14St8metaG_FD_108191 | JGI IMG/M metagenome (GOLD analysis project Ga0160423, IMG submission 108191) | Marine microbial communities from the Costa Rica Dome - CRUD Field 142mm St8 metaG | ecosystem: Environmental > Aquatic > Marine > Oceanic > Photic zone | place: Costa Rica: the Eastern... | reverse complement strand
CCATCTTCATCTTCTTTTAGTTTAAGTTTTTTCATTGCTACAACTATTGAAGATGCATAGATAAAACCTTGACCTCCTGATATCTTGTCATCTGGATCAAACATATCTTGTGATGCGTATGTATGGTTAGTACATACAAGTCCTACATTGTGTGAACCAATCATGTTAACTGTGTTACGAACAAGTGCAGTTAACGCCTTAGGCTTACGGCCCATATCACCTTTCATATCACCTTTGTTAAACTGATCAACATCTGTAGGTGTTAGTAACATACCTAAACTATCAATTACAAACAACACTTTAGGTCGTTCTTCTTCAGTCATTGCTTTATAGTCTGCCATAAACACACTAATAGTTTTTGCAACGTCATCTATCATTGACATATTTAATTTAAGTAATTTGTCTTCACTTGTGTCTACATCTAGTGCATGTAGCCAAGTTTCATCAAGTGCATTCTCTGAGTCTATAAGAACTACAAAGATACCTTGTTCTTGTGCCGCTTTTACCACATTACCTGCACAAATATAACTTTTGCCTGCACCACTTTCACCTGCAAATACTGTTACCTTACCCATAGGAACACCTTTATGGAAATCACCTGAAATAAGATAATTGAGTGCATAGTTTCCTGTTGAAACCCAATCAGTAGGATCGTTAAATCCTGCACTCATTCCTGAAATAGATTTTGTTAACGAATTCCGAAACTTAGTCGGATCAAATGCCTTAGTTGCCATAATATCTCCTATTAAAAAGTACCTCTACTAACGTTTGGAACGTTGACAGCCAATGGCAATGAATCGCTGTTCTCGATTTTGTTAGTAGAGGTCTGTTTATCTTACTGACTCTGCCTTGCACGAATCATTGCTAAAATGTCCTGTGCATTACCTTCTGCAGGCGCCGCTTCTGCTTTTGGAGCAGGAGCAGGATCTGCTTTTTCTTCAGTAGTTTCTGTAGCTGGTGCTGTTTCAGCTACAGGAGCCGGAGTTGGCGTCGAAGCAGGAGTAGTAGCCGCCGGAGCAACTGGATCACCTGTACGTGCCGCCATACCTGCTGGACGGAAGTATGACCCAAATTTATCTGCATCGTATGCTTCACCATCAACTGATGCTTCAAACATTTCCTGCATTACTTTTAGTTCTACTTCGCCTGGCTTCTTAGGCAGGAAGTCTCCTAAATTGAATAGGCCATTAGTTTCAATAGCTTTCATTTCAGCATCTGATAATGGACGCTCTCTACGAGCCCAATTAGATGTTGAATAGTCTGCATAACCGCCTTTAGAAGTTTTGTTAAGACGGAAGTCAACACCAGCAGTATAATCTGTTGGCAGTTCTTCCATATCCGGATCCATAAGAGCCTGCTTAATAATCTGAAAGATCTGCGGACCAATTATAAATCTACGAATTGGATTCTCTGGTGTAGAATCTTCTGACAACGGATTGTCAGTTACAAAACCTTGAAAGATATATGATCTTTTCTTCCAATATTTACGACCCATGTCTTCAAGACTAGCGTCTTTAAACCAACCACGTACTTCATTTAGAATGTTGCACGTTTCGCCATACATTTCCATGCAAGGAATTTGTACCTGTACAGGACGTGAGTCAGTCTCACCTTTTACTCCTGCAAACGGAAGTTTGATAACCAAACGTTCCTGCCAGAAAAATGTATTATCTGCATTGCCATCAGGAAGGAATCGGAGAGTTGCACTCTCACCTTCTTTAATATTCCAAAATGGGTAAATGCTGTTATCACCACCACCTGATGATGTATTTGAAGAGCGATTCTCTTGTTCTTTAAGTTTTGCTCTAATTTCTGCTAATGATGCCATTATATGCCTCCTATTTTTGCCTTTAGCTTGTGCCTTTAATCATACAGCACATTATGTACTATATGATATTATATAGCAGAAGTCAACCACTTTCTGCTAAATTTTTGAAATTATTTTATTTTATATGCCCGCCATGCGTTTGATGTCTTCTAATTCAGTTGATTCTCTGCTGGCCCGTTGGGTCATATCAAAGTTTTTAACATCAGCTGCCGCTTTTTTTGCAACCCTTTGCCTAATTTGTCTTAATACTTTTCCTAAGTTTTCCCTTGTAATATTGTATTTTACATATGCCATATTGAGCCATTGATCTTCTTCGGATGATAAAGCTCCTGAACTCATAAGTCCTTCTATAGCGTCAGCATCGTTAAGATATCCTTCAGGTCCGTTATAATCAGGATCGTATGCAGTGCTTTGGTACATATTCTTACCTGTTACTTCACTTCCTGAATAATCATAGTCAAAGTCAAGGTCATCACCATCACTTGGTTTAGGCATACTACGTACAGGTGCTTGTGGCATTGCTCTACCCATTGCTTTATCTGCTTGCTTTTGATTGTCTGCAGAAGATGAATCACTCTTTGGTGGTCTATTTGGTTCTTGACCTTTTCTTGAACCATCATCTGGGCCTTTTGTTTTTGGTTCTTTGTTAGGTTCCTGACCGCCTCTTGTACCATCATCCGGACCTTTTGTTAAAGCTGCGAATCTTTTTTCTTTTGGTTTTTTTAATTCGTCTTTTACTCTTCCCATTAAATCTCTGTATTTTTTTGGTATCATCTTATTATCTTTGTATTGGTTATACAAATTCATAAGCATTTCTTCGTCACCAGCTTTTAGTGCTTCTTGCATTTGACTTTCGAATGTTTCTTTTTCCCCAAATGCTTTTTTCATTTTTTGAGTTTCTAGATACCGCATCATATTGCTATATTCCTTAACATTTAACCCATACATTTTTCGTATATTTTTTGGGTCTGATCCTCTTGCTATTTCTCGTCTTATTTTTGGGTCTAGTTTTGGATTCCCAGTAATAGAAGCCTGTTGTTTATTTTTTCTAAATTTATCTTTTTCTATAAGATCTGGATCTTTGTAGCCGTTTATTTCTGCAAATTTCATATTCACTGCCTCTATAAATTGTTTCGCCGGCTCGATAAATTGTTCTCCGTAGTCTTTTTCAATTGCTGTAAGCACTGCTGTTTCCCCTTTTGGAAACTGTCCAGTGTGTCTATCATAATGGCTAAGAATAAATTCACTAATAGGTGCCTGGCGTTTTTCGCCTTTGCCTTCTACTATGTCTGGCACACCATTTCCGTTTTTATCTCTCCACCAAGATCCTGATTCGTCATGACAATCGTGTGGACAATCGCATTTAGGAGTTGCCACATGCATTTGACAGCCACAATCTTTACAATGGTAATTTTGATAGCCTTTCATATAGCCTTCTTCTAATTCGCTATCTCTTTCAGAAAATTGTCCCATTAGATCGTCAAACGCATTTTCTATTTCTTCGTCGTGTACATCTTCCATTGGAACTTTATCAAAATCGCCAAATTGTTCTTTTACGTATTGGAACACCAGCATTTCTAATGTTTCTGTATCGTTTGCATCAACATATGCATCTAAATTTTTGTAATACTTACATGCATCAGAATCGCCTTCATTACAAGCAATTTTTATTGCCCTTCCTAAAGGTGAATCCTTTGCGGTTGGCATTATTTTACTAGCTACATATCCTGCGCCAGCAAGTCCTAGTAGCCCTAATATCATAGGCACTGCTTCATCTGTGCGTTCTTCTGCAAGATCATCTGGACCAAGTTCTTGTGCTTTGGTTTTCTCGCTTATTAATTTATAAATGTACGGAAATACATCTTGTAATTCTTCATTAAACTGACGTATGGTTAATTGATCAATCCAATTTTCTGCAACATCGGTAGGCACATCTTCAAGTATTGCAGATTCATGGTTATCAATTGCTTCTTTATAATTAGCAGAACGCTGTAATTTTTCTACTGTATTTTTGATAGTATCTATTCTTTCAATTACCGCTTCATTATACATACTTAGGCCTTCTGCCATAACAGCTGAACGAGACATATATGTTTTGAATTTGCGTAAACTTGATAATTCTTCTGACAGGCTAGTAATATATTTTCCGAAATCATCATGTGGCTTACCGCCTTCTGAAACATGTCTTGCCATTGCTCTTGCTCCATTAAGATGTTTGAAAGGATATTTAAATCTCTCACCCTCTGAACTTTCTATAAACAATGATCCAATATATTGTGTCCTGCCTGCTGCAAGTTCATGGTTTACAGGTTTTGTATGTTCAATAGTTACTCTTGCAGTACCTATATCTTGATAGCTTTTTCTACTTGTGCCATATAGTTTTGCTTCATTCATTTGTTCATCTCCGCTACGCTGTTTTGCTAAGAATTGATAATCTCTTTTATCTAAATTAGATTTATTAATATTACGTGTATCAAAATTTAGTAATCTTTTTTTTGCAAACATACGCAGTTCTTTTAAGAAATTATACCATTCATTTCTTGTTAAGGTATCTTCATTTGCAACGAAATCTGTATTATACATAACTTGCACAGCGTCATCTGTCAAAGTTACACTTACACTACCTAGACTTTTGTTGCCTTGTTTGTATTGAAAATCAAAAAAACGAGCAGTCTTAGGCTGATCAGTTACTTTGCCTTCTTCGTCACCGATAGTAATAGACGGAAATCTACCACGTATTTTATTAAAAAGTTCTTCAGCTATTAATTCTAAATTTTTCATGACATAGTATTTATCAATAGTTTGTAGATATGAAGATAGGCATTGGGGCTTCATATTCTTCTGTATCTTCAACAGTTGTAAATGTATTATAAATTCTTGGATCCCAATCTTTAAGCACAGACATCATTCTTATTACAAGTAACACTGCACTGATTAAATCATCTGTTTCGCCAGGTTTTGCTTTGAAACTACTACCACTTGCAACAAATCCTTTTAATTCTGTGATAAGTGGTCCGCTGTAAACTTTCATTTTATCACTTTCGATCATTGTTTTTAATCTTGCACATGCACTTACTTTTGTTCCGTGCGTTGTGTTAAATCCTTTACGAAACTTTCTTACGTGTCCTTTGCGTATAGGTTCACTTACAAACAAACCAGGAATGTTTTCTTCACCAAAATCGTTTATAACAATAAGTGCAGCCTCACCAATACTGTTATTTTCTACACTCCAATAAATTGAATTAGTAATGCCTGTTTCTTGTTGTATGTATTTTGCAATATCAGTTAGTATGCGTACTTGTGCAGGAATAGGAGTTGTGTTATGTCGCCATTCTGCAACCTGTTCATATGCTGGTAGTTCAAACACTTGGATTGCGGCATAATCACCTCCTGTACCCATGGCTGGGTCTAATGCAATGGCATAAGTTGCATCTGCTTTTACTTTTTTATACCACCGTGTTTGCCCCATATTCATTATAGGTTTTGTGCTTTCCATATTAGCAAGGTGAATGCTGTTAATTAACGTTTCATCAAATACTAAGAATTCACAACCATACTCTCTACGGAATTTTTCTTCGCCTATTCGTCCTATTTCCTCATCACGCCATGTATCGTCTCTATCTGGATGTTCATCCCATGTTGCAATAAAACTATGAAAACCATTTATCCCTACTTCTTGTTCGTTTCCATGTTCATCGTATTTTTGTTCTGCTTGTTTCCAAATTGTTGCAAAAGTATCTTCGTCTGAATTAGGTGTGCTTGTTAAAATTGCACGACCACCAGTAGCTAGTGTAGGAGATATTGAAGTCCAAAACTCTTCTGCTATATTAGGTTGTACAAATGCAAACTCATCACAATATAGTAATGAAATAGACATACCTCTACCTGTATTACCAGTAGTTGTTTGGCTAACTATTCTACTTCCGTTTTCAAATTCAATAGATCCTTTGTTGTAACTAGTAACACCTGCTCTTACATGATCTGCACACATTTCATACACATACCTAATACGTGCCATTATTTCTTGAGCACCAGTGTATTTGTGCGCCGCTATTAGTATTGTTTGATCAGGATTAAACATTGCATACCATAGAAGATAAATTGCCGCACAAGTTGTTTTACCAGTTTGTCTTGGAAGCATGTTTATATTGAATCTATGATTATGATAACTGCCTAATAATCTTAATTGATATTCGTAAGGACTAAATTCTATTTTACCTTGTACAGGATGTTGTATATAGGCAAACTGTCTCGCAAAATATAAATAGCCGTCAGAAGTATTCATACACTGCATAAGATCGTTTATTTGATCTTCAGAAAAAGTTTCTTTTTTGTTTGCTTTTTTGGTTAGGACACCATCTAAACTTTTTGACATAACGTATTTAACCGAAAAATTTAGAGATATTTAAGATTACGAATATTCAGCTCCTGCATAAAAAGGAATATTTCTATCTTTTATTATGCTTGATCCAGGCAAATATGTAATATCCATTATACAAGCACAAGCAATTACATTGCCTCCTAATTCCTGTACAATATCCACTGCGGCGTTCATTGTACCACCTGTAGCCATTAAGTCATCTATAATAATTACCCTATCATCTTTAGATATTGCATCTGATTTAATTTCTAAGGTTGCAGTGCTATATTCTAATTGATATTCTTTAGATTTTATAGGCGGAGGTAGTTTTCCTTTTTTTCTAGCCAATACCAACGGATTGCGTGTTCTATGTGCAAAAATACTTGCAAAAATAAAACCTCTAGCATCTAAACCTACAATTTTATCTACAGGACAATATTTTAACAGCTTGTCATAAAGAAAATTATTTGCTTCTGCAAATCCTTGTGGGCTTTGGCATAAACTTGCTGTGCATTTAAAGTCTATGCCCTCCTTAGGAAAATCTTGATAGCTTCTTACATAATCTTTTATCATTAGTAACTCTGTGCAAGCCTCCACATAAGGTATTCTTTGCTCTCTATTGGTTCATACTTATCAGGTTCTTTAGTCAAATTCTTTACTATAGTACCGGGCTGTGGATCAACAAAGTGTGGCATACTAAAACGTTCTTGGTCAATGTGCGTATTTACAACTCTGTGTTTAGTACTTTTAAAATAATCATTTGTCCAACGTTGTAGTAAGTCTCCTATGTTTACAACTACACCGTCGTCAGCGTATGGTACTGCATGCCATGTGCCTTCAAGGTCCTGTACTTCAAGTCCTGGAACGTCATTAATCTGCCAAAGTAATGTGATAGTGCCGTAGTCACTGTGTTCTCCAATTCTCATTTGTTTGTTTTCAATAGGTCCTGTGTAAGCAGGATAGTGTATAACTCGTGTGGTATTATATGGTTGCTTGTGTGCATCTACAAGTGTAGTACCAGTGTTCAATATTACATCAAACATATTTAAAATTCTTAGTGTTAATCTGTCTGCAATATAAATGCTATCTAATGCACTTGCTGTAAAACCCTCAATATCAGGCCATAAATGATTGGGCATTCTAGTATTATTGTAATTGAATGATTCTTTTAAATCTTTTGGTGCAGTAGGATCTACATTTTCTGCACCCATAATACTGTAACCTAAATTAGTTTCAGCGTCATATGAATACTGTTTTTTTGTTTCCAATGGCAATGAAAAAAATTCCTGCATCTTTGTTTGCCACATTTTCATTTTATTAGCATCTGGTGTATCTAATGCATTAGTGAAAACAGCAAATCCTACTGTGGTATATGCTTCTTCGATCTTCTTAAGACTGTTTACATCCTGTAAATCAATAACTGGTATCATAGCTTCCACTCCTTGTATCTATGTGCTTTGAAGCAACTGTTTTGTCTACCTGTAATAAACTGATTGAGTGGACTAGGGTATTCTGCAAACTCAGGAATAACATATTCCCACACAGTTTCGCCTTCAAGTGTCACTTCAAACAATCTACCAAATGCGCTTTCACAAATAAATGTGTTGCCATTCCACAAACGCTGTACACTGCCCATGTACGGACTAAAGAAAGCAGGTGGCATATCGTCTACATAACTCCAAACAACTTCTTTTGTAGCTATATCAAACTCTGTAATTCTACTGTGATGTACGCCTGGAGGTCTGATGTTTCCATTACAAAATGTTAGCAATGTTTTATCTAGTGTAACAATAGGGCAATGTTGTTGTGCAACGTCGGGCCATTTTACTTGCCATACAACTTCTTTGGTATCTCTGTCAACTCCAATAATACCGCTGGTGTTACGCAAGCTCATATAAATTGTTTTTCCACTGTAGCACACACCGTTGATCATGGGCCAATGATTGTCTGGAAATCCTGCATGTACAGGAAACTCTTCTTCTGTAATATGTTCCCATGCACACCATTCCCAAACTGTTTCACCTTTTCTATTGACCATACGCACAATATCACTGTAACGACCATCTTTGTATTCAGCGGCAGCTACATACAACAGCCCATTGTCTAGCCATTGTGCATCGTGGTGTGCATATGGATCTTCGTATTCCCATACAATGTCACTGGTCTTTGTTGCTTCCATAAAGTGACCACCATGCCAAATATCCCAAGGTGGATAAATGTCAACACTGGTATTATGGCTACCATTGTAACCCAAGTTACCGTTATCTAACAATACTGCATCTCTTCCAGGACGCACAGGCATATTCCATTCGTGTACTAGTTCGCCTCCATCATCAATGAGAGGTACACGCCCTCCGCCAGTTTGTGGAGCAAATAGTGTGTAACCGCCTGCTGTTTTGCTATCCCAATGTGTTAATCCTAGTTTTCTTCGTTCTACTGTTGTCATTGTTCACTCTCATGCCATTTGTGTAATAAGTACCAACCTAAGGTTGATACAGTTATAAAAAATGCAAAGCCTAACATTGTTGCTGTAAGTATAAGTGCCATAACCAACGATGTTTCTAAGTTTGCTTGTGCATAGATAATTTGTACTCCAAGTCCACCTTGTTCACTGCCACTGCCAATAATAAACTCTCCAACAATAGCACCAATGACACTAAGACCTGCACTTATTTTAAGTCCTGCAATTATATTTGGAATTGCGGCAGGAAATCTCAGTTTTATAAATGTAGTTAGTTTTTTAGTGTCATGGTAATCAAACAGTTCTACTAGTGTTTTACTTGTGCTTTTAAGTCCTAACAATGTGTTGTTTATAATAGGAAACAGCGCAATAATAACACTAATAATAATTATACTTTTTATCTCAAATCCAAACCAAAGCACAATTAGTGGTGCGACTGCGACAACTGGTACTGTTTGTAGTAGGATCGCATATGGATATAAACTGCGTTCTAGTATTTTACTTAAACTCATTATTGTAGCTACTGCAATACCTATAGCAATTGCAATAATATATCCTGTAAAAGCGGCTTGAAATGTTTGTGCAAGCCCTATCATTATAATGTTAAAGTCTTGTATAAATGTCTGCAATACTGCATAAGGAGTAGGCAACAAGAATGCCATATTGTATATTACTGCTCCTACATGCCAACTACCTAAAAACAGTACAAGTATCAACACAGGTGGTATAATCTTTTTTACTTCCATGTTCTTAACTTTCCTGCTATTTCATTCACCAGTTTACTGAACTGTGGTTTTGTTCTTAAATCTGGTGTTCGTTTTTTGAATGGTATATCAATAATATCTGTAATTTTTCCAGGACGTGGACTCATAATAACAACTCTGTTGCTTAAATAAACTGCTTCTGCAATGTTATGTGTTACAAGTATTGCAGTAAACTTATCTCTGGTCCACATTTCATATAATTCTTCTTGCAGTACTTCTCTGGTTAATTCATCTACTGCACTCAGTGGCTCATCTAGCAAAATGTATTCTGGCTCTAATACCAAACTCCTTGCTAGGCTCAACCTCATTTTCATACCGCCACTTAATTGATGAGGATAACTGTCTTCAAAGCCATCTAGTCCTACTTGACGTAATGCTACATTAGCTTTTGTTTTTTTATTGTCAACACCTTCTAGTTCCATTAGAAGTTCAACATTGCCTTGTACTGTGCGCCAAGGTAACAATGCACTGTCTTGAAATACAAAAGCACCTTTGTTGGGTTTTGTAACAATTCCAGGCGATTCAACTAGATCAGCAATTATTCTGAGTAGGGTAGACTTGCCACAGCCTGAAGGTCCAACAATACTGATGAACTCGCCTGTGGCAACGCCTAAGTTTACCTCAGCTAGTGCTTGAACTTCGTCAAAGTGTTTGCTTACTCTGCTTACTTCAATCATAGCTGATTCTTATCACTCGCAGTTTCCAAGGAATGATAAGTTGTAAGATGTTGATGCATCAAAGTCACTTGGGACCATATCAACTTCTTTTAATTGTGCAGATAGTTCTTCCCATCTTGCACTTTTCATACAACCTAGTTTGCTGTAATCCTTTGGAAGGAAATCAGCTTTCATAAGTTCAATAGCACCCATATGGATGTCTCTAGTTACTTTCTTAGATTTACTAAGAATAAGATCCGCAGTTGGATCTGGATTGTTGAGTGACTTTGCAAAAGCGGCTCTTAATCTATCCACAACTTCTTGTACTAGTTCTGGATTCTCATCAATCATCTTTTGCGTTGTAAACAACACACTATAAGGTCTATATCCCAAAGACTCTAGGGTAATTTGGTCAGTTGGAACACCTTTGGCGGCAAGTCTGGCAGGTAGGAAAAGTGAATAGCCCTGTTGGAACATTTCTTTCTCTCTTGCAAATAATCCTAAGTCGCCTTTTAGTGGGAATTCGTCAGCACTTACTCCGTACTCTTTCTTTACCCACTTCCAGTAAGTAACACCCATTTTGACTGCAAAGCGTCTGCCGTCTAAGTCTTTAATAGTTTTAATACCTTGATCTGGGTGGAATACAAGTGTATATGGAACGTGATCCAAGTTTGCAAATACTGCTACTAGCCCAGCACCTTTAGCATTAGCTGACATAACTGAGTCTGATCCTTGAAGACCAAATTCAACTGCACCAGCGGCTGTTTGAGCGGCTGTGTTTACACCAGGACCACCTGGCTTAACAATAATTTTTAGATCATGTTCATCGTTATCTAACATAGCTTGCCAGAAAACACTTTGGTTACCTTGGGGGAACCAGTCCATAAGAAGTGTTACTTCTTTTGCTTGTACGGTAGTTGCAAATAGTAATGCTACTACACTTACTGCTAGTGATTTAAATAGTTTCATTTTTTTTATCTCCTCTTAGGTTTTTAGGTGTTCTTTAACTAAAAAATGTTTCACCCTAATT
>Ga0160423_10004787_pt1 | contig 11100 bp, 22 predicted proteins | sample CRUFie14St8metaG_FD_108191 | JGI IMG/M metagenome (GOLD analysis project Ga0160423, IMG submission 108191) | Marine microbial communities from the Costa Rica Dome - CRUD Field 142mm St8 metaG | ecosystem: Environmental > Aquatic > Marine > Oceanic > Photic zone | place: Costa Rica: the Eastern... | reverse complement strand
TAATATTTAAAGAGGAAGATTAATTATGGCAAAGGGAAAGTTTGAGAGAACAAAGCCACACGTTAACGTAGGAACTATTGGTCACGTAGACCATGGTAAGACCACATTAACTGCTGCTATTACGACAGTGCTATCTAATAAATCTGGTTCTGGTGAGGCACGAGGATATGATCAAATCGATAATGCACCTGAAGAAAAGGCGAGAGGGATTACTATAAATACAGCTCATGTTGAATATGAAACTGAGGGTAGGCATTATGCTCATGTTGATTGTCCAGGACATGCTGATTACGTAAAGAACATGATTACGGGCGCTGCTCAAATGGATGGTGCCATTCTTGTTGTGTCAGCTGCTGACGGACCTATGCCTCAAACGAGGGAGCATATTTTATTATCAAGGCAAGTTGGTGTGCCATATATTGTAGTTTTTTTAAATAAAGCTGATATGGTTGATGATAAAGAGTTACTAGAGTTAGTTGAGATGGAAGTAAGAGAGTTGCTATCCAAATATGAGTTCCCTGGTGATGATACTCCTATTGTTATTGGTTCAGCTTTGAAGGCCTTAGAGGGTGATACCAGTGATATAGGTGAGGGTGCTATAATGAAGTTAGCTGAGGCTTTAGATAATCATATTCCTGAGCCGGAAAGAGCTTTAGATAAGACTTTTTTAATGCCGGTTGAGGATGTTTTTTCGATATCTGGAAGAGGTACAGTTGTTACCGGTAGAGTTGAAAGAGGTATTGTTAAAGTAGGAGATGATATAGAAATTGTTGGTTTGACTGATACTGTTAAGACAACTTGCACAGGTGTTGAGATGTTTAGAAAACTTTTAGATCAAGGCCAAGCTGGGGATAACGTTGGGGTGTTATTGCGCGGCACTAAAAGAGAGGAAGTAGAGAGAGGACAAGTTTTGGCGAAGCCAGCTTCAATTACTCCACATACGAAATTTAATGCTGAGGTTTATGTTTTATCCAAAGATGAAGGAGGGAGACACACTCCATTTTTCAACGGATATAGGCCACAATTTTATTTTAGAACGACTGATGTTACTGGATCTATTGAGTTACCAGGGGGAACTGAAATGGTGATGCCAGGAGATAATATACAAATGACGGTGACGCTAATACAGCCAATTGCAATGGAGGAAGGGTTAAGATTTGCGATAAGAGAAGGTGGCAGAACAGTAGGTGCTGGCGTTGTTTCAAAGATTATAGAGTAGGTAGATGCAGAGTCAGAAAATAAGAATAAGGTTGAAGGCGTTTGATTATAAATTAATCGATCAGTCTGCAATTGAAATAGTTGAAACAGCTAAAAGAACCGGTGCAATTGTTAAAGGTCCCGTTCCTTTGCCAACTCGTAAAGAAAGGTTTGATCTCTTAAGATCACCTCATGTTAATAAAAAGTCAAGAGAACAACTTGAAATTAGAACACATCTTCGGTTAATGGATATAATGGAGCCAACTGAAAAAACTGTTGATGCGCTCATGAAATTAGACTTGCCAGCTGGCGTTGATGTTGAAATTAAATTGTGAATAAGAGTTAAATTATGATTGGACTAATAGGTAAAAAAATAGGTATGACCAGAATTTTTTCAGATGATGGAGCTTCCTTGCCAGTTACGGTTGTTGATATCTCGGAAAATACAATTTCACAAGTAAAAACATTTAAAAACGATGGTTATTCGGCCATTCAAGTCGCTTACGGTTCCAAGTCCAAACGTAACGTTACTAAGCCAATCAAAACTCACTTAAGCAAAGCAAAAATTGAGTCTTGTTTATTCATGAAAGAGTTTCGAGTCAACAAGTTAGATGAAGATAACTTTTCTGTAGGTCAATCTTTGAAAGTTGATATATTTAAGGAGGGACAATATATTGATGTTCAAGCGGTAACAAAGGGTAAGGGATTTTCGGGAGCAATTAAAAGGCACAATTTTTCTTCTCAAAGAGCAACGCATGGTAACTCTTTGTCTCACAATAGCGCAGGATCTACAGGCATGAATCAAGACCCAGGTCGAGTTTTTAAGGGAAAGAAGATGGCTGGACAATATGGTAACGTTACTCGTAAAATTCAAAATCTAAAATTAATCAGATTAGAAAATGAAAAAAATCTTCTTTTGATTTCTGGTTCTATTCCAGGATCTGACAATAATTATGTTACAATCACACCTGCAATTAAGAAAAGCTCATAAGTAATGAAACTAGATGTTTTAAATATCAAAGGAAAAAGTAGTGGAGATGTTGAGATTTCCGACAAATTATTTGATACCAAAATAAATAAAACACTCATACATCAGTATGTTATTTCCACTCTTTCAAACATAAGAAAAGGAACTAGAGCACAAAAAAATCGTTCAGATATTATTGCTTCAGGACGTAAGCCTTGGAGGCAAAAAGGAACAGGAAGAGCAAGAGCAGGATCCATTGGAAGTCCTATTTGGAGGGGTGGCGGAAGAGCCTTTCCTTCAAGCACTAATGAAAATTTTTATAAAAAAATCAATAAAAAAACAAGAAAGGCTGCTTTGTCATCCATTCTTTCAAAAAAAATTGATGATAAAGATATAGTGGTAATAGATAAACTACAAATTGACTCGCACAAAACAAAGGACTTTATCAAAATATTAAAGGACTTGAACATTGATTCCTCTGTATTAATTATTACTGATAAAGCTTCTGATAATTTAGTCCTCAGTTCTAGAAATCTACATTATTGTGACATTATTGAGCCATCCTGGCTTAACCCAGTTTTGCTTTTGAAATATAAAAAAATGTTAATAACATCTGAATCATTAAAGCGCCTTGAAGGAGGCTTAGGTGTCTAAAAGTAAATATGTAAATTTTTCTAAACTCCTGGCTCCCCTGGTAACAGAGAAGACTGCTTCTCAGGCTGATACATTGAATCAGTACTCATTTAAGGTTAAACCAAGTATGACAAAAAAAGAAATAGCAAATACTGTGGAAAGCTACTTTGAGGTTACAGTTGAAAATGTATCGACAATCAATTATCAGGGAAAGATCAAAAAATTTGGCCAAAAAGTTGGTAAAAGAGCGGCATGGAAAAAGGCTATTGTGAAATTGAAAAGTGGTGACACGCTGAATTTTGTCGAATCAGGAGGCACAGTTTAATGTCTGTCATCAAGTTTAAACCAACATCTGCAGGGAAAAGGGGAACTGTCAAAGTCAAACCAGACAATTTATGGAAAGGCAGGCCTTTACGCAAACTAGTTGAGGCTAAGAAGACAATTAATGGAAGAAACAGTCTTGGACACATTACAACTAGGCATAGAGGTGGCGGACATAAAAGACTTTATAGACTAATTGATTTTAAGAGAAATAAAGACAGTATCTCACATATCGTCAGTCGTATAGAGTATGATCCCAATAGAAGTTGCTTAATAGCACTTGTTACTTACTCAGATGGTGATAAAAGGTATATCCTTTCTAGTAAAGGACTAAAAGTTGGGGATAAATTATTATCTGGATCAAGTGCTCCTATAGCACCAGGTAATTGTCTTCCTCTTAGAAGTATTCCAATTGGTACAACTATTTTTTCTATTGAATCTAAACCTGGAAAAGGTTCCCAATTTGCACGATCTGCTGGTGCATATGCCCAACTATTAGCAAAGGAAGGAATTTATGCTCAAATTAAACTTAGATCTGGTGAGATAAGGTATGTTCATATTGACTGTAGAGCAACTATAGGTGAGGCAAGTAATTCTGAAAATAATTTGAAAAAACTTGGCAAGGCCGGAGCAAAGAGATGGAGAGGGTTTCGCCCGACTGTCAGAGGTGTGGCAATGAATCCTATAGACCACCCACATGGTGGAGGTGAGGGTCGAACAGGAACCAAGCGACATCCAGTTAGTCCTTGGGGACAGTTGACTAAAGGATTTAAAACAAGGTCAAATAAAAAGACAGACTATCTAATAATCAAAAGAAAAAGTAAATCAAGAGGTTAATTAATTATGGCAAGATCGTTAAAAAAAGGACCATTTGTTGACCATCATCTTAGAGTTAAAGTTGATAAAGCAATTTCTGAAAAAAGTAAAAGGCCCATTAAAACTTGGTCAAGACGTTCAACAATTTTACCTGAATTTATTGGACTTACCTTTAACGTTCACAACGGAAAACAGCATAATCCTGTTTTTGTAACTGAAAACATGGTGGGTCATAAACTTGGAGAATTTTCGTTAACTAGAACCTTTAGATCCCATGCGGGTGATAAAAAAGCAAATTTAAAATAAGTTATGGTCTCTAAAGCATTAGTAAAACGAGTTAGATTGTCGCCTCAAAAAGCTAGGGTAGTGGCAAAAAATTTAAGGGGTTCCAAAGTTGAGTCTGCCGTTAATAATCTTAAGTTTTCAAATACAAAAGCATCTAAAGTTATTTTGAAGGTCCTTGAATCAGCCATTTCCAACGCTGAGCAAAACCCATCAACTGACATTGATCTTTTGAAAATATCTAAAATTAATATTGACAAAGGTCCAACAATGAAACGTTTTATGACTAGGGCTAAAGGCAGGTCTAATAGAATTCTTAAGCCAACTAGTCACATATTAATAGAATTAAGTTAGGGTAAAATTAAATGGGACAAAAAATAAATCCGATCGGTTTTAGGCTTGCAGTAAATAAGTCATGGTTGTCTAGGTGGTATGCGACTCCTAAAGATTTCCCCTCCATGCTTAAAGAGGATCTTGATGTAAGAAATTATATAAAAAATAAGTTAAGAAATGCTGCAGTTTCGAAGGTTGTCATCGAAAGACCTGCAAAAAATGCAAAAATTACTATTCATAGTGCCAGACCTGGAATAATAATAGGTAAAAAAGGTGGTGACATTGAAATTTTAAAAAATGAGGTAAATAAAATACTAAAGGTTCCAGTTCACCTAAACATTGATGAAGTTAGAAAACCAGAGATTGATGCCCAGCTTGTTTCAGACTCAATTTCTCAGCAGCTTGAAAAAAGAGTTATGTTTAGAAGAGCTATGAAAAGAGCTATGCAAAATGCTCTACGACTTGGTGCAAAGGGAATTAAAATTATGAGTTCTGGTAGACTTAATGGAATTGAGATAGCTAGGACAGAATGGTATAGGGAGGGAAGGGTCCCTCTTCATACATTAAATGCTGATATAGATTATGGATTCTCTGAAGCAAAAACAACATACGGAATTATTGGCATTAAAGTGTGGATTTATAAAGGTGACATATCCGATAATTCTGATTCAACAAAAGTTGAGACTGAAAAAAAATAAATTAAGGTAATTATTTATGCTACAACCATCTAAAACCAAATTTAGAAAACAATTCAAAGGTAGAAATTACGGCCTAGCGCAAAGAGGCGCTTCAGTTTCTTTTGGAGAGTTTGGGCTCAAATCTATCTCTAGGGGTAGAATAACTGCTCGACAAATAGAGTCTGCCAGAAGAGCGATGACACGACACATAAAAAGAGGTGGTAGAATTTGGATAAGGGTTTTTCCAGATAAACCTATAACCCAAAAACCTGCAGAAGTCAGAATGGGTAATGGTAAGGGTAATGTTGAATTTTGGGTTTCTGAAGTAAAACCTGGAAAGGTTTTGTATGAAATGGATGGTGTTCAGGAATCTGTAGCTCGTGAAGCTTTTCGTCTCGCCGCAGCTAAGCTACCTTTTAAAACATCTTTTGTTACAAGAAACTTTAGGTGATTAATTAAATGAAAAAAACGGAATTAAAAAAACAAACTAACGAGCAACTAGAGCAGTTTATACTACAAAACCAAAAAGATATAGTTGCGGAAAAAATTGCAATTTTTACTCAACAAACAACAAAAAACCACATTATAAAGAATAAGAAAAAGGAGATCGCGATAGCGAAAACAATGCTCAACTTAAATAGAAAGAAAAAAATTAATGAGTGATACAAAAAAAAATCAGAGACAATTGCTTGGTACCGTTTTAAAAAACTCAGGCTTAAAAACTGTATCTGTTTTGGTTGAAAGAAAAGTAAAACATCCTGTATATGGTAAATACGTTAAAAAATCAAGAAAATATTTGGTTCATGATGAGAATTCTAATTGCAAGGTTGGTGATACAGTAGTTATTTTTGAGACAAAACCCATATCTAAAAGTAAAAGTTGGTATGTAAGTTCAGTTTTAAATTAATTCTTGTTTTCTTTCCACCTATATAATATAATCACATAACTTTCGGTTACCAAAACTATAGGCTTTTCCTACAAGTTGGTTTAAATTTATGATTCAAACACAAACAATATTAGATTCTGCTGATAATACTGGTGCTAAATCAGTGATGTGCATAAAAGTCCTTGGAGGTTCTAAGAGAAGGTATGCAGGTATTGGAGATATCATAAAAGTTGCTATCAAAGTTGCATCTCCTAAAGGTAAGGTTAAGAAAGGAGAGGTATACAACGCTGTTGTTGTTAGAACCGCTTTCGGTGTTAGACGTAATGATGGTTCAAAAATAAGGTTCGATAAAAATGCCGCTGTACTTCTTAATAATAAATTAGAACCCATTGGAACAAGAATTTTTGGACCTGTTACTAGAGAGCTCAGGACTGAGAAATTTATGAAAATTGTTTCATTAGCCCCTGAGGTTATTTAAGGAGATAGTGCTTTGAGAAAGTTAATTAAGGGCGATGAGGTTATAGTGATTACGGGTAAGGATAAAGGAAAAACTGGCGTGATTGATAAAGTTATATCTGACACGTTTATTATAAAAGGGGTAAATTTATCAAAAAAGCATCAAAAACCAAATCCTAATAAAGCTGTTGCTGGTGGAATTGTTCAAATAGAATTGCCAATTCATAGATCCAATATTGCTATATACAATAAATCTAAAAAGACTAAAGACAAAGTTTTAATAAAAAAAGACAAAGACGGTAATAAAACTAGATTGTATCGCTCAAATGAAAAAAAGATATAGTTATTATGGATAAAGATAAATCTTCAATTAGCCCTCAATTTCCTAGACTTCTGAAGTTGTTTAAAGACGAAATTTCTCCCAACTTAATTAAAAAGAATAATTTTGCTTCTCCAATGCAAGTCCCAAGAATTCTTAAAATTGTTCTTAACATGGGAGTCGGCCAAGCTGTTAACGATAAAAAAATTTTAGAAAAAGCATTAAGTGATATGGAAAAAATAGCTGGACAAAAACCCATACCTACCAGAGCAAAAAATTCAGTTGCTGGTTTTAAAATTCGTAAAGGCTATGCAATTGGCTGCAAAGTCACACTTAGGGGAAAAAGAATGTACGAGTTTTTAGACAGGCTTATATCTATCGCATTACCTAGAGTAAGAGATTTTAGAGGTCTAAGTCCTAAGTTTGATGGTAGAGGCAATTATAATCTTGGTGTTAAAGAGCAAATAATTTTTCCTGAAATTGATTATGACAAAATAGATGTTATTAGGGGACTTAATATTTCTATATACACATCCGCAAAGAATGACTCTGATGCAAAGAGTTTACTTTTGGGGTTTAATTTTCCTTTAAGAGGTTAGTTTATGGCAAGAAAATCTGTAGTTAATAGACAATTAAAAAGAGAGAGTTTAGTTAATAAATACATTGAAAAAAGAAAAGCGCTGAAACTCATTATTAATAATACTTCAGCATCCTTTGAGGAAAAAATTGCAGCCCAAGAATCTCTACAAAAAATTCCTCGTGATGCATTACCTGTTCGTTTGCGTAATAGGTGTAAACTAACAGGTAGACCAAGGGGTGTTTACAAAAAATTTGGTTTATCAAGAGGAAAACTTAGGGAGTTTGCAATGAATGGTGAGATTCCAGGCGTAACCAAGGCGAGCTGGTAGGAGTTTTTATGAGTATGAACGATCCAATATCTGATATGATCACAAGAATCAGAAATGGACAATTGTCCAAAAAAATTAAGGTTGGAATGCCTTCCAGTAATCTAAAGACATCAATAGCTAAAGTGCTAAAAGATGAGGGCTACATTGACGGCTATTCCATCGATAATTTAGACGGTAACAAAAAATCACTTAATATTGAACTTAAGTATTACGCTGGGGAGCCAGTAATTGAGAAAATAGTTAGAGTCAGTAAGCCTGGACTAAGAATTTATAAAAGTGTAAAAAATTTACCTAATTACATGAACGGTCTTGGAATAGTTATCATTTCAACCAGTAAAGGAGTTATGACCGACAGAAAAGCTAGATCTACTGGAATTGGTGGGGAAATTTTATGTTACGTATCATAGGAATTTACAATGTCTAGAATTGCTAAACAACCAATAAATATTCCAGAAAAGGTTAAATTTGAAGAGGGTGAGAGCCTATGGTCTGTAGATGGGCCGAACGGAAAGTTATTCTTAAAAAAAAATCGCTTTGTTAAAATTAAATTTTCTGAAAATACTTTATTAGTTGAGGGTGCAGATGATTCACAAATTTCTAACGCTATGAGTGGTACCATTCGTTCTCTTTTAAACAATATGGTTGTTGGTGTTACCGATGGTTTCGAAAAAAATTTACAATTAGTAGGTGTTGGTTACAGAGCTCAGTCAAAAGGCAGCATTTTATCTCTAAGTCTTGGTTTTTCTCACCCAGTAGAGTATGAAGTTCCTCAAGGTATTAAAATCGAAACTCCTAGTCAAACTGAAATCGTTGTTAAGGGAAGTGACAAGCAATTAGTTGGTCAAGTTGCTGCAGAAATTAGATTTTTCAGACCTCCTGAACCATACAAAGGAAAAGGTGTTAGATATAAAGATGAGACCATAATTTTAAAAGAGACTAAAAAGAAATAAATATGGATGATAAGAAAGCAAACAGAATTAGAAGATCATATAGTACACGGCTTAAGCAAAAGGAGCTCAGGGTTACTAAAGTTACAGTTTTTCGTTCTAATAAGCATTTATATGCTCAAATAATTTCCCCAGATTCAAAAGTGTTAGCATCAGTTTCTTCATTGCATAAAGAATTTAAGGATAAAGTTAGTGGAAACAACATTGCATCTGCAAATATTTTAGGTGAAAATTTAGCCAAAATAGCCAAAAATATTGGGATTAAAAAGTTATCTTATGATCGATCTGGATTTAAATATCATGGTAAAGTTAAAGCTTTTGCAGATGCTATTAGAAATAATGGTATAGAAATATAAGGTCATTCGGTATGTCAAAAGTAAACAAAAATGATAAGTCATCTCTTGAGTTTAAAGAAAAAATGGTATCTGTTAACCGCGTTACTAAAGTTGTTAAAGGTGGAAGGGTTTTAGCTTTTGCTGCTCTGGCAGTAGTTGGTGATGGGGATGGAGGTATAGGTATGGGTAAGGGTAAGGCCAAAGAGGTGCCCGCTGCTGTTGCTAAAGCAATGGAGGAAGCCAAGAAAACATTGGTAAAAGTTAATCTTGTTAAAGGAACTTTAACCCATGCAATTGTTGGGAGACATGGTGCTGCAAAAGTATATCTTCAGCCCGCATCTGAAGGTACGGGTATCATTGCTGGTGGATCTATGAGAGCGATTTTTGAGGTTATGGGCGTCAGAAATATACTTGCTAAATGTATCGGCTCAACAAACCCATATAATGTTGTTAGGGCAACAATTAATGGTTTAGTTTCCACTAGGTCTGCATCTGAAATTGCATTAAAAAGAGGTATTAAAGTTGAGGATTTAACGTCTTAACTATAATTGTAAATTATGAAAAAAATAAAATTAACATTAGTCAGAAGTCTTATAGGAACAAAAAGAGATCATCGAGCAACCGTCAGAGGTCTTGGTCTAAGAAAGCTTAATTCTACCTCTGAAATTATTGATTCCCCAGAGACTTGGGGGCAAATTAATAAAGTTAAATATTTATTGAAAATTGGAAAATAATTCACATGAGACTTAATTCATTAACATTTAAAACTTCATCTAGACCAACAAAAAAAAGGGTTGGCAGAGGAATAGGTTCTGGATTTGGAAAAACTTCTGGAAGAGGCCACAAAGGTCAACATTCTAGATCAGGAGGTTACCACAAGGTTGGTTTTGAAGGTGGACAAATGCCCTTGGTGAGAAGGTTGCCGAAGAGAGGATTTACAAGTCGATTAGTTAAGCCTCATGTTCTTACAACTGGTTTTTTGAATAAATTTAATAATACTGAAATTAACTTAGAGTTTTTACGCACAAATAATATTATCAATAAAAAAGTTAAATCTGTAAAAATAATTTTAAATGGTAAATTAGATAAACCAATTTCCATATCAAATAAGATCTTGATGACAAAAGGTGCAAAAAAGATGATCGAAGATTCTGGAGGAAATTTTTTTGAGTAAACATTTATCATGAATAATTTCAGTGACTTACAAAAACGCATCTTATTTTTAATTGGTGCTTTGATCGTATACCGAATAGGTGCACATATTCCTGTGCCAGGAATTGATCCTGCTCAACTAGAATCTCTTTTTAATTCTCAACAAGGTGGTATTTTGGGAATGTTTAATATGTTTTCTGGCGGCGCCTTATCTAGATTTACTATATTTGCACTTGGTATAATGCCTTACATTTCAGCTTCAATTATTATGCAACTTTTATCTGTAGTTGTTCCTACCCTAGAACAGCTGAAAAAAGAGGGTGATTCCGGAAGAAGAAAGATTACACAATATACTCGTTACGGAACTGTTTTACTTGCAACATTTCAAGGAATTGGCATCTCAATAGCTTTAGAATCTCAAGCTGGATTGGTAATTGATCCTGGTATTTTATTTCGTATAACCACTGTTGCTACTCTAGTAGCTGGAACGATGTTTCTCATGTGGCTTGGTGAACAGATTACCGAAAGGGGTATCGGTAACGGCATATCTTTGATTATTTTTGCTGGTATTGTGGCAGGTTTGCCTAGAGCGATTGGTGGAACACTTGAATTGGTTAGAACTGGTTCTTTCACAATTATACTGGTTTTATTTATCCTCATAGGTATTATATTAATTACAGGTTTTGTTGTATTTATTGAAAGAGCCCAAAGAAAAGTTCCTGTAAATTATGCCAAAAGACAAGTTGGTAATAAACTTTTTGCGGGCCAGTCTTCACACCTTCCACTTAAACTTAATATGTCTGGGGTAATTCCTCCGATATTTGCCTCATCTATAATATTATTTCCCTCGACATTAGTTGGTTGGTTTAGT
>Ga0160423_10004786_pt1 | contig 11100 bp, 17 predicted proteins | sample CRUFie14St8metaG_FD_108191 | JGI IMG/M metagenome (GOLD analysis project Ga0160423, IMG submission 108191) | Marine microbial communities from the Costa Rica Dome - CRUD Field 142mm St8 metaG | ecosystem: Environmental > Aquatic > Marine > Oceanic > Photic zone | place: Costa Rica: the Eastern... | reverse complement strand
GATATTAAGAAAGAAAAACAAGCTGGAAAGAAAACAGAAGAAACTATAAACCAAGAGAATATAAATAAAAGAAAACAAGAGCAAGAAAGAAGAGAAGGTAAAACTGTAAAATGTATTGCCGTTAGCAGATCTGGAAATAGATGTAAAAACGAAGTAGAACCTGGTAGTTCTTACTGTACAATACACGCTAAGGTTGAGCAAAACAAAACTGGTAAAAAAACACAGTGTAAAAAAATAAAAAGTAATGGCAAAAGATGTAAAATGAAAACATCTGCTGTTAGTGGGTATTGTTACTACCACGATTAGGTAAACAATTAAAAAAATAAGTGATAATAAAAAGATGGTAAGAAGACTAATAGTATTATTGTTAACAGTTGTTTTAGTAGCTTGTACAGCTCCTAAAAATGCTGCGCACAAACATTTGGAAAAGAAGAGCTTAAAGCGCTATTAAAGTTTTCCACGTTCTATGCTGCTGTAAATGGTGGAACTTCACTTTCTGATGTTGATGTATTTTCTGTAGATAATGGTTTATCTACAAAAACTATTTCAACTCCTTATGATTATAATTTTACCATAGGTTTACGTAAAATAGCTAGATTTGGATATGAAAATAAAGCGCAGACTTTTTACGACGGTACGGAATCTAATTACAGTGATGCGGCAACTGTAGGTAAAGTTAGAGGAGTTGAATACTTATTTGAAGTAGATTATAAAAGACAAGAAGGTAGAGACTATATGGATCAACATCATTTTATTAGGTTTAGCTCTGATGATGGTTGTCCAGATAAATTATGTGTAAATTTCTTTGCTTTAAAACTAGAATATTTAGAAGATGGCTTTGCTGATGTAAAATATTTTGAAGCATCAGAAAGGTATAGGCATCGTAAAAATAAAAATTTATCTTGGAACATTGGGTTAACACATAGATTATCTGAACCATATGGTTATAATGCTTTAGACGAGTGGATGTTATCAAATGGCAATATACATTATACTTATTTAGCTTTGCAAGAGGGTTATGATGTTGATGTGTATAGCAGCACTTATTATGATCCAGCTGGTAATGTTGTGGCTACAAGCCCAGAAGTTTGGGAAGCTGTTGTAATACCACAAGTATTATCTGATTACACGCAAAAGAAAAGAAACGAATTAAAGAAAACAATACAACACTCTATAGTTGTTGGTTTTGATTATTATAAATACACCAAATCAAATTGGTTGCATGCTTGGGGTAGTTTAATGCCTTGGCATTACAATGATGGTAGCGAATATAGTTACCATAATTACGTTGATGGTCAATGGTCTGATTATTCTTTTGGTTTAATATATGGTATAAAACAAAGTAAAAACTTAGGTTATTTTGTAGAAGGTAAATATAACAAGTACTGGAATAGAGAGTGGTACGATTTTAAAATAGGATTAAATTATACGATTTTTTAAAATGGCAAAAGAATTAAACGAAAACACTAGTTTTAAGATTAGTATACAAACATTAATAGCTATTGGATTTGGTATGGCTACGATTATAGGTATGTGGTTTGCGTTACAAGCAGATATAGCAGAAGCAAAAGAACTACCAGTTATACCACCAGACGAGGTTACTCGTATGGAGTTTCAAATGAAAGACCAAATGATCCGTAATACTATTATGGATACTCAAAAAGATGTAGAGGAAATAAAAAAATCTTTAGAAAAAATAGAAGATAAACTATACAACAGATAATTAAATGGAAGAATCTAACATGCATTGGGCGCAGTACACCATGTATATATTAATTATAATAATTGTGTTTTTTGCAAGTACAGCTTTTGGTCAAATAAAAGTTGAGCAATTTAACGCTGGTTGGAACGATGCTAATACAGTGTCTTGGGTACAAAATTTAACCGATTGTAAAACTATAAGTTACACTGATATAGCTGTAGTTACAGATGCACAAACTAAATACAAAATAGCTGTAGTACCAACTATTATAATATTTAAAGATGGCGAAGAAGCTTTAAGGTTTCAAGCTGATTTATCATTTAAAATGTTAGCAACAAAAGAAGAAGTACAAGAAGCAATAGACGAATTATTAATGAGTGATTTTTAAAAAAAAATAATATGAAAGAAAAAATTTGTAAAATAATAAAAAAAATAAGCTTTGGTAAAATTTGCTTTGGCTGGTGTGCTTGTGGTATAAAGTAATATGGCTTACGTACAAAAAAATAATCCTTTTCCAGTTACAAGTTGTGGTAGACGTAGAACATTTACACAAGGAGGTAGTCCAGGTAAAGATCGTACAGAAGAAAGTCCTTTTCCAAAAGCAGAGCCAGAAAGAACAATAGGTAAGGGTAAAAACTTTAATCCCGTGTCAAAAGATAAAAGCGCTACTGGTGGGGCAGCGGGCGGTGGTATGACAGAAAAAGGCGTAAAAGAATATAAAAGTAAAAATCCAGGTAGTAACTTAAAAACAGCCGTTACTACTGATCCTTCTAAACTAAAAAAAGGTAGTAAAGACGCTAATCGTAGAAAATCATTTTGCGCTAGGTCTCAAGGTTGGACTAGTGAAAGAGGTAAAGCAGCAAGAAGAAGATGGAACTGTTAAAAGATTTTAAAATAAAAAAGTATTTAGATAAAAAACCACCTAGTGATAATTCTACTACTACTAAAGGTGAAATTATAGAGTTAACTAAAATACCTATTAGAGAAAAATTTGTAAAAGAAAAAGATGATATAAAAAAATCTTTTGGTAAAGTAGTTAAAGAAGACAAGTTAGTTCAAAAGTTAATTGATGAGTCTGCTCCTGTTATAATGAAAATTAAAAAACACCATAATAGACCTAGACCAAAAGTTATAGCTAAAAAAATAAAAACTAAAATGGAAGATATGGAAATGGCTTCTATGAAAACACCTTCATATCCTTCTGGTCATTCTGCGCAAGGTTATTTAATTGGCATGGTTTTGTCAGATAGATATCCACAAAAAAGAAATAAATTAATGAAAACAGCTAGAGATATATCTTATAGTAGAAGAGTAGCTAGGGCTCATTATTTATCTGATTCAAGATTTGGCGAAGAAATAGGTAAAGATATGTACAACGAAATTAAAAACAAAATATGAGATCAAGAACATCACCATTAAAAGCTTTTGCTGCTAAAGATAAACTCAAACAAGTTTCAGGAGAGTTAAAAAAAGCTAGTAATATGCATGCTGCGCAAGCTAAAAAAATTGATAACGTTTTAAATTCACCTATGAAAGGTAAATTAAAACCATGTCAAAAAGCGGCTGCTAGAGAAAAATTTGACGTATACCCTTCAGCATACGCTAATATGTGGGCATCAAATCATAAGTGCTAGCATGGGTTTGTATAGTAGTTTTTCTTCACCTTTTAAAAAGAAAAAAACTTCTAAATCTATAGAGTGGCATGACTCTGACGCGCCAGATGCAAAAGGTAAATTTAAAGAGTTATCACCACAAGCTTTAGCTAGTTGGTTGATTAAAACTCGTAAAGGTAATTTGTCTAAAATCATAAGCAGTTTAAACCAACAGTATGTATTTAATAGAGGTAAAAACCCTAGTTATGCTCGTAAAATGAAAACTGTTATGAATATAGTTAGAAAACGTTTAGGTAAAAAAGATGAGTAAAGCGTATAGAGGTGTTTTAAAAGCTCGTATAGCTAGAATATATGGTGGTGATGTTACTATAGAAAAATGTAGAAAGCTAAAAGCTAGACCTGGAGCTACACCTAGAGACAAACAGCTTTGTAACTGGTTTATTAATATGCAAACTAATAGACCTTCTCCTGCTAAAAAACGTAAAGACCCTGTAGTTGGTACAGGTAAAAAACCTAAAGGTAGCGACAGACGTTTGTATACAGATGAAAACCCAAAAGATACAGTAAGTATTAAATTTGCCACTGTATCTGACGCTAGAAAAACAATAGCTAAAGTCATGAATATAAACAAGCCTTATGCTCGTAAAATACAAATATTAACAGTGTTAGAGCAAAGAGCAGAAGTCATGGGTAAAATGCAACAAGCAAGATTAGCTAAGCAAGCAAAATTAAAACTTAAAAAACAAAAAGAAAATGCCGTTTAAACTTAGAAGTAATCCAATGGAGCGTAATTTTGGTGTATCGCCTATAAAAAAGGCTACACGTAAAGTTTGTTTGCCTAAAGCAAAAATAGCGCGCATGAGTAGTGAAGAAAAACAAAAAGTTATAAACGCTAAAAAAGCTGCTGCTGACGCTGGTAAACAAGTTAGAAGCTCTAAAAGTAATATTACAGACGGTAGTACTAAAAGTGACGGTTTAAGAGACTGGGTTAAACAAGACTGGAGGCAAGTAGCTAATCCAGAGAAAAAATGTGGAGAAGCATGAAAAAATTATTAATATTATTATTTTTACCAATATTATCATTTGGTCAAAACTGTGTGCCTACTTTAACGATTAAAGACACCTGTGCGTTTGGTTATGCTAGAACGTGGATAGAGTGGAACTCGTTAGATAGTGGTTGTGCAATACAAAATATACATAGAGGAACACCTTATAATACATATACTTGGAGTTGGAATAGTCAAGACACAAACTATATGTTTATTAATAACTATAGTCCTGGTGATCCTTTTGCTAGTTCAGAAGGTTTTTGGGTAGTGTTTGAAATGACTGATAGTAGCTTTACCGATACTGTTTTTGCAAATGAGTTTGTATGTATTGAAGGTTGTATGGACCCTACTTATGACAATTATAATCCACTAGCCAATATACCAGATGTTTGTTTAGCAATACCTCCACCACAAGATGATTGTTTAGATACCACAAAAACATCTATAACCGTTGAGTTTGTACCAGATACGTATGCAGGTGAAACTTCTATGCGTATACTAAATCAAAATGATAGTACTTTACTTTTCTTACCACAAGGCTTCTTTTATAATACTGGTACTGGTAATACATATACTCAGACTATATGCGTACCAATAGAAGACACAGTAAGATTTATGATATATGACTCGTATGGTGATGGTATATGTGGTAGTTGTTTTGGAGGTGTTGATGGTTATGCTTTAATTACAGACGAGTGTGGTGATACTATATACAGTTTAACACCAGGTGATAACTTAAACTTTGGAGATGGTGATACATCAGAAGTTTTTGCAATGAAAGACTGTAGCTGGGTACCTGTTGTTGGTTGTCCTGACCCAGCTTATTTAGAGTTTAATCCAGCCGCAGATATAATGAATCCAGCAATGTGTGTTACACCTAGAGTTGTAGGCTGTATAGATAGCACTATGTTTGATTTTAATCCATTAGCAAACGTACCACTTATGGAAGACACGTGTGATTATATATTAGAACTTACTGATGGTGGTGGTGATGGATGGTTAGGTGCTTATATTGTAGTAAATCAATTAGGTAATTCTTACGGCCCTTATACCAACATAAGTTCTTTTGTAGAAACTATAAATTTAGAATTAAAATCAAATCATCCAGTTACAATTAGAGCTTATTCACAAACAAGCTCTGATGCTACTATAGATCAAATAGGTTTTAAATTAATAAACCCAGAAGGTGTTATTATAGCTTCTGGTGGCACAAATCCTTGGAGCGATAGAATAATGTTGTTTCCAGATAAATATATAACTTTACCAAACTGTCCTACTATATGCACGCCTTACGTTTATGGCTGCATGGACATTACAGCATATAACTATGATAACACGGCGAACACGGATGATGGTAGTTGTTATTATTTACCAGGTTGTACTGATCCACAATATTTAGAATATTACGCTCAAGGTTTTGTAGCTGATTATGATAATGGAGATTGTCAAACAGAAGCAGTTTGGGGTTGTACTGATCCTTTAGCTTTTAATTATGATGTAGCAGCTAATCTTGATAACGGTGGTTGTATACCTGTTGTTGTAGGATGCATGAACGAATTAGCGTTTAATTATAATCCTAATGCAAATACACCTGGTCCTTGCACACCAGTAATAGAAGGTTGTACTTCGCCTATCGCTTTAAATTATGACTCTTTAGCTAACACTGATGATGGTAGTTGTATAGGAGTTGTGTATGGTTGTATGGATCCAAACGCTTTTAATTATAATGTTGATGCTAACGTAGATGATGGTAGTTGTGTAGATATAGTTTATGGATGTACTGATGCTACTATGTTTAATTATAATCCTCTATCTAATGTTGATAATGGAAATTGTATACCTTTTGTTTACGGGTGCACAGATTCAATAATGTTTAATTATGACCCTACAGCTAATACAGATAACGGTTCTTGTATACCTTATGTATATGGTTGCACGGATCCTTCTATGCTTAATTATAATCCGGAAGCAAACACGGAGAACTTTAGTTGTATTCCTTATGTTTATGGGTGTATGGATAGTTTGGCTCTTAACTATGATTCACTTGCTAACACGGATAATGGCTCTTGTATTGAAGTGGTTATGGGTTGCATGGATCCAGATGCGTATAACTACGAATCAACTGCTAATGTTAATGATACTTTATCTTGTTTATATGACGCTGGTTGTATTACTGGTGCGGGAAGCCCTTATTGGCTCAATGACGAGTGTTATGCTTGGGTTATTTCAGTAGATGATTACTGTTGTGAAAACGAGTGGGATACTATATGTCAAGCAACTTATGATTATTGTTATGGTACTTGGTCTGGTCCATTATTAACAAGACAAGTAGTAAAAAAAGAACTAATAAAAATAACAGATTTATTAGGTAGACCAACAAAAGAAATTAAAAATAAACCTCTATTTTACATATATAATGATGGAACGGTAGAGAAAAAACTAATAATAAAAAAATAATATGGCAACAACTACAGCAACAATATCGTTAGCAAGTCCAGATTTACTTACTAACTCTTTAGCTTTTTCAACTGCTAGTACTTTAACTCAAGCTGGTAATTCAACTGGTTTAGTAACAACTACCGGTTTAGCTAGAACAAATTTTACAGTTGGAGGCACATCACCTTTTGCATCAAAAGTAATTTATAGAGCTAACGACGCAACAAGTAATGGTGCTAACAAAGTGTATTTAAAAAACTTATCAACTACAGCTTCAGAATATTTTACTATATTTATAGATCAAGAAGAAATGGGTAGATTATACGCTGGTGATTGGGCGTTTTTTCCTTGGAGTGCAGTAGACGGAACAGAGGAAACTTTTACAGTAACAGTTGGAGGAACTGTAGCTGCTGGCGATTCATGGGATTTTGATGGTATTACTACTACTAGTGCAGACGCAAATTTAAATAACTTTGCCGCAGCAATTCATGCGCAAAATTTTCCTAACTGGACAACATCAATATCAGCACCAGCGGTTACTTTTACAGCTAGAAAAGCTTACGCAGCTGGAGTTGTAACAAGTAGCACGGCTATAACTGGTGATACTATAACAGATTTATCTGGTAGTGATTTAACAATGGGTATTACTTCTGGTGTGGTAGGCACTAGATCTGAAGCAGATATAATAGTTGTACCAAGTGTAGCAACAACAATGGATTTAGAGCATATGCTTCTTTATCAATAAATAATAACAAACAAATTAATTAATACAAACGAAATTATGGCAACAACAACAAACACGCTTTTATTAGAGAGTACAGATTTGTTTGACGATAGCTTATCAATATCAAACACTTCAACTTGCTACAAAGCTGGCACAACAACAGGGTTAGATCAAACAACTGGTTTAACTAGATTATACGCAACATCAGTAACACAATTTGATCCTTTTCCAGCGGTAAAAGATGCTACTAATCGTGTTAAAAACGGTAAGGTATATATAGCTAATTTATCAGAAGACGAAACAGAATTTATAACTGTTAGCATAGGTGATGCTGTTATAGGTAAATTATATGCTGGAGATTTTTTATGGATGCCTTATTCTCCTAAAGCGAGTCTTAGTAGTGATATTGAAATAACACCTAGTGTAGCAACAGGTATGTTTATAGAGTTTATGGCAATACATGACTTTGCTAATATATATCCTGATTCAATAGATACTAGAGTTTATCCTGATGCGTAGTACTAATAACAATATAAATAAATAAATAAATATGGCAACAATAAATGCAACTATAAACATAAATAGTACTGATCTTACATCAAATCCCATAGCGTTAAGCAAAACTATGACTATGACTAAGGCTGGTACTAGAACTGGTTTAGAATTTACATCTGGTTTAGTAAGAAGAAAATTAACATCACAAACAACAATAGATTTAGTAACTGTTGGAGCACAAATGTATGGTACGCCTACAGCCTCTAAAGCTAATAAACTTTATGTTAAAAATACAGGCTCTAGTACTGCTGATTACATAGAAATAGCTATTGGAGATTCCACAGGTGATCCTGCTCCTGGTGAAGAGCTTTTAGCTACTGCTGGTGCATCTTTTATAACGTTAGGTAGACTATATGGTGGTGAATGGATGTTAATTCCTTTTGAAGGTACAACAGACAATGATATAATTGTTACCCCTAGCACATCAGAAGCTACTACTATTGAATGGATGTTATTCTTTGAATAGTAATGGCTAATTATTTCAATATATCTGGTGAGTCTACTCAAGAACTATTAGCACCTGGAGATGGTGTTAATGTAAGTAAAATATCATTGACTAATGTTCAGAAGGTTAGTGATTGTAGTATAGATTTATATATTGAAAAAGAAAGCGTTGGAAAGTATTATCTTTTAAAAAATGTAAAAATACCTTTTGGTGTTACTTTAATATATGATGACATAAGGTTTAGCAATAGAACTAATGAGTTTGGTTTGTATATTAAACTAACAGATGGAGCTACGTTTACATTAACTGGTGAAATAGACCCAGCGGCTAGCGTAACTGTACCTGGTTCTGGAACAGCTTTTTTATCAGAAATATCTATAGGAGATGAGATTGTAGTGCAAGGTGAAACAAGAACAGTGTCTGCAATAGCTAGCGATACATCTTTAACAGTAACATCTGCTTTTTCTAATAACGGTAATGATGCTACACCTGATTGTAATCCAACGGCTTTAGTAGACGTAATAATAAATTAACATGAGATTTATTGGTCAATATATACAAAGTCTAATAGCTAGATTTCGTAATGATGTATATTTAGAAGATATATCTACTGGTACAATAGTATCTGGTGGTAATTTAGGTTTAGACTCTAATAATAAAATAGTTAAAGCAACTGTTAGTAGTGGTAGTGGTGATATTACTTCAGTTGTAGCAGGCATAGGATTATCAGGTGGAGCAACGGATGGTGATGCTGCTTTATCAATAGATTTTTCTGAGTTTAGTGGTGTTACGCCAGTTCATGGAGACATGCTTGCAACATTAGACGCAGATGGAAGCACACACCAATTAACTCATATTAGAGATTTAGCAGTATTATTTGCCGGATCTGGCTTGACTGCAACTAATTCTGTTATATCTGTAGATACATTAAACCAAAATACAACTGGATCTGCCGCTACACTTACAACTTCAAGAAATTTTATAACAGATTTAAGTAGCACTAGTTTAATTGTTTTTAATGGATCGACAGACGCAACCCTAGGAGTTACTGGTACTTTAGCTATAGGTAACGGTGGCACAGGGCAGACCACGGCTCAAGCAGCTATAAATGCTTTAGCCGGTGGTACAACAGCTGGTAGATTTTTAAGAGGTAATGGTAGTAATGTTGTTTTATCAACTATAGATAGTGCTGATATTCCAACATTAAATCAAAATACAACTGGCGTTGCCGCTGGTTTAACGGCTAGCACTAGTAACTCTATAGGTGTAGGTTCTATAGAATTAGGTCATGCTGATGATACAACTATAGCTAGAAGCGCTGCCGGCATAATAACTGTAGAAGGTAAAGAAGTTAGAACTATTGATAGAAATATACATGTGCAACATAGTGTTTTTAGAGATAATATTTCGACTGACGAGCATTGGATACCAATTCACTCTGTAGATGAAAAAACAAATAATACAAACGAGCATATACCTCTTTTAGCTCCTTACGCTGGTAAATTATTAGAACTACACTATAGAGTTAGTAAAAACACTAATGTTAATAGTAACACAGCTACTTTTAAGTTATATAAAATACCTGGAACAAAAAATATTAACACAACTCACAATGTCATTTTAGACACGCAAGTTGTTAGCACTCCACCTACCAACGCGGAAGATGAATCAACTAACGTGGTTAAAGTAACTTTTGATTCTGATGCAGCGTTTGCCCAGCATGATTTATTAGCTATATCTATACAGCATGGCGCTAATAAGGCAGACGGATCTTCTATAACTGATACTAACACTAAGTTTTATATTACAACTATTTGGGAATATGATCTTAGCAGTATGTAAAAATAAAATAATATGATAAGTAAAAATATAAGTTACAAAGAAGGCGTGTATAGCAACACCGCAATAAGAAGAGGTATAGAAAACATACCTAACGAAGAACAATTAAGTAATATGAAGCTGCTTGCTGAAAAAGTATTTCAACCACTAAGAGAGTGGGTTGGTAAACCTATAAAGATTAATAGCTTTTTTAGATCACCAGAGCTTAACACAGCTATCGGTGGCAGTACTAAATCACAACATTGCAAAGGTCAAGCTATAGATATAGATGATACGTTTGGTCACGTTAGCAATGCAGAGATGTATAACTGGATTAAAAACAATTTAGATTTTGATCAAATGATATGGGAGTTTGGTGATGATGATAACCCTGCTTGGGTGCACATTAGTTATGTATCTGAAGATGACAATAGAAAAAGATGTTTAAAGGCATACAAAGAAGGTAGTCGTACAAAGTATATGGTAATATAAAAAAAAGGGGAGTAATTAACTCCCCTTTATTAATTTAGAACTGTTTGTTCTTTTGGTCTTGTATTTCAACTCTAACTTCTTGAGCTAGAGACTTAACAGTCTGCATGGCTTTTCTAACTCGCGTTCCTGCTGAGTTATTTCCTTCAACAAATTTTGTTACATCATTTTGATTATCATTAATAACGTTTTGTAGCTCGTCATAAAGACTGTCTAATTTATTAAAACTCATATTTAATTTAATTTAATTGTTAATATTTAAAATTTAT
>Ga0160423_10004784_pt1 | contig 11103 bp, 10 predicted proteins | sample CRUFie14St8metaG_FD_108191 | JGI IMG/M metagenome (GOLD analysis project Ga0160423, IMG submission 108191) | Marine microbial communities from the Costa Rica Dome - CRUD Field 142mm St8 metaG | ecosystem: Environmental > Aquatic > Marine > Oceanic > Photic zone | place: Costa Rica: the Eastern... | reverse complement strand
CCTAAATTTTCATTCTTGTGTGCCATATTAGAGAGTCAACTGTGTGTTCTGGAAATCGATCTGAGCTGTTGCAACAAGAGCATCTGTATCTAAGTCGAGAGTGAAGTTACGAAGTGGTCTAATGGTACTTTCATTATTTGGAGTAACAGAGATCTTCAATGTTGAGCCACCTTCAATAGTAGTTGGATTGAATCCAACCAGTGAAACTTTACCGGTGCCTGTCTCATATGATCCTATATTATCAACTTGAACATTTCCATCGATGTCAACCATCTCAAGTTTAAGTGAGCTCAACTTGTTTCTAATAAAGCATGTCCTTGAATTAAACACGAATCGACCAGATGTTACAATTCGATTAACATCATCTGGGGTTGCAATAGCCATTGGAAAATTGATATCATAAGATAATGATTGACCTGTTATAGGAGTAATCCTTTGCTGAGCCTTAACTGTCATTCTTGAGTTGAGGATTGCTACATCAAGATCATCGATTTGTGATAGAATTGCTGATCTTCTAAACACTTGGCCAAACTTGTTTAAGTTAGTCGCAAAGAAGTTTTGGATAGTTGTTTCAACTAGATTTTCTGTAGCTCTTGCTGTTGTATTAGTGAGATCAGGATCAAAGTTAAAAAACGTTTGGAGTTCCAAGAATGTTTCTACGGGATCAACAAACTCCGTTGATATTGACATGATCGCGAGATTATCAGTGAGCTCATTTACAATTTGAGTTTTCACATCAGATTGAGTAGCTTCTGACAATCCACTTTTGAATTTTAATCCGACATAAACATTTCCATATTCTACAGGAACATTATCATTACCACCCCAAGCAATCACATCATCAAGAAATGCACTGAAGTTTGCTAAGATCTGAGCCTTATAATCTTCTGCAGTAACTAACCTTTGTTGAGATGCAAAATAGATTGGAGCGTTCTGTCTAATTGATTCAATTGATTCTTTGAATGATCCTCCAGCTGATACAGTATCAGTTACAACATTGATTGTATATTGAGAACCATCTACAGTAAGCTGAGAAGAAGGAGTGAATGCTGAAGCTCCATCAGCTGTTGCTCCTACTACAGATAGATAAGTAACTACTACTTTGTTACCAGCTACTGGCCTCTTTCCTGTTGATTTACCATCACCAAAAAGTAACTCGTAAGTTCCACTTGGAACTTCTTTGATTTGAAAATGTTTTGAAGTAGATTCAATACGAATTGCTTTTCTCAAGTCTGTGTATGACTCAAATGTTGATCCTCCAACAGTTTCAAATACTTTTACATTCAAGGAATTAATATCTGCTGTTGTGTCAGGAATAACATAGATTTGACTATCTGAAGTTTCACCTATGATGAATGTCTTAGTTTTTTGAGTACCTTCAAACACCGGGATTTGATTAGAATCCGTTTTTGTTTTGAATACATACAAACCATTACCATCATCAACTCCAGTAAATGCTTCAAGGGTTCTGAATGTGTAAGATATTCCTGCAACAGTAGAAGTGAATGATGTCCCAACTGGAAGAGTAACAGAAGTAGGTCTGTTGGCATCGGTAATCAAGACCGAAAGATTTAAAAGAGCTTGAGAAGCAGTAAACGATCTTGGAACATATCCAAGAGCTTCGGCATGAGACACAACTGAGCTTCGAAGTTGGGCTGTGTTTAAAAATGACTCGTTAAGAGCAAAGTTTGCAGTAAGACCATTAAGATGTGTATTGTAAGCTAACACATCCAAAATATTTGACAATCCAGATCCTTCAAAATCATAATCTTTGAATTCAGCTTGTTTTTTGAGATCGTCTTTTAATCTAGTTTTGATTGTGTTAAAATCTAAACTTGTTGACTTAATTAGTGTAGCCATTATCTTAACCTCGTTAGATTCAAGTCTACTGATTCAATAACATTCGTTGATAAAATTCTGAATGTGACAGTAATTCTTAAATCATGTTGTTCTGGTAATTCTCTTACTTTTACGCTTAGTACATCAGCTCTAGGCTCATATGCTTCAATAGCTGTAACTACTTGTTGTATAATATCATCTTCTTCAACATCTGTATCTAATGCAAACAACAATGCGCTCAAATTGCCACCATAGCCTGGGACAAAAGGCTTCTCTGTAAAATTAGTCATAAGAATATTTTTTACAGATTGTTTTACTGCTCCAGCGTCATTCTTTTTGAACACATCATTATTTGCTTTTTTTGCAAACGTCAAATCGATATCGCTGTATGCACGACTTCGAGCAACAGAGACACTCTTGGTGTTTAGATTTCCATCTTCAATCGAAAAAGCTCTTAATGGCATAATAGTCCTCTACTGTTTGATCTATTTATACGTAAGACTCAACTTCTTCTTCAAATTCAAGTTTACATTCTACAAACTCATTTGTACTTTGTACATAATTGTTGAATCGAGTTTCGATTGTGTTAGCATAGTTTACAGTCCAAGGAGAAATGATTTTTGGCATAACGAGAATAAGTTGAACATTCAATTCACCGTTAGGGTTGTAAGTATCATAATCAAGAATTAGCTTTTGAAAGTTTATATTCTCTTTCCAGAATACAGCTAGATCAAATGTTTTTTCAGGTGACTGTTTTCCTTCTTGGTCAATAAGTTCATATACAACAGCTTGGCCATCTTTCATTAGATAATTAATTCCATCAATGTCTAATGATTCACCAGGCTCTGGTCTATACAATCCTTCTGCAACTACTAATCTGAAGTCTTCAAACTCTTTATTATTTTTTGAAATAGTTAGGACAGCTTCAGCTTGTAGATATAGTTGCCTTGCAATTCGTTTCTTTTCTTCATCGGTAGCAATATGATTCAGAGTTGTTGCGTCTCCATAACCTCCAAGAAACTTTGCCATAGTAATACCAGGACCAAGTTTTGTTCTTGAAACAATCTTTTCTTGAAAGTCTGGATTATAATATGGATCAGGAACATACTTCGTCATACTGAGAACCTCTTAGTTCTTCCCCTCGATGAGTTTCCAAGCGGAGTGTTACCACGACGAGGAGTTGGATCATTACTAATTCTTCTTCCGATTGCAGGAGGAACAGCATTGATGTACGAGGGAGATAGTTTACCTTCAGCAATCTGAGCACCAACAAACTTCTTGTTTGCAAGAGTGTTTGGATCTCTTAACTTTGATCTAATCTCTGGTGTTGTTAATCGTCTTTGAGATACTCCTCCATAATCTACTGACTTATCAATCTGGTTCTTCATTACATCACCCTGATCAACAGATACTTTCCTAGAACCTTTTGAACTTTTGTTAATGTAATCATCCATAATAGGTGCAGTAGGGAGAACTGTAGCTCTTGGATCAACAGCTGTTGGTGTTCCAGTCTGTTGTGTTCCACCACCTGATCCTGGACCAAGAGGAGCTGAACCAGCTTGGTCTGCTTTAGCAGCAAATGATGCTTTACCAGTCAATGAACCTACAAATTCTGTACAAGTTGTTCGTTCTGTTATGATTGCTGTGTTAGTTGAAATAGTATCGGTAGCCGTCAATGAATGTCCAGTATAGTGGTTGTAATCGTAACCAATAATATTCTCTCCACCTATTGTACCACTGTCACCAATCACAGTCAACGATTGAGCTCCAATATTGATGTTAGGTGATGTCAAGATAACTTCTTTCTCAGCTGTCATAGTAAGGGTTTCACCACTAAACTGATCTATATTACCTTCTGCATATTGACGAACATTACCTCTTACAATAGAGTTTTGATCGCCGTAGATTGTTTCTGTATCTGTACCAAGAATATATTGAGATTTATTTTTACGTATTCTTCTTTGATGGTTTCTATGTACTTCCTCAATATAAGATCCTCTGATATCTTTTTCTTCATCACCACTTACATGAACATTATAGTTGCCTCCAACTCTAACATCAAAGTCACCAGCTACATTCAGAGTAAGATTACCGTTGTAAGAGATCTCTCCATCTCCTTCAACAATTACTTTTTCATCACCTCCACTTACTCTAATTGTATTGTGACGAGAGTTTATGATAACTGAACCATCTGCTCTCATTTCAATTCCAGCACCAGTTCTGTGTCTGAATAAGATTCTTTCTGAACCAGGTGTATCATCTATCTCTGTAATATGACCAGATACTGTTTCACTTACATTGTTAAGAGGATATTGAGAGTTTACAACATCATTAAGATCAAGAGGAATCCCTTGATCTCCTCCTCCCATGTATAAATCATTTTTTACTGTTCCTCTCGCGGCAGCATTTGTAGTAGGTGTATTTTCATATATCCTTTTTGGAAATTGTTTGGACGGATCAGCATGACCGTCTTGTTCAACTCCAATTGTATCAAGAGGATCTACCATTAATCTTTACTCCACGAATTTGTTTCTTCATTATATGAATATCCACTGTTAATTAAATCTGTTCTAATAACATCAATTTGTTTAATGTTTTCTTCAATAGCAGCTAACAGACCATCGTTTTGTAATGTTGCTCCTATTCTATCAGCACTCCCAAGATTAAAATTCTTCAATGCTGCATCTGCAAAATTCTGTTGATCTTTATTTAAGATTCCAGTATCTTGAACTAACTTAGCTAAATTACCATCAGCAGCTTTTAATTCTTCAGCTGTAGGCAATTTTATTTTACCTGTTGATGTGTCAAGTGTTTTTTCAGCCTTCTTCAATGCATCTCTCACTACAGGCTTTTGTGCTACTGGAGGATTAGAAGGATGTGATATTTTAGTAGGCAGTGTACTTACTACTTCCGTTGGAGTTTTAGGATTAGGATTATCTCTCACATTTTCTCCATACACGGTACCTTTTTTGTATCTTGTTTCAATATATTCTCTAACATCAAAACCAGGTGCATCATTAACACCTTCTGGTAAGAGATCTACTTTGCCGACAATCTCCCCACCTGGTACTGCTTTGAAGAAGACATCAATGAATGCATCAAATGATTTCCATTGTTCTGGAGTAATAGATTCGCTACTTCGGAACAATGATGGGTTTTCAACACCTTCAGGAACATTGTATCCTGCTACGAATCCAACATACACAGATCTCTTAGCCCAAGGATTGAATCCACCTGCTTCGATTGAAAGTGGTCTTCCTCTTTCAATTGTACCATCTCTCATAATCACGTAGTGGAATTGAATACCTCCTTCAATACCAAGTTGAACAGCAAATTGGTTTCCATGTTTTTCTAAAACTCTTCCAAGCTGAACCTTATGAACTAATTCTGCATCCAAGTAATTGTTTGTAAAAGTTTCTGACCAATCAACTACACATGCTGTTAATTCTCTAGTAGACGTCATAAGCTCGAGTTCAAGTTCCTCTGAGTTGTCCACTCTTTCAAAAACATAACTCGAAGGTGTTAGTGTTCCATTGAAATCACCAACAGACTGTCTTATCTTGTAAGTGGGAGTTGAAGATCTTACTTGACTACTTACTGATCTGTCAGTATCAACTACTTTTGATACATTAGTAGATCCATCTTCTTCTTGTAAATTTTCAACTGTTGTGCCTTGTGGGATTTCAACTGATGGTGGAAAAGCCGAAACAACATCTCCAATATTTTGAGCAGGACCTTGTTGTCTTACTTTTGCCATAACAGCTCCAAGAATATTTCCAAAACTTAATCCCATATTTCCAAAACCAAGTTCACTTTCAGATCGGAATGGATTACCAAGATCAGACATTATCTTATTGTTGATCTTTTGAGCATCGTTTGCTACTTCTGTTGAGATATCCTTCTTCACTGCTGTCTCAACTCTTGTTGACACTGGAGATGCTTTTTGAATGTTAGGTTTGATTTGAGAATCCTTTGCTTGGAATACTTCTTTTAGAACTTTTTCAATACCTTTTGGATTACCTGTAGTAATGGCAATGTTTAATAAACCATCTTCTCCAGTAGTTGAAGTGAGAGTTGCTATTTCTGTTTTCTTCACAGACACCTTTTTGATTTCAACATTCTCAACTTGTTCAGTCACTATTGATACAATAGGCTCATCATTGGCATCCATGTTTTCTTTAGGATCTTCAGCAAGAGAAACAAACCCTCCAAGATTTGTTCCAATCTCTGTTCCAATCTTAGTAGAGTCAACAGAGATTCTATCAAGTATAGCATCAAAGGCAGTATTCTCTAATTGAACACTTGAGTTACCATTCAACAGTCCTTGCAAGTCTCCGTTTAATACTTGACGAGCAATCTTGGGATCAAATGGAGCTGGTTCAACAACTTCGTATTCAACTTTGATTTCATCAAAAGTTTTTCTTAAAAGAATTGTTTTACCGCTTAAATCAAAACTACTTATTCCAGTGAAGAATGTTTGATCACTACGTTTGCCTGCTACACTTTTTACAGTTGTAGGTGTCTTTGAAAGAACTATTCTATTTGTTTTAAATGCACGTTCTATTGGCATTATGGTTTTTCCATTTCTTCAAATGTATTTTCAGCAAATGTAATTCTGTCTTTTTTATCTTGATCACTTGCAGCAGGTCTTTCATAATACTTTCTGAATATATCTGTAGCATCTTTTACAGTTTTTGCTTTTCTTAATTTTGCTCCACCTACCCATGTAACCGTTTCCAATTCAAACTTAACAAATTCAAGTTGTGGTCTAAGTGTGAACGGATCTTCACCTCTTTCGGCCGCAAAGTTTTCAAGATTGGTTAATCTGTTTTCGGGTTTACGGTTTGTTGTACCAGCTTCAAATTGTGGATTCCATTGAGCTATACCTCTTGATCCTTCTGTCTCGTTTTCCGCTATAGGATTGATGTCTCCTGGTATGGGATCGTTGATAGATTCTTTTAAAAAGTTTCCAATCATTCCACATGCTTGTTCTGGAGTGTATTCTCCTCCTTTTTTTGAAATGAAGAAGTTAAACGCTTTTTCAATATTTGTTTCACCAATTAAATCATCCTCCTCAACATTAGCTCCCTCAACTTTTGAAATCGATCCTAATATCATAGGTAGCTGAGAGTTGGTTCCATCAAGAAAGATTCCAAACACTTGAGCTCCTGGCTTGAGCCCAACAACTGTTCCAATACCAGATGATCCTCCTTCTGTTGTTGGAACCAGTACTTGTGCAAATGGTAGATCAGCTTCTGAAACTGCATTTACATCATTTGGATGAATACCATGAATTCTGACTTTTACTCTGCCTAACTTTTTTGGATCGTTGATAGAGATAACGGTTCCGATAAACCAACGATTGTTATCGCCATAATAATCTAATGTTCTTGGAATCATTATCTAGCTCCATCATCTACAAAATTGGCTAGCTTAGCACACAATAATTTTATATCATATCGTTCTATTGAAAACATATGTTTTGTAGCATAGATTATATAGTCACCAGATTTTTGTGTATCAATTTTGATACCTTGAGGACTTTCAGGGTTGTTGTCGTGGAAAATAATTCTTATTGTATTTCCAATAGTTCTACTAACATCACCAAAAAGAAAATCTCTTCCACTTACTTGAATTGTAATAGGCGATTTAGTTAAAAAGTTCTTCAACGCTATACTAATAATTGATTTCTTATATGACCCATCATCGCTTTGTTCAGTTAATGTATTTGCAGTGTTATAAGTGTTTGCTGATGATATTTTACTAATTACTCTTGATTGATAATTAACTAAAGGAACTTCATTCAGAGAATAACCAACACCATAATTATATGCATATTGATCTTGTGAAAAATAATTTTTTCTTAAAATATCATTGAATGCATCTTCTTGAACATTAAAATTAACAGTTTGCATTATTCCATTTGAAGTGTTATAAAATTGATATTGAGCTCCAACATTTCCATCTCGTATTAGCTTCACAAGATCTTCAGTACCTTTATGAGAATAATTTTGAATAATATGATGCTTTCTTGAGTCTTCTTTGTTCGCGTTAGCTTGAGAATAGGTATATGGAGTTTCTTTATTCATAGGTTCAAGTTTCAACATTTCACCTAGGTCCATTAAGTAAAGATTATCATCTACCAATGTTGAAAATAGATAATAAGGAAGTCCATCAACATTTGTGGTTTGATTTTTAATCCAAGCTGCAGCTTCAAGAGGATGCAAGTTTGGAATGATAACTTTCATAGATCCCTGATAAGGAGAAGGATTAATGAAAATGTCTTTTTGTAAAAACTCGTGAACAATATTAGTTATAATCTTGGTAGGACTACCAGTATAAACTTTGTTAACATTTTCCACACTCGATTGAAAAGCTACATCTTCTAAGAGTCTAAGTTCAATAGTTTCAGTAGACTGATTAACTTTAGTTGTTCTTAATATACTTTCCACATAAAAAGTTTTTGTGACTGGGATGGTTCCTTGAGTATGATTTGCTCTCAAAGTAACAGTAAACTTTTCACCTCCACTAAAATCAAAATTAGCTATAAGATTTGCAGAATCCAATAGAAAGACAGCACCAGTAAGAAAAGGTTTGTCTAAGTGTTCATAGATTCCAATGTCAGTAATTAACTTTTTTATATCTACAGAAAAACCTCCTGCCCTGTCAGTTGATAGAACAGCACTTTCAATAACAAAATCATTTTGGATTCCAACACCAAGAGGTCCCGTCGTCATATTATCTACCTTTTAACGAGGTTTTGAAACTTGATGTAATCTGACTCAACAACCCTGGCTTGATAACATTGATAACTTTCAAATCATTGTTTTCATTGATGTAATTGTCAAAGTTTGTAACCTCAGTTATCAGGCCACCTGGGCCTACTGCTGGGTCAATATCAACTCTATTACTTGATCCGTCAATATAATGATTTGCTCCAAGATGTTCAGCTGAGAAGCTAGTAATAGTAATTGTTTCAGTAGTTGTGCCTCCTGGAGAAGCAAAAGTAGATGTTACAGCTTCTGGACTAGGTGATATTTGAAATGCTAGAGTAGAAGAACTTTCAATTGTCAGTTGACCGATGTCAACATTTCTATGAAGAATCTTTCCAGTAACACCAGATTGTGTTCCAACAACTGTTTGACCTACCTTAAACTTTCCAACAAGACTATCTTTTGTTGTGATAACTGTGTTAGGATAATCTCTTTTTACTTTATCTTCAAGTTCTCTATTTGTTAGCGGCCAGCCTTGTAAACGAAGTTTATCGTTGAGCAAATAGAATGTCCAATGAAATACCGGTGTATTATATAACTTCATTGATAACTGATCTGGTCTCATTCCTTCTGGGATTTGAAACGTGTTATAAAATGCAACGTCATCTTTAATTTGATCAATAACATCAGCATAGGTTGAAATGTTTTCAAATGCTTCTAGCTCTGTTTCATTTCCAAACTTGTAATTAACCCTTCTAAAATTTGTAAAGTAATTCATTACAGACCTCCAACTTCAATATCTTTACGTGACAGAGTCTTGCGCTCGACAAATGTCAATGTCATGTCTACTTCATTAGGTTGACCATCTTCATGGAAAGTAGCCGCAGTAGAATTATATGTTACTGAAACGTTTCTTAAATAACATTTCTCGATTTTTGGAATACCCATCTTCTTTCCGTTCATGTCAAAACTTATATCGAATAGTTTTGGGAATCTATATGCAATTGAAAATCCATCAACACCTTCAGGGATTACTTCAGGGTATACATTTTTACGGAAGTGTTTAACAATCTTTTCTACTACAGCTGCTTCTCTTTTTGATTCTGGAATCATTTTGAAAGTAAATGTAAAGGTTCTAATATTTACATTACGGAATAATGGTCTTGTGTTAGGATTCAAAGATGTTTGTGTAGTAAGAGAGACAGCGTTCTTTATACCTTGTGGAACTACAGGAGCCATTTGAGCTAATCTTGTTGCTACAACTCTTCCAATATCTCCTCCTGATATTCCAGTGTTATCACCTAATCCAATCATACTTGCTGCGCCAGATGTTATTCCTTTAAAGAGTGAACCAACTACTCCAGATCCACCCTCTAATCCTGACATAGCAGCTCCACCTGTAATTCCTAATGCTGCAGTGTCATCATATTGAGCCCCATCATTAAATGTAACTGAAACTGGAACAAACATGCTTACAACAGATTCTTCTAGATCTGGTACAGGAATTAACCTGTTAAATCCTTCTCCTGTATTTTCACTAGATTTAAGTTGAGCAGCTGTTTTTTCATCAATTGCTTCTCCTGGGTCACCTTGAGTTGGAGTTACTAATCCTTGTGTTACATCTTGAGCTATTGCTGTAGATGTCCCTCCTTGAGGTAAAAGACTTAATGCTTGATCTGCACTTTCCGAAACAAATTGTCCAGCTTCTTCCATTAATCCAACTGCAGCATCTTTTATATTTTGGCCAAATTCTCTTATAGCTCCTTCTTTGAACTCAAGAGGATTAATTTTAAAGACTTTGAATCTAATTCTGGCTTTGTAAACCTCATCTTGAGACTCAGGATACCTTAAAGCAGATGCAACATTTTGTACGCTACTTGTACTAGTTTCCGATTCTTGTGAACCTCCAGCGTCTTTGAATGTATTAATGTTTTTTTCGGTTGTCAGTGGAATGCTGAGGTGACCTGGGTTTGGCATAATTTTACCTATACATAGAAGTAACAGTTTGCTCTTATTTATAACGTAAAATGGCTTATTCTGGAAGATACAAAGTAACCAATCCTAAGAAGTACAAAGGCGACTTCACAAACGTCGTATACCGATCGTTGTGGGAAAAGTATGTGTTTCAGTGGTGTGATATGAATCCAGATGTCAAACAATGGAACTCAGAAGAAACTGTCATTCCATATTATTATGAAGTTGACAAAAGGTATCACAGATATTTTGTTGACTTGAAAATAGTTATGAAAGAGAAAACTATTCTTGTTGAGATCAAACCAGAAAAAGAAACAGCTCCCCCTACAGGCGAAAAAAGAACCAAACGATATATCAATGAAAGTTTGACTTATATCAAAAATATGAACAAGTGGGAAGCTGCAAATGAATATGCTAAGGATAGAGGTTGGGAGTTTCAGATCTGGACTGAAAAGACTCTGCAAGAGATGAAGCTCTTACCTAAGTCTATGCCTGGTAAAATCAAAAAGCCTTTGAAAAGACTCCCTCCATATTCTCGAAAAAAACGTAAGAAATAACTATAAATAGATCCATGAGT
>Ga0160423_10004782_pt1 | contig 11104 bp, 10 predicted proteins | sample CRUFie14St8metaG_FD_108191 | JGI IMG/M metagenome (GOLD analysis project Ga0160423, IMG submission 108191) | Marine microbial communities from the Costa Rica Dome - CRUD Field 142mm St8 metaG | ecosystem: Environmental > Aquatic > Marine > Oceanic > Photic zone | place: Costa Rica: the Eastern... | reverse complement strand
CGCGAATCTAATTTGTTATATATTGCTACTACAAAGGAGTAGTCATGGATATGAGTCTATTATTTGGCGGCTTGGTGGCGATTTTAGTCATCGTGATTCTAGTCAAGACTGCGCGGGTGGTTCCGCAACGTGAGCAATTTGTTGTTGAGCGTTTGGGTAAGTTTTCTAAAACGCTTGATGCCGGTTTTCATATTCTGGTGCCCTTTGTTGACTCCGTTGCTTACAAACACACCTTGAAAGAGCAGACGTTTGATGTGGCATCACAAAGCTGTATCACCCAAGACAATATCTCGGTCGAGATTGACGGCGTGATTTACATGCAGGTATCTGATGCCAGAGCCGCAAGCTATGGTATCGAGGACTATCGTTTTGCTGTCTCGCAGCTGGCACAAACCACACTCCGCTCAGAAATCGGCAAGATCGAATTAGACCGAACCTTTGAAGAGCGCGAAACCATCAACGCGCAGGTCGTTAACGCAGTTGACCGGGCGGCTGAGCCGTGGGGTGTGAAAATATTGCGTTATGAAATTAAGGATATCGTACCGCCCAATTCTGTGAAGGATGCTCTGGAGAAGCAAATGCGTGCTGAGCGTGAGCGGCGCGCAGTGGTCGCTGAGTCCGAAGGTGCGCGGCAGGCTCGAATCAACGTGTCTGAGGGTGATCGTCAAGAAACCATCAACTTATCCGAAGCGGAAAAGCTCAAGCAAATTAATGAGGCTGAAGGCCGCGCCCAAGAGATTCGACTCATCGCTGAAGCGACCGCAAGCGGTATCCGGGAAGTTGCTCAGGCACTGACTGAACCTGGGGGGCGGGACGCGGTTAACCTGCGTGTTGCTGAGCAATGGGTTACCCAGTTTGGTCAGCTTGCCAAGACTAACAACACTATGATCGTGCCGGCGCAATTGGGTGATGTGGCTACCCTTGTTTCAACTGTAATGGGTAGTATGGAAACCATGGCGGCGCAGCAGGATAACGCCCCGACGAAAGACTAGCGAGCACTCGACGCGCGGGCGCCTCGGTGCGTGTTCTAGCTTGCTTTATTTCAGCGGTTCACATTGTTGTGGGTGCTGGCCTGATGGCGGCTAACGCCGCTTGGCCTAAGTTGCTGGTGTTTGGTTTTGCGACCACTGACCCGTGCGCGCCAGCGCCTAAACGCGGCCTTTGTCACTTCTGAGCGCATCAGTCTAATCACTTCTGATTCGCTCAGACCAAATTGTTGTTCTATCGCCTCGAAGGGCGTTCTGTCCTCCCAGGCCATTTCGATGACGCGGCTGGTATCGCCTTCATTAAGTAGTGTCTGCATGGATGTAGCATGCGTGTTCAGTAATCTATATTTTGTGAACCCTAGACAGTCGTTTCCATGCCTTAGTCGCGTTAGGCTTAGCGCCCATGATAGATCAGCCGAAAACCCTCAATATTGACCCAACCGTCGCGCGGGCGGCTCGCAACTATTTTCTGGGTTTTCTCGGTTTGGTTGTCTGTTATCGAATTGGCGTGCTGCTGACTTTGGACGTGCCGCTTTTCTATGATGAGGCCTACTACTTCGGTTGGGCTGAAGATTTAGCGTTTGGGTATTTTTCTAAACCCCCCGTGGTGGCCTGGAGCATCGCCCTAACCACCGCTTTTTCAGAGTCAAGTTGGGCTGTGCGATTGGCTAGTCCTCTCTACTACTCGATTGCGGCGATTTTTGTTTGGCGCACCAGCCTGTGTTGGTTCGACCCCCGCTCAGCGGCATGGGCGGCCGCGATATTTTTGTCGCTGCCCTTAGTCGGCTTTAATAGCATGTTTATCACTACAGACGCGCCATTACTTTGCTTTTGGTGTGCCGCACTTTGGGCTTTGAGCCACGCGCTGCAAACAGACCGCCTAAGCTATTGGTTGCTCGTTGGTGTGTTCAGTGGTTTCGGGCTTATGAGCAAATACTCGATGGCGATTTTGTTACCGGCAGCGGCACTACTATTACTGTGGGTGCCCGAGTATCGGCGCTTCTTCCGGCGTCCCGGGCCTTACTTGGGAGTGATTGTCGCGGCTCTGTTATTTTTGCCTAACGTGTTGTGGAATGCCGCCAACGATTTCGTCAGCCTCAAACATACAGCTGAAATATCCCAGATTGATCGTTCGTCGCTGAACTTGGCGGGCCTGCTAGAGTTCGGTGCGGCGCAACTTATCTGCCTTGGTCCCTGGTTTTTGTGGTGGCTGCGTCCTGGTATGCAGCAACCGGGTTGGCGTTTGAATCCTGGTTATAAGTTTGCGCTATGCATGAGCGTGGTGTTTTTTGTTGTGATCAGTGCCCAGGCGCTGCTCTCGAGAGCGAACGCTAACTGGGCAGCCCCTGGTTTTGCTGGCGTTGCGATGCTGGTAGGCGTTGCAATGAGCAATGCGCGCATACTGCAGAATGCGTCCGGTTTGGCGCTTAATCTGGCGCTAATACTGATTTTGCAGTTTTATCACCCGCTCCTAGCGGCATTGGATATTGAACGAACATCAAAAAATGATCCTTATAAGAGGGTAACAGGCTGGCGCGAGGCGATGTGGGCATTGCAACCCATGCTCAAAGAGGAGCCAGAGCGCTTGGTAGTGAGTAATAGCCGCCTGTTGCTGGCGAATCTGCACTATTACTCAGACGCGCCGCGACCGCAGATGCGCGCGTGGAATAGTAACGGTTTGGTCGACAATCATTACGAATTGGTGGCGGATTTAGGCATGAACCCTGGCGCCGATATACTATTTATAGCGCGCAACCCTCTGGGTGATGAGGTGCTGAAACGCTTCAACCTAAGTTTGCAATTGGCGCCAATTCAGGTGCCCGTTTACGACGACTTGACGCGACGGCTGTATATCTACCGCCTCGACGGCTTTAAGGGCTATCAATGATCAACTTTGCGTGGTGGCGCTGGGATGTTGTCCTCCTTACTGCCTGTGTGCTTATTTTCCTATTGTGGCCAGAGTTAGACTACTGGTGGGCGTCACTGTTCTATCGAGTTGAAGACGGATTTTTCTTGCGTGAACTCGCTCCGGTACAGTGGGTCTATAGAGGCTTCGCGTGGCTGCAGTGGCCAATATTAGTGGTCTTGCTTGGTGCGATGGCTTGGGCGATTCGCAACCATCCGGCAGGGCATATCGCGCGCCGACGCGTTTATTTTCTGCTGGTTTTGCTGTTGCTTGGTCCTGGGCTGGTGGTGAACGAATTAGTTAAGAAAAACTCCGGGCGTGAGCGGCCGGACGATACATTAATGTTTGCTGGTGAATCGCCGCATCAGGATTTCTTAGACTTTTCAGGTGAGTGTCCTACTAATTGCTCTTTTGTCAGCGGTCATGCGGCCCTCGGTTTTTGGTTTATCGGCTTGGGTTGGGTGTTTGCGCGGCGTCGCTATTTGCTGCTCGGTATTGGGGTCGGTTTGGTTGTTGGGTTAGGACGCAATGTACAGGGCAACCACTATTTGTCCGATGTGGTATTTGCGTTTTGGCTGGTTTACGGCTGTGCAATGGTGCTGGCGCATTTCTACAATCTGTCTCTGGACAAAGTTGCGTTAATCGGCGCTGATGCCGACAAGTAACTCAGCTTGAGGATACTTGGCTAAGTTTGCGCAATCCTAAATATGCCACCACAGCAAATAGCACATGGCTCGGCCAGAATCCCAGACTTAGCGGGATTTGCGCCTCGCTCATAGCCCAACGATTGGCGATCAATGCCAGGTAGTAACTAATCAGCAAGGCCATGGCCGGCAGTAATTTTACGAACGGATTTTGTCTCGGTGGTACCGTCGCATGGCCCACAGCAAGCACCGCGGCAATGAGCAAAAATAGTGGCAATGCCAAGCGCCAATGAAATTCTGCCCGCTGCTCAGGTGCGGCGCCTAGATCCAGTGTTGCCACAGCCTCGAGCGGTAGTGACTGACTGAGCAGGATCGGCTCCAGTGGAATATGCAGCGTTGCAAATTTAGCGGTCTGCAACTGATGTTGTCCGGGCCGGCCAATGTAGCGTTTGCCATCAAAGAGTGACAGCACGGGTTGTTGTGATGCACTGCGGCTTTTTTCTCCCCGGGTGGCCCAAATAGTAGTGTATTCCCCAGAGGGCATGCGCCAGCTTACAAAAACGTTATTGATGGTATTGCCATCGTCCGAGGTGCTTTCGGCATAGGTCACCCGTTGACCGTTATTTTCGCTATGAAAAACGCCGGGTCGGAAAACCGCAAAACCGATGTCTTGGCTGCTTTGTTGCAGATGTGCTTCAAGAGTTTGCCTTGCGTACGGGGTGAGCACCAGAGACATGGCGCCGACCGCAATGGCTAAGCCAACGATCAACGGACTTAGCCAGCGCAGCGTCTGTGTCGGTGCCATGCCGGAATTGGCTAGGACAACCATTTCTTGAGTGCTGTAGAGGCGGCCCAAACCTAGCAGTAACGAGAAGTACAACGCAAACGGTACGACCATTTGTAGGATCTCGGGTAATCGCAGGGCCACTACAGTGAGTACTGTAGTGCTGGGGATTTGGCCAAGGGCGGCTTTTTCTAAAAAGTGGGTAAAACGTTCGCCCACGGAGATTAATAGAATCACCGTCAGGGTAGTCGCAAAGACGGCGATCACTGAGCGATTTATATAGTTGGCGGCGATCATTTGGATTTTATCTGGGTATCGTGCGCAGCATTTTGAAGACTGACATTGCAGCCCCGAAGCATTGTTGAACGTGCATAATGACAGCTACAGCCTTGCCATGGAAAGCCCAATACTTGTTAGCCCTAAAGCCATGTTAGCGCAAAAACTTATTAGCCAGATCGATGTTCGGGAGCCTGCGGTCAATAGACGCATGTTTGAAGTGGCCGGACTATTTGTCTTCGCTTTTTGCTGCTGGTCCTTGCTGCTAGTCGATGAAGTGGCCAGCTCTCAGGCTTTGCTCGCTAGTGACTGGTTTAAGTCAGCGCGGCCTTGGTTCGAGGCCACAACAGATGTCTTTCTCTATCTGTTCTATCTGTTGTTTTGCGCTGTGCTTGTTTTGGGTTTTGTAACTCAGCAGGCGTTCCTCAGGGGCTTAGTATGGCGGTATTTGGCGGCGCAATTGTTAGGGTCGGTACTTGTTGTTCGAATTTTGAAGATGCTGTTGGGGCGGGGCCGCCCAAACAGTGAGCTACCAGGGCAGTTTACAGGGGAATGGGGCGTATGGACCTTTGATGCCGGATTCCATGCTATGCCCTCGGGCCACAGTGCCGATGTATTTACCGGTGCGGTGCTGTTGGCCTTGGTGCTGCAGAGTCGAAAGCTGCGGTTCTTGCTTCTAGGGATCGCAATTTTGGCGGGATTTTCCCGAGTTGCGGTAGCCGCCCATTGGCCCTCAGATGTTTTGGTCGGTGGGCTGATCGGTAGCTGTTGTGCCTACGTACTATTGCGTCTTTATCCGTTGCGTGGCTGAGAGGGTTCAGTGAGGGTACATCGCCGTGGGAGTGCTAGAGCATTTGCACCAACACGATACCATTGGCGCTGAACAGCACTTCGTGGGCGGCTAACTTAGATTGGTGCTGTAACCGGGTAAGCACCACGTCCCCAGATTTTGGTGCGCGGCGTTGCACCGGTCGCTGGGTATAGGTAACGAAACTGGGTAGGTGAGCCTTCCACAAAACCAAGGGCGCTGATCTTTCTGCAGCGATTACCGCTGCATCTTTAATGGGTTGCTGTTGAATCTTTGCCAACAGGGGTAATACCGCCCAAGCCAGTAGCAGCGCTTGAATTAGGCCCGCCGCCACTAACCTTTGCCAAAGTGTTATGCGATTAAGCAATAGCAGTCCGGTGGTGGCCACGGCGGCCCCGATGGTGAGCAGCCGGTAAGACAAATCCGCGGAGTCGATTGAGGTCTTAAGCATGGCTTGCTGATGGGCATTGTCCATCTGTGCAGCCGCGCTGTAGAGCAGCTCCGGTAACAGCAAAAATATCAGGGGCAGGATTAGTGCCGGGACTAGGGCCAACAATTTGGAGCGCAGGTGCTCGAGTTGAGTGCATAAGAGTAATAGTAGCGGGCTAAACCCATACAATAGATAGTGGGGGAGCTGGGTGCCCGAGAACGAAAAAAATACAAATACGAAACCAAAGGTCATCCAGCAGTATCGCTCTAAAGGCTCTATCGCGATTAGCGGGCGTTTGCGCAGTAATTGTATAAACAAGCCAGTGAATGGCAGCAGCATGAGGAGCAGTACTGGAATGTAGTAAAAAATATTGCCGCCATGGCCCTCAAAGGTGTCCGTGAAGCGGGCTACATTGTGTTTGAGGATAAAGCCGTCAACAAAATCTTGGCCCTGCTGCAGATAAATGGCCATGTACCAGGGCGCCGCGATCAACAGCAGTAAAGCCCAGCCCCAAGGATTTACAAGAGCGTAGATAAATTGCTGGAGGCGGCCGGTGCTGGCAAAAAACAATAGCCCGCTGGCCATGGGGACCAATACCGCCACGGGTCCCTTGGTCAGTAACCCGAACCCAATCCAAACGTATACCCGACGCAGTTTGCGCGGGCTTGGCTGTTCCCAGTACCTATACATGTCGACAAAGGCCAGGGCGAGAAATAGATTCAGCAGTGCGTCGGCGCTGGCGAAATGGGCGATGCCCCAGCAGGCTAGGCTCAAACAGAGCATTGCTGCTACTAGAATTGCCTGTGCATCGCCAAGGCGAGGTTTAGCGAAGGCAAATACCACCCAGACCCAAAGACTTGATGCCAACGCCGATGGCAATCGAAATGCCCACTCCGAGTGGCCAAACACATTTACGCTGAGTGCTTGAAGCCAATAAATCAGAATTGGCTTGTCGAAGCGTGGAGCACCATAAATGAAGGTGGAAATATAGTTGCCATTGGCAAGCATTTCGGTCGTGGCGCCGCTAAATGCGCCTTCGTCTACGTCGAATAAAGGCCAACCGCCAAGATTCATAAAAAACGCCCAGACGATGAGCGCAGCCAACCACCAGTTAATCGGGGAGCGGATTGTCGCGGGTTCAAACACCTTGCAGCTACGGGCTAATAATGGATCAGTCCTGGCTGTGGGCGGGGTGCCAGCCATCCCGATCTGTCTCGGGTGCATTGCGGATGACGTAGGACTTCTGCTTGCCCGCCTCGAAGTAGGTGCGGGTCATCAGTTCCGCCAGCACGCCAACGGTTAATAGCTGTACTGCGGCGATGATCAGTATCATGCCGAGGGTCAGCAGGGGGCGATTGCCAATGTCTTCGCCGAGGAAAAGCTTGATAAAGCCCAAGTAGCCGAATATCGCGGTGCCAAGGCCGCCGAGGGTGAGACCGATGCCACCAAAGAAGTGTCCAGGTCGAGACTCGTAACGGAGAAAAAAGAATACAGAAATAAGATCCACGACTACTGCTGCAACTCTCGACAGGTTGTATTTGGATTTACCTGCGACGCGGGGGTGGTGTCGCACGGGTACCTCGGCTATGCGCGAGGCCCGGGTGGTAACGGCAACCCAAGCGGGTATGAAACGATGCATATCGCCATACAGTGACAGCCTTTTGATTGCATCCGCACGATAGGCTTTTAATGAGCACCCGTAGTCACGCAGACGTATGCCCGTAACCCGGCCAATGATGCGGTTGGCGACGAATGAGGGCAGCAGTCGAGTCAGCGCTTTGTCTTGACGGTTTTTACGCCAGCCCGAAACCATATCCAGATCTTGCTTGAGCAACTCATCAAGGAGCATGGGTATGTCTTGGGGATCATTCTGCAGATCGCCATCCATGGTGACCACTAATTCGCCACGGACGTGATCCAGACCAGCTTGCATGGCTGCGGTTTGTCCAAAGTTGCGGTTCAATTCAAAAGCGCGCACGTGATCGCCAAATCGCTCGCGTGCCTCTTTGAGGCGCAACCATGTTGCATCAGACGAGCCGTCGTCAACGATGATCAGTTCCCACGGGTGCGCGTATGCTTGCATGGCCTCGTGCACTTGTTCCACGAGAGGATGAACGTTGTCTTCTTCGTTATAAACGGGCACGACGATGGACAAACTTTGCGAATCGTTAAAGCTCATGGGGGTTACCTTAATAAGAGCACGGCATTTAAAGTCTAATGCTAACACGGCTAGCAGGGTTCTCCGGAATTCTCATGGCGGTTTGAGCGAGGTAAAGTGGACGGATGCGCGGCTCTATTCGACAAAAAATCAGCTTAAGTCAGTTGTTCGGCATCTTAATTGCGTTGGGCTACTGTCTGCTGATCGAGTTGTGGCTGGGTTGGCGTGTCGTGCTCACGCCTCTATTCGGATTGCCAGCGTTATTGCTGGTGCAAATGTTAGCGTTACTGATACTCACATATATCGTTCGCGCGTTGCGCCTGTACAGCTACTTTTTTAGCGACATCAAGCGTCGCTTTGGGTTGATGCTGGCAATAATGCTCACCCACAACCTATTTAATCATCTGTTACCTGCGCGCTTAGGCGAAGCAAGTTTGCCACTGTTACTGCGCCGGCATGTAGATGTTGATTTGTTACGGGGCACCAGTGCGTTGCTGTGGTTTCGATTTTTAGATTTACATACGCTTGTTACTCTGGCCTTAGTGGCAGTGTTCGTTGTGCCAGAAAGTACTCAGTTGCCAGAGTGGTTTTATTTTTTCGAAGATTCGCGGGGTGCCATCGCGCCACTACTTATTGGGGCGTTCGTACTTATACCGCCAGGCATGTATTTGCTCACAAGACGCCGAAATGGAGAGCTGTCGGAGCGGGCCTCGGGTTGGCGTAAATTGCTAAATCGACTGCTCAGCGGGTTGCCCGCGCGCACTACAGATTTTTGGCTAAGTTGGATATGGACCTGGCTCACTTGGCTCGTCAAGTTGTTAACGTTGGCATGGTTGCTGGCTAATTTGCTGTCCATTTCCTGGGCCGCTGCATTACTTGGTGTCAGCGGGGGTGAATTGACAGCGGTTTTACCGATCCATGCGCCGGGCGGTTTTGGTACCTATGCGAGCGGTATTGTCGCAGCATTGATACCCTTTGATCTTGACCTGAACGCGGCACTGATTGCTGCAGCGAATACCCACCTTGTTTTATTTTCAGCGGCCCTGGTCAGTGGGGTGGTTGGTTGGCTACTGCTGCAGCGGGACAATAAAAACTAGACCCTTTATCGGGAATATTGTCACTTTTGTCGTCTTAATAGATGCGAGAATCGCAAATGTGCTTAGCGTGGTTTGATAAATTCGTCCAAAGGACTATTTTTATGCCACTCAACGCGTTGTTATTGACCGACGGGATTCTCAGTCATAGCCACCAAAGTCGCGGGCTACTGCGCACCATATCGTCATGCGTTGCTCTTTCCATCCAAGATTTTTCAGTACAAATGCATTCAAACTGGATGCGTGGGTTTTTGCGTAAAGCGTTGACGATGAGTTCTGATGAGTCCCTAAGTTGGGCCGCACATTGCTTTAACTGGCCGGCCTGTGAATATCGAAAACCCGACCTCATCGTTTCTGCAGGGAGCGAGACCATGTTGGTGAATGCGGTACTCGCTCAGCGTTATCAGTGCGATAACGTATTTATTGGCGGCCAGAACGGCGTTCGTGCCGAGTGGTTTAACGCTGTTTTGACGCTAGATGCGCCGATTTTGGCGAATGCGATCTCATTGATCTTGCCGCCATCAAGGCTAACCCCTGATGTAGTTAATGATGCCTATGCGACTTATCAGGCCGCAGGTGGAAGCCACAAAGGCGGCTGTTGGGCTATGATCGTCGGCGGTGATGGCAGCGGCGGTCATTACACTGATGCAGAGTGGCGAATGCTGACCGATGGCATGAACCAACTCGCAAAAGCTCACAAAATTAAGTGGTTAGTTGTGACCACGCGACTGACTAGTAGCTCTGTGCAGGAGCGTCTCAGGCAAGATTTAAAACCGTCATATGTGGAGTCCATTAGTGCCTACGGTTTGGGGCCTGATGATCCGCTGCCCTTGCTCGCCGCCCGCGCCGAGCGAATTTACTGTGGTGTGGAACACTTGCCGATACTGTTTGACAGCATTGCCTCGGGAAAGCCGACCCTGGCGCTATTACCAGAACTCGATAGGCTCAATCAGCGAGTCCACCATTTGCTTAAGCTCCTGTGCCAAGAACGTTTTTTGTCTGTGCTCAAGATTGAAGAACTGCCCTTTGGGCGCACTGCGCGGCTGGCGTTACCACTGCCCGAAATGCTATTGCGCAAAAATACGCAGCTCTTTAGTCAAATGTGCAGGCTCTGTCCGAGCTTAGCTGACGTTTCCTAACGTTATTAGTTCATACGATAAAGGTCTTGGCAGATGTTCATGATGCCTTGGGTGTTGTCTGTGGATCGGGCACAATATGCGATTCGATGAAATTAGGTCCAGGTACTATGAAAGACGAAACGATCGCTATTCACGGCGGCTATACAACTGATCCAACTACCCATGCGGTAACGGCGCCAATTTACCAAACCGTCGCTTATGAGTTTGATGATGCCCAACATGGGGCCGATTTGTTTGATTTGGCGGTGCCCGGCAACATCTACAGTCGTATTATGAATCCGACCTGCGATGTTCTGGAGCAACGGGTGGCAGCCTTGGAAGGCGGTATCGGAGCGTTGGCGGTATCAGCAGGCAGTGCGGCGATCAATTACGCGATCCTCAATCTTGCATCAGCTGGAGACAACATCGTAGCGGTTCCACAATTGTACGGTGGTACCTATACGTTGTTCGCACATATGTTGCCGAGCCAAGGTATTGAGGTGCGCTTTGCAGCTGACGATTCGGTTGCAGCACTCGAGGCGCTCATCGACGAACGTACTAAGGCGGTCTTTTTAGAGACTATTGGTAATCCCGCCGGAAACATCGTAGACCTTGCCGCAGTTGCAAAAATGGCTCGCAGTCATGGTGTCGCAACGATTGCGGACAATACGGTTGCATCGCCCGCGCTGCTGAAGCCGATCGAGCATGGGATCGATATTGTTGTGCATTCGCTGACCAAGTATATGGGTGGCCACGGCACGACCCTAGGTGGAATCATTGTCGACTCCGGCCAGTTCCCTTGGGCTGAGCATGCACAGCGCTATCCAGGTATGAATACTCCAGAACCCAGTTATCACGGTGTTGTTTATACCGAGGCTTTCGGGCCTGCGGCGTATATTG
>Ga0160423_10004781_pt1 | contig 11106 bp, 9 predicted proteins | sample CRUFie14St8metaG_FD_108191 | JGI IMG/M metagenome (GOLD analysis project Ga0160423, IMG submission 108191) | Marine microbial communities from the Costa Rica Dome - CRUD Field 142mm St8 metaG | ecosystem: Environmental > Aquatic > Marine > Oceanic > Photic zone | place: Costa Rica: the Eastern... | reverse complement strand
TTTAAAAGGTCTTCAGTAAAAATATCATACTTTTCAGAAGTCTCAATTAACTTCTTTTTGTTGTTCTCTATTTGTTCTTTATTTAACATGATAATTAAGATTTATAATATTCAGGAGTGATCTTTGAATCAATGACACATTCGATTGGCATTTTCGCAATCGATATACTTTCACTTGATCTCATATCTTCTGAACGATATTTTGATAAAACTATTGTTGCTTCTTCGACAGACTCTGCCTCAACAACATACTTTACTTTGTCTATACGTGGATTTCCATTTCTATCCAACTGTTCTTTTTCGTAACCTACGGTCGCTAAATAATACATAATTTATAATTTAATTTTTATTTATTGTTTTTAAGAATTCTACTCTGTTCTTACACACATTTTTTAATGAATATGTGTCTTTTACAGTTTCATATAGTTTCTCACCTAAGTCTTCCCTAAGTGATGGATTTTCAACCAATCTCTTCATTTGTTGGAACCACTGTTTGTGATTCTTAGATGTTTTAACTAAAAGTGAGTTACCTTCATCAACTCTATTACCTCTGTCAAAACTATCCACTAAATCTATGAGGTATGGATTCTCGGCGGTCGCAATTAGTGACTTTTTGTGAAATCCTGCTTCAATAACCTTTAGTTGTGATTTATAACCATTAAATTCACTTTTCACTAACGGTGCTAATGAAACGTCGAAATAATTGTAATTAGTAGCATACTTGTTGATATCTAAAGTCCATCTTCTAACATATGGTTTATCTAATTCATTTAAAAATGGTTCTCTTTTCCAACGTTTTAAAAAATCTATATGTGCCACATCTAATGATTTATAATCATCTGTGAAGATACTCTCATATCTTACCCAAACTGTCTCTTCAGGTCTAATCGGTCTTTCTGTAACTTGACCTGTGGCTCTGTTATATTCTCTCATGTTACCTCTAAGATCAAAACCACAAAGAACAAATTGGACTTTATCTTTGTATTGTTTGTGTATTTGACTGATACCTCCCTTCATTAGTTCAATATCATAAAGGTGGGAAGATCCACCTAACCACCCGAACCTTACTTTAGAGGATTCAAGTGGTTTTGGTTGAAATTGTTCTTCTTCTTCATTTACAGCGTTGGGAAAAACATGTATCCTATCATGATTAAGTAAACTTTTTAGTTTGTCTCTATATAAAGTTGTGGTACATGTTACATAGTCTGCCAATCTAAGGAACTCTACTCTTTTACCCGCTAAGTCTTTTTGTTTGAATGTTTCGTACATTGGATGTCTTTGATCGACTCTCCAATAATCGTCAGTATCCATGACTACGGTTTTACCAACCGATTTTAACCATTTAATACGTTTAACGTTTTCTTCGTGTGATGTTCTGTGTATAAAACTGTGAAAAACTATAACATCATAGTTGTCAAAGAAGTCATCCCTGTTAGGGACATCAAAAACCAAATCAACACTTACATCTGATGAATGTTTATCACCAATATACGTAAATGGATCTATGATTCTGAATTTACCTACACCATGTTTGTCTGATGGTACGGCTAATACTCTTACTTTTGACATATATTAATTGTATATACCAAATAGTAAGAAAAAAAAAGGACGAAATCAATCCTTCTTCTTTGCTTTATTTACACCTGTAATTTTACCCTTGAAGATTGAGTCCCCTACTTTAAGTACCAAATTCTCATTTATAGAGGCGGTTTTTGATGCGGTTAAAATTAGTTCTAATTTTCTATCAACTATCTCTTCTAACGTGTCTTTGATTGTTTCTTTTATTAAAGATTTAATATCTTGACCAGCTAAGTTATTTGATGATTCAACTATTGTAGATTTTTGTTGTTTTTTTGGGGTACTAATATCTCCTTCTTGTTGCATAAGTTTTTTTGCCCCCTCCACAATTGATAGATCTAAACTATCGCTTAGTGATATATTATCTACAGTTGGGATTGGGTTGTTGATCATTGCCATCTTTACTGCATCAGGTAATTTAGAATTTCTGATTTTATCCTCGTTAACTACGTTAGACGCCACATTTCTAACGTTTTGTTTAGGTTGTTCTGAAACTAAATTATTTTGACCTTGTAATGCGGTAGGATCGATATTACCTTTAGTAAAATCTCCACCATCTACTTTATTCATTACTTTTTTTGCGTTCACTAATCTTTTTATAAGATCTTCTTTGGGAACTGGTTGTGGTATCTGTTGTGACATAATCTAATTTTATATTTTAAGTATAAGTATTTTATTTTTAATTATAAAGTAATGTTTTAATTCTCTTTATATTTTCATTCAAACCATCATAGTTGTTATCGTCATCATCGTTTTCTTCCTCTTCATCCTCTTTTTCATCACTATCATCAACTTTGGGAGGTTCAATACTTGGTCTATTTTCAGGTTCAGGTTGTGGTAGTTCAGTACTTTGTGGTTCCACTGAAGGTTCTTCTCTATCTCTATCAGTTGGTTCAACTGATGGTTCTCTACTAACGGTTGGTTCAGTATCGGGTCGAGTTGGAACTGATTCAGGTTCTTTAGGTTCAACTTTTGGAACTGTTGACCAATCTGATGTTACATACGTTGTTAACATTGAATTGTCATCACCCTCTTTATAACCTGGTCTTTTCACATTAAAGGTCTCATCATCAAATATTTCAACTTGATTCATTCTTGACACTATAAATGTTCTCCAATTACCTTTTGCAAATCCTGTTTTAGATCTTGACGGTGGTTCTACCCACGCTCTTACGATCATGTTACCTTTTTTAGATACACCCAACGCCACGATTTCCGCTTTCACTCTTCTTCCCGCTTGTACTTGGTTTCTTGGTCCGTTGTAGAAAAAACTAACAGGATTTCTTTGTCTAATTGCATTAGCGAGTGAACCTGGTCGATTTTTTTTAGATTTTAAAATCGCAGGGATTCTACTTTGTTCAAATAAAAAGTTATATATGTCTTTTATTAATTTCATTAGAAATCAGGATATCCTTGATTAGAGTTATATGGGTTTCTTGCAACATGTGCGGTTCTTTCATTATTATCTGTTAAAGTTCCCACACTATTATTATTCTCGGCTCTACCTTTTTCATCCCCGTCAGATATTGCGTTTGGATGAACTAAACTATAACCATTTTGGTCATTATATAAATTTCTATTTCTATTATCTGTACGAGTATTGATATCTGTTAATCCACCTACATTACCATTATTCTCACCTTTACCTAACTCGTCACCGTCAGAGATCGCGTTAGGATGATTAGTACTATAACCGTTCGCATCTGTGTTATACTCATTTCGATTTAATAGGTCAGTTCTTGTATTGATGTCCGTTAAAGAACCGATATTTTGATTACTTTCACCTTTACCTTTCTCATCTCCATCTGATATTGCATTAGGGTGATTAGAACTGTATCCGTTTTGATCATTATAGAGGTTACGAGTAACGTTATCTACTCGTGTTTGATTATCTGTAAGACCACCAACTTTTCCATTGTTGTCCCCTTTACCTAGTTCATCACCATCCGATATTGCGTTAGGATGATTAGAACTATAACCATCATCAGTATTATAGGTGTTTCTTTTAATATGTTCTTGTCTTTGATTGATATCGGTGAATGTTCCTATTTGACCATTATTTTCACCTCTACCAAACTCGTCACCATCTGAGATTGCGTTTGGATTTTCAATACCATATCCATTATTCGGACCGTATTTATTTCTTCCTAAACTATCATTTCTATTTGTAATATCAGTATTACTACCGATTCTACCATTATTCTCACCTTTACCAAACTCATCTCCGTCAGATATGGCGTTTGGGTGATTTGAGTCGTATGTTTTATTACCTTGATAATCATTTCTTGTAAGATTATCTTTTCTAAATTGTTCTGATATTTTATCTAATTGACTTGGCATTATAATAAATCTTTAATTCTTTTTACTTCTTCAAAAACACCCAAAGATGATATGGGGGTTACAGAAGTTTTATCTGAATTAGACTTCATCATGTTTCTTGGTATAGAATAATTCGTCTTCTTTGTGTGTTTCGACAAAAATGGATTTTTTCTTATGTCATCTATTTGTGCAATATTATCCGCCTTTTTTCGAGATAACTTATTGTTTTTTATTTGAGTTCTTTCTCCGTTTAAAAAACTTTTTGCCCATTTTAACATCAGGTCACCACCTGCAAGATTATATTGTATTAATGAAAGATCACCACTCTCTAAATCATGGATAATCCTTTTAATTTGTGCGTAACTTAAATTACGAGTTCTTAAAAGATTTTTCGCTCTTTGGGTTCCATCAACAGATTTATCTTCCAAAGAAGTAAAAACTTTGTGGATGTAATCAAAAATATTATCAGGTAATTTAAAAACTCTACCTTTTAGTTTTATGTTACTCATCAGACTCTAAATGATCTTTAATGTCACTAACTGAAAGATTGTTACTCTTTAATGTATTTTTTAGTGATTTAATTTGTCTTCTAATTATTGGGTGTAGATCCTTTTTTGAATCGTTCACGATTTCTTTACTATTATGTTTTTTAGTTAAAACAGTTTCAACATAATCTCTCATGAACTCTTTTGGGTTTTCCACCAATCTAATCTTATCCTCAGGTAATTTTTCATCATAACCCATTTTACCTAACCTAGCCATAGCATCATCATGAGTCAATCCAATCTTTTTAGTAAAATGTGTGTATGCAGTTTCAAAATCAACATCTTTACCTAAAGTGTCATCAAACCCTAAAGCATCACTCATATCAGATTCTGCCCAATATCTTAAAGATGTGTGAGTACCGTGAACACCATGTGTACCTTGGGAACCACCTATCGCCTTTACAGTTTTATCTGTAGTTTTTTTAGAGGATATTCCTTTTGCATGAAAATCAGTGGCTTTACCACCTCGTTTGATATTTCCTTTTGCATCAACAATTTCATCAACGTCCTCTTCTTCTTGTGAAATTTTATCGGGTATTTCATCAAAGTCGGTTTCTTTGGAAAGTTCATCTGCATATTTCTTCCATTTCTTCTTTTCCTTCTTTGAGGACCCTTCTTCGTTCGCTTTTGCATAGAAGAATCTTTGTTGCGCTTTAGACGCAAATTTCTCTTCTATGGTCTGTTTTAAAAAATTATTCATAGAAACTAGTTTAATTATAAATATCAAATGTTATGAAAGATATTTATTAAGATATGAATAGTCAGGATATTTTACGAATTTTAGGGTTTAGTTTGGATATTAAGTTGGATAATTCCCAAACCTACGACTACACTATTGCCGAATTTAATAGTGATTATGACTCTAAAACCCTCGATAATACACAACCATTCAACATAAATAGTATTGTAACAAATTATTTAGGTGATTCTACAAATTCAATTCAAACAATCACTTTATTTGAAATAGATAATACCGCAAACGATCCAAATTCAACTTTTTCAGGACTAACATATGTTGTATCATATACTGATTTTATTGAATATTTTAACACTGAAGATTATGATTATGAAAATATTATTTTAAATAATGATATTTTTACTTACACAGGATTAACAAATTCATATGGTGAACAAGAGATACATTATTTTGGGATAGGAGCATACAATCAACCTATACCTCCAACACCAACCCCAACTTCTACATTAGATCCTAACTTACCAACACCTACACCGACAGGTACACCTTTCCCTACATCTACTATACCACCCGCAACCCCTAATCCTACATCAATATACAACCCGATGGTAACACCAACACCGACAGATACGGGGGTTGTTATACCTGACCCTACTCCTGAACCGACTGCAACATACGGATTTTTTGGTGGTACTCCTACACCGAGTCCTACTCAAGATTTACAACCAACTCCACAACCGACATCTACACCTGTTCTTACACCACAACCTACGGGGACTGAAACTCCGTTACCTACAATTATACCGTCTTCCACTCCATTACCAACAGGAACAGAAACTCCGTTACCTACAATTATACCGTCTTCCACTCCATTACCAACTAATACGGAGACACCAATACCTACAAATACAGAGACACCTGAACCAACATCTTCCCCAACTCCACCTCCGAGTCCTAATCCAACATCTACACCACAGTCAACTCCAAATCCAACAGAAACTCCGATACCTTCAGCAACACCACAAGCAACACCCGACCCAACAATCACTCCTAATCCAACGGCAACACCGATGCCAACCGCAACACCACAGTCAACACCTAATCCAACACCAACACAGACTGAGGAACCAATACAACCTATTCAATTGGTTACGAAATTAAATCAGGGGATAATTGAAACAAGTTATTCCAACCCGACTGATATGAGTTTATTTATTTGTGCAAATACTATTACTAATACAACTACCCCTAACGATTTATATACTTCAGGAGATCCGACTGATCCTCAAGACGGTGATATACTTTATATTGATGATCCAGTATTGGGTATTAACTATTATGTTAATTCAAAATTCTTACATATAAATGTAGACCCAAACATAAACAATTGGAATAATGTGACTGATTGGAGATGGATTGAAACAGATGTCAACGGAGTTATGACTGTGACTCAACTGAGTCCTTGTCCAACAAATAACCCGACCGCGACACCAACCCCAACTGATACTCCAATTCCAACGTCAACACCTTTACCAAGTGCAACACCTAATCCGTCACCTAACCCTACAAGTACACCAAACGCAACACCACAACCTACGGCAACTGAGAATCCTACAGCAACACCAATGCCAACGTCTACACAGATGCCAACTCCAAATCCAACCGCAACTCCCGCACCAACATCAACTCCAATGCCAACACCAAACCCAACGGCAACATCTTCGTATCATCATTGGTTTACGAAATGTACTGCAGGTCCTAATGGTGACAGTGATATAGTATTCAATAGATATGATTTTGAAGATCTATATGGTGTTCCAACAGTTTTAGGGACCACACTTACTTTACAAAGTGACCCCACAATATGTTACACATACTCAGGAACAACCACCTTTATCAATATCACTCACAGTGTCAACGATATTAATGATGTTGACGTTTGTGGATGTCCAACGCCTGTACCAACACAAACACAACAACCTACACCTAGTCCAACATCAACACCTGATCCAAGTCCAACAACAACACCTAATCCTACACCATCCCCCACACCACAAGCATGGTCACCAAACAATGATATAACACCAAGAGTTTGGATTGATGCATCAGATTCTTCAAGTTACACAAGAAGCGGAACATTATTAACGAGTGTGACTGACAAAGCAGGAACTTATACAATGGGGATTCTTGGTAACCCGACCACAAACTCTTTTACTCAAAATGGTTTGAATGTATTTGATTTTGACGGAAGTGATTCCCTAAAAAGTACAACTTTTGAATCTTTTACATCCGATGGTAACCATTGGGCAATTGGGGTATTCAGATGGGAAAATGTAAACAGTAACAAAGATTCTTTTTGGAGTTATGAAACGAATAATTCACCAAAAAGAGATTATGCGGTAAGTAGTGGTAATAATAACAATTTTTGGCCAGGTGAATTAGATTTAGATGGTTTAAATAGTAATAGGATTAGTTCTACGATTGGTAATTTAGAGGAATGGAGTCTACAAAATTTATCAAAAAATAACTGGTACATTGTCGCTTGTTGGTTTAATAAGACAGGAAATCAAATCGGTCTTAGAGTTGATGGTAAAGACGCATTTAATCCCGTTAATGATTATGATAACACATTACAATCAAACCAAGAGTTAAGGTTGATGAGAAACAGAGCATCGCAAGAGTTAGATGGTAAGATGGGGGAATTTATTGATTACCCACGTATGCCAGGTACAAGTGGTACAGATATGACATACTTAGAGAAGGCAGAGGGGTACTTAGCACACAAATGGGGATTAACTAGTAGTCTTCCAACTTCACACCCATATAAGAACTCACCACCAACATTATAAAATTTACTTTTAGAGTAACAATAACTAATGTTTTTACTATTTATAGTTAAAAGTAAAAATGTCATTAGAGATCTCAGGGTTTTCAACCGATTTAATTGATTGTCAAGGTACATTATCTAATAAATGTTGTGGTATCAGCCCAACTTTGGGTGTTCTACCGTGGGCATATAGAATTGATGGTCACACGGACAAAGATTGTCCTTTTTTGTTACAAAGAAGAACAGAAAAGGGGTGGACATTAGATTTTATATTCGATAAGGAAGACAAACCGTGGAATCAAGGTGGTCCGTTTTATTTTTGGGGTGTAAGAGAAGAGGACGATGAAAGACTTTATGCTGATAATAATTTATCTTTCAGATTCACAAATGACGGAAGGATTGAGTGGAGAGCGTATCGTTATTCGGGAAGTTGTGTAAACGAAGTTTATAAAGAAGATTTTTATATATCTTCAGGTCAGACACCTGTTCTGTGTACTGACGGAACTTCTGAAGATTTTAATATCACAATTGTTTTTGACCGTGACCTACGTTTGACAGATTGTAATATACCTAATGATGGTGGTTGGAATGATATGATTTTAGGTGAAACGATCACAAACGCTAAAGACACAATACTTTCAGGATCAACAGAGACTTTCCAATATAATGAGGTATTAACTAAGGATTGGAACGATGAAAGATATGCAAGATTAGGTACTTTGAAAATCTATCTAAATGGTTGGCCAATATATAAATTGGAGGATTGGGAAGAAGTAATTCCATCCAATAGAGGACAACAACCATTTATTCAATCATGGGGTGGTGGTGCTTCAGGTTCAGGTGGTATTCACGAAGGTGATATGAATTTTAAATTAAAAAGGGTAAAATATTTCGAAACACCAATGAACGCATTACAAGTGAAAGACCATTACTTGACACTAAGTAAACCATATTTCAATATAATTGAATGTGTTGAAAGATGTGAAGAAAATGAGATAGAACCTTATCATGAAAATACAATTTTGTTGGAACAAGACATAAATCAGGACGGTATTCGTGACAATGACGATGCTGTTTATACAGAAAGTGAAGATATTATAATCTTTTAAAATATTTATAAGAATGGCATTTAGAAGAATTTCAGATTTAAGTTCAAGTTTAGAACCAAGCGGAAGTGGTTTTTTACCAATTTCTTTTGACGGTAAAACATTTAAAACAACTTTAGACACAATAAAGGGTCAGATTGAAGGTAATATAACGGGATCGTTATCATCGACTTCAAGTTTAAATTCTTTGGAGGACAAAGTAAATGAATTAACATCTTCTGTTAATGTAATTAATACCTACACCTCATCTGTAGATTCTAAAATATCTTCATTAGAAACATTTACGGGTTCTTTAGATGATAGTTTTGCATCTGATTTAGAGTTATCAAATCTTAGAGATTATTTTAATAGTTATACTTCTTCTAACAATAATGTTCAGGACACACAAAATAATAGGTTAGATACAATTGAACAAAGATTGACTAACATTGAGGCGGTTGTCTTCGCACCGACATCTACACCGATCCCAACTAATATACCAACATCCACACCTGCACCAACACAAAATCCAACGGCAACACCTGCACCAACACAAAATCCAACGGCAACACCTGCACCGACATTTAATCCGACCGCAACGCCGAATCCAACACCCAATCCTACATCAACACCAAACCCTACACCTGATCCTACTCCAAATCCAACACCCGATCCAACATCGACACCTAATCCAACATCAACACAATTACCAACAAATACTCCTAACCCAACATCAACACCACAAGCAACACCTGACCCAACTGCAACTAATGTACCAACCGCAACACCACAGGAGACACCTGTACCAACGGGTACTCCACCACCGAGTGCAACACCAAACGCAACACCTAACCCAACGGCAACACTCGCACCTCCGACTCCACAACCTACATCTACACCAAATGCAACACCTGACCCAACTGCAACCCCTAACCCTACTTACTCATTAAGTGTTAATGGTCCTGTTTCTGAGGGTGGTAATATGACCTTCACACTTACAACTACTGGTTTAAATGATGGGGACACAGTTCCATTTGGTTTATCAGGTACTGCCACAATAGGGGTTGATTATTCCGATGTAGATCCAAAAGAATTTGTAATAACTAATAATTCATCTACATACACAGTAACAACGTTCCAAGATAATACAACAGAAGAAGGTGGTAACGAAACAATAAAATTAACTTTGGCTGCGTTTGATGGTCAAGGTAATGGTACGTTTAGTGAAAATGTAACAGGAGAAATTTTAGACACATCTCAGAATCCTCCGACGGCAACTCCGATACCACCGACACCGAACCCAACTGCAACATTACCACCTCCAACACCAAATCCAACGGCAACACCTGATGCGACTCCAAATCCAACCGCAACATTACCACCCCCAACACCAAATGCAACTGCGACTCCAATACCAACAACTACTCCGCAGGCAACACCTAATCCAACGGCAACTGTTCCTCCAACGGCAACACCTCAGTCTACACCAGTACCTACAAGTACTCCTAATCCGACTGCGACTGTTCTCCCTACAGCAACACCTAATCCTACCGCAACACCACAAGCAACACCTAATCCAACGGCAACTGTTCCTCCTACGAGTACACCGAACGCAACACCTGTACCGACAGCAACTGTTCCTCCTACAAGTACACCTCTACCTCCAACACCAAACCCTACAAGTACACCGAACGCAACCCCTAACCCAACTGCAACATTACCACCACCAACACCGAACCCTACAAGTACACCTAATCCAACGGCAACTCCACAACCTACAAGTACACCTAATCCAACGGCAACTCCACAACCTACGAGTACACCAAATGCGACACCACAACCTACGAGTACACCAAATGCGACACCACAACCCACAGCAACCGCAGAATCTTTGAGTTGTTTAACAGGTCAAGATACTATGCAAGCGGTTGGAGGACAGTATCAGATTAATGGTAGTTACGATACATACGGTGTAAACAATGGTACATACGTTATATCAAGCGTTCCAAGTTCTCACCCTATCGCATTTTTAAATAAAGGAAAAGAGTCATTAATT
>Ga0160423_10004779_pt1 | contig 11107 bp, 10 predicted proteins | sample CRUFie14St8metaG_FD_108191 | JGI IMG/M metagenome (GOLD analysis project Ga0160423, IMG submission 108191) | Marine microbial communities from the Costa Rica Dome - CRUD Field 142mm St8 metaG | ecosystem: Environmental > Aquatic > Marine > Oceanic > Photic zone | place: Costa Rica: the Eastern... | reverse complement strand
TCATGGGCCGTCGAACTGAACTCAATCCCATGGTACAAGTCCTCTGAGAAACTCACCTGCACGGCGTATATCACGTATCCAGATGCAATTGTGCAGAAGGGAGGAATCTTCGGCAATGTCGTGGCGAACGACGTCCTGACCGAGGACTTATCCATTGACTCGTGGTCCACCCCAGCCGTCGAAATTTCTGGTTTCGAGATCCCGTCGGCATTACTAGTTGCTGCAGTTCTCCTTCTATTTGCAGTCTCTCTAGTCAGACAGGGCCTGGATGAGCAGGAGGGCCGCCTTCACGCATCCTCTTATGTGGCGTCCATGTCATTCGGAGCACTATCGCTGACTGGCTTCTCCACAATTCTAACAATTCTTTGCGCCTTGGCATCCATTACGTTCGCCGGGCTCGTGGCATGGCTATCCTCCAGTGAGCTTCAGGCCATCCATGACGACAGGAAGAAGGCCAGGATCGGAACGATGGCCTTGTTGGAGGATCACGACAAGGAGCAACAAAACACCAGGAAAGAGCTCCGAGCTATCATCTCCTGCTCTCCCTATGCTTTCCTTCCATTCGTACTGGCCTCACCATCCCTCGCAATCGACCTGGGGGCATCGTCGCTGATGTCCATAATCGCATTCATGATCGCCTCACCCGCCCTCGTTACCTTGATCCTGAAGTTCCTAGACAGCTCATACGACAGGCTGTACAGCGAACTCGCTGATATAGAGCTCCGGGCTATCCGAATCAAGAAGATCCTCGGAAGAGCCGGCCAGAAGCCAGGAGGGGGGAACTGAGATGGCACGGACTAAGGCACCAGCGACGGGAGGGGCCGAGGCCACTCTCAAACGAATCGATTACATCGAGGAAGAGGCCGAGAACATCCAGTTCGCAATATGGGCTAACAGACCCATTGGCGCCAGGAAGATGCTAAGGGAACTCTCGAAGGAGGTCGAAGAGGCAGAAGGCCAGATCATGGACCTGTACAGGGCCCTTTCCTCACTGGAGAGATCCCTCGAGGAGCTCGAGCAGATGTCGGAGGGCGATAGAAACGCCTGGGATCTTACTATGCTAGGTCTTCAGCAACTCAGGGAGGGGAACTGGGGGGCAGCAGCAGATTGCGTAGAGGGCGCAGTTGCATCGATGGGCAAAGAAGGACTGGAGAGATCGCTGAACACTCTCGGAAGGCACCTCAACGAGATGGGGGAGCTCAGCGACATAGAGGACATAGCACTCACGCTGGTAAACCAGGGCAAGAAGGCCCTGGACTCCGACCTCTCGTCCGCGGCGAAGGCTTTCGAGGACGCAATCAGCGCACTCGGCCCCGTCGCTGTCAACGAGGCTGCAAGCCCCTTCCTCGTAAACAGCTTCTTCCTCTCGGTAGGGACGAAATGGCCGGAGGGCAAGGACCACGCCCTCATGGTAATCACCCTAGAGAACACTGGGGAGAACAACATCTCCACCATGAGGCTGGCGCCACCAATACCGTACGGGTGGTCTGCCACTCCGAAGATGTGCGAGATACCCGAGATACCCCCGGAAGGATTTATCGAGATCGGGATAGAAATCAGGCCATCGGGATCGTTCCCCTCCACAGCACTGCTGGGAAGCAGCCTGAATATCGCTACAGGCTATGACGTAGAGTACGGGAGCCTGAGGGTCCAGACAAGGGTCGAGAACAGGACCCCGAACGTAATGCAAGGCCTACTTCTGGACCCTTGGATGCCCGAGGGATTCGAGACGATGAGGCTCCCTCTCGTGGAGAATCTGGGACCCGGGGACGTAATCCATGTCCCCATCGAGGTACTGAACCTCCGCGAGGCGGTAGGAATAGGCAGCTAATTTGCAAACAGAACTGGATAATCATGCGCATTTTCCAGTAATATCATAAATGATTAGCAATCACAGGGGGACACGGGTGAACACGCAATGAGCGAAGAATACCAGATAGTAGAAAGAAACCGAGAGGAAGGCTCGATCGGTATTGGTGCGATGATCGTCTTCATCGCCCTGATACTAGTAGCCGCAGTCGCGTCGACGATCATCATCAAGACCGCCGAGGAACTGCAGCAGAACGCCGAGTCGACAAGCGATGACACAAGAAAGGAGATATCCGGTAAGGTCAACATAATACAGATATTAGTCAACGGGTCAAGCGGAAACGACATTGACTCACTCATAGTTACCGCCAAGATAGCCTCTGGATCGACTGACGTGCAAGTTCAGGACATCGAGTGGGCAATAGTTTGCGGAGGAGCGAACGGGTTCGGCCTGATAACCGGCAATCTGGGAACAACAGACCCAGCGGGCGGTGACATAGGCACAGGTGAGTCCGTGAATGCGGACCAACTTGACGGTTCTGACTATGCTGCTACGGCTGAGCTCGCGGCTGGAACCACATTCAAATTCGACATCAACCTGGATCAATTTACAGACACAGACGGCGATGGGACACTTGATGACAATGACGCCAGCAACGGAGACGATACCTTGGACGCTAATGAGGGCGCCTGCAACGCTTCTGCCGGAGTCGGCGAGACGCTCGAGCTAAAGATGATAGTCGATGGAGGGGGGACAACGATCTCCGAGCTCCAAATCGAATCAGTCGTCTCAGGGAAGGAGGTGACCTGAGATGGTCAACGAACAGCTAACCCCTGATAGGAGGGAGGAGGGATCCATCGGTATAGGCGCGATGATCGTCTTCATCGCCCTGATCCTAGTGGCCGCTGTGGCTTCGACGATCATCATCAAGACCGCCGAGGAACTGCAGCAGAACGCGGAGAACACAAGCTCCGACACACGGCAGCAGATCTCGGGGAAGGTATCAGTAGCAGACGTCTACGTAAAGACAACAGCCGATACTGACAATGCGGATGCCGACGATAATGCAGCTACCGGAACCCAGGAGGATATAGCCACGATGGAGGTAATAGCGCGCATCTCCTCAGGCTCTCTGAACGTACAGGAAGGCGACATATCGTACTATATCTCATGCCAAGTCACTCTGACGGAAGCGGTAGGAGACCCAACGTACGCAGTGGTCGACTCAGGAACGGCGGACTCGCTCAACCTGGACGGATCCGACATAACAGATGGTACGGAGATAACGGCCGGAACCACCTTCAAGTTTGAGATAGACCTAGGTGTTACCGATGTTAACGGAGACGGAGACCTTGACAACGACGACTTCGGTACCGCCGCTACACCAGGTTGTGACATGGAGGCAGGTGCGGGCCAGGAATTAGAGCTGAGGGTCGTCGTTGACGGTGGCGGAGAGACGCTAGCTAACCTGAAGATAGACTCAATCACACTCGGTAAATCGATAATGTGAGCGCACAATCGAGAGGGCAAACTACCGGAGATGGCGAAATGAGGTGCAATAATGGGCCTGATGGACAAGATTCGGTCCGCCGCTAGCTCCTCCGACGCCGATACGGGTATGGCTTCCCGGCTGGACAAGGTATCGAGGCTCTCAGTAGAACACGTAGACATCCCCACCGAGTTCAGACCGACGGATCTCGAGGCATGGTTATTCGCACCCTCAGGAACCAGGGTCGGTGTTCTGGGGGACCCCCAATCCAGCCAGGGCCAGGATAAGATACCTGAGCTCGTCGACATGGTCAAGGACAGGTTCGAGAGGCTCGAAACTGCGATGGACCTCATGGAGGCCAACATCAAGATGACGGCACAGCAGACGGCCAAGATAGCGGCAGAGTCGGTGACCGTGGCTCCCTCAGCAGCATCCTCTGGAGACGGTGGAGGTGACGTGATACACACAGTGGGGGCCGATGGGGAAGTCACCAGTCGACCAGTCGAAGCCACCCCTGACATGGCCGCACCCCTGTCTGGAGGACATGCTGGAGGTCCGGGCCTACTAGACCTCTATGAGGCCCAATCATTGGCGGTTAACCCGTTCCTGAAGTCCTCGGAAGCCGATGCCCTCATGCACGGTCCGAGCATGGACCCTACGAAGATCGTCGCTCTTTTACTAGACCATCTCTCTGGGTCTGATACGCTGAGCTTTCTGAAGGCAGCAACTAATTCAGGAGTAATCACAGCCTCTGAAGAGAAGGCGCTGGCTGCAATAGCGACCCTAGCCGACCCCGGAGAGCAGTCAGCTGCTACTCCATCCCTGAACAACAGGACGCTGCTCACATTCGCCGCTATGATAGAGGCCTGGAGGACCCAGGGGACTCCCTAGGGGGGGATTTGATTGGCTGGGTCCAGCATAGGCGCGATGGTCGTCGGTACCGTTTTCATAATGGTGTTCGGAATGGCAACCATGACCCTTGTTGAGAGCATCGACGAATCCGTCAAGAACTCCGAGTTTGACCTTAGCGAACCAGAAGTGACACTAGTAAGCGTGACAGACAAGCAAGAGTCGACAGGCCCCATTGCAGGGCTGTCGTTCTCCTCACCCAGTACAAACAGCGCGGGCAATGGCTACACCTCTGGTGATCAGTGTGAACTGGTAAGCTCAGGGACCGGATCTGGAGCATCCGTCGATATTATCGTAACAGCTGGCGAGATTGTCGGCTTTGGACTCAATCTTGTATCAGGGAACGGATATTCAATAGGAGAGATCGTTACGATTAATTGTGGATCAAACCCCAATTCTGGTGATTACTCGGTATCAAGCATTGAAGATCAAAATACTGTAACCGTCGTTAACACAGGTTCTGAGACGGTAGACCTTTCACATATTTTCTTAACTCTCTCGGACACTGGAACAAAAGCCCAAGGAACCCCATTCACCCCATTTGTGAACCACTACTCCGGTTCCAATGTGTATCTCTTCCCTGGTGAGCAGCTGACCACGGATGCATTCCCTTTGGACCCCGCCACTCATGGATTCGAAATAGAAGACGACCCAGACAGGGCCTTCCTTGCTATATACGAGCACAAAGACGCGAAGACAGTCACAGTTACCTGAGGAGGGAAAGGAATGGCAGCAAGCGGACCTTCAGAGATAATCCTCCTCAGTGCAGGCCTCATCGTCGCAGCACTGGTCTCCGGAATCCTACTGCAGACTTGGGATGACATGGATGACGTCCTAGATGAGAGGGGAAAACAAGGGGCAGAGGATGTCAGGACGCGAGTCTCTCTGGTCTCCGACCCAATCAATATCCAATGGGTCAATAACGATAATGCTAAAATTCACCTTCAGAACTCTGGGGACACATTCTTGGACGTAAACTCAGTGGGCGCTGTGCTAGGAGGCACAACGATGACAGTGACAGTAACTGATGGCGTTACTACGGAATGGCTCCCTGGGGACGTTGTCCAGTTCACGCTAACCAACTCAGGACTGGACTCGTCGCTTTCATCAGGGGACAACGACCTGCTCATGACAGTCAGCGTCTCATCCACGGCGACCGGTTACACTGGGCTTGATACACTAAGGGAGGAAGTAAGACTTGTCAAGCCCTAATGTAGACAACTTCGATTTCGGCGTCATCCAAGACAGTCTGGGCCAAAGCATGGGAACAGCTATCCCTAACAGGGCGCTAATGCTTGTTTGCGGAGGAATCGGCTCAGGTAAGAGCATCATGGGGCAGCGAATGTCTTTCGGAATGACTGCGAACGATGTCAAAGTGTCGCTATTCACGACAGAGCTGACTACAAGGGGCTGGCTAGAGCAAGTCTCCAGCATTGGATACTTCATGGACAAGAGAATAGACGAAGGGTCATTTCACCTAGTCTCCAGCTTTGGAGTTATAGCAGAACCATCCGATAATAAAGTCACCATACTGGATCTTCTAGAGTCTCCGGCCTCCAAAGAAGCAGAGGTGGTTATCATAGACAGGGCTTCCGAGTTGATGCCAGAGGAGACTTCAGGAAAAGAACTTTTGAGGATTCTGAGGAAATTCACTTCTGAGGGCCGGACCCTTATTTTGACACTTGACCCGGATGAGATGGAAAGCAGCACCCTGAGGGATATGAAGAACTCCGCAGAGGTAGTCCTCGATATGATGACCGCGGTAGTAGGGGGGCAGCTAGTCAGGACCGTCAGCGTCACTCGATTCCTCCGAGCCGCGGGACCAGTCACTGAGAGAATCGGGTGGAAGGTCATGCCCGAGATGGGATTCATCGTGGATATCACCGCGGTAGCATGAGGCTGATTGAATGGTTACTGAACAAGAGTCCGGTGAAGAAGGACCCAAGGAGCCTGAGTTCAACATCGAGCCAGGAGACCTTGGTGGTCTCATGGCCGAGTACCCCCATATCCGTGAATGGGTGGAGCAATTTGAGGCAGAGCATGGCTCCAGGCCGATTTACTATGGCCCCCTCGACAGGGATGCCAAGAGCGTCAGCCCTCGTAACCTGATTTACGCTACTAAGCCCCCTTGCTTCGCACATGTCTACTCCCCTCCGGAGGGGGCCGAGGGAGCAGGGAACACTTTCTGGTTCGGGCTAGAGCCTACTATCACAGAGGAGGAGGATGATATCAGGGATAGAATAGTGGAAAGGCTACTCAGGGACGCCCCTCAGAAGGAGCGATTCGACAATGACGCGGAATTCATCGCAATGATACACGAGATGATGGATGAGATGACAACAACCGCTTCCACATCTCTGCTCTCCAACCCAGTCATGAACCAAGCCAGGGAACTTATCGGGATGGGAGAGGCACCGATCAAAGTCACTCCCGAACAGCTTGACCGTCTGAAGTACGTAGTGGTCAGGGACTTGGTCAACAACGGCCCTTTGGAGACCCTGCTAGCGGACGAGATGCTGGAGGACATACACTCCATCGGACTATCTAGGATCAATATGGATCACAAGGTCTTTCCAATGCTAACCTCAAATATCGCCTTCAAGGACCAGGAACTCCTCACAAAGTACCTAAGGTCGATGTCAGAAAGGATTGGGAGACCAGTATCTGACAGCAAGCCGATCGTAGACGGTGCCCTACTGGATGGTTCCAGAATCAACATCATCTACAGCGATGATGTCTCAATTCAGGGATCGTCATTCACGATAAGGAAGTTCGCTGAGGAGACAATATCAATCATTCAGCTGATCAAGTGGAAGACACTATCGGCACAGATGGCTGCGTACATCTGGCTCGGTCTGGAGTCCGGTATGTCCATGCTGGTGTCTGGGGAGACAGCCTCTGGGAAGACCACCACGCTGAATGCAGTACTTCCATTCATTGATCACAACGTCAAGATATACACCGCGGAGGACACTCCTGAGGTCAAGGTGGCGCACACAATCTGGCAAAGGCTAATCACGAGGGACTCCAAGAATGAGGACTCCCGAGTAGAGATGTTCGACCTCCTGAAAGCAGCACTAAGATCTAGGCCCCGATACATCATTATCGGTGAAATCAGAGGGGTAGAGGGAGCAATTGCATTCCAGGCCATGCAGACCGGGCACCCCGTGGTCGGTACCTTCCACGCCTCCAATATCGTCAAGCTAATCCAGAGATTCACAGGTGACCCGATCAACGTCCCAGCCCGATTCTTCGACAATCTGAACTTCGCAATCTTCCAAGAGGTGGTAGAAGCCCCGGGAGGGGGAATTGCCAGGAGGATTACTGGCGTCAGCGAGGTGATTGGATTCGACAAGACTGCGGACGGTATCCTGACCAGGAACATGTTTGAGTGGGACCCCGTTGCTGACGAGGTGTATTTCAGAGGTATGTTCCAGTCTGATATGCTAGAGAATAAGATAGCTCCTAGGATGGGGTTCCGGAGCAAGAGAGACATCTACGACGAGTTGCAGAGAAGGACAGAAGCGATTCAGAGGATGTGCGACAGAGACCTAACCCACTATGACGACGTGTTCGACCTCCTTGACGTATACTACAAAGAGGGTTGGGACAGGTTCGCGTCCGCACTGGAGACATGGACGGGAGTCAATCACTAGGACGGATTCCAAATGGAAGACAAGGCCAGTACATGGGAGATCGCCCTCCTCCGGCTGGGAATGCCATTCAGGAACTACCTTCTCTTCTTTTCATTGCCAGTGTCCTTGGTGGGCCTCTTCGCAGGCATTGCCGTTTGGTATACCGTGAGTGACGTCATCACGGGAGCTTCAGCGATCCTCATGATTCTCGTGTTCCCTGCTCTGGCCTTTGCCGGAACGCTGGCTTATCCGGTGGCTCAGGTTTCATCAGAGGCAATCCAGATAGAGCAAGATATGCACATGTTCATGACAAGGATGGGAATTCTTTCCATGGGTGAGTCGGCTGAGAAGGGGATGTTCGACGTACTGAAGGAGATGGGTGACTACGGAGCACTGGCTGAAGAGATACAGGCGATAGAGACCCTAGTCACCAAATGGCACACGAATCTCCCTGAGGCAGCAAGAATAGTCGGCAGACAGAGCCCATCGGCTATTTGGAGCGACTTCTTGGACAGGATGGCCTTCTCGGTGGAAGTGGGGCAACCTATTGGGGAGTTCTTCTCCAGTGAGAACGAGACATTCGAGCAGGCCTACACCACCATCTACGACGCTAGGCTAGAGCAGCTAGACACTCTGAGGGAGACCTTCGTGTCCCTAACTACCACAGGACTACTCCTTCTGGTGGTATCCGGACTGCACCTCATACTCTTTCAGACCGGAGCTGAGACATCAAACCCATTCGAGGTGATACTCAGAGCGAGATGGGTCCTTCTAACGGGGACACTCTTCGCTTTGCTACAGATTGGAGCGTGGTATCTCTTCACTCTGGTTATTCCGGACGAGGATCTCTTCGCCAAACACGGATTCAACACAGAACAGGCGGTTGATATGCGCAGATCTTGGATTTTTGCTGCTATACTGAGTACGATGATGGTTATCGTCATCTCTACGGTGTTCATTGTATACGGGACGGATATCCTGTTCGACCAGTGGAACTACTACGGACTTCTGGTGATTGCAGCCATGATGTCGCCGCTGCTTGCACCTGCTTTACTAACTCTCCAGGAGGAGACAAGAGTGAGGAGGAGAGACGACGCTTTCCCTGAGTTCATTCGAGCCTTCGGGGGGACTGCCCAAGCCCGGGCCCAGGAGCCTAGCGCCATGGTCAAAGCCCTATCAGGTATTGATTTCGGCGCCTTAGACGACTCAATCTCCAATCTCGAAAAGAGACTATCCATGAGGATAGACAGTGACTACTCTTGGGACTGGTTCGCAGCCGATAACAACTCAATGCTAGTGTCCAGGTTCACTAGGGTATTCATCGAGGGATCATCTTCCACCGGTGAGGCCGGTCTGGTTGGAGACATGGTCTCTCAGAGTACAACCAGCTTGCTTGGACTTAGACAGAGGAGGATGATTTCTGCTAACGTGATGAGGAGCGTCTCCTACGGTCTCCTCATCGCGATGATAATCGCATTGAACATCACTACATCGATCATCGCTGGTCTGGGTGAGACAATAGCATCGGTGGCTGCGGGACTAGTCGATGGAGCCGGGGAGGTTGGAACTGCCGCTGGTGGAGTAGACGTTGCGTTACCTGCCTTGGCCCAGACGGGAGGTATTGATCAGAACATCCAGGTTTTCCAATTCATGGGATCGTTCCTCATTGTTATTTCCATTGTCATTCTCGGTTTAATCACTGCTAGGATAAGAGGGGGTGGGGCCACACTTGTTCTAGGGCAGATGATTCAGATGATGTGGGTAGCCGGATTGGCGAATTTCTTCAGTGCGTGGATCCTGGACCAGTCCGTAGGCCTGTTCCAGACTGGCGCATAGCGATAGCGCAGAAGCCTTGATGCCGTTCGACATTTTCCAATAGTCCATGACCGACCCTCTTCTGTCCACCCTGAGAATCTCTGTCCTAGTCATCTTCATGGCCACTGCAGCACGTTCAGACTTCGAGACGCTATCAGTCAGAGACAGGCACTGGATCAGATGGGCCATTCCCGTTGTGCTCATCCTCTTGGTGGAGATGGCATCCAAGGACTTGGGCATGGCCAACTTCTGCATGGTATTCTCGTTGGTCGCAGTCCTCTCTTTATGCTTCTCTGACCCGCCGGATCCACGAGATTTCAGGAACTGGAATCAAAACCACGCTCTCTTGTCAGTGCTTTATTCGCTTGGTTTAATTGGATTCGTGTACGGAGCTAACGTCTATTCGGATACAGATTTCATTGACTTGGTTCTGGGCGTTGAATCAGAGGAAACAACTCTCTGGTGGAGCATGAATGGTGCGTTCCTGACCTCTGCGGTTTTCTATGGCTCATGGAGGATAGGGCTAATTCAAGGAGGGGCGGATGTAAAAGCGCTGATTCTTGTAACTCTGGTGTTCCCCTCGTGGTCATTCGTACCAGATCAGATGTACCCTCTTGCGGAGGATCCGCTATTCCGAATGCCCCCATCAATGGTCCTCTTCATATGGGCCGCCGCTGCATTCCTAGTTGCACCACCAATAATCTTCATTCAAAATGCCGCGAGAGGTAACATTTCTTCACTATCAGATGTTAAGATGGCATGGCACGCTACAAAAATAAGAATCTCCGATATCAAGGAAACTTCAGATTCTGCGTCATACCAATCTTGGATTCTAACTGAAGCTATTGAGAAAAACGGAGAGATGATTGCAATAGATCGGATACTTCCGTCTAGGAGATTATCAAATCCCCAAGATGAGGACAAGCAGCTCGAGCTTCTCGAGGAATTGGGCTTGGACAGTGTCTGGATAACTACTAAGCATCCATTTCTAGTCTACCTATTCTTGGCAATACTTCCAATGCTCCTCCTTGGAGACCCTCTGTCATACCTGATTAGATGAAGTCCTCCAGGGTCATCACGGTAACCTTGTCATTGTTGAACAACGAGTCCACGCTCGAAGACATCCACCCAACCCTGTGCTTTGTGTAGTCATCTATCCCGAATTCACTCATGATGTCCTCCGTTATCTGGATGTACTTCCTAACGGCGCCCTCAGAGACGGTCAGTACTACGTTCCCTGCGCAACTCGAATCTAACTCTCCTGAGAATCCACCAGATGCCGGCTTATTCTTAATGCACTTTCCTGCCAGTGGCATCCTCCGGTAAGACTCTCCGCACTTCACACATCTTATTTTCTGTCTGGTGTATGCCATCAGATTGCCCCTCATGTCCGGTAGGAAGTGCGATTCGATTACCTGCTTAGCGACTCTATCTGCAGCAACTGAGCGT
>Ga0160423_10004776_pt1 | contig 11113 bp, 8 predicted proteins | sample CRUFie14St8metaG_FD_108191 | JGI IMG/M metagenome (GOLD analysis project Ga0160423, IMG submission 108191) | Marine microbial communities from the Costa Rica Dome - CRUD Field 142mm St8 metaG | ecosystem: Environmental > Aquatic > Marine > Oceanic > Photic zone | place: Costa Rica: the Eastern... | reverse complement strand
GGATTATTCCAACCCTAATAGTATGGGAGAATTAGTTGAACGACCAAGAATAGAAGAATACAGAGGAACAGCATTAGAAGCTATATTTCCTTATTTAGAAAATAATATCGAATCAATGATGCTTCCAAAATGGACATTTTATTGGCAATTTTTAACAGATAAATCAAAAGACGCTCATATTTTTGGAGGGATATGGCCGGAAGTTCTTGGTACAATTTACCTTACCTTAGGAGCTATGCTTTTTGCCCTTCCTTTAGGAATAATCGCTGCTATTTATTTATGCGAATACAGTAAAGATGGGAAAATTATTAGTCTTATTAGAATATGCATTAGTACACTAGCCGGAGTGCCAAGTATTGTATTTGGTTTATTCGGTCTTGCTTTCTTCTTAAATACAATTCAGGTATCTGAATCAAAAAGTGTGTTAGCTGGTGCTCTTACTTTATCTTTACTTATTCTGCCAACCATCATTAGATCATCTGAGGAAGCAATAATGGCTGTTCCTCGATCATACAAAGAAGGAGCTTTAGGATTAGGCGCAAGTCGCTGGAAAACAGTTGTTACAATTATTTTACCTGCAGCCTTACCAGGAATTCTTACTGGAACAGTTATCAGCATGGGGAGAGCTGCTGGAGAAACCGCTCCTATTATCTTCACAGCTGCCGTCAGTGTTGGAGCCCCTATTACTCTATTAGGGACCCTAACTGATCCAACACCTGCCCTTCCCTGGAATATTTATAATTTATGCACTGAACATGAAGCGGTAGATGAGATTCGACATGTTCAGTATGGTATGGTATTTACATTAGTAGCAATTGTATTGCTCTTAAATTTGGTGGCTATAACTATGCGTGCAAAAATTTCTAAAAAATTAAGAGGATAAAATGGAAGAAAATTTAATCAAACCCGTTAATACTTTTGCTGAACATTCAAATGATACTTCGGCTTTAGAAAATCATGTGGATATACAATCTTTTTCATTATTCTATGATAAATTTGAAGCAGTGAGAAATGTATCGTTATCTATTCCTAAAAATCGTGTTACTGCAATGATTGGTCCTAGTGGATGTGGAAAAAGTACTTTACTTAGATCGATAAATAGAATGAATGATTTTATTCCGGGTACTCACGAAAAAGGTAAAATAATTTTTGATAATCATAATATCTACAACAAGAATATTGATGAGGTTGCCTTAAGAACAAGAATTGGGATGGTTTTTCAAAAACCTAATGTTTTTCCTAAAAGTATTTATGATAACGTTGCATATGGCCCACGACTTCAAGGGATTAAGTCAAAATCCGAACTTAATACTATAGTTGAAGAAAGCTTAACAAAGGCAGCTTTATGGGACGAAGTTAAAGATCGTTTACAAAATCATGCATTAGGAATGTCGGGAGGACAACAACAAAGACTTTGTATTGCACGTTCTTTAGCTATCAAGCCAGAGATTCTTCTTATGGATGAGCCAACATCTGCATTAGATCCAAAAGCTACTGCAATTATTGAAAAATTAATATCCGAATTACGTAAGTCATACACTATAATAATCGTAACACATAATATGCAGCAAGCTGCACGTGTATCAGATTATACAGCTTTCTTATATGAAGGTGAATTAATTGAATTTGGTAAAACTAAAGGTATTTTTACAAATCCAAAAAATGAACAAACAGAAAATTATATAACTGGACGATTTGGTTGAGGAAAATATTATGTCAAGACATCTAGAACATGAATTAGAAGATTTAAAAAAATTAATTTTTTCTTTAGGGACCCAAGTAGAAGAAAATGTTGAATTAGCATTAAAATCTTTTGAAGAAAATTTACCTTTATTAGTTGATCAAGTTTTTAAAAATGACTCTGACATTGACCAACTTGAGGTAAAGGTTGAAGAAACTTGTTTAAAAATTCTTGCTCTTCATCAACCGGTTGCTGTTGATCTTAGATTTATTATTGCTGTATTAAAAATGACTAATGATTTAGAGAGAATTAGTTCATTAGCTTCAGGAATAGCTAAAAATTCCATCTTATTTAATAAAAACAAGAATAATAAAAATCCATTACATTTAAATCCAATGAGCGGCATGGTAACAAAAATTGTTCATAAATGTATAGATTCTCTTATGAACATGGATGTTGAAATCGCCCGGGAAGTTGTTCAAGATGATCAAAATATTGATGAAATGAAGAAAGAATTAAAACAAAGTATTCTTAATGAACTTCAATCAGATTCATCTCATGCAGAATCTCTTGTTGCACTTCTAACTGCATGCAACCGACTAGAAAGAATCGGTGATCATGCACAAAATATTGCTGAAGATGTAATTTACCTTATTGATGCAGAAATTATAAGACATCAAGATAAAGGTTAATAATAATAAATTTTATTATTCCTCTTCAAACAACCAAGTAGACAAGTATCTTTCACCTGTATCGCATACAATTGTGACAATTAATTTGCCTTCATTTTCAGGTCTTTTTGCCTGTTCAACTGCAGCATACACATTACCTCCAGCTGAAATACCGCATAAGATACCTTCTTCTCTAGCTAATTGACGGGCCATTTCTCCTGCTTCTTCATGATCTATTTGCATAACCTCATCAATTAATTCTGTATCTAAATTTCCAGGGATGAATCCCGCCCCTATTCCTTGGATTTTGTGTGGTCCAGGTTGACCTCCAGATATTACCGGAGATGAAATTGGCTCTACTGCTACTGCTTTTAAATCTGGTTTTCTTGGTTTAAGAGCTGTTGCAACTCCTGTTATGGTTCCACCAGTACCAACACCAGCAACAAATATATCAATATTACCATCTGTATCTTCCCAAATTTCTTCGGCGGTTGTTAATTTATGAATTTCAGGATTAGCTGGATTATCGAATTGCTGTAACATCACTGCATCTGGAGTTTCCGCCACAAGCTCTTCTGCTTTTGCAATAGCCCCGGGCATTCCTTTTTCAGCAGGCGTTAACACTAATTCTGCGCCAAGCACTTTAAGTAAGCGTCTTCTCTCAAGACTCATGCTTTCAGGCATAGTTAACACTAAATCTAATCCTTTTGCCGCCGCTGTAAAAGCCAACGCAATTCCAGTATTTCCGCTTGTTGGTTCAATTAATTTTGTATTTGGATTTATCAATCCTTTTTTCTCTGCTGCTTCAATCATTGCCACTCCAATTCGATCTTTCACACTGTATAGTGGATTACGTGATTCAAGCTTCACTGCAACATTTCCAGGCATATCTTTTGTAATACGATTAAGCATCACCAAAGGGGTTTTTCCAACTGTTTTTGTTATATCTGAATATACTGACATTTTTTTCTCCTTTATATATTAAACATAATCGGTTCTTTATCCATATGCTTTACATATTTTTCTAAACATTCTTGCAAGCTTACATTTGAAAAGTAATTTAATAACTCCTGAAATGCCCCTTGCCAAACTTCTTCCATAATAATGCTATCTGAACGACTTTTTCCTTCTATAAGCATTTCGACTTTTTTAAAATCACCTTCAGTGGCTCTTAAAATATCATATAATGAAATATCTTTTGCTAATTTAGAAAGTCTAAATCCTCCCCGTAACCCTCTTGTACTTGTTACTAATCCTGCATTTTTAAGAGGAACAACAATTTGTTCAATGTAATCTGTTGAAATACCTTCTTGTTCGGCAATCTTCTTTTTTGTCACTGCGCCATCAGTTTGATGCTTTGCAATACAAAGCATGATTCTTGCAGCGTATCTACCTTTAGTTGATAATTTCATAATACGATCCTTAAATGGTTGTATAACGAAATTTTAAGAAAAATCAATTAAAAATCTCAAAATACTTACTCTTTTTATGGATTTTTATTTTTCTTGTAAAAATCAATTAATGATTGTGTAGAGGCGTCTTGTTCAGATAATGATTCTTGATTAAAATCCTTTAAAATATCCTTAGCTAGAACTTTTCCAAGCTCTACTCCCCATTGATCAAACGAAAAAATATTCCAAATAACACCTTGAACAAAAATTTTATGCTCATATAGAGAAATTAATTGCCCTAAAACATTAGGCGTTAACTTTTCAGATAATATTGTTGTAGATGGTCTATTTCCATCAAACTCTTTATGAGGAATTAAAAAACTACTTACCTCTTCGTTTATTAATTCATCCTTTGTTTTTCCAAACGCTAATGCTTTTGATTGAGCAAATAAATTAGCCATAAGTTTGTCATGATGATCTGATAAAGGATTGTGTGTTTTACAAAATCCAATAAAATCGCATGGAATAAAATGAGTACCTTGATGAATTAATTGATAAAAAGCATGTTGTCCGTTAGTTCCTGGTTCGCCCCATATTATTGGTCCAGTTGACCATGTAACCTTATTTCCATCTTTATCAACACTTTTTCCATTAGATTCCATATCTGCTTGTTGTAAATAAGCAGTAAATCTATGCATATATTGATCATAAGGAAGAATTGCATAGGAACTAGCGCCAAAGAAATTATGATACCAAATTCCAATCAAACCCATTATAACAGGAATATTAGATTCTAATTCAGTTGTTCGAAAATGTTCATCCATTTGATGAAATCCATCAAGAAGATCCTTAAAATTATTATACCCTATTGCTATCATTAAGGATAATCCAACAGCAGAAGATAATGAATATCTTCCTCCGACCCAATCCCAAAACTCAAAGGTATTAACTGTATCAATTCCAAAATTACCAACCGCTTCCTTATTTGTTGATACAGCAACAAAATGATTCTTAACTGCCGCATTATCCTCATAAAATTTAAGAATCCAATCCCTAGCCGAAAATGCATTTGTCATTGTCTCTTGAGTGGTAAAAGTTTTTGAAACTACAACAAATAACGTTTCATCTGGATTTATTTTATCTAAAACTTCTGCCAAATGAGTTCCATCGACATTCGACACAAAAAAAATGTCTAAAGATTTAATAGCATATGGCTTTAATGCTTCATATGCCATCACGGGGCCTAAATCAGATCCTCCTATACCAATGTTAACAATATTTTTTATTTTTTTTCCAGAGAAACCGCTCCATTGCCCTGAATAAATCTTTTCACTAAAGATTTTCATTTTTCCTAACACATTATGAACATCTTCTGAAACATCAACCCCCTCTAAAAATATTTTCTTTTCTTCAGGAGATCTTAAAGCGGTATGAAGAACAGATCTTTTTTCCGTACGATTTATTTTCTCTCCAAAAAACATATCATTGATTTGGTTTTTTAAATCCATTGATTTAGCCAAATCAACCAATAGTTTAATAGTTTTATTTGAAATTCTATTTTTTGAAAAATCAAAAAATAAGTCACAAGCCTTGTATGAAAAATCATTAATTCTATTTTTATCGGTAAATAAATCTCTTAGATGAAGATTTTTTAATTCTTCATGATGATCTAATAAATTTTTCCATTCTTTTTTATCTGTTGGTTTATTTGTCATAAAATCTCTTACTATTTATAAAAAATATTTTTAAAAATTAAAATTTCTTGTTATGTTATCATTATTGTTTTTGAAGTAATTATATTCTACAATTTATTTTTATTTAAACGGAGCTTCTTGTATCAAAAATAAAATTTATATCTTTTTTATCTTATTGATAACTTTATTATTTAAAAATTTTTCATATTGTTACGATAATAATATTGATAGTAAAAAAATAGCTAGGACTGTTGCTTATACTCTACCTGTGTATCATCTAAATAGATTGCCTTTAAATGAGTTTATTTCGACAAATGCTTTTAATTTATTTCTTGATACATTAGATCCATCCAAATCATTTTTTTTAAAAAGTGATATTGACGAATTAAGTATTAAATACCCCTCCTTGCATCGAGATTTAAGAAAAGGCGACATTTCTTTTTCAAAAGATGCATATGATATTTTAATTAAAAGAATAAAAAATCGAAACGAATATATTGAATTATTACTAGAAAATGAATTTGATACCCAAATTGATGAAGATTACTTGTGGGACAGAGAGGATGCATCCTGGGCCGAGAATAAAGATGATTGGAATAGTCTCTGGAGAAAGAAAATAAAAAATGAATATATTGCAAAATTAGTTGATGATTATACTGAACCCTTAATAACTAACTCCCTATCGTCTACAACAAATGATTTAGTAACAGCTGATGATATTGATGAAATTCTTTCACCTGAAGATTTTATCCTAAAAAAATACAAGCAATTGTTATCTACCATGGAATCGTTTGATAACGAGATGCTTTTAAAGCAATATTTAAGTTCATTCTCAAGAGTTTATGATCCACATAGTGATTATTTATCACCTAGTAATGTTGAAGATTTTGATATTAATATGAAATTATCTCTTGTGGGAATTGGTGCCATGCTAAGTGTTGATGATGGTGCTGCGAAAATTGAAAGACTTATTTCAGGTGGTCCTGCTGAAAAAGACGGACGACTTAAACCTGGGGATAAAATTATCGCAGTTGCTCAAGGCGATAGCGAACCTCAAAATATTTTACATTGGCCGTTATACAAAGCTGTACGCTTAATAAGAGGAGAAAAAGGCTCAAAAGTTGTTTTAACTGTAATGCCAAAAACTGATCAAAATGGCACACGAACAAAAACAATCGATCTGATAAGAGATGAGGTAAAGCTAGAAGAACAAGCTGCAAAAAGTAGTATTCACCAAATTGATGGCGAGGAAGAGAAAAAAATATCAATTGGAGTTATTACTCTCCCAGACTTCTATGCTGATTTTCAAGCTACTAATGCAAGGGAAAAAGATGCTAGGAGATGCTCAACAGATGTGAAAAATCTTCTAAATACATTACAAAATAATAATATTGATGGATTAATTTTGGATTTAAGAAATAATGGAGGTGGATCGCTTATAGAAGCAGTGAAAATTGCAGGTTACTTTATTCCTTCTGGACCTATCGTACAGGTTAAAAATCGTAGATCTCTTCAAATTTTACCCGATGTTGATCCGATAACTGAATATGATGGTCCTTTAATTATCCTTGTTAATCGGTTAAGTGCATCAGCATCTGAAATTCTTGCAGCTGCTATGCAAGACTACGAACGTGCTATTATCGTTGGAGATGAACATACACATGGTAAAGGCACCGTACAAACACTCATGGCTTTAGGTGATAAAAAAGGATCCTTGAAACTTACTACCTCTAGTTATTATAGAATCAACGGAGGTTCGACTCAACTTAAAGGGGTTACTCCAGATATCATAATTCCATCCTTATTTGATGTAGCTGATACAGGAGAAAAAGAATTAGATTATGCTCTACCATGGGATACGATTCAACCAGCTTTATTTACTCGTTTTGATAATTATGAGGATCTTATCCCTCAACTGAAAACTGCCTCAATAGAAAGAAGAGAAAAGGATGAAGAATTTCAATCATTTTTAGATAAACGCAATAAACTCGAAGATAAATTTAATTCTAAATTAATCTCTCTGAATTTAAAAAATCGATTAGCAGAAGCAAAAAATGAAAAAGAATTAGATAATATTTTTGATGATGATCATAACGAAAAAAATCCTCAAACTAATTCTTTGGTCAAAATAAAAGGATTAACAGAATCAGATTTAATGTTAAATGAAACACTGTTAATTTTAAGAGATTGGCTAGAAATTAATGATAGCAAAACTATCATTTCTCAATACTAATTGAGTTCATATGTACTGTACGAGTTGGAAAAGCAAAATCTATTTTTGCCTCATTAAATTTTTTTAAAATATCAGAATTAACCTTATCAGCAAAATTCATATAAGCCCAATAATCATTGGAATAAAACCAATAAAATACAATGAGATCTAGGGACGAAGAGTTAAAATCTTTAAAATAAATCTGTGGGGGATAATCCTCATGGGAAAATGGATTGTCGCTTAAAATTTCGTTAAGTATAGATTTTGCCTGATCAAGTTTTTCGGGAGGAGTATCATAGGTAATACCTAATTCAAATTTTCTTTTAATGTAGGGTCTTTTACTAATATTTTCGATCATTTGATTGGCTAATTCTCCGTTAGGAATGGTAACCAAATGACCATCTAACGTTCTGATACGCGTAGATCTAAAACCAACTTCTTCAACAATTCCTTTACAATCATTAACACCGACATACTCCCCTAATTCAAATGGTTTATCTGCAAAAATAATTAATGAACCAAAAAAGTTTTTTATTGCTTCCTGAGCTGCTAATGCAACTGCTAATCCTCCAACTCCTAAACCAGCTAAAATAGATGTTATGGGTTTGTCGCTTAAGACTTGCGCTATTTGCACTAAAACTAAAACAACTACTGCAACCCTTAATGTTTTACGAACCATTGGAACAACCATATCATCAATGGTAGTTTCTGTTTTTTTAGTAATATTATTTAATAGATAATTAACTAAATCCACTAAACAGAAAATAAAATATCCAACAGAAATAATAGTTAATACAGATAGTATGTCTGAAATAAGCGAATCCAAAGAATCGCTAATAATTAAAAAATTTAAACTTATTTTTAAACCAATTACTAAAAACAAAAAAGGTATGGCGCGTGAGATTGAAAGAAAAAATACACTAACTAATGAGCTAACATTTAAATCGTCAGCATTAACAAATTTTTTTGATTTTGCGGTAATTTTAACAATAAATTGCAGTAAAAAACCTAAAAAAATTGATCCTGTTAAGGTACTAACAAATAAAATAATACTATCAAAATTATTCATTTTTTTTACCTCCAAATAAGAATGTTTAACTGTTTTAAAAAAAATTTAGAACTAAAGCGAATAAAAAAAAAATTTTGTTAGGCCGGCATAGGCGCTTGATTTTGGAGCGCATCGGGAAATTCCAAATAAAATTTTCGAATAATTTGAGCTATTTTAGCTTTTAAATCATTATCAATTTTAATCAATGCTTCATTAGGTAACGAATTAATAATTCTCTCTAAAAGTAAATCCTGTGGTTTTGATAAAATTGCAATCCAAGATACTAATAAATTTTTATTAACTATATTAGGCAGAGAGCCAAGAATACCAACATCATTCTGATCATGAGCTAATATTCCCGCTGTTGTTCCTCTATCTAACGTGACAACTTGAAAGAAATATAATGTATTATAAGCTATTCTAGTATCTTCATCATCATCAATACCTTTTGAAATTAGTTTATTTGAATTTAAAAAACTTAGATATGTAGTGATAACATTGATTCCTATTTTTTCAGCAAATCTTAAATCCTCAACAAAATTTCCAGATTTATATTTTTCAAGATAAAAATGCAATACGCCTCTATGTCTTTTAAGAGATGGAATATAGAAATATTGATTACCATTAAGAAAGGCTTTTTTATAATGCTCTGGTGCTAAATCTATAAAAATTTTCTCGAATATTTCTGTCTGACAATCATTAGGAATAGGTGGGTTTAAATCAGCCATGATTCTCCAATAATATTCAAAATTTTGATATGTCATTAAACTAATATGTAGATGTAATGATGGATGAACAGAATGAAGGGGATGAACAATGGCCGATAATGCCGAAGCAGAAGTAATTTTACTTTTATCATTAAGTTCATAATGTACTTGTGAAACATTGATAGAAGCACTTGAGATAAATGATGAGTTTAAAAATTCAAATCTTGCTCCACCTCCATTTTTACCATTATTACGATACCAAAGAATTTCATTTGGCTTAATCTCTCCAAAAGATTGAATTCCATTGGTAAAACGAAGTTGAAGATCGTTAATCACATTTAAACATGATTGAGCTTCAGCCAAATCGGAATATTCAATCTTCATAATTACTTTTTATTTTGATATCCAAGATTTAATATCATTAGATAAAGAAATAATATCCTCAACTACTGCATTTCCATCAGGAAGATTAACACTATTTCCAATTGATAACCCTAAAAGCAATTTTGCGAGTTTTGTTTCAGATGAAATAATATTTAAATCATCATCTTGATCCCAAACTCCTAAAATAAAATATGTAGTTTCAATTCCACTATCAAACTTAAGCTTAACTCCGGTTCCAACATTTATTTGATCAGTTTTTACATCATTAAAATCAGTTGGCTTAACAACTTCAAGATCCTCGGCTAATTTCGCACCTTGTGCCATAAGTAATCCTTGTCTTTCTTTTGCATATTTAAATTCAGCATTTTCACGAAGATCACCATAACTTCTTGCGATTTCAATTTCTTTAGAATTTTCAGGAATATCAATTTTCATTATTTTTTCCAATTGTTTCTGTCTTTCTCTAAATGATCTAGACGAAGTGAATGGAATTTCCTTTTTAGGAACATTAGACGTTGAAGGTGTTATTATATCCTGCAATTCATCGTATTTTCTCAAAATTTTTGCAATTAAAGATTTTCTATCTAATACATCCCATCCTTGTCCTTCATTTATTCTCCTCATAAAATCTCTTCGTTGTTGATCAGTCATATCTTGCAATGAATCATATAACCAATCTTGTTGCTGAAATTTATCACGAAGTTGATTTTGGGATCTTAATAGAATACCCGATAAGTTTAATTCCAAACACTCTTGAATTCTAAAAGCTAAATCACACTTTGAAATCATATTCCATTCGTTAAGTAAATTTTCTGATTTTACACACCATAATAACATTGATGCACTTGCTTTTCGTCTTGCTAAGGAGTTACTCAGAATTTCAATTACTTCATTTTCTGCATCATACTTTCGAAGAGAATTAAAAATTTCATTGAGAACAGAAAAACCTACAGATTGAATGATTTTCTTTAGGCGAACTAGTAAAGCTTCCTTATCGTTTTCAATAAGTATTGATAATAATGTTTCTAATTGTCTGCTTGGTAATTTCTCAAAAATTAAACTTAATTCGTTTTCAATTAATTGATGTAAAATTTTATCAACGTCTAAACCTTGAGGATTTATGTTAAATATTCTTGCATAAATGAATCCCTCGGCTTTCCATTCAGGTTTTGAAGAGGGAGCTCCTTTGATTATATATGCTAAACGCTCTCCTAAAATTTGTGTTATAATCTCAGAATTTGTACTAATTTTTTTGTCAATTACATCTTTAAACTTTTCGAATAATTTTTCTATGTTATTTTCGTTTTCTAATTTCTTAAACCAAT
>Ga0160423_10004775_pt1 | contig 11113 bp, 10 predicted proteins | sample CRUFie14St8metaG_FD_108191 | JGI IMG/M metagenome (GOLD analysis project Ga0160423, IMG submission 108191) | Marine microbial communities from the Costa Rica Dome - CRUD Field 142mm St8 metaG | ecosystem: Environmental > Aquatic > Marine > Oceanic > Photic zone | place: Costa Rica: the Eastern... | reverse complement strand
GTATTAATAGCAATAGAACTATTAGCAATTGCTTATGCAATCTATTCAAGCAATCAATGAAGCTTATTAAATCTTTTTTAATTCTATCTTTAGTTTTTATTAGTAGTTCTTTTGCAAATGAATTGCCAATAGACCCTACTATAAGATATGGAAAATTAGAGAATGGTCTAACCTATTACATTCGAAAAAATAATACTCCAAAGAATAAAGTTTATTTAAAACTAATTGTTAAAGCTGGTTCTTTAATGGAGGAAGATCATCAACAAGGACTTGCACATTTAATCGAGCATATGGCTTTCAATGGTTCTAAAAACTTTCCAAAAAATGAAATTGATAATTATTTATCAAGCATTGGTCTTGACCTTGGTTCGCATTTTAATGCAACTGCAGGATTTTATGCTACTAACTACTTTTTTGAAATTCCATTAGATAAAGAAGAAAACTTAGAAAAAGGAATTCAAATCTTATCGGATATTGCTGGAAACCTTGATTTAAAAGATGAACAATTTGAGAAAGAAAGAAAAATTGTTGAAGAAGAATGGAGAAGAGATGCAGGTGAAGATGATACTTATTTAAAACAATTCTATAAATTTTTTCATAAAGACAGCCTATTGTTAAAAAGAAGACCAATAGGAAAAATAGAAATAATACAAAATTTCAAATATCAAGATGCAATTGATTTTTATGAAAAATGGTACCAACCACAGCTCATGGCTGTATACGCAATTGGCGATATTAATGAAGGGCGTGTCGAAAATTTAATTGGTAAATACTTTAATTACTTAAAAAATAACTCAGAATTAGAGATACCAGACCCAAGTATTCCAGATTTTAAGAATAATCAATTTTTCACTTATCAAAATGAAAAAGAAGATAACATTACATTTACTATTTGGGAAAAAAATAAATTTAAACAAATAAATACTTTTGAAAATTATAGACAAACTAAAATAAGTGATATTGTTGAATATATATTTCAAAAAAGAATTGAAAAACTGATCAATGAGAACAAAGTCAATTTCAATTATGGTTATATAAGTAGTTTTGATACATCAAATTTAGATGAATATTCATTAATAACCGCAGGTCTAAAGTCAGATAAAATAATTGAAGGAATAAAAGATCTCTTGTATTTAATCGAGCAAGTTAAAACATATGGTTTTCTTCAAGAAGAATTAGACAAATCTAAAGAACAACTTCTTGAAAATTTAAATAGTAACATTGTAGAAAATAAGACTAGATCTTCAGAAAGTTTTGTAAACGAATACACTCGTCATTTTATGAAAGATGAAATGATCTCAGGGCCTGAAAATGAATATAAATTTTCTGCTGAAATTTTACCAGGTATTTCTTTAGAAGATATTAATGAATATTTTAAAAATTATATAAAAGCAGAAAATCAAATAATTGAACTAAGAGGACCTTCAAATATTGTTGATCTTCCTAACAAAGAAGAACTTTTAAATTTAGAAAATGAAGTGAAATTGTCTTCTATAGACCCATATGTCTATGAAATTAAGAAAGTTGAACTGATTAAAAAAGATCTAAAAGGATCTAAAATTGTTAATTCTAAATATTATCCTTCAACAAAGATTAAAAAAATTTCGCTAGAAAATGGTGCTGTCATTTTTCTTAAAAATACAGATTTTAAAAAAGATCAAATACAAATCGGAGGCTATAGTCTTGGAGGTTATTCAACAGCTCCTGATGAAAAGTTAGCTTCAGCAAAATATTCGAGTGATATTTTAAGAAATGCAAATATTGGTGAATTAAATTTATCTGAAAAAGAAGATCTTTATCCTACAAATAAGATCGATATTTATCTAGAAATTTACGAATTATCTGATGAAGTTATTGGTTATAGTAACAACAAGTATTTAGAAGATTTATTTAAATTATTATATTTAAATTTTACGGATCTTAGAATTCAAAAATATCATGTAGATAATTTTAAAGAACAAAAGATAGATGATTATAAAATACTATCTCAAAATCCAAAATTTGAATATTATAAAGAATTTATAAATAAATTTGAAAAAAATCACCCAAGGACTAACTTTAAGGATGCTTCATATTTTAATCAAATAAACCTTAAAGACATAAAAAAATTTTATGAAGAAAGATTTCAAAATGGAGGTGAATTTGTATTTGTAATTGCAGGTGATTTTAAAATCGATGAAGTTGAGCAATTAGTATCAAAATACATAGGTAGTTTAAATTTTAGCAATAAGAAAGATAACTATATTGACCATAATATAAGGGTTAATACTAAAAGGACTAATATATCTTACAAAGAAGAAGATCCAGTTAAAGCATCAGTTTCAAGATTTTATAATAAAAGATTTAATAATACTTTATCAGAAAGATATAAGGCAAAACTATTACTATCTATAATAGATAAAATATTTTTTAATGAAATAAGAGAAAAAAACAAACTTGTATATTCAATTTTTATAGATGAATATTTCTCACAAAAACTACCCATTGAATTAATAAGTATATTTTTAGGTTACGACTCAGACCCAAAAAATGTTGAGTTAATAAATAAAAATATTGAAAAGATTTTTGAAAATGTAAAAAATAAAAAATTTGATAAACAAATTTTTGTTAATCAAAAAAAAGTTTTGATAAATGATTTAAAAAATCAGCAAAATACAAACAAATACTGGATAGACTCAATTATAAGAGCAAATAAATATAAAGAAAATTTTGAACGATATGCTTACATCGAGCAAATAATTAATCAAATTTCACTTAATGATATTTCATTACTTGCAAAAAAATATTTTGATGAAGAGTATTTTGATACAATTCAATTGATTAAAGAATAATGTAAAGGTGCTTTCTATTTTAATATTTTTTAAACTTAAAATAGAATTTTTTTATTTATTAGAAGAATAAAAAAAAATACATAATTTCAACAAAGTTCAGTCTAATTAAAACCATTTCGCTATGTTTTAATTAGTTTTAATGAAGAGTTCAGAAATTTATCCCATTACAAAAGCAATATCTGGAGAAACAAGGCTTTTGTCTGATCCAGTAAGATTAATTATTCCTCATTTACTCAATCATTCTAAAAACCCCAAAGATTTTTTTATACTACTTGAGCTTTCTAAATATCCATCAAATCGAAATCAAATTTTAAAGATTATAAAAGCAAGCAATAATATTAAAGAAAAACTAGATCAAATAATAAAGAAAAAATCTAATAAAAAAATTTATAAAAATATTGAGTTCGCAATTAAAAATCTCCAACAATATGAAAATAAAAATTAATGATTGATTATCTTTTTTATCTTTGTGTAGATATTCTTATTTGGTTAGCAAAAGTAACTGGGACCACTTATGAATTTGTTAATATTGTTATTTTTGTAATTGGATATCCTGTATTTGTAATTATTCTCCTTTGGATTATTTACCTTCAATACAAAATAATAAAAAAACTTAATGCAAAAACTTAAGTTATTTATTTATTCAGTTATTTTTATTATTTTATTAATCCCAACTATTATTTCTTCTCCTTTTGCATATGGTTTTCTTAAAATTAATTGGGAAGATGAAAAAGTTATCTCAGATAAAATACAAAATTGTAAAAATCAGAACAAAAATTGTATTGATAGTGAACTTCGTTTAGATGTGGCAACCCCTATATTTACTTATATTGCTTTTATTATTTTTTTAATTTCTTCCTTAATCTCATTAATTTATTCATTTTTTTATTTTAGATGGATTAGAAAAAAAGTCTCATGTTAGTTGAGATTTTTCTTATTGGTTATTTTCCATTATTAATTTTTCAAAAAATTAAAAAACAAATATGCCAGTTAAAAATACTCAAAAAGTAATCTTAAAAATTATTTAATTTTGTATTTCAATAATTTAAAAAAATTATTTATTAATTTTATTTGTTCTATATTTTTTGGAGAAAAATCTAATAACTGGGGGTTAAATAAAATTATTGATGCAACTTGAGCTCTTGAAATTGCTACATTTAATCTGTTCCTGCTAAAGAAAAATTCCTTATTTCTAGGCAATGTATCGCTATCCGATGAAGTCATAGAAATAATTGTAATTGGGGCTTCTTGGCCCTGAAATTTATCTATTGTTCCAACCCTTGGATTGCTAATTTTAGCCTCTTCTAGTTTTGATGTAAGTAAATTAACTTGTGTGTTAAAGGGACTTATTATTAAAAAATCATCTACATTAAGTTTTCGTTTGTTTCCTTTATCATCATATTCTAATCCTATCATTTCATTCATTAGATCTTTAATAGTCTCAAACTCCTCAATACTTGTTTGAACATTATTTTCATGATTCATTTGAATAAAATGTATTCCGCTATCTGTGATTTTCCCATTTTTATTAAAGTCAATTATTCTTTTTTCCGTACTTTTGTCACAAATAAGTCTTTCTTCATAAAAGTTTGGAGAAATAAATTCATTAATTTTTAAATTTAATCTGTAGGTAGTATTTAAAAAAATTCCTCTATCTTCTGGAATTGTGTCTTTTCCCTCTAGAAGATAATCTAAAATAGACTGACCTGAATTATTTGGATGTGTTCCTTTGATAGGTTGTCCTAATTGATTTTGATCACCAATTAAAATTATATTTTTTGCTATATTTCCTATACTGATAAGATCGGCTAAACTTAATTGACCCGCTTCATCTATAAAGAGATAATCTATTTTTTGATCATAATATGAACTTGCAAGATGAAATTTGGTACCAGCAAATATTTGACCAGTATTTGTTTGTTTTAAAGCATCCATAAAGACAGGATCCTTTTCATAAGTTTTTATAAATTCGCCATTAAATACTGTGTCTTCATCATCTAAAGTTCCTCTTTTATATCCTTTAAATTGAAATTTTTTATTTATAGAAATTTTTTCTATTCTTTGAAGAAGATTGTGAATTACTTTATGAGAAAGAGCTGTTATTGCAATTTTTTTATTTTTTTTTAATAGTTCAATAATTGCATTTGCTGCTTGATATGTTTTTCCAGTTCCTGGAGGTCCTTGAATATAAAGATAGCTATTTTCTAAATTTGAAATAGTTTTTGGAATTTCATTATCAAAATCCTCAGATGAAATAATTTTATCACCAGATTTTAAGCCTTTTATTTTTGGATGATTTTTTTTTAAAAGATCTTTTAAAGCATTATTTTTTTTTTCTTTATTTATAAGGCTATCAATAAATTTGTAAGTATTTGAAACTAATTTATCACTACCACGTGGTTTTTCCGGCCCAATTGATAAAATAGAAGGTAACTTACCTGAAGCAACACCTCTTTTTAAAAGTATCTCCTTTTTTTTATAATCAATATCTAAAATTGTTCCTGCATTATCTTTTTGATCTAGATCTTGATTATTAGCTATAATTGATCTTTTATTTTTTCTTAATTTGAAATCTTGGTCCTCAAATTTATAAGTATAAATCAACGATTTTTTTTCTGGTATTGGTTTTCCAATTAGCACCATATTGCCAATACATTCTGGATCTTCGATTAATTCTTCATCAGATTTTATTTTTCTATCAAAAAATTCACGCCACGCTGGTTTGTCCTCTCTGTTGTAAAATCCAATAATGTCTGACATTAGTTGCTTAATTTTTGGATCCTCTATATCGGAATTTTCAACTTTCTTTTGATATGCAAGCATATCAAGTTCCCAATCCTTTAATTCTAATTCATTTTCTTTTTCAGGTGGGGTAAACCATAAGGTATCTTTTGGTTTAATACTTAATAACCATTGATGAAGTTCATATGTTGATTGACAATCTTGCTCGTTATAGCTTTCAATTTCATCTAGAAAATTCTTGTCCCCGGTTTCAATCCATTCAATGTAATATTCTTGTGATACATCTCCTTTTTGAACATCTCCCTCTCTTGTAAAATTATAAAATTTTTCAATATTTTTAAGTGAGTAGCTATTTTCAGATATAAAAATACCTTGCTTGTTTACATTTAACAAGTTTACAAATTTATAAAGTCTTAAATATTGATCATATTCAATTCCTTTAACTTTATGTAATGATGATAATTTTAAAAGTGCAGTTATTTCATAGGATCCATAGTGATAAATTTTAGAGGACGGATATTTTTCAAAATGTGTTTTTGTAAATTCAAAAAAATTAATTAGATTTTGTTTTTCTTCATCTTTGTTGTGTGCCCAAAAAGTTTTAAATTTTTTCTCATTATCTTCTACATAATAAATACCAAATAAATACTCGAGACCGCCTTGATAAACATGATCCTCTACACTTTCTATATCAAAATATAAATCACAAGCTGATGGCTCTGGTAGTGAATTAAACCCTTTTAAACTTTTTAGATTATAAGGGTTGTTAATAAAAGTTGGTTTATTTGTTTTTTCATACTCCTTTTGAAGTTTTGCTTGTGTTATTAATTTAAATGAAGTCTCTTTTTTCAATCCTTTTATAGTTTTTGAAGAATCTAATTCTGATAATTTTGTAGCGTTATCAATTTTAAGATCTAATAATTTTTTAAAATGTATTTTGTTTAAACCACCAACTTGATTTAAATTATCCTCTTTTATCCAAGTTTTTTCACATTCTTTTTGCCAAGAACAAATTTGACAAAAACTGCATTTTTCTGGCTTAGTTTTATCAATTCCATTTGATATGAATTTTTCATAGTTTTCTCTATGGGTTTTAAAAAATTCATTAACTTGATTAACCTGAATATCTTCTTGAACAAAGTTTTTTAAGATAATTGTAAATCTCTTTGGCAAAATGCCTTGGGCCTCTTCTAGCATATATGTGTACATACCAAGTTGAATGATATGATCTAGCTTAGGTTTATTTGAGTTTTTAGTATCTATTACCTCATAGCTATATTCCCCAAGATTTGATTTTAATTTTTTATTAATTACTAAAAAATCAAATTCACCTTTCCATTTATCTCTTTCTAAATAACCGCCATGAATTACTTCATAGCCATCTTTCATTGCTTCTAAAGTTTTTAATATTTTTTCTTCTTGAGATATTTTTTTTGTTTTTAAATCTAAAACTTTTTTATATTTTTTCTTTAATTCAGAAAAATAATTTTCTTCATGAAAATTTCCTTTTTCTAATCGAAGCTTATCATTTTTAGTTAGTTCTATTTTTTTTAGTCCTAAATTTTTTTCGTTAATCTCATTAAATATTATGTATCTACAGCTTAAATAATTTTTAAGCATGGATGGAGAGTAAAGGTTTTTCATTAAAAATTAATTATCCATTGAAAAGTATCTATTAAATCTTTGTTTAAATCGATCATATAATCTCTTATCTAGCTCATTATAATATTTTCGTGATTTTGGATCTACACCTTCAATTTCAACTAATTCTCTGTGTATTGAAAAAGCTGTGGTAGTCATTATTTCATCATAACCAAACCAAACATTATGATATGCCCACTTTTCTGCTTTGCGGTCAGGTTTAAATTTTCCTTTATAGAAGTTTTTCCAATCTAATTTTTGATAGATTATGTGATTTAATTTCTTCAAACCTTTTATTAGTAGTCTAGTAAAATTTAAAGAACCTAATAAAACATAGAATTTTATAGGGTTTTTCTTTCTTATTTTCATATCGATCTCCAAATTGATCAAAGCTTTTGCTTTGAGTGTTAGTTTATCGATATATGATTTTTCTTTAGTATGACGTTTTCGATATTATCATCGGCTAAACGAGTAAATCAAATATCAATTATTTTTTATCAATTATTTCTACTTATGTAAAGTAATGATTATTTTTTTTCGGCAAGAGTTAGTAAAGTTTTAAATAACAAGAGTAAGAAAAATAAACTTAAAATTTGAGCTAGAACACTTAGTAAAATATAAAAATTTTTTAGGTTTTGATTTTTATTCAATATATCTAATTGCTCATAAGTTTTTTCAGCAAAGTAATTATAATATTTTCCATAAACATCGTTGATTTCAAGCAAGTATATAGATGAATTAGTATAATAGTTCAGAAATTCTCTAAGATTTGATCTTAAATCTAAGTAATCATCATAAGTTTTAATTTCTTTTTTTTCATAAAATTTATATTTGTCATAATATTCAATATTAGAATTTAAAACTTTTTCTAAACTCCACATGCTATTTACAATTTTTTGGTTTAAGTCTTCAAAGGTTTTTTCCTTCATTCCTCTAATTGGCAGCCCTCTAGCTAATCTAAATAAATCAGAACTTTCTTCAAAAATTTCTAAATACATACTTTTGTAACGATTTATAAAAACAGTTTGTAAATTTTTATTTAATTTACTATCAAATTTATCAGTAAAATTTTCTTCAAAATATATTTTGTTAAATTTAATATTGTAAATAGCTTTTTCTAATATTTCTGCTCTATCTATAAAATTTTCCTCTTTAACACGAGTTCTGTAAACTAGATCATTTACATTGTATAAAACTCCTTTAGCTCTTAAATATTCATTAAAATTTCTCTCATATTCAAAATCTACATCTCTTATTTTGTTTTCAGTTTGAATAACTAACTGATCGAAAACAAAAGAAGTTAGTGTAAAAAATGCTATTAAAATTACTAATTTAATGGATAAATTGCTTAGCTTACCTCTTCGCATCAATCTCCTTTTTCGTCGTATAAACTTCAAAAAGTTGAACAATTACAAAGATGAATAACTGAAGTATAAATGCGATTAATATATATTTTGAAATTGACCCAGATAATTTTGAAATATCTTCTCTAATATCTATATTTTCATTTTTTTTCTTATCTGTAACAGATCTTAAAATATTCAATATATCAATTTGTATATCGATTTGTTTATCTGCAAATTTTAAGAATTGATAATAATGATCTTCAAGACTTTTATAAAATTCTTTACTCTCTATTACTTTAGTGCCCTTTTGATCAAAAGTGAATTTTTCTGCATCTTTTTTAATTTTATCATATATTGCGGCAAATTTCTTTTGATCATTTTTTATCTCTTCTCTAATTTTTAGATAATTTTTATAATCATCATTGATTATAATATAGTCCTCAAAAGATGAAATATCTGAGAACAATTCTATTTTTTTATAATTATCCTCAATTAAATTAGCAAGTCTTGCTGTTCCAAAAAAATAAAGATCTCTTTCATCAAAAATAATTCCAGATTTTGTAAAATATAAATAAAACATAATTTCATTATTTTTTTTACTGTCATTAATAATAGTTGTAAGAGAATTAATGTTTCTAGGTAATATACCTATGCTCAGTGATGTAATATCGATCAATAAATTGTTTTCTGATATTTTTTTTTGATTAGAATTTATTTTTTGCTCTATAGAGATTGATATCAATGTAGAAACAATTGCAAATACACTTAAAAATATTGCAATATTTAATATAAATCTTAGTCTTTTTTGGGTTAAATCATGAAGAAGGCCTAATCTTAAAAGTCTTAAAAAAGAAGGTCTCATGATAAAAAATTAATATTTAGAATTTTGCTATTTGTAGTAAAGTATATCATGCAAATTATAGGATCAATTTTAATAATTTTAGCTTTAGCAGATTTTGGATTGTCTTGGCTTGGTATTAATTTAACGCCTTTTTTACCAGATGGAATTGCAAGGTTTTCTCCAATAATACTTGGTGGTCTTGGTTATTTCTTTCTTAATGCTAAAAATTTTCAAAGTGGTAGCGACGACCCTGCTTTAGACAGATTTAGAGAAGAAGAACCAGAAGAAAAATCTAAAAAGTAATAAAAATAATTTTATGGCTTTAGCAAAATGTTTAGAATGTGGAAAACAAGTTTCAAGATCAGCTAAAGCTTGCCCTAATTGTGGGAAGCCGATCCTACAGTTTCTGATCTTGCAAAACAAAAAAAGAAAGAAAGAGATATGGATGCAATTTGGGGCATTGTCCCAATTATAATATTTGGCTCAATTATATTGAAATCCTGTGATATTATTTGATAACAATATAAAGTTTATTTTATCTTTTTAAATTAATATTAATTATGAAAAAATTTTTTCTTACAATAATTTTGTTACTTTTATCTTCACACATAGCCTTTTCTAAAGAAGTTAGAACACGTTATGGATTTTATATTGATCTTCCAAAAAATTATACTTCTTTATCAGCGAATATGGATGAAATTTTAAAAAAAGATAAAGACAATGAAGCTCAAATAAATAAAAATTATTTCAATGAAATGATGGCTGGCTCAACTAGAGCAGATATGAATATAGAGTACTTTTTTCCAAAAAAAAAATATAAAGCAGAGTTCAATAATATTTATATCACTGTACAAGATTTAAGTATCAAAGAGCTTCTAGTTTACTCCCCACAAGAAGTGTGTGATGCGATGGTAGTAAACTTAAGCGCTCTCTATAATAAAACCATAAAATTATATGATTGTCAGCTTAATCCGAAAAATATAGATATGAAAAAAAGTCCTGGCGTTTACTATTTTGAGGCTGATGGCCCTTTCGAAAATCAAAGAATGCATGCAATTATGCTACAAACAAATGCAGGCATGACATCATTTGCTGCTGGATGTATTTTAAAAAATTGTTCAGTATTTAAAAAAGATCTTTTTGCAATAACAAATTCAAGATCAGAATGATTATTCAAATTAAACTTAATTATAAATATTAAGATTAATAATAAAAAAAATTACTATTCGTTTGGTTAATAATTCTGATCTACTTTGCAAATATTGGGGAAAATAATAATTATAGCTTATGTTGGTGCTTGGAGATCTGCCTATAATTATAAACCTAAAACAAGCCAATGGTGAATACTGTTATAGGATAACTCGAAACAAAAGAAATAAAACAAGAAATAGATTAATGTGAACAAAGAAAACACAAGTAAACTCTGGAAAATTATTCAGGAAGCTGGCGATTATTTGGTGGGGCAATTACCTGATCACCCTAATCACCCTAAAGGAAGAAATCCTTATGCTCATGTAGCTATATGTGTGAAAAGTAAATTTAATGCCAGCTACAAAGATATTCCTGATGAACAATTTGATGAAGTGATTAAGTATATTGAGTTTTTAAAAGAAAATCCTAGTTAGCGTGCTTTAAAGTATCAAGCAATTGATCGACATCTTTATCTTCAGTATTCCAAGCAGCAACAAGCCTTACGGCTTTACCGTCTAACT
>Ga0160423_10004774_pt1 | contig 11113 bp, 8 predicted proteins | sample CRUFie14St8metaG_FD_108191 | JGI IMG/M metagenome (GOLD analysis project Ga0160423, IMG submission 108191) | Marine microbial communities from the Costa Rica Dome - CRUD Field 142mm St8 metaG | ecosystem: Environmental > Aquatic > Marine > Oceanic > Photic zone | place: Costa Rica: the Eastern... | reverse complement strand
TTGGTCTCGCCTGCCCAAGAAGTCACGCAACAGCCCCACTGAAGATATGCTTAAGCCCATTTCAAACGAGAGGCATTTGGGGTGTGAAACCAGGAAATTCCCAGAAGTGATACTCCAGCAACATCTCCAAAGATTTCCGCTATATATGCTGAGCAGGCTGAGCAGGCTGAGCTGGCCAAAGCGGCAGAGAGACGACCAGCAGGTCGCGGTGCAGGGTATTGATTCTTGAGGAGGTTGGCGGGCGAATCATGAGGTGACTTACGATGGCCAGGCCGGGTGGTTACCTGGCCTCCCGCTTGGCCTCCATCGCTGCGCTGCCGTCGGTCGTCAAGGGCGCCGAATCGGCCTCCGGGGCGGTCCGCATGGTCACCACCACCATGACTGCCCAGTTCGGCTCTCAAAACGTTCTCGATAGGTGCTCGGTGGAGCCCGGCAGCGAGGATTACGAGGAGAACAAGCGCGCGATGGAGGTCCTGGTCCAACGAATGCGGGATGACGTGACGCGTATCTCCAAGGGGGGCGGCGAGGACGCCATCAACAGGGCGCTCAAGAGAGGGAAGCTGTTGGTCAGGGACAGAATAAATCAGCTTCTGGACCCCGGGTCGCCCTTTTTGGAGCTCAGTACCTACGCGGGCGAGGGGCTCTATGGAAAGGACCTCGTCCCTTGCGGAGGAATTGTCACGGGACTCGGCCGGGTGAACGGCCGGCTGGTCTGCGTCGTCGCCAACGACCCTACCGTCAAGGGCGGCACGTACTTCCCGATCACTGTGAAGAAGCACCTCAGGGCCCAGGAGATCGCCGAGCAGAACAAGCTGCCGAGCATCTACCTCGTGGACAGCGGCGGGGCAAACTTGCCTAGGCAGAAGGACGTGTGAGTCTTGCCAAAAACAGAGGCGGAATGATCAGAGCGCCGTGCTGACGCGAACTCGCACCCTACTCAATCTCTATCTCTTACTCTCTAACCCTGCCACCCAGGTACCCTGACAGGGACCACTTTGGTAGGATCTTTTACAACCAGGCCAGAATGTCGTCCATGGGTCTGTCCCAGGTGGCCTGCGTGCTTGGCTCGTGCACGGCGGGCGGGGCCTACGTCCCGTGCATGGCCGACGAGACAATCATCGTCAAGGGGATGGGAACGATCTTCCTGGGCGGCCCGCCGCTGGTGAAGGCCGCGACGGGGGAGGAGGTCAACGCGGAAGAGCTGGGCGGTGCCGAGGTGAGTTTTTCACGAATTTCAGACAAGATGGGGCGCCCGGCGAGAAGGTTCGCTGACCCTTTCCCTCCTCCGCACCAAGGTGCACTGCAAGGAGTCCGGTGTTGCAGACCACATGGCCCTGAACGAGAGGCACGCTCTCCAGCTCGCCAGGCAGGTCGTTTCCACCATCAACGCGCCCAGCGTCAACGAGGTGGAGTCTGCGTTTGGCGATGGGAGCTTTGACGAGCCCCTGTTCCCCGCGGAGGAGCTCCGGGGCTGCATCCCCGCCGACCCAAGGAAGCCCTTCGACGTGAGGTCGATCATCGCCAGGGTGGTGGACGGGTCCAGGTTCAGCGAGTTCAAGAAGGAGTACGGGAGCACCCTGGTCACTGGGTTTGCGGAGATCCACGGCATGCCGGTGGGCATCGTGGCCAACAACGGCGTCCTCTTCGGCGAGTCCGCCCAGAAGGTGAGCGGCCCCCAAGGCAGAATCAAGAGAAGAAATCGACTGAAGAGTTCGAGCGACTGACCCCGCCCCGCACGAAACGAATTTCCTCCCACGTGACCAGGGAGCCCACTTTGTGGAGCTCTGCAATCAGAGGCGGGTGCCGCTGCTCTTCCTGCAAAACATCACAGGTTTCATGGTGGGCAAGAAGTACGAGAGGGGCGGCATTGCCAAGGACGGTGCGAAGATGGTGACTGCCGTGTCGTGCGCCACCGTACCCAAGCTCACCGTCATCGTGGGCGGCTCTTTCGGTGCCGGAAACTACGGGATGTGCGGCCGTGCGTACTCCCCGAGGTTCCTCTTCACGTGGCCCAACTCGAGGATCTCGGTGATGGGCGGCGAGCAGGCCGCCAACGTGCTGGCCACCGTGAAGGAGGACCAGCTGAAGAGGAAGAAAGCCCCCGAGTGGCCCGCGGAGGAGAAGGCCAAGTTTCTGGAGGAGGTCCAGAGCAAGTACGACGCCGAGGGGGAGGCCAGGTTCGCGAGCGCAAGACTGTGGGACGACGGTGTCATCGACCCCGCGGACACCAGGAGGACTCTAGCGATGGCGCTGACCGCCGCGGCACACGAGGAGGCCCATCTCCGGGGCCCCAAGGCCCAATCGACCTATGGAGTGTTCAGAATGTAGAACGCCGCGATGATATGGAGAACACCGCGTTGTGATATCCTGATCTTCTTTTTCTAATGATATTTTATCCTAGTCCTTGACGAACTTGTAGTGAGAGACGCCCCACTCCTCTCCGCCATCATACGCAAACATTTCCTCCACCGCGATGTAGAACACGCGCCACCTGACGAACCAAGCGTAGGCCTCGTCGCCGTAGGCCGTCTTCCTGGAGAAGAGGTTAAGGATCTCTGCCTTGTTCGCATCCATCAAGTCTAGCCACTGACGGCTGGTTCTGGCGTAGTGCTTGCCGTTGATGTGCCAGGTCCTCTCGATCTTGAGGTGCTTCTGAAAGTGGAGGAGGAGGTCGTGCGAGGGCATGGTCCCGCCCTCAAAAAAGTACTTTTGCAAAGGTCAGCACGCCCAATCTCGGACAGAGAAAGAATGGGTGAGAGAAAAAGGGAGAGAGAGGGAGATGGTGCCCACCTTGGTCATCCAATCGCTCTCGGACTGCACCTCGTAGTGGTAGGTGTGTCTCATGTGGGTGAAGATGTGCACGAAGAGCTTTCCTTTTGGCTTCAGCCAACGGTAGAGCTTCTCCAGCAAAAGTTCATAATTCTTCATGTGCTCGAACATCTCGATACTGAGGATTCTGTGAAAGGTCCCCTCACCGAAGCCGTCGAACTCGGCGATGTCCCCCGTGTGGACACGCAGGTTTCCCAAGTTTCGCTCCTCGGCCCTCCCCTCGATGAACTCCCGCTGCGTCTTCGAGTTGGACAGGGACACGAAGTTGTGCTGCGGGTACCTCTTGGCTAGGTAAAGGGAGAGGCTGCCCCAACCGCACCCCAGGTCCAGCACGGTGGAGCCCGGCTTGAGGTCCGCCAAATCGGCCCGGTCGCAGTAGAGCGAGAGCATTCTCTCCTCCGCTTCGCCGAGAGTGTCCCTTTTGAGGTCCTCGTACAGGCAGCACGAGTACTTGAGGTTGGGGCCCAGGCATCGCAAGAAGTACTCCGTGGGAACCTCGTAGTGCTGCTCGTTCGCGTCCGCGGTCTTGATCGCGATCGGCATAAGCTTGAGCTGCTTCACCATGGCGTTCAGGGCGTCGGCCTGGGCCTCGCTCCCGCCCTTGCGGTGTCCCGCGAGCGTCTGGCCCAACAGGAGTCTCGAGGCAAACCGAATCAAAAAGTCCGGCACGAGACCCTTATCCATCAGCGCGAAACCTACTTTCAGGAAACGGTCGAGTAGAGCGGAACACAAGGACAACGAAGGAGGCGAGAATGGCTTGTCATCCTCTGAGCTTTCACCTTTGGGTTGGTTTTGGGCCATCGTGTTCATGAAGGACCGCGCGCCGCAACCCATGGCTGCTTGTGGCTTGGATCGGCCTGCTGCCTGGAAAAAAAAGGCACAAGTGGCACCCATGTGATCCCAGGGACATTTATTGATTGGGACAGACATCAGAATCAAAATTAGGAGTCCTGCTGGAGGACGAGGAACAGGAAGCGTAAGCGTACACAAGAATACATTAGAACAATCATTAGAACAGTAGGTGGGGTGGTGGTGGTGGTCTCATTCCCCACTGGCCCACGCCTCGAGCACGCTCGTAGGCAGCCCGTAGAACACGGGGCTTCCACCCGTGAGGGCCGGGAGCTTGCAGGCTCTCCTGGCATCCTCCAGCGTTGACGCTGTGAGACGCGTAGCCTCGCCGCCACCCACGCAGGACTCCAGGACTTTCTTGGCGAGCCGGTCGATGTCCTTATCGGTCACGTCCCACAGGTTACCCACGCAGAGCGGGCTTCCCGCTGCCAGGTAGGAGAGCAGGAACCCGCCCCCCTGCCCCCCAGCTGTGGGAGCGAGCCTGGCGCTGCTGCACCCCATCAGAAAGGCGGCGGGGCACCTATCCAGCCTCTCCACCGTGGACCTCGTCACGTACCTCTCGCCCGTCCCGTGCCCAAAGTACACGAAGGCGTCCTTGGCGCGGAGCATGCGCTCCACTTCATCGCTGCAGGTTGGGGGCTCGCCGGAGTGGCCCCTCCACCCATCCAGGTCCGCGAACCACGCCTCGAACCTGCCCTGGGTGCCCACGAGGTCGCCGCTGGGGTTTAGCAAGAAGTAGGCGCTCCCCCAGTCCACATCTTCGCCGCCGCCCTCGCCGCGCTTGGCCCTCCCGCGCCACCAAAGCACGTGCCTCAGGGAGGGCACTCTGCAGACCTCCTGCTGGCCCCTCAGCCGCGGCAACGACTCCCAAGGGAAGGGCTGGCACCGGCCGTCCAAGGCGAGCAGGACGGGTCCGGGCTTGAAGCGACGCAGGGGCGGGAGGGCCTCCGAGCGGGAGACGAAGGCGGAGGCCAACTCGTCGAGGTCGAGGCCTTCCCTCTCCTCGCAAGACAGGCAATACGCGATCTGATCGCGGACTGCGGCGGCGCCAAAGGTCCTGGCGTGGAGCAGCACCAACGAGAGCGGGCTCGCGGCGTCCTCCCCGACGCCGTGGGGGCAGGCAGCGCGGACCTCCGAGGAGAGCTTGGCCGCCATGGCGGTGGGCTCTCCCATCAGGAAGACCGCCCCCGGGCCCAGCGCGCTCTCGTCGACCCTCCTCAGCAATGCGCTGAGCTCCTGGTCGAGCCCAAGCCTCCTTCTCCACCACTCCTTGGTCTGTTGCTTGTCGCTGAAGTCCCACGACGCGGTCACCGCCGCGTTGCTCCTGGTCAGGATCTCGGAGAGGTCCCGAGGAAAGTTCGCGTCCCTCTGGCCGAGGGTCAGAGCGGCGGACACGGCCCTCCCCTCCCTCGCCTGCCTGCTGATCAGAAGGGTGGCGCCACCCTCCCCGACTATGCCGGCGGCCTCCGAGGGGGGCACGAGGCACAGGGCGCAGAGGGCCGCGCCGCGGGGCAAAGCCTTGCGCGCGGCTCCGCCCGCCTCGGCCGTTACGGTGGGTCCCCGGCAGGAAATTTCGGGTTCCGGGGGAGCCTCCTGGGTTTGGGTCCCCGCAAAGTGGCGCCGCAGGAAGCTCGTCCGGCGGACGCAGGAGCCCTGAAGGTCGTAGGAGACCCCGATAGAGGCGTGCGCGTGGCTCAGGGCTTCAGATGGGCTTTCGGGGGAGAGGACGAGGCTCAGTAGCCGGGAGGCCCTGCATCGGTGGAGAGGGGCGGCGGCAGCGGCCATGACGGCCTCGGCCAGAAGCCCAGCCGCCTCCCCCTCCCTCGCCTCAGGCCCCTCTTCGAAGGTCAGACGGCACACCGCCGCGTCTCTCGTAGAAACAAGGGCCGCCCTGAGCAGCAGGAGCCTGGACCGAGCTCCAAAGGCGCCGTCTTTCGGGCGGTTCTTCTCCATCGCCTCTTGCAAGCCGCCCAGGGCGTCCTCGGCCTCCCGCCGCCTCCCAGCCAGCGCCAGGCACTCCGCGAGCTCCAGCTCGATCTCCCAGTGGAGGAGGTCGCGCTGCGGGGAATCCGCCGCCGGCAGGGACCTTCTGGCCCTCGCGAATGCCCGCTCCGCGCCCGCCACATCCCCCTCCGCCGCCAACGCAATGCCCTCGCACAGGGAGTCCTCGGCGTCGGCGAGCGAGGTGGCTACACCTTCCGGCATGCCTCTGTCTCCCCCGCCGCCCCCTAGCTGTTCCCTCGCCCTCCCGGGCTCCCCCCTCGCGCAGTACGCCCTGCAGAGCCGCCTCGACGCGCATCTCGCCAGCCAAGTGGACCCCCCCGCGTCCGCCACCAGCTTGACCTCTTGGTAGGACCTGCAGGCGTCCGAGGGGGCGCCGCTGCAAAGCCTCAGATCGCCGCAGTACAGCAGGCAGAGGCAGTGGAGGTTCCTGAACGCACACTTTTGGCCCTGGGTTTGGCCTTGGCCTTGGCGGGACTTGATCATCCCGGTGGTCAGCCGCGCCGCCTCTAGGGCGTGGGCCAGGGCCTCCCCAACCCGGCCGCGGGAGTGACAGAGCGCCGCGAGGTGGAGTTGGAGGGCCGCCCTCAGCGGCCTGCACCCCTGCTCCTTGGCGAGTGCGGCATTGACGGCCGCGGCAGCAGGAAGGTTCTCCTCGTCGTCCCCTGCCGGGTCTAGGGGCCCCAACACCAGCCCGGCGAAGGCTGAGATCGCGCCGCGGGCTGCCACCGCCTCCAGCGGGCGTGAGGCCGCTGCGATGGCGCCGAGGATCGACCTGGGGGACACCCCGACCGAGCAGGCCTCGAGGAGGGGGGCGCCGGCGAGGCTGGAGGCAAAAATGCTTGCGGTGTCACCTCCGCCCCGCTCAAGACAGGCCCAGCCGCATGCCGCGGCAGCCGCCCGCTCCAGGAGCTCCACGTGGCCGTGGAAGGCCGCCTCGCAGCGCATGTGGCCAAGGGCGGCGGCGGCGGCGGCGCTCCCCCCTAATGACCTCGATACAGCCTCGGCCTCCTCGCCTCCCATCTCCTCGACGAGCTCGAGGCAGGACTCCCAGCCCAAGGCGGCCGCCATGGCGTGTCCCGCCCACCCCTCAGCCCCGCTGCCGTCCTGCCGCCCGCCCTCCGCCGCGCTCGAGACCCTGTCCAGGTGCATCCCCATTGCCGCCAGGTCATACTTCACCCTGGCCAACAGACCCGTCCGCTGCGCTCGCTCTGGCGGGGCCTCCTCCCCGCCGCCCTCGTCCGCCCCCGGTCCAAGGGCCTGGAGGGCTCCGGTCACGGCCGCGATGGCGTCCTCACACCCGCCCCGACCCTCGTCCGCCCCGCCCTCGCCTCTGCAGGCCAGGACCCTCCTGATTGCGGACGCCACGGCGAGGTGGGGGAGCTCATCCCGAGGACAATCTGCCCAGCGCCGGCCCTCAGGCACCTCGCCTGGCGCCTCGTCCCCCAAAACCCCGGCGTCCGCCAGCATCAGCGCCAGCCCAACCGACTCTCTCGATCCGGTCTCCAGCAACGATGACCCGATCGCCGCAGGGTTCACTTCCTCCTCCTCTGCCGCCGCCGCCGCCGCTAGCTTGCTCGCGTGGGAGGCGCCCCTTGCAAGCCTGGAGACCGCCGCGGGGTGACGCGACACCAAAGGGGCGAGGCGCGCCACGAATAGCGCCCAGACACGCGCCCCGGAGGCCCTGAGCGCGGCCTCTGACACCCTCACCCCGAACAGGGCGAGGTCCTCTGCTTGGTGCTGTTTGGCGCCACTCGCGGCCAAGAGGGCGACCATTGCGGCCTGGAGCGCGGATGCTGCTCGCTTTGGGTGGCTGGCGCCCAGAGCCTCGACGGCGAGGTTGTAGCACGACTTGGCAGCCCAAGAGGTCTGGTCGAAGACTAGGGCGGGGTTCAGTCCCGCCGGAACGCGGGGGAATTCGACCGCATCCGGCTCATGGGAGCCTCCCTGTAGGACCCACGACGTTCGCAGGCCCTGCGCGGCCACCAGAGACGCTGCTGCGGTGGTGAAGGCCCTCCTGAGGTCAGCCTCCGGCGCGCCCGCAGCCGCCATCGCCGCCACGAGGGAAGCAGGAGACTCCAGGACGGATAGGGCCGCCCAAACCTCACCCTCATCCCCCGCCGTTGCCGCCAGGCCGGGCCTCCCCGCGGCGTGGGTCCCCCTGAACCCGTCGACCGCCCGCACCGCCGCGCCGAGGACCGCCACCCTCGTCGCCCCGTCCTTGCTCCCCAGGTCTGACCCACAGGCAGCCTCTCTCAGCGTCCTCCGCCACGCCTCGAGCCTCCGGCGCAGGTCCTCGCCCTTGCATCCTGCCGCCGGGGCGCCCGTGGCCGCAGCCAGGGCGACCCCAAGGCCCCCCCCGGCCGCCATGGCCGCCGCCGTTGCGGGGGGCGCCTGTCTCCCCCCGGCTTGCCTCGCCCACTCGCACGCCACCGCGGCGGCTACCGCCGTTCTGGTCGCACCCACCGGAAAGGACTCCTGAGGAGCGATGACCGCCGCCTCCATGGCCACCTCCATGGCCGCCGCCGTCGCGCTCGCCCCGCGGCCCTCGCAGGCGCGCCGCACGAGCGAGGGTAGCTGAGCCGCCTCCCTGGCGTCTGCAGACCCCGCGATGGCCCCGTGGGCCAGGTGCTTCAAGCAGTCAGCGTCCCAGGGCTCGCTGCGGCCCGCTATGGCCCTCACGGATTTGCAGCACAGCAAGCGGAGCGAGGACGACCTCGCGCGCCTAGCATCGTCGTCAGGGATTGCGCGAAGCCACCCGGAGGCGCGGACGCAGTGCCTAGCGGCGCCTAAAGCCGTGGCGCATGGGGGCGCTCCGGGCGCAGAGGAAGCCAGGCGGTCCAGAGCTCGAAGAAGGGAGCAGATCGCGGCCTCCGCCGTAGCGCTTCCCGTCTTCCCCTCCGCCAAGGATGCCGCTGCGTCCAGGACCGCGGCGCACTCCGAGGCGCACTCTTCTACCATCCCCCTCCTGTGGTAGCACAAAGCGAGGGCGTACCTGTCCTCGCACAGCCTGTGCAGGGGGGTCGACAGGACCGACGGCTCCATGGCCTGCACCGCGTCCAGCGCGGCGCTCGCGGCCCGCCACGCGGCAGACAGGGACTCCTCCGAGAGCTTCCTCCTCCCAATCTCCCTCTCCTCGACCCGGAGGGCCGCATACAAGTAACCGAGCAGCGCCTCGCGCGCTTGGGAACCCACCGGCAGAGTCTGTTTTTTCTCTTCCGCCTCGCGATTCGCAAGAGCGCTCGTCAGTCCGTCGCACGCGGACCTGACTCTCTTCTCGCTCCACGTCTTGCCCTCGACCACCTCCTTTGCCCTCGACGCTGCGTCCTGGACTCCGCACTCGCGGTCCTCTCCTTCTTCCTTCTTCTTCGACCTCGAGGTCGTTTTCGTTTGCACCATCCTCACGTCGTCGTCTTCTTCTGCACGAAGAAGGTTCGTGCGCTCCTGAAGCGGGGACCCACCCGACATGTTGTCTCGACTGGGTGGTGGTTCCCCTTCCATGGCGGCAGCCCTCGCCGCCCTCCTCGTCCTCATCACGCCCTCTAACCCCCACCCCCACCCCTCTCCCCTGCCCTCTTTCGATCGCGCTCTCTCTCTCTCTCTCTCTCGCCTCGATCGATCAGCTGTCGTTGTTGTGGCTCCCTCCCGTTTGAAGTGTGGAAATGTTTAAACCAAAACCCCAACTTTTCACAGTGACATCTGAGCTGGAGAGGGAGAGAGGAGGCACTTTACTTTTCATCAAGAGGCGCGAGGGCGAAGCAGAGAGAGAGAGAGAGAGACTGATGAGGTTGACGAGGGGGTTGGCGAGGGTAATGGGGATGCTGAGAGGGGGGACCGCCGTCATGGGGTCGTCCACCAACATGCACCACCAGGTCAGGACCATGGGCACCGACGGCCAGGGGGGGAAGGGGAAGGCACCCGGGGCGAAGTTGCGCGAGCTTGTGGAGGAGGCGACAGCGACTGGTAAGCCACTGCAGATCGTTGGAGCGGTGAACGCGTACTGCGGTTTAATGGCGGAGAAGAAGGGACACAAGGCCCTTTATTTGTCGGGCGGCGGGGTCGCCCTCAGCAGCCTCGGGTATCCAGACCTCGGGGTCACGACGCTAGAGGACGTCTTGGTGAGTTAGTTCTCCAACAACGGAACTGAAAACAGAATATACTGAACGAACTGAAAATTTTGCTTCTCTTCTCGTTTTCTTGAAGGTGGACGCCAGGAGGATCACCAGGCAGACGACCGCTCCGCTGCTGGTGGATATTGACACCGGTTTTGGGACCACCATCTTCAACGTGCAGCGCACAATTGAGGACATGGAGGCCGCCGGCGTGGCCGGGGTCCACATGGAGGACCAGGTCGTGGCGAAGCGGTGCGGCCACAGGCCAAACAAGCAGATCGTGTCGACGGAGGAGATGGTTCACAGGATCACCGCCGCGGTGGACGCTAGGCGCGACCCAAGCTTCTTCATCATGGCCAGGACGGACGCGCTCGCGAGCGAGGGCCTGGAGGCCTCCGTGGAGCGGTGCAAGCACTACGTCGCCGCCGGGGCGGACGCCCTCTTCGTGGAGGCCGTGACGGACCTGCAAGAGTACAAGGCCTTCTCCGAGGCCCTGCCTGGCGTTCCCTTGTTGTCCAACCTCACCGAGTTTGGGAAGACCCCCTTGTGGTCTCTCGACGAACTGAGCAAGGTCGGGGTGAGCATGGCGCTGTACCCGCTGAGCGCGTTCAGGGCGATGAGCAAGGCCGCGGACGTCGTGTTCGAGACTCTCAAGGAGCAGGGGAGCTGCGTTCCCTGCATGGACCACCTCCACACTAGGGAGCAGACCTACCAAGTCATCGACTACCACGCGTGGGAGAAGAAGTTGGACAAGTTCCAGTCCTCCGACTAGTGTGAGTGCGTTAGGGAGTAAGGGAGGGAGGGATGAGTGATGAGAAGAAGGATGTGTTCTTGGAGACTCTGGTACGAGTGAAATTGAAACAGCCCTTCCCTTTTCTTCAATTTTATTATACAAAGTACTTTGTACTTTGTACGTTATGATGATGATGATGATGATGATGAATGATGCCAGGTCGCTCGGCCCTGGCGGCTCGCAAACCTGCCAGATTTTTCTCTGCATCCCCTCCCTCGGCAATCCCGAGAGCCGAACAAGACCTAAATTCTACTCTTCTTCAAGGTTTTTCACAAAGCTGAATCGGACACCAGCGAAGCGGACGCGGGTAGGAAAGGGCAGCGACGCACTTTTTTGATCGGTGCGATCGATCGATCGGTCCCCAATTGACTGCGGAAGCAGGAGGAGTACACCACCAAGACAATGGCGTCTGTCGCGACAGAGGTGGCCAGGAGGGCCACACTGGCGGGGATTGGCCTTAGGTCAGGGTCCAGGAACTTATTCGCCCCCTTCGCACTTGCAGGGTCGGCGGCCACTAGGCATACTTCTC
>Ga0160423_10004773_pt1 | contig 11115 bp, 11 predicted proteins | sample CRUFie14St8metaG_FD_108191 | JGI IMG/M metagenome (GOLD analysis project Ga0160423, IMG submission 108191) | Marine microbial communities from the Costa Rica Dome - CRUD Field 142mm St8 metaG | ecosystem: Environmental > Aquatic > Marine > Oceanic > Photic zone | place: Costa Rica: the Eastern... | reverse complement strand
TAGTGTTCAATTTGTTGTCTATCGTTTCCCTGTCCCATACCCGAGCCTCAGCCCCTATTAACTTCCACCTCTGATATAAAGGTCAATTAGTTTATCACCAGTTGCCCTTGAACCAAAAGTTCTAATTAGTTTATCATTTTGTTTTCTTTCAATAAGTCCACTGTTATATTCTACATCAGTGACATTACCATTTTCAAAGTCTTCTATAGAATCCTCTGTTTCGTACCACATAGATTTTATACCATGACAGTGTATTGCTTTAATACCTTCTGCCCATTCTTCTGCATCTATTAGTAATCTTTGTCTATCGACAATTTCTTCATACTGTGTCATTTTCTAAACCCCTTATCCTTGCTGGGATAACTTTATTCCAATTACAATCATCACAAACTCTGTCCTCATAATTTTCAAGAACTGGTTGTGGATTGTTTCCGAAGCCAGTAAAAGACCCTGTGCATAGAGCACAGGGTTGAGGAGAAGAGGACTCTAGTGAGGTCATACTATAAGTTGAGTCCATCTTCTTCCTCATTGACTGTTTCATCTTGACCTAAGATGTTTTCATCAACCTTTGTGTAAAGGTCAAGGAATGTTGCCTTGGTATCTTCATCGAATCTTGCAAGACATACCTCTATTGATTTCATTTTGTTATTGAACATTGAGTATGCTTTTGCAATGTGAACCAACCTTCTAGTTGAAATCACTTCATCAACAGCACCCTCGTAAAAAGACTTTCTGATAACATCTGCCCAGTCAACGAGTTTGTCTGCAAATTCATCATCATTCACACCAAGAATTGCAAAGTCACCTTTGACAATTTTCTTCTCAGTTTTAACTGGTGGATATTCTTGTTCAAGACATATTGCAAACCTTTCAAGGAATGCTTCGTTCAAGATGTTAGTTCCTATGAACCTACCATCTTCTGAACCTTTACCTTTAGTGTTTGCAGTTGCAACCACTGTAAACCCAGCCTCTGGTTTTACAAACTCACCAGTTTTCTTGATTAGATAACCACCACCTTCTAGGATAGATTGTAGACACATTATCTTGTTAGATGCAAGGTCGACTTCATCAAGAAGAAGAACAGCACCTTTTCTCATTGCTTTTAGGACAGGGCCCTCTTTAAAAACTATATTACCATTGATAAGAGTATTTGAACCAATCAAATCATCTTCATCAGTTTCGATAGTAATGTTAACTCTGAAAAGTTCTTTCTTGAGTTTTGCACAAATCTGTTCGACCATCAAAGTCTTACCATTACCACTGAGACCAGTAATAAACACTGGAAAGAAAACTCCAGACTTAAGAATTGATTTAAGGTCTTTGAAGTGACCAAAAGGAACATAGTTATCCATGATTGATGGAATAACTGAAATGTTTTCATCAAGAACATTCATACCAACATTTGCAACTGGAACTGGAACTGTTTCAACAGTTTGAACATTTGCAATAGTTGGTGCAACTGGTTCAGAGTAATTAGCAGGAACTACTGACTCAATCGAGTAAGTACCATACCCTGCTTTAAATTGTGGTTTTCTAATCAACCACGATGGGAAAGGAATATTTGCTTTGTCACAAATTTTCCTAACTGTCGATTTTGAAAACTCGACTTGACTTGGATATTGTTCTGCACAGGCATCCAAGAACCTATAATGATTAGCATTCAAATTCATAATTTAACCTCACTTGTTTTTGAATAAATTTCCATAATCTAATTATACCAAAATGTGTACCCATCATGCAACCTTCTTAACGAAGTGTTGAAGAATTTTTCTTTGGGACATTTTGTTATTACCCATTCTCTTCATTGCACCTTTGAGTGCTTGTTTAGTTGCACCAGCATCTACATCTAAAGTATCATCTTCTGCAACTATACCCATTTTCTTTTTGTTTAGAATGTAGAACTCGTTGTATCCACTCTTTTCAGTTGTTTCAACTTTGTATCCACCTTCTCTTCTGAATAACTTATAACCTTCTGATTTAACATCCCAGTCGAAATAATCACCACCAAACTTGTCAACTGCATGGTCAAACTCTCTGTGTTTGTTAGGACAGATAAAGAATCCTACAGTATCAACACCAGTAGTTCTTTCAATCCATTTTAGAAGATTGTTAGTACCATTCCTTCCATAATTAGAGTTGTACTGGAAAGTAGACTTGGTTCTTCTATCGTGAATCATATGGTCGTTTCTCCAACCATTGAAACCATTTAGTCTGAAACTGTCACCATCAGTTAGAGTCACAAACTGCAACTTGTCGATAGAATAGTTGTGTTTGAAATCTGCAATGTAGTCTCTTATGTACATTAGTGATTCATCAAGAGGAGTTCCACCTAGTGCATAATTATGAGCATATCCATAACCAGCATAGAATCTAGAAGAACCACCACTTCTGTAATAACTACCATCACACATTGATTCTAATTGTGCATTCATAACTACACATGATTCTTTGAAATCTCTTTTGTTCATTTTATCAGTAAACAATTCTATAAGTCTTAATGAATTGTTAGGAATGAATTTACCTTTTGTTTCATATTGGTCATAATCTACTTCTTCAAGATTATCTCTCCATGCATCAGTGAATGCATACACTCTGTGAGGAATACCAACTCTTCTACAGAACATTGTAAGAACTATTGATTGTTCATAAGTCTCTCTGATTGCATCATACATAGACCCAGACCAGTCAACCAACATAATCACACCATGATTTTTTCCATCAGGCACGATAGTTGCTCTTTTGAAGATATCATCTTTGATTAGGTACTGGTGGATTTTTGACATATCCAGTTCACCAGTTTTTGCAGACATTGACTTTTTGTAAGCATCTGCAGCTTTTCTCATATCAAACTCTTTTGCCATGTAGTTGATAACATTTTTGTTATGGTCTAAAAACTTTTCAGTGTACTCTTTAGAGTTTGCAAGAGTATCTGTCCCACCATATTCATTTTGACTAGACTTCATTTCTTTAGTAATGTCTTGAATCATTTTTTTGTAAGGGATTGTAATGTCTTTTACTTTGAAGTCTTTAGAATCGAACTCCATGTAAGAAGGTTCTGAGTCATATCTATCCATTTCTTTATGAAGTTTATCTTCATTGTTTCTGAAATTCTTATCAGTGATAGATTCTTTTGCATCATCTGAAACTGGTGCATCACCACTTTGACCACCTTCTTCACCTTCACCACCTTTTAGGTTTTGACCCTTTTCAGTTTCAACATCACCCTCACCAGTAGTTTCTTCATCTGATTTTTCATCACCATCTTCATCACCAGACTCAGTACCTTTTGTACCATCTTCTGATTCTTCCTCAGACTCTTCCTCTGATTCCATACCACCACCAACTGAATCTTCTGATTCATTTTCTTCTGATTCTCTTTCATCGAAGTCTTGAGGAATTGTATCACCATCACCTTCTGATGTTTCAACAGTTTGCATTGACTTATCAGTTTGTGGTTCTAATTCTTCTAGTTTAGATAACTCATAAAGATAGTCTGCAACTTTGACTACCTTTTCCCAAGTATCCATTTTAGTATCGATTTGATTTATGATTTTTTGTTCTTCTTTAGAAAAGTCAACCATAATTTTGTGACCAATCTTGAAGTAAAGATTGATTCTATCTATGAATGCAAGTTTGTTTACATCATAATCTTTGACTCCAAAGAAATCAAGTTCATTGTGTAATTCACCATATGCATCATAGAAGATTCTTCTAAGACCAGCATATTTGTTTTTGATGTGTTTTTCAATTCTCACATCTTCAAGGACATTTAGATATCCTTTGTATTTCATACCCTTTTCTGAAACTGCATCATGCCATCCATCTGCTGGAGTAATAAGTGCATGACCAACTTCGTGACCCATAAACAAGTCATAAAGTTGTGCAGACATATCTTCCTTAAGAATAGGACAAACTAATTTCCTAGTCTTTGGTTCAAAGTATGCAGTAGGTACTTTTCTGTGTTCTATAATTAAATCCTCAGTTGCAAGTAATCTTGCAAGAGAATCTTTCTGTGTTCTAAGTTGTGTATTATTTGACCTCATGTAAGTATTATATAAAAAAATGTACCCTTGTGTCTAGTAGTATTTTCTCCATTTGTTCTGGGCAGTAGTTGAGATTCTAGAAATCTTTTAACCCCCCATTCTATCACCGAGTCCTTCTAGTGAGGCCTTACCTCAATTTTATCTAGGTCAATAGGCAGTGACCATAATGTGACTTCGTTTTCGTCCAATCCCAACCCTACTAATGGATTTCATGGAATCATTTTGAACTATGGGGATATCTGCTGGAGTCGTACCATTTCACAGATTTTAAAACAATATCCTCACTTCGTTCTTTCTCCTCTCAACCTCTTACAACCAACTAAACGAGGAGTTCAATCACACGACTTGAGTATTATATGTTTTTTTGTACCTATGAGTCAATGGTCTTTACATTGAACTCTTTTGCCCACCACTTTCTGACTGGATGTGAGTTTACTCCTACATTGACTGAATCTGGGTCTGGGTTTTCAATCAAGTCTCTCCAACCACCAAGTTTATTAGTACCTTGCGTACCATGAGATTGCAGTTCCATTTCTTCTGCTTGGGTGGTATACCATATTGGTGCAGTATATCTATCTTCACCAGTTCCATCTACATTTGCTGGATTTACACCATGAAAATGTTTCATACTCTGAAAAATAACACATGTTCCTGTTTCTGGTGCAACTTCTTGACCATCTTCAAAATATGTTTCTCCACCTTCAAAGTTATCATTAAGATACAATATAGATGCATAATCAGTGTATGGTACTACATTGATTACTTGTTCTTCGTCTTCTAAAAATTCTAGAGGTGTTCCTATTCTTGCCTGAGGTGGTATTTCATACAATGGTTTTGCCATAACATCAATATGCATTTCTTGACCTTTTCCAGATGGCCACCACATAAGTTCTGATTGTTCTGGGTATGCTCTTTCACCATAGACTTTCCAGATTTCTGATATGGCTTTGTACTGATACTCTGCCATGATTCTTTTGATTTCAAGATTACGAATGTTTACAAATGGTATTCTCCTACCATTGTATTGTTCAGCTGCATCATCGTGGGTGACTAAATTAAAATTAGCTTGATGATACTTTATCAGTTTCCGACATTGTTCCTTCGTTAGGCAATTTGGGATTGTGGTGACGATATTGTCTGGCAACTGATAACATTTGTTCTCTAATTCTTCCATATTGTTTTTCTCTTTTCTGTTTCTTCTTCACTGCTCTTTCATACTTCAATCTAGATAAGTGGTCTGTAAACAGAATACCATTTAAGTGGTCTAACTCATGTTGAAAACATCTTGCAGTCATACCACTAAATTCTAGTTCTCTGACTTCACCAGTTTCATCTTGCCATCTTGCAAGAACTTTTGATGGTCTTTTAATATTTGCAAAGATACCTTCACATCCACCAGTTAAACATCCTTCTTCTATGAGTTCAGTTTCTTCTGATACTTCTATTATCTCTGGATTTGCAAAAAACATTGATTGTTCTTCATTTTGTCCTTTCATTACGAATACACGATATTCATAACCAATTTGATTTGCAGCTAAACCAACTCCACCCTGTTCAAACATTTTATCAATCATTTCTTTTTTAAGTTCGATTGGGTCTGTTGGTGGATTATCAAAATCAAAGAATGGCATTTCTTGTCTTAATAGTGGATTGTCTTTGTGTAATAGTGTCATTATCTTTCTCTTGGTTCTATGTTTACATATTGATACCAACCAGTGACGATATATTTTTCACCACTTAATGGTGGATTACCTCTATGCATATGTGTAAATGAAGCAGGCCAAACTACAAAGTCACCTTTACTTGGTTTTATCCTTATACCTTGATGTAAAAATTCTAGTTCACCACCTTCTTCTACATCATTTAAAAATAACGCCCATGCAAGAACTCTGTATGGTTCATTTTGGTCATGTTCACAATGCCATACATGATAACCTTCGCCTGAACAAGTTTTTTGCATTTTACCTTGGATAGATAATGGTCTACCAAAGCCAGGATATTCTTTCATGTATAATTCTAATATGTCACCATTGATATACTTTTGAAAGTCATCAAAGTCTGCATTTAAATGTTTTAACTCTTCACTTGTTCTAATATTATTAAATCCTATTGCATTGTCAGCTTTTAGAGTTTTATCTATTCCATGGTGACCTTCTGTAGATTGTCTATCTCTTATTTCATCTGGTGCAACTTTATTTGCATAATTCCAAAAATCTAAAAATGCATCTATATGACCATCTTTAAAAAAATTTTTATATACTGCAATAAAGTCTTTAAACTTTACACTCTTTTCTTCTGCTTTTTCTAATAATATTCTTGCATCCATAATAATATATAGTTCGTTATTTACTGTTTACTATTCTACTAAAATTCTTTACCTTTTCAAATGTCATAGTATGTCTAAATTTTTCTGTTAACATATCACCTTTATGAGATATGATAAAAGTATTTGTATCACCATCTAAAGTGTGTAGTATCTTTAAAAACTCTTCTGTTCCACCTTCATCTAATGAACTATCAAATACTTCATCTAGTACTAAAAGATTTGTATTTACAGAGTTTTTTAGTTTTGCAACTGCTCTCCATGTAAATAATAGTGCAAGGTCAATCCTCATTTTTTCACCTTCACTAAAGTTTGCATATGAGAATGCATCACGATATCTAGATTTAATTGTTTCGTTGAATCCTTCATCAAGTTCAAACTGTACAAAAAAGTCCATAGATGCAAGATACTTATTGATTAACTTATTCATAATAGGTAAGTACTGTCTTATGATTTTAGTTTTAATACCACTATCTTGTAAAAGATGTTGTGCAATATCATAGTAAGACCTTTTATCTATGAGACCTTCTTTCTGTGAGTTATGATGTTTTAAAGTTTTCATTTCTTTATTTAACTTTGTACTATCATCGGTCACATTTTCTGTTCTTAATTTTTCAATCTCAGAATTTATTTTTGTGATGTATTGATTTGACGCAGAAATTTCATTCTGTTTTTGTGCAACTTGTCTGTTGAGAGCGTCGACCTTACTTTGAATTTTTTCGATTTCTTCGATTCGTTTATTGATTGATGTAATGCTGTTTGTAATTTCATCAATTCCTTTTTCGATTTCTGATACCTTATCTGATGTTGTTGATATCTTTTCTTGTTTAAAGTCGTCTTCCATATCTCTGTGACATGTGGGACATTCGTCATTGTCCTCATAGAATTTTATCTCCTTTACACCTCTTGACCTTGCTTGGTCTAACTGTTTTTGCAGTTCAAGTGTTTTGTTTAGTTTTACTTTTACAGTTTCACTATCCGAAGATTCATTCTGTAGTTCTTGCACTTCTTCTAACAATAAATTACATTCTTCTTGTACATTGTTAATATTAGTTTGTGCTTGTTCAACACTTTCATTAAACTCGTCAATTTTTTTCCTACGATTATCACCAAGAGACTTGATGTGTTTTTTGTAGGTTTCGATTCTGTCTTCTGAAAGTCGGATTTCATAATCCAAATCGTGAAGTTCACTTTTCAATGCAGTCATTCTTGTCTTTAATAAATTATTCATAATAGTAAAGATATTAATATCAAGGATGTCCTCAATGATACCTCTTCTGTCATTTTGATTCATTTGCATGAATGGTGTGAAAGTTGAACTACCTAAAATAACTACCTGTGTAAAAGTTTTGTAGTTTAGTTTTAGGATTTGTTTCTCAAGTTGTTCTTGATAATCCCTCATGTTTGCATCTTGATTGATAATTCTATCGTTCAAAAAAATCTCAAACACATTTGGTTTTGCACCTCGAACAACTCGATACTGTTTTGACCCAATTGCAAACTCAACCTCGACAACCATCCCTCTTTGGTTGACCGAGTTTATAAGTGAGTTCTTGGATACTTTACGAAAACCTTTACCAAATAATCCGAAACATAGTGCATCTAACATTGTAGATTTACCACTACCATTTTCTCCTAATATAAGAGTTGCTTTTCGATTACCTAAAAAGACTTCTGTAAATTGGTTTCCAGTGGAAAGTAAATTTTTCCATCTAACTGTTTTAAATTTTATCATGAAGCTTCATCTAGGGCCTCTGTATAAAGAGACCTAATTAATGTTTCTAGTTTTGATTTATCTCCAGAGATTTCCATCCCTTCGATATGTTTTGTTAATATTGTAAGTGTATCTTCTGCATCTGAAGCCATTTGTTCATCTGACATATCACCAAGATTACCATGGTCTTCTACAACCTTGAAGTCTATAACTTCTGCTTTATTAAGTTTCTCAATAAACAAATCAAACCAATATGGATTTTCTTTATTAATTACAATAACTTTTACATACATGTCTTTTAGATGTGAAAAGTCCATTGCAACTATTTCTTCTTGAGTTAATTTTGTATCATCGTAAAATACTTTTTCAAACATACGAATAGGGTTTTTAATTTTTTTCATTTCCCTAGTATCTGTATCAAAGATATGAAATCCTTTTTGATTGTTGTAATCAGACCAAGTAAATTCCATTTGAGAACCAAGATATGTTATGTTCTTCATTGTAGAACCAGTATGAAAGTGTCCACTATAGACATGTTCAAATCTTTTGAATGTATCAAAACCAAGACCATGGGATGAATAATATCCAGGCATCATCATTGCACCTTCTATTTCTAAATGACCCATAGCAATTTGTGCTGTAGTAAGTTCTATATGTTCTAGACTATCTTCTATGTTTGTTTTATGAATCCATGGAATAAGTGTGATTAGACAACCATCATAGTCTTTGGTAATAGTGTCTGCATAGATTGTTATATTATCATATTTAAGAAGTGCATCACACGAATTAATCTCACTTGTATTTTTGTAATATAAATCATGATTACCAAGAATCAAGTCCATAGTCATATTGTTTTTTAACAATGGTTCTATAAAGTGTTCTTTGTTTCTTTGTAGTGATAAAAAGTTTACACCAGTTCTTTTATCGAAGTAATCACCTAAGTGAACTATATGTTTAATGTCGTTTTCAATACAATAGGGAAAGAAAACTTCTTCAAAAAATTTTCTCATGTATTCGTGGAAATGTATACTATCGTTTCTGATACCAGCATGGGTATCATTTAATACTGCAAATTTCATTTAGTCTTTTTTTGTGTTAAAGTATTTTTCTACACCTACTGGTCTGGCATCATCTGCCTTTTTCTTTTTACCTCTAGGTTTGTAGTTGGGTTCTTCAAGATTGTTTTGTAAAAATTCAACATATGAATTATCATATTGTGTAGAATCTCCATCCATACTATCTACTGCTTGAGTAAGGATACCACTATTCATGATTGCCTTATGTTTGATTGCAGCTTGTTTCTTTTCTTTTTGTATTCTTCTAAGAAATGCATAGTATATAATCTGAGTTATGTATGCAAATGCATTTTGTGATTTCTCTGGATTGAAGTTATTAATATATTGCAAACAATTCTCTATACCATCACATATCATTTCATCCCTATAGGAATAGTTAATAAAGTTTGGTTTAGTTGATAGTCTTGTTGCAATCTTGTAAATACATTCACCAATGTATTCTGATACTCTTGGTGGTTCTTCACCTCGTGCAATTGCATCTTTTACTAGTGTGTTATGTTCTGCAATTGCAGCTGTAAACTCTTTGTTGTTTACATAATGTTCTGGTTTTGATTTACTCATATAATTATTATCTCACTGTTTTCATATTTGTCAAGTTAAAAAAAAGACTTGACACCCTGCGAATCGATGATAAAATAGATATGTATCGTGGGAAAAAGAGAGAATAGCTAGTGGACAACTTTCTTATCCTCTAAATCAAAATCAATCAATTCCTCTTCTAGTGCAAGTTCTTCTTCTGGACTCAATCGTTCTCTATTCATAAGATTAGTTAGATGTTGCAGTGCATCTGAACCTCTATCTAATTCTTGTTTAGGAGACATAATATCTAGTCCTACTTCATCACGAAGTTGAATCCAATCTTTACATGCTTTATCATAGAATGCAATAAACTTATCATCTAATGATGTGGTGTATACTACCTCTGAAGCTGCAATAACTATTTTATTATCTTTTGTAAAAGGAACAAGAGGAGACAATTTTATAACTGCACCTTTACCTGTAAGTGATGGGTTAAGACCTACATTACATGGTAGTGTCAATTCTACAGTTCCAGTATCTTCCTGTACAGAAGTCATTGCAACTACATCTTCACCATTCCTTAATTTTATGTACCTGTATTGTTTCATAGTTTTATTGCAAGTAGTAGAAAGATGGCAATCATTATTATATTTGCCATTAACATGAGAAGACCCAATATGGTGTGATACCATATCCATCTAGTCTTATATGCATTGTCTATTGATAGGTCTGCTGGGTCTGGACTCTTCCATGTACCTTCGTTTCTATCTTTCTTATTTCGACCCCATAATATTTCGTACCACCTCAAAACTTCACCTCATGTATTGTATATTTAAATTTTTCTTTACTATATGTATTTATTCGTTCTTTAAAGTGTCTTAATGTATAATTCTCTTTCTTCTTATAACTTAAGTCATCTGCAATATCAAAAAGAGTTGCATTAAATTTATCTTTACTCGTTCTAAGAACCCTACCAATTGATTGTAATACACGAATCTTAGATTTACTAGGACTTGCAAACACAATGTTGTGTAGGTTCTTAATATTTATACCAGTAGAAAAAGTTCCATAGGATGCAATAATTACACATCCTTCTTCCCTTTCCATTAACTCTCTAACCTTTTCTCTATTGATTGTATCTGTTCCACCATAGATAAAGAATGATTTTATACCTGCTTTTTGAAATGCATCAAATATCTTTCTACCATGTTTATCTACATACTGGAATAGTATTAATGTATTACCTTTCTGACCTAGTGTAAGATTCTTTATAAATTGTGTTCTCTTTTCATTACCAGCAAGAAACTCCATTTCTCTAGGATAATCCATAGATACAACTTCTTTAGATACTTCTGGTGGATACTTTAGTACTAAACATTGTATATCTAACTCTGCAAGAATACCTTCATCCATGAGGTCTGCACTTGTAGTCACATAATG
>Ga0160423_10004771_pt1 | contig 11118 bp, 8 predicted proteins | sample CRUFie14St8metaG_FD_108191 | JGI IMG/M metagenome (GOLD analysis project Ga0160423, IMG submission 108191) | Marine microbial communities from the Costa Rica Dome - CRUD Field 142mm St8 metaG | ecosystem: Environmental > Aquatic > Marine > Oceanic > Photic zone | place: Costa Rica: the Eastern... | reverse complement strand
GGCGTTTCGAAGAACGGCTTATGTTTCGGACCTTTGGTCCCTGCTCATGGGTCTTCTCGACACATTTGCACGTTGGGCCCACCCTCGGTCCAAGGAAGACCCCCCGCTGTGGTCGGAATTGAGCTTCGGCAAAAGGCTCTACATCGCTTTTGAGGTGATGTTGACGTTCGTGGGTGTGTTGGGGATTCTCATCTTTATCCTTGACCTCAGCGGTCTCTGAGCACGGCTTGTGACAGCCATTTTCTGACCTCAAATGTGGTTGTTTTTCGTTCCAAACGGAGGAAGGGTGAAGCCCGACAACCCTGCCTATGAGCCGTGAGCGGCCAAGCGGACGACTTCGGCGCGATTCGCTTCGGCGGTACGCTGCGTCCTTCGCAAGTCGCCTCGTCCACCATCATCAAACAAAAATTGGACGAGGGCGAACGCCGCTTGCTCGTGGTCGCCCCGCCCGGCTCTGGAAAGACCGTGCTCGGCCTGTACGTTTGGACCGATTTGGTGCGCAAGCCTGCCTTGGTCCTCAGTCCAAACTCGGCCATTCAGTCGCAGTGGGTGGCTCGCGCTGAGGAGTTGTTCGAACTCGACGGCCGTGAGTCGGAGCTAAGCACGACTGGGAAGGAACCGGGTATCCTGACCTCGTTGACCTACCAGTCGGTCACGATGCCGCAACCCCGCGACGAAGGGCTCGACCCTGAAGCCATGGAACTCTGGGTCAACGACCTCATCGACAAGTCAGAAGCCGAGGACGAGGAACAGGCCAGGGCGTGGATCCTCGACCTTCGCGACAGCAACGATGAGGTGTTCAACGAGCGCCGCTCGTTCTATAGAAAGAAGGTCCGCGACGATTTGGTCGCCCACGGCAACGCCCTCTTCGTGCTGCACTCCTCTGCGAAAGCGACCCTTGCCGCGCTCAAAGACGCCGGCGTGGGGCTGATCATCCTCGACGAGTGCCACCACCTGTTGCACCACTGGGGCAAGGTCCTCGACGAGGTGCGCTCCTTCCTCGGCGACCCGATCGTCCTCGGCCTGACCGCGACACCGCCCGATCCTACGGACGTGGACGAGGAGGATTACGCCCGCTACACGGATTTCTTTGGCGAAGTGGATTACGAGGTGCCGGTCCCCGCACTGGTCCGCGACGCCAACCTCGCGCCATACCAGGATCTCGCCTACTTTGTCCGCCCTTCCGAGCCAGAGATCGAGTACATCGCCGGCGTTGCGGACGGGTTTACGGAGCTGTTGGTGGACCTCGCCGAAGGCCCCGGGCCCGATGCCGAAAACAACCGTTTGCCCGGTCTTGACGATTGGCTGTTCGAGGTGCTCGGCTCCCGGCGCTTGCCCACGGGTGTGGCCAAATCCTGGGAGGCGTTTGAGCGACGTGACGGTGCCCTGGCCGACCACGCTCGGCTCTACCTCCTCCGGCAAGGGCGCAGCATGCCTCCAGAGGTCCCCGAACCTGGGCCGGCCTTGCTGGCCATGCCGGTGTCTGAGACGATGCTGATGGTTCCGTTGATCGATCGCTACATCCGTCATGGGCTGATGCGCTCGGAGAGCAAGGCCGACCACGCCCTGGCCGAGAAGGCGAAGAAGCAACTCATGCTCTACGGGATTCAGGTCACGCAAACGGGCACGCGCCCGTGTGCTGCACCCGTCACCCGAGTGCTGGCCTACAGCGAAGGCAAGCGAATCGCTCTCAAGCACATCCTCGAGACGGAGATGCAAACGCTCGGCGACGGCATCCGAGCGGTCATCGTCACGGACTTTGAGCGCACGTCGTCGACGGCGCTGGTCGAAAACGTCCTCGATGACGAGGCGGGAGGTGCCATCGCGGTCTTCCGCGAGTTGCTCACCTCCGAAGCGGTCGACAGGCTGGACCCGATCCTGATGACCGGCTCGACGGTCCTCGTCGATGACGACCTTGTCCCCCGCCTTTTGCCCCGGATGGAGGCGTGGGTGGACCAGGAAAAGCTCGTCGTGAGGTTCGAGGATCAGGCCCTCGATGGCTACCATCGTATCCGTGGCATCGGTAAGGATTGGGTCCCGCGCAACTACACCCGGATGCTGACGGAACTGTTCCAAGAGGGCGTCACCAAGTGCATCGTTGGTACCCGGGGGCTCCTCGGTGAGGGTTGGGACGCGAGTCGGATCAACGTCCTCGTGGACCTGACCACCGTCACCACGCACATGAGCATCAACCAGCTTCGCGGGCGCTCCTTCCGCTTGGACAAGCACTGGCCGGAAAAAGTCGCCAACAACTGGGACGTGGTGTGCGTGTTGCCTGAATCCAACTTGGGAGACTCCGATTTCAAGCGGTTCAAACGCAAGCACAAGAACCTCTACGGCGTGTGCGATGACGGCGCCATCGAAATGGGCGTGGGTCACGTTCATCCTGGCCTGACGGAGCGGGAAGCCGACGAGGTCGTGGCTGAATCGATGGAGGCCGTCAACGAAGAGATGCTCGTCCGCTCCCGCAACCGTGAGCGCACCCGTGGGCTCTGGGGCATCGGCGAGCCGTGGACGGGTGTCGCCAAGCAGGCCATCGAGGTGGCGAAGCTGGGCGGAGGGGGATTCCCAACGACCGTGAAAGAACCCGACCCTGAGTGGAACGAGTCCTCTTTGGTGATGCTCGTTGGGAGGGTGGTGGTGGAATCCCTCCAGGCCGCCAACCTGATCGGGGCCGAGGCTAGAATCGATGGTGGTGACCGCGGAGGTTCGTGGTCTCGGTTGTTCCTTGAGGGCGCAACGGTGGAAGAAGAGGCGCTGTTTGTGAATTCCATGCGCGAAGTGCTCGGGCCACTGGACAACCCGCGGTACATGCTGATGCGCGTGGCCAGGTACTTCCAGACCAGCCTTGAACCAACCTTGCTCTCTCGCCTTCTGCCGATGTTCTTCGACCCGAAAGAGGTCATGCTCCACCGCGATCAGACGGCGATGTGGCACGCGGTACCGAAGGCGCTCGCGAAAAAGCGGGAATTGGCGGACGTTTTCGTGCGTCTCTGGTCCATGCACATTGGACCCACGCGTTTGGTGTACGGGCACAGTGAATCCGGTCGGGCGACGGTGCAACAGGTGCTGGATGCCAACCTTGGTCCAACGGCCGAGTTCCACGACAAGCGCGTCTTCACGTAGACGCGCAGGCGGGACAATCCACGCCGGCCCCTCGGTGGGTCATGCAGAAGCGCTTGCGGCAGGTGAAGCAGCGGTAATCGAAATCGGTCACGCCACGGTCGCAGCCAACCGCTCCGCAGACGTCCCCTCCCGAGGCGCCGATCATGAAATCGTCCGGTGTGGCCGCAGGTGCGGGTTCGGCAGACGCGGACGGTTCCGAGGACCAGAACGCGCCCGTCGAGGCCTCAACGCTGCCTGGCGCGGGTGGCACGGGTTCGGCCGGCTTCGGGGCAGGTTGGGCTTGGCCTTCCTGCCACCAGGAGTCGTTGCGAGGGGCAGCGGCCTGCGCGGCCATGCCCGCCGTAGCCACCGCCGCGGCCGCGGCCGTGACGGGTTGGTTCCAGCCAAGGAGGCGTTCCACGTTGGGGTGGTCGAGGAGGTGACGCGTGAAGCGTTTGTCGCCGAAAAACGGCACAAGGCGAGCGTAGGCCTGGTCTTTGGGGAGGCCGACCACCTGCTGGGCGTTGAAAATGGCCATCAAGCGGTTGTAGCCGCGCTGTCGGCTTGGGCTGATGGTGCCCGCAACATCGGATTGGCGTTGAACAGGGGTGTACGATGGAACCTGTGCCTGAGGTGTGTACCCATGTCCGGGGCTCATCATCTCGGCCTGACCCTGCTTTCTGGCCGTGTGCAGGACGTAAATGATCAGCAGCACGCCTGCCACCGGAGGTGCGCCCCTCATGGCAGCCATGACGCTCAAGAACACGCCAAATCCGAGCGTGACCATCATGCCGCCGCTGAGTTTCATCACGCATGCCCCTGGTGTGGGTGGCCACGGCGCTGTCCCGCGCGCCGTGGCCGGTGGGGTCTGGACCCCCGACATATGTCGGTGCCGTCATCGCCCGAAGGCTCCGTTTGGGACAATTACCTCACACGGTCAGGGGTCTATAGCCTCAACGCCGATGTGCGAAGCGCATTGCGGGTTCAGCGGACCCCGCAAGGTCTCCGCCAGCCTCAGGTGCACTCAAACCGAGCCGGTGGCACAATTCCACATGAGGACGCGACCATGGGTGGCCGACCTCTTGATCCAGCCGTGACCACCGCAAGGGCGTGATTCCCTCAAGCGATTCTGCCGTACTCTCCAGCAGAGGGATCCACGCATGCTCGTCCGCCCGATGGCGCGATGCAATCGCCTTCAGTCCCATCTCCTCGAACACGGCCACCGCCCGAGCGCGGGGGAAGGCACGCGGGGCGACCACCAGGAAACGGCCTCCGGCCTCGAAGACCGCGAGCGGAGCCACGTCTTCGGCAAGACCGTCAAGGAAGGATTCCAGCCGGCGCTCATCGTTGATCTTGTTCGGGAGCAGCGCCACCACCGCCGTTCTGTCTTTCGTGCCCACCACGTGGGTGCTCACTTCGAGGCTCAAACGCTCAGGCCGCGGGGCAGCGGGCTGTTGCTTCGCGCTCGCCTTTTTCGCCTGACGTGGCGGGCGTTTTGGCATCACTTCTGCGTCTGAGGCCCTCGGGAGTGTGCTGACCCAGCGGCGCAGCGGCTGGTGGATGAGGCCCTCTTCGAGGACGGTGCACGCCCACCGCGTGCGCCCGTGGAGGCTGCCCGGCACGCGGATGATGCGACGCGTGTCCGCCGTGACCGTCGGATCGACGGCATGGCCTGCGGCCATGACGCGCTTGAGCAGCGCTTGACGATGTTCGCGGACCGCCTCCTCCCGCTCGCGTGGTTCGGCCACCTCAAACGGCGTGCGGTCAGGGTCCCGCAGGACGACATGGAAGCCTTTGCCGCCAGAAAAGGTGACGTGAAGCAGCTCGAGCTTGGTGTGTTGGGTCAACCAATGGAGCAGGGCAGAGGTTCGTTTCCTGACCTCCTCGAGGCGCTTCATCGAGAAGGGCCCGAGGTCCATGTCGAACACCACAAGGTGGTCCAACAACACGGGTGCTGGCTTGGTGTCGTCACGGAGTCCTGGGAGGTTGACCGGATCCAGCCACGCGGAGGTTGAGACGTACAGGTCCGCAGGCGGCGATTTGGACAAGTGGCGCGCCAACGCCTCGCCCCCGGAGAAGCGCCGCTTGGCCATCACCCACCGACCTTGCGCTTGCCGCCACCGCACATGATGCCGGGAGGGATGGTCCAACCACGAGAGGTCCACTGCATCAGGTTGTGCGTACCACGCGGCGAGGACGGCGTCCTCGTGTTGCGTCGACTCGCTCACGGCGGGGTGTGGAGGAGGCAGGACTTGAGCCAACCGCTGGGGCTTGGAAGGGTGGCGACGTGGTCCGATGCGCTCATATACTGACGGCAGGTCGCCGAGACGTTCACCATGAAGCGAGGTTCCCGTGCGTGGAAAAAGACCGGTAACCAGCGGTGGAAGTGGCGCAAGAAGAAGCTGCGACGCCGAAAGCGTGCGCGCCGGCAGGCCAAGAACTGATTTTGCGTCGATAATCGGGGGTATAGTATAGCTTGGTAGTACTGCGGGCTCCAGTTGCACGGGAATGACGACGTGTGGGTTTGCTGACGGTTGATGACCAACTGGAGCGCCGACCCGTGTCTCCCGCACGACGCTCGCTCACACATGAGCAGCGGGATCCAGAAGAAACCCGCCGGGCAGGGTTCAAATCCCTGTGCCCCCACCTTTCACACGCCTCAAACGCCACGCAGTGTTGCGTTAAGGGCGTGTTCAGTTTAGCTTGCTTTCGCTGACCTGTGAGGGTGATCCCTTCTGCTCGGTCGAATTCAGACCAAGGGGTTGCCGTCAGCGTCGTCGATCTTGCCCATGATGATCATGATCGACTGGACGAGTGCCCATGGGCCGGTGATGAGGGCGCCAAAACCAAGGGTAAGCACTGTGATGAGGAGTTGAGTGAGGCCCATACCCTTCTTGCCGAGGTAGAAGTTGTGGACGCCCAATGCGCCCAAGAAAAAGCCCAGCAGGAAGGCGACCAATTTTTGTTTCGGGGCTGCGGCGGGCATCGTGGCTTGCATAGGGGCTGCTTCCATGAGACCTACTTTGCTCAGCGGATTATATCCCTTCCTCCGAACGGGGGACAACGGGCGGTGTAATCAGACGAGAGGTCGGCCTTGCGAGTCGTAGAGGCTGCCCGTGGCCATCATGATCAGTTCGATGAGGGCCCAAATGCCGGTGACAATGGAACCAATGCCCAGCGTCAGCACGGTGATGAGGAGTTGAGCGATGCCTCTCCCGGTGTGTCCGAGGTAGAAGTTGTGGGCACCGAAAACGCCCAAGAACAGGGCGAGGAGGATGCCGACCAAGAGTTGCTTTGGTGGGTTCTGAGGCATCATCATCATTTGGCCTTGGCCCATTGGCATGGCCATGGTTTGCCCGGCCATGGGCTGACCTGCTTGCATGCCTGCGGTTTGTGTGACTGGGATGGCCACGGGCTGACCGGTGACCATCATCTGCTGTCCAGGTTGCATGGCCTGTCCTTGCTGTTGCTGTGCGGCAGGGTCCCAGGGGGCGGCTCCTTCGGGTTGCATGCTGCGCGCTGCGCATCTCGCCTCATCAAGATGCCCCTCTTTGGACCGTGGACTCGGACGTCATCTTCATGCAGGTCAGCCATGTCCTCGACGCATGGCAGCACCGCGCATGTTGGCCGTTGCTCTCGTCGCGCTCCTGTTGGTTCCGTTGTCCGGTTGTTTTGCGCCAGTCGAGGGCGTCGCCATCGAAGGACAAGAGGGGCAGGTGCTCCTCAAAGGACAAACGTTGATGTTGCCCAACATGGCTCCCGGCCCCCTTGTAGAAGAGGTGATTCCATGGTGGGAGCGTACCACCTTGGACCTCGACAAGAACGGCGTCCACGATGCCCTTGACGGAGCCCTCGGTCCGGTCTGGGTTGGTCTCTCCTACGGCACGAACGTGGGGGAACGTCACGTTTCGGCCGTGGAACAGCTCGGCCTCGCGGTCGAGTTGATGGTGCCCGCTGTGGACGCCATTTTGTTGGGCCAAATTGATGCCAGCCTAATTCCTACCCTGCGTGGTTTGGACGATGTGGTCATGGTGGAAGCCTACGGCGACCTTGTGTTCTGGGGTGACGTGCAAACGCCGGCGGTCAAGGCTAGTTCCTCTTCCGTCTATCCTGAGGGTGCCTGGGATCTCGGCGTCAGCGGTGAAGGTGTGGTCATCGCCATGGTGGACACCGGTGTGGACAACGAACACCCCGGCCTAAACGAGAAATTCGTGGCCGGATACGATGCCGTGTGCTTCCTGCACAGCGGCGTGCACCAGTGCGTGCTCGCCGGCGGGCGAGCAGAGGACGGGTCGTTCGACCCGGACGATGCCCACCAGCACGGCACGGCCTGCATGGGTATGGCGGCAGCGACCGGCAAGATGGCGGACGGCTCAGCGTCCAACTTCACGGGTTCCGCCCCTGATTCGGCGCTGGTCGATGTGCGCATTGGGACGGACGTCGGTGCAGGTCCCTTCGAAAATTACCTCATCGCGCAGGAGTTCTACGAATCAGCCATGAACGGTCTCCAGTGGATCATCGACCACAAGGACGACGCGTGGGCCGGTGCCGATGAGTCGGAGCATGGCATCGACATCATCTCCCTCTCGTGGGGCATCACCAGCCACGAAAACGGTGGCTCAGACGGCGAAGACATGCACAGCCGCATCCTCAACGAAGCCATGGAAGCAGGGATTGTGGTCAGCGTCGCGGCCGGTAACGACGGCCCGGACAACGACGGTCTTTCGGGCATGGGTTCATCTTCCCTTTCCATCACGGTCGGTGCCACCGACGACAAGGACACCATCGACCGGGAAGACGACACCATCGCAGGCTATTCCTCCCGAGGGCCGCGTCGCGACAACGGCGACAGCAACCCGCTCAACGAGCTCAAGCCCGAGGTGACTGCCCCGGGCACCAACATCGTCCAAGCGGAAGGCTGCGTGACCAGCGCAGGGTGCCACAACGACGTGCCAGGACAAGACGCGGCCGACAACGGCTACACCAACCGAGGCTCCGGGACGTCCTACGCCACTCCGTCGGTGTCGGGCATCATCGCGTTGATGATGGAGGCCAACCCGGACCTTTCGCCGATGGAGATCAAGGAGATCCTCAAGTTCACCGCCGAACGTCGCGGTGAGCCCTCTGCACCCGAGGTTGACCCGTACTGGAACCGTGACTTCGGATGGGGCATGGTCGATGCGCGGGCCGCGGTCGAGATGTCCTTCCTGTTGCTCGAACAAGGCACAACCGGTTCCATCGACGTCAGTGCACAAGCCCACGTGGACAACGTCAGTCAAACCCCGAGTTTGGTCACCTTGACCGGGCAGGCATGGGCGCAAGGTGCTCCCCTCATCGCGGTCGAGTACCGCGTGAACGGTGGCGAATGGCGCTCGGCCAGTTTTGAGGCCAACCTTGGCGATCTCGCCTCGCTCGACCGGCTGACATGGACGGTGGCCCTCGACCCCTCGGCGTTCGGGTCCGGTGATCACGAGGTTGAGCTTCGGGCCCTGACCGAAGACGGGGTCTCGTTGAGCAGCTTCGCCACCTTCACCGGTAGCGCTGCTGGGTCAGACACCGCCGGGGGGACCTCCTTGGTGACGGTGGCCAGCGTGCTTTTGGCCATGGCGATGACCGTTGTGGTGGTCCTGAAAAGCCGAACCGATCCGCCGCTGCGTTTGGCGGACGAAGATGACGTCAAATCGAGCCATCCGCCTGCCCCAATCGAAGACGGCGAGGCGGTTTAGGCGTCATCTATGCCCCCACGTCTTGAAAAGCGAGTGCGGAGTCGGTTGCGCATGCGGACGTACGCCGAACGTGCCCGGGCCATTCAGCCCACTGGCGTTCGCAAGATGTTCGATTTGGCCGGAGAAGACACCATTTCATTCGGGCTTGGCGAACCGGATTTCCAGCCCCCTCCCGTGGCCATCGAGGCTTTTCACCAAGCGATGTTGGACGGACGGAACAAGTACACCACCACCGCAGGGCTTCCCGCACTTCGCGAAGCCATCGCCAAGGGATGGGACGCTTATGCGCCGGGCTTGACGGCCGACAACGTGTGCATCACGATGTCCGGCACCAACGCGCTGATGAACCTCTTTCTGACCGTGCTCGACCCGGGACGAAAGGTCCTCCTTCCCGAACCATATTTCCCCCTGTACGGCCCTGACGCCACCCTGGTGGGCGGAAGCGCAACCTACTACCCATGTCGATTTGAGCACGAATTTGTGCCTCAAATCGAGGATCTGGAAGCGCTTGTCGATGATGATACGGTGGCCATCCTCTACAACTTCCCGTCCAACCCAACCGGGGGAACCATCGACGTAGGGCAACGTGATGCGCTGCTCAATTTCGCGCGCAGGCATGACCTTTGGATCATCAGCGACGAAGTCTACGACCGCATCATTTTCGAAGGCGAACACGTGTCCTTCCTCGGCGCAGGTTACGACCGCGTTTTTGTCGTGAATTCCTTCTCGAAAACCTTCGCGATGACGGGCTGGCGCATCGGCTACGTCATCGCAGAAAACGTCGAACACATGAAGCAGGTCACGAAAATCCAGTACTACCTCACCGCATGTCCAAACGACGCCATGCAGTACGCGGTGCTGGCGGCCATCGAGCAGGCCTCGGATTACCCTGACGTGCTCGCGAAAGAATTCCGAGCACGTTGCGACCTCATCACCGACCGACTCAACGCCATGCCCGGCGTTCAGTGTCATCGTCCAAAGGGTTCCATCTACGTGTTCCCCAAGGTCGAGGTTCCCGGCTTCACCAGCGAAGAACTGGCCCTCGAAGTCCTCAAAGACGGCGTGCTGTGCTCACCAGGAACGGCCTTCGGGCCCAGCGGCGAAGGGCACCTCCGCTTCGCGTACACCATCGGCCGCGAGGAAATCGCCAAGGGGATGGATTTGTTCGAGACCACCCTCCAACGGCTCAGGGGTTGATGCCCATGTCGATGGTCGGGGTCGGCGTTCGTCTTCTCCTTGGGGTGCTGCTTGGACACCTGCTTCCTCGTTTGCCGATGCTCATCTTGTGCCGGACCAAAGGTTTCAACCTCAGGTTTTCGCCCCACCCCGCCCCGCTCCGCCTCGGGCCACACCTCACCGCTCGTGTGTTGCTCATGCGCCGGCTTTGGTGGGGGGCCCTCCCGCTGACCCTCCTGCCCTTGTTGTTTGGAGCTGCTAGCCTCAGGAGCGGGGATCCGGCTTTTGGATTCGGGTTGTGGGCCGGCGCAGGCTGGACTGCCATTCAGCGCATCGTGGCTTTGACCGACCCTGAAACGGTGCCGATTTCCATGACGACAGCGCTCCGACTTCAGGCGGTCATGAACGCCTGCGAAGACGAAACGGCGTGTTGTGTTCATCCAGAGCCGGTGTGGGAGGTCATGGGCGTCCGATGCGCGGCTTGCCGCACCGAATTGGATCCTCTGCCTCGACCTGATCTTGGACGACCTCGGAGCGAGCGTTGGCCGATGGCCATGCTCCGCCTGTGGCTGGCCGACGGCCATGCGTTGGGCCCTGCGGAGTCTGAGGCATAGTGCCAAGGTCGGCATGGCGGATGCCATCGAGCGGACCAACCTCATAGCCTGTCCAAGGTCAGAGCGTTAGGATGCAGCCGCGGCGGGCTCCTCTGCTGCCACGGCTTTGGCTGAGTTTCATCCTCTTGCTCCAGGTGTTCGCCACGCCTTTCGTCGCGTTCAGCCTGACCTATTTGCTTCAGTTTGAATGGAACGACGCACAGGCCTCACTTCAATTCCGATTTGACATGATGCCGTGGATCACCGCGGCCTCGCTGAGCTACGGCATGTTGGCGTTCCTTTTGGCCGCGGTGTTTGGAGGGTGGCGGCCATTGCCGGTTGTGGAGCGTGGAGGGTGGGCCGCTGCGCTCGGGTTTTCGCGCGCTCCTCGTCAAGCCGACCTCATACGAAACGCGCGCCATGACTACGCACAATCCAGCCATGGACGGCTCGCCTTGCTCACCCACGACCGTGTTCAACAGGGCCATCCCATCACGGTCACTCATGGTGGACTTATC
>Ga0160423_10004770_pt1 | contig 11119 bp, 14 predicted proteins | sample CRUFie14St8metaG_FD_108191 | JGI IMG/M metagenome (GOLD analysis project Ga0160423, IMG submission 108191) | Marine microbial communities from the Costa Rica Dome - CRUD Field 142mm St8 metaG | ecosystem: Environmental > Aquatic > Marine > Oceanic > Photic zone | place: Costa Rica: the Eastern... | reverse complement strand
GAATTTCATCCAGATCATGTGTACCGTTGGTTTATGGAACTATTTATTGATTCATATGATTGGGTTATGGTTCCCAATGTCTATGGTATGAGTCAGTTTGCAGATGGAGGGCTAATGTCAACTAAACCTTATATAAGTAGTAGTAATTATATTCTTAAAATGAGTAATTATAAAAAAGGTGATTGGTGTGAAACTTGGGATGCATTATTTTGGAATTTTATGAACAACCAAAGAGATTTTTTTTCGAAAAATCCAAGAATGAGAATGCTAATATCTAGCTTTGATAAAATGGAATCTAATAAAAAAGAAAACCTTTTGTTTAAGGCTAATCAGTTTTTAAATAATTTATAGTTTAGTTTGGTATTTTTTATTGTTGATTTTTTTGTTCTCCAACAATCTATTTCATAGTCATCATTTCCATTAGAGTAGTATCACCAACATTATTTTAGTTAGAAAAATCAACTTATCGAACTTAGTGTTTCACTTATTGATTCTAAGTTTTAGAATTATCTTTTAAATTTCAATCAAACACTACAAATTTAAACTACGCGGCAGCTCCGGCCAATAAAAGTATTATTATCCATGTGCCAAAACCATACCACGCATTTCTTCTAAAAGAAGGGTTATCACTAAAAATATATGCAAGGCCTACACCAATTATACCCAGCAAAAGTCCTAAGAAAAACCCTCCAAAATGAAATTCTGCGGGAGGTGCAATTATGCTTGATTTATCGTTGCTAGAAACAACAACTTCAGATTGTAAATTATTGCTTTTGACAGGGAATGATGCGTAAGTATATGAAGAGATTAAAAAAAATGAAAATACAATTATTAAAAATTTAGTCATGCTATTAATTTTACAGTTATAAAAAGTAAATATAAAATAATTTTTAAATTTTTCTCAATTAGTTTAGAAAAAGATCTTAGTTTTTGTTTTTTTTATTTTTCATTTCAAATTTAATATCTTTTGCTTGTGTTGTATTTGCCCAATTAATCATGTAAAGCAATCCACTTATGTAAAGAAGAAATATAATTCCACCAACAATAAACATACTAGTATTCAACATATTATTTATTTTTAATTTTATCTCTTCGTTGCCTGATAGCTATGGCAAATAATAGTATTGTTGCAGGCCAATGCGCAGAATATTGTGCTTCTTCAGTGTATCCAAGTAATCCTAAAAATACAGAATATAGTAAGCAAATAAATGCTAAAATTACAGGGTAGTAAACTTGAATAAAGTATATTATTTTTTTGTTTTCCATTATTTTAATTTTTACAAAAATAATTATTTTGTATAATTTTTTGATAAAAAAACTATACAAAATAATTAGTATTAATATTTTTGTAAAAAATTAATTTATTAAACAATGAATTTTAATCATATTGAAAGTTTAATTTTCAGTTTTTTCTTATCAGAAAAAACAAAAAAGATAGTTGAAAGATATATCCTTTATATTTCAATTTTTGGTTTTTTAGCTCATTTGTTTTTAATATTCATCAATAAATCAGGTTACCTTACAATTAAGGATCACTATAATCTGCTTAACAATCCTATTTCCGCTATTTACACTCCTTTTTCATTTATTTTAATATATGAGATTTATCAGCTAATTTATTATTTACCCAGGTCAATATCAGTTTATATTTCTAAACAATATGAAATAATTACCTTAATTATAATTAGAAGAATTTTTAAAGATATCTCGGATTTAAATTTTAATCAAAATATTATTACAAGTAACTTAAATGAATATCTATTTATTGATCTATTAACTTCAATAATTTTATTTTTTCTGATTTTCTTATTTAGAATTAGTTCAAGAAAAGAAATAAAAAATATTTCTAATAATGTAACCCTAATAAAATTTATTAAAATTAAAAAATGGATTTCTTCAATTCTAGTCCCACTTATTGTTCTGTTGGCATTTAGTCATTTATATAATTGGTCTAATGAATATATAATGAATGAAAAAATATCAGATATAAAATCATTAAACACAATTTTTTTTGATGAACTTTTTCAAATTTTGATACTTGTTGATGTTTTTTTATTGTTGTTTTCATTTTTTAATTCTGATTTGTTTCATAATATAATGAGAAACTCAGCTTTCATTATCTCTACGATATTAATTAGAATTTCATTTATGACTGAAGGATTAAATAATGTCATTTTGATTATTATTTCTGTATTATTCGGTCTTTTTATCCAGTTGATATATAATGAATGTGAAAAAAGAAAATTATTTTAGGAAATAAAGATTAGAAAACTTATAAAAATAATTTTTTAATTTCTTTTGCTAGCAATCGAATTACTGGAACTGAAACAGAATTACCAGATTGCTTATATAAATGAGATTTAGCAATATTGGGAAGTTTAAATTTTTTAGGAAACCCTTGAAATAAAAAGCATTCAGTTGGAGATAATTTTCTTATTACAGTACCTTGTTTAATTATAGGAACATTATGGCCTCCTGTTCCCATATTAGCAGTTAGAGTTGGACATACATTATTTTTATTTTCTCTTATGTATTTTCTGCGCCATTGATATATGGTTTTTTCAGACCTTATTTCTTTTTTCAATGTTTCAAAATGTTTGAAACTATCATTGTATATCAGAGATGAATCATAATTTTTTAAAATTAAACTATTAATTTTTTTTGTGTTAACATTTTTATTTGGAAAGGAAAATTTTTTGTATTTTTCAATAGATTTAGTGATACATACTATATAAATCCTTTCTCTATTTTGTGGAATTTCTGTTAATTCTTTTGTATTTATTATTTTTTCATGTATTGAGTATTCGCGTAGTTTTAAACATTCAATTATTGTTTTAAATGTGTTACCTGAGTTGTGATTTTTCAAATTCTTCACATTTTCTAAAAAAACAACTGAGGGTTTAAGAAAATCGATACATTCTAGAATCCTAAAAAAATGTTTGCCTCTCTTTTCTTTAAAACCTTTTCTTAATCCAGCAACTGAAAATGTTTGACATGGAAATCCTGCAGTTAATACATCTACTTTACTTAACTTCCTAAAATCTATATCCCAAATATCTTTTTCTATTAATCTATGTTTGAAATTTTTTCTAAATGTAATACAGGCATTTTTATCCCATTCATTACTCCAAGAAATAGAAAATCCCTCTTTTTGGAATCCAAGATCAATACCACCAACTCCTGAATATAAACTACCAACTGTAATCATAATTTTACTAGTTCAAATATCCCACACCCCCAATTGCAATTAAAATTCTCTTTAATGTTTTTTTCTTCTAGTTTAACGTTTTGAAAAAAATCTCCGTTATCATCTACGTAAGAAAAATTTAACAATTTGTAATCTTTTTTGAATAAATTGAGAAGATAATGCATAGCAAAAACTCTATGAGCATTAAATTCTATTCTTTGTTTTCCTATAGGGGCTGAAAAGTGTAAGGTGCCATTTTTTTTTAACATTTTAGTAATATTAGAAATTGCTTTTATATGTCCATAGTAATCAATAGGATCACCATATCTTCCTAATCCAAAATGTTCAATTGCATGCAATGATGAAATAGAATCACAATATTCAATAAAACTATCATCAAGTTGCATAAAATCTTTTTGATGAAACTTAATTTCCTTGACTTGACTTGAAATTTTTCTTATATCAAAAACTTCAATTTCTCTAAATGAAGCAACATGAGCTACAAAACCATCTATTCTAGATCCTATGTCAACATGTTTTTTTGGTTGTGAATTAAAAATCTTTTGTGCAACAAATAAGTCTTGAAAGAAATAATGGCCTTTAATAGTTCCTGCTTCAGAGCTCCTGTCATTTAACATTGGGTATTTTTTTCCAAATACAAATGTTGAATCCTTACCCTTTTGATTTTTAAGCTTGCGCAGATCATTAAAATAAAAAAAAAGACCAGTTAGATTATTATATAATTTAAATGGATAAAACCCAAGAAAATTAATTATAGAATTTATTTTGTTAATTAATTTCATGGCTTTTTTTGGCGGTGTTAATAAAATCATCTTTTGAGCATATTATTTTATAATATACTTCTTCACTCCAAATATTTCTTCCAATATTTGCTTTTAAAATATTTTTCAGTATTTCTACCTCTTTATCTTTGGGGTTAAGTTGAAATTCATAATTTTTTTCTTCTAAAAAAATCAAAAATGATTTAAGGAATTGATCTCCATTAATAGAGTTAATGAACTTATCTTCAGATAAATTTTGATTAGTTTTTTTTAATAATAAGCTATAATTTAGTGTAAATTCATTGATCCAACCTTTTGAAATAATTAAATTGATTTCAGAATAATTTAACGTTGAATCTGTTTTGACTTCAATGTCTGGCAAAATCCCACCCTCGTCAAGTATTTTATGTACTTTTTTTGTTTTAGAAATTATATTATCATTAATACTATCTTTTTTATAAGATTTTTGAATACATCTTCCGGAGGGAGTAAAGTATCTTTGTGTTGTTAATCTTACAACAGATCCATCGCTAAGACTAATTTGTTCTTGAACTAATCCTTTGCCGAATGAACGTTTTCCAATAATTAAACCTCTATTATTATCTTGAATTGCACCCGAAACAATTTCAGATGCAGATGCTGACCCTTCATCAATTAAAATAACCAAAGGAGTATTTTCTAATATACCACCATTGGTTGAATAAAACTCATTTTTTGTTCTATTTCTTCCTTCAGTATAGACAATTAAATTATCCTTTTTAAGAATTTCATCAGCAATTTTTATAGCCATTTCTAGGTAGCCTCCAGGGTTTCCTCTTAAATCTAAGATTAATTGGTTCATGCCTAATTTTAGTAACTTTTCAGATCCAGATATAAACTCATTGTATGTAGTTGCTGAGAATCTATTAATTTTAATATATCCAATATCTTTATTTAACATTATAGAACAGTCTACGCTGTATAAAGGAATATCATCTCTTATGATCGAAAAACTAATTAAATCCAAACTACCTCTTCTGTAAATTTTTATATTTACAATACTTTTTGCTTTACCTCTTAACTTGCTTATTACATCTTCATTTTTTATATCTATTCCAGCAATTGTTTCTCCATTAACCTCCACAATTCTATCTCCTGAAACAATACCAAGTTTTTCAGAAGGACCTCCAGAAATAGCAGCAATGACAACTACACTATCTTGTATTATATTGAATTGAATACCAATACCACTAAAACTACCCTGCATATCTTCATTTACTGTTTGCATGTTTTCTTTAGAAATATAAGTTGAATGTGGATCGAGTTCATTTAAAATAGAATTAATTATTTTTTCATTTAACTTTTTATCATTTACGCTATCTACATAGTGTGATTTAATTAATTCAATGACAGTATTAACATTTTTAAAGTTTTGTTTTTTATTGTTATCATTTGAAAGTAGACCAGAGTTAAATGGATCAATTATTATTAACAATATTATTGTTAAAATAAAAATTAAGATTTTTGAAACATTATTTTGCATAGTACCTATATTTCTATTTGTTCAATTTTAACACCAGCTTCTTTTAAAAAGTTAATTCCCGCCATATCCTTATATTTGTTGATGTAGACTAACCTTTTTATACCTGCTTGATGAATTAATTTACTACATTCTTTACAAGGAGACATCGTTAAATAAAGTGTAGCCCCAGAACAGTTATGATTAGAACTTGCTGTTTTTAATATTGCATTAGCCTCAGCATGTAACACGTACCAATGTGTGTTTCCATTTTTATCTTCACATGAATTATCAAAACCTGAAGGAGTTCCATTATATCCGTCCGAAATAATCATTTTATTTTTAACTATTATAGCACCTACCTGTTTTCTCTTGCAATGTGATAATTTTGACCATTCAATTGCCATTTTTAGATAAGCAATATCATACTTTTTTTGTTTTTCATTATTCATTTTAAAATAGACGTTAAAATTTCAGATGATTTATTTTTGTGCCCAGAGCCGGGATCGAACCGGCACGAGTTTCCTCATTGGTGTTTGAGACCAACGCGTCTACCAATTCCGCCATCTGGGCTTAATTTTGCCACAAAAATAATATGTTTAAAGTTAAAATACTTCATCTATTTAACTAAAAATGAAAACTATAGTATTTTTTAAGCTTAAAGTGTATATTTGCAACCCTTTTTTGTTTAAAAAATGAATAGTCAAGTTAAATTTTTTTCGGGTAGGTACTCAACTCCAATTGCTAAAGAAATAGTCTCTTCTTTCGGTGTTAAACTAAATTCTTCATCAGTTGTAAATTTTTCTGATGGAGAGTTCGAGCCTTCTTTTGATGAGACTGTGAGAGGGGCACACGTATTTTTGATTCAATCAACACCTCCACCTTCAGACAACTTAATGGAACTTTTGTTAATGATTGACGCAGCAAAAAGAGCGTCTGCCTATAAGATTATTGCTGTGGTTCCATACTTTGGTTATGCTAGACAAGATAAGAAAGGAAAACCAAGAGTGCCAATAGGTGCAAAGTTAACAGCAAATTTATTAACAGCAGCCGGTGTTGATAGAGTAATGACTATGGACTTACATGCTGATCAAATCCAAGGTTTTTTTGAGGTTCCTGTTGATCATTTATATGCTTCAACATTATTTATACCATATATTAATTCTTTAAAGTTATCAAATTTGGTAGTAGCATCTCCTGATATGGGAGGTTCTAGAAGAGCAAACACCTATGCAAAATTTTTAAATTCTGAAGTTGTAATTTGCTATAAGCATAGAGAAAAAGCTAATAAGATTAGTAAAATGTTTATTATTGGAGATGTAAAAGGAAAAGATGTAGTATTAGTGGATGATATGGTCGATACTGCAGGAACATTAACAAAGGCAGCAGACCTAATGTTAGAACATGGAGCTAATAGTGTTCGAGCCTGTTGTACTCATGGTGTATTATCAAAAAATGCATATGATATTATAGAAAAATCTAAATTACAAGAATTAGTTATTACAAACACTATTCATAAAGAACATAAAAGTAGTAAAATTAAAGTACTTTCTGTTGCAGATCTGTTTTCTAATACAATTTCTTCAGTTTTGGAAAATAAATCAATTAGCAACAATTTTATTTGTTAAAATTTTAAAATAATTTAATATGAAGACACTAGCAATTAACGTTAAAGAGAGAGAAAAAGTAGGAAAGTCTAATACACGAGCGTTAAGAAATCAGGGTAATGTACCGTGTGTACTTTACGGGGGAGAAAAGCAAGTGACTTTCTATGCTCATGAAAATGATTTTAGAAAACTTGTATATACTCCAGATGTATTTGTTGTTGAACTAAATATTGATGGAAATAAGTTCCGTGCTATTATGCAAGATATACAGTTTCATCCCGTAAGTGAAAAAATATTGCACATTGATTTTTTACAAGTTTTTGATGACAAGCCTGTCACTGTTTCTATCCCTGTAATTCTTGAAGGAATTGCTGAGGGGGTAAGAAATGGAGGGAACTTAATGTTTAGAAGAAATAAAATTATAACTAAAGGGTTGGTAGCTGATCTTCCTGATGCAATTAAGATTAATATTGAACATTTGAAAATAGGCATGTTTACTTACATAAAAGATCTTGATATTGAAGGATGTGAATTTTTAGCGCCTGGTAATTCAGTAGTAGTGGGAGTTAAAACGGCTCGTACTGCAATTGAAGAAACTGTTGAAGAAGAAGATGAAGCGACAGAAGGAGCAGAAGGAGCATCAGAAGAGCAAAAAGCCTCTGAAGATAAGTCAAAAGATACCGCAGATTCTAAAGAATAATGAAATTTCTTGTAGTTGGTTTAGGAAATCCTGGAGAGGAATATTCTGGAACTAGACATAATATTGGTTTTTCGATCTTAGATAATTTTGCTTTGTGTTTTAATGTATCTTTTAAAACATGTAGATATGGTGAAATTGCTGAATTAAAATATAAAGGTAGGAAATTATATCTTTTAAAACCAAGTACTTTTATGAACCTTAGTGGTAAAGCTGTTAATTATTGGATTAATGAATTGAAATTAAAATTGGAGAATATCCTTATTGTAAATGATGATATATCTATTCCATTTGGAGTACTAAGAATGAGAAAAAAAGGATCAGACGGGGGGCATAATGGATTGAAAGATATCAATAATGTATTACAAACTCAACAATATCCTCGACTTCGTTTTGGAATAGGAAACAACTATAGTATTGGAAAGCAATCTGAATTTGTATTAGGTAGGTTCAATGATGATGAAAAACAAGCTTTGGAGGAAAGAGTAAATATGGCTATTAAAATGATTCAATCATTTACAACAATTGGGATTAATTTTACAATGACACAATATAATGGTAAATAAAATAATGATCTCTAATAAATAATAATTATTTAAATTAAGTAAATTTGCAAATACAAGGTATCGTGGCCGAGTGGCTAGGCAGTGGTCTGCAACACCATCTACAGCGGTTCGAATCCGCTCGATACCTCTCCAATAATGCTCGAATATAATTACGAGCATTATTTGTTTATATTTGCTACACATAAGAATTAACTATATGTCCATTTGTAAAAAAGCAATTATATTTTTTTTCATGCTTACCCATATGATAGCTATCGGTCAGTGCGACTATAACGTTGATAATTTGTCTCATGTAAATTGTCATGGAGATAATACAGGATCCATTGATATATCTATCTTTAATTTAAATTCTTTTTTTTGGTGGGAAGGACCTAATGGTTTTGTTAGCTATTCGCAAAATCTACAAAATTTAATAGCAGGAAAGTATAGGCTTACAATTATTGAAAATATTGTACCTGGCGATACAACAACAACAACTGTTTGTAAAGTAGTTGATTCAATCACCATATTACAAACACTTCCTATAACAGCAAGTTTTGAGTTATCCAATATGTGTAGTTTAGATGATTCGGCTGATGTTAAAACTAAGATAATAGGTGGAACACCTCCTTATTTAACAATATGGAGTACAGGAGATACTTCTCGAAATACAACTAATTTAGCTCCAAATCCTACATTGCCTTATGTTTTAACAATTTCAGATGCAAATTTTTGTTCGAATGATCAATATTTAACAGTACCGTTTGTTTCAAGTATGAATACATTTATGTCATCAGTTGGAGAAATATGTAAAGATGATTACAGTGGATCAGCAAGAGTTTTTGTTACTAATGGAACACCACCATTTAAATTTGTTTGGGATATAATGCCCATGACGATTTTTTCAGATGATTCATCATCAGAGATAGAAAATTTAAATCCTGGTCAATATATTGTTGAAGTCACTGATGATTTGGGTTGTATTATTTATGACACAGTTGAAGTGCTATCTAATCCAAAGGAATGTATAACCATATATAAAGCATTTTCACCAAATGATGATGAGGTTAATGAATTTTGGCAAATAGAAAATATCCATTTATATCCAAAAGCACTTATTATGGTGTTTGATAGAAACGGTAGAGAAGTGTTCAGAAGAAGAAATTATCAGAATTCAGAAGATATTGCTTTCAGTGGAAAGGATAAAGATTCTAGAGTCTTACCTTCAGGGACATATTATTATGTTATTAATTTGGAAAATGGAGATCAAGTATTAAAAGGAACTGTAACAATTTTAAGATAATGAAGAAAATAATTGTTATATTAATTTTGTTTTACGCTAACAATATTTTAGCTCAACAAGACCCATTATTTTCTCAGTATTATAGCAATGACTTAATGATTAATCCAGCAGTTTCTGGAAGTAAGAGTTATAATGAATTTAATATTTTCACTAGACAACAATGGCTTGGATTTGAGGGGGCACCTTTAACAACAAGCATATCATATCATGGAGCATTAAATAATAGGTCAGCTTTGGGTGGTTCATTAATTTATGAAAATTTATATCCATCAATGTCTGGACTGTTACAACTAAATTATGCTTATCATATACCATTAGATTATGGTAATATTAATCTCTCTTTTGGAATAGGTGCGAAATTAAGGTATTATAGTTTAGACTTTAATTCTAAGGATTTGCCTCCTGTTCAAGATAATGCACTTTCTGGTGACGTTCATAATAAATTTTTAGGTGACGCAGCATCGGGTGTCTATTTATATGGAAGAGATTTTATGATAGGGTTTTCTTCAACTAATCTTTTAAAAACATCTTTTAAAGATCCTGTTGCAGGAAGTCCATATGATAATAAACAAGTTAGAAATTATTTTGGTTTAGCATCATATAAATTTAATATAATTAACAAGGATTGGCATTTAGAACCGTCAATACTAATGAGAAAAACTGAAAGTTTCTCTAGTGTATATGATCTCACAAGTCGAATTATATATTTAAATAATTCTTGGACAGGTATTTCTTACAGGACGGATCAAACAGTAATTGTAGCTTTTGGTTTTGGCTCAGATAGCTTCCAAGTTTCATATTCTTATGATCATACACTCTCTGGAGAAATTCAAAAACATTCTTTTGGAACTCATGAAATAGGTATTTCATTTTATATTAAAACATTAGCTACACAAAGACATATTAGTTTTTGGGAATAATTATATATCGTGAAACGTATTGAACATATTGGAATTGCTGTTAGAGATATAGAATCTTCTAATGAATTATTTGCAAAGATATTAGGAGCCAAAAGCTATAAGTCAGAAGTTGTAGATGCACAAGGAGTAGTAACATCATTTTTTAAGATTGGAGAATCAAAAATAGAGTTAATAGCCTCTTTAAATAAAGAAAGTGTAATTTCAAAATACTTAGAAAAAAATAAAGAAGGTATGCATCATATTGCATTTTATGTAGATGATGTAAATGCAGAAATCAAGAGACTTAAAAAAGAGGGGATAAGGGTTATAAATGAGACATTATCAAGAGGAGCAGATAACAAGATGATTTGTTTTTTGCATCCTAAAGATACTAATGGTGTTTTAATCGAGCTTTGTCAAGAGGCAGAGTAACTATATTTTCAGTTTTTTTAAGTAAGTGACAATTTATTTTTAACTCTCTGGCACTTTTTATATGCTGAGAAGAGTCATCAATAAATAAAACTTCTTCAGGCTTCAAATCATTTTCTTTTAAAATGACTTGAAAAGCTTTTTTGTCGGGCTTTCTCAATCCTATCTCGTG
>Ga0160423_10004769_pt1 | contig 11122 bp, 8 predicted proteins | sample CRUFie14St8metaG_FD_108191 | JGI IMG/M metagenome (GOLD analysis project Ga0160423, IMG submission 108191) | Marine microbial communities from the Costa Rica Dome - CRUD Field 142mm St8 metaG | ecosystem: Environmental > Aquatic > Marine > Oceanic > Photic zone | place: Costa Rica: the Eastern... | reverse complement strand
CGGGGCGTCCATCGGGCTGAATCCCCCCGCCGCCGCCGCATTCCCCTCCCTGGCTTGCGCCTTCCTCTCCCCCGCCCCCGCCACCTGCACCTGCCCCCTGCGCCCCCTGAAGAACTTGGTGAGCGCGCCCGCCGCGCCCCCAAAGTTCTCAAAGGTCCTGGCGTGCGGCCGGAGCCACTTGGACAGGTCGTTCTGCGCCGACGGGCTGCCGAACCTCTCGTCCAGCAGGATAATGGCGCCGTAATCGTGCCTGTGCCGGATCACCCTGCCCAGCGCCTGGTTCACCGCCCTGGAGGCCTGCTGGCGGTACCACTGGTCCCCGCTCAGCGTGCTCAGCCCGCGCCCCTCGCCCCTCCTCTTCCTGCACTCGTCGTCCAGCACCTCCTTCTTGATCCTGACCTGCGGGTCCGTCTTCATCGCAAAGGGGATTCCAGTCACGATGACCGCTCGGCCCGCCCTGTCCGAGAAGTCGAGGCCCTCGCTGGCCTTCCCCCTGCAGACGCCGAAGAAGATGGCCCCCCTGAATGCTGGGTCGTCCAGCTTGGCCCTGAAATCCTCCGCGGCCTGAGCGAAGAGTTTGCTCTCCCTAGGCTCGATGATGGGCTGCTTGTGCCTGGTGATGTGGTCCCAAATCGTTCCCGAGCCGCTCGACCCCCCAGAAGGCAGCTGCCAGTGCTCCACGCACTTGTTCATCACCACGAAAGAGGGGAAGAAGACCAGGAGGCCGTCCGGCACGACCCTGACAAAGTTCGCGATGGCGTTGCCCAGATCGCTCTTGTACTCAGCCAGGTCCCGCGTCCTGTAGCTCGAATTGAGTCTCACGTTAGAAGGACCGCACTTGACGATGCCGAGCCAGACCTGGCTCGGGTCGATCACGTGAGGGTTCTCGATGGACTCCCGGAAGGGAAGCTGCAACTCGTGAGAGAAGGAGGCGAGCGGGGCGAGGGTGCCGCTGGTGACGATGATGGTGCCCACGCCCAAGTTCGCGAGCTCTCTCATGGCGATCCCGGGCAAAAAGCACCAGTAGCTGAGCGTTGGCATCCTCTTGAAGGTCGAGGAGCCGCCGGGCGCCCTAGAAAACTTGGAGTTTTCCTTTTTGCCATCCGAGATGTGCACGCGGTACCCCTCGAACATGGGCGGGTCCTGCTCGGAGAGCTTCCCCAGGCTCCTCTGAACGATCTTCACGGCGTCCGCGAGGGACGGGACGTTATAGGTCGACCTGGACTTGCCGGCCTCCTCGTCCCTCTCCTCCAGGGCCTGCGTCACGGCCAGCAACTGGTCCAGGAAGACCTCAAAGTTTTCCACGGTGATGTCCGCCTTGGCCAAAAGCTCAAAGATGTAGTGCCCCGGGAAGGTCACACCGTCCCCGTTCGGCGGGAAGTCGTGGGCGGCGATGGCCCTCTCCAAGTTGGACAAGACAGTCTTGGTGACGCGAAAGCTCTCGACCTCTGTGTCCCCTTCACCCATGGCGGCTCCGGGACCGCTCTGCTGCTGGAGCTTGTGCTCTATGGCCCCCTGAACCTCCGCCATGCACTGGGAGAGCCTGACCGAGGTAAGGTCGAAGCTCGCGGCGTCCGTGCAGACCCTCTCGAGGTTGTGCGCCTCGTCGAAGATGAGCACGCACTTGGACCAGTCCAGGTTGGTCATCGACTTGCGGATCTTGGGGTCCACGAGGTAGTTGTAAGGAAGGATGACGAGCTCGGCGTCCGCCTGAAGCTCCCTGGAGATGTAAAACGGGCAGCCCCCTCCGCTCCTGCCCAGCCTGACGAGGTCCTCGATGTCCAAGAGCTGCGTGGCGGCCTGCTTGTTCGCTAAAAGCCACTCCTGCACCGAGTTGTGGGCCTTGCAGGCCTGCTTGGCCACCAGCGCCCGGCACGCCTGGTTCTGGGCGTTACCCTGGATCTTGGACACGGTCGGGTGGATGCACATTTGCTGCCTGGACCCCAGCACGCAGGTCTTCGGCCGATAGCTCGTGCTCCGCAGCTCCTTCACCACCTTGGCGAGCTGCGAGTGCGTCCTCGAGGCGTACACGATAGTCCGGGACTCCTTGAGCCCCATGAGAAACAGGTTCGCTCGCTCGACCTCGCCCTCCGCCTCCGCCTCTTTGGCTTTGTCCTGGCCCTTCTTCGCTTCCAGCCACCCGAGGGTCGCACACAGTAGGCACAAGGTCTTGCCGGTACCCGTGGGGGACTCCAGCAGAGCGTTTGTTTTTCCCTCGAGAGCGTCCACAACTTTTTGCATGTACGCCAGCTGGCAGTCGTACGCCGGGTGGGGAAAGTCGACCTCCACCCCGCCCACACTGTACTTGGGCATGGCCGCGAGTTCCCGTTCCCGCTGGACGCGGGTTCGACTCCCGCGGGGCGCACCTTTTGCTCGATCGCTGCGCGCCCCTCTCTCTCTCTCTCTCTCTGTCACTTGACAGCCAGGCCTTGAGGAGCTTGAGGAGCGGGAAAATAAAAAAAAATCAAACTTTCCCGGGAAACAGATCTCAAGCTCAAGCTTGTGGCTGAGACTGGGCAGGTTGAGGGGAGAGGTGCCAGCGTTGTAGCAAAACGTGCGTCCCGCGGGAGTCGAACTCGCGTCCAGCGGGACCTGAACCAGCCCCAGCACCGCCTCGTCATCACCACTATGGTGTCTACTACGCATAATGCGTACGAGCAGAGGAGGGAGGACAAGGTGCGGAGGAACCGGGCCGAAATGGCGATGATGGTGACAGCGTCGGTGCCATCGAAGAAGAGGAGGAGGGCCTCAGACAATCAGCACCAAAAGCGAAGCGGGAAGGGCGCGGGAGGCGTGCAGCAGGTCAGGAGGAGCGGCAGAGCGAGGAAGGCGGTCGCCTCGTACGCGGACGACGACAAATTTTTCGAGTTGGTGGTCGAGGAGAAGAATCGGTCGCCGAGGGGTCAACCGACTTACTCGCCTCCGGATCCGGAGCCCGACGTCGAGTTCGTGTCCGCCAGGTCTCTCCCAGACACGAGCGGTAGGAAACGGGACGCGAATGGATGCCTCGTGTTCGACGACGAGCCCGAATTTCGGCCCAACCTCTCGCCGCAGCAGATGATCGCGTCGGGCATCTTCGGCGGATGCTACTTCAATCCGTCCGGGGGGAAGAAGGGAATCAAGTACCCTCGGGGAGGCATCCCGATCGACCATCGGGAGTACCCCGACGAGTGGTTCTGTGACTTGCCGGCTAGCATGTACGTCTCCAAGCGCTACGACGTTTCTACGAACAGGTACAAGGTGAGCAGAGTCGTCTGGTTTCTCTGGCGACGGCACGTCATCGATGATAGTTCACTGACCCTCCGATTGCGGCGACAACAACAACAACAACGTTGGAAAACAGGTGAAGGCCGGCCAAGACCAGACGTTTTGGGAGGAGAAGGGGTGGATCAATCCCCAGGACCCTCGCGGCTGGTTTCAGTGGTACACTCGGTTTTTTCTCGGCAGGCGCACAGAGGACGACCAGAGGCAGATCTCAAGGTGGAGGGGAGTGACGGGCGCGAAGGGTCGGTGGAAGCGATTCCTGCTCAACAAGATCGTTGGGGCCAACGCTCACCTCCACGACACCTCAGTGTCCCCGGTGGTCAGGCAAACGCTGCTGCACTGGGTACGCGGGCGATCTCTCCGCCGTTTTCTCACTGTCCACTCGCTGACCCCTCCCCCCTGTCTCACTCCAACGCGCGCGAAAAGGGTTACGAGGTCACGGAGAAGGACCTGGAGCGCCATGTCAAGGGAAGGTGAAAAGGCGGAGGCCGGCTTGCAATACATTAAAAATGTGTTTTGTTTTTGTTGTTGTTGTTGCTTTTTTACTTTTTGGAGACAGAAGATCACTCAAAGGTGCTTCCAAAGTCGTACCCACCGGAGCGCCAGAACCTAACGTGCTCGATGGGCACGCCCTGGTCGATCCTCTGCGGCTCGATCCCGAGTTCCTCGAACCCGAGCGAGGACCCGTCGACCACCAGGTCGCTCTCCATCTCGTCAATGTAGTCCGAGGTGAGCATGGTGTGGGTCGGCACTGGGAAAGGGATGGAGGCCTGCAGCGCAGCGCGAGGGGAGTCCAGCAACTTTCCCAAGGACGACGGTATGTTCAGGCTTCCCGAGGGCTCCCTGATCGTCTTCTCCACCAGAGTGACGAGCTCCTTCATCGTGTACGTCTCCGGGCCAGCGAACTCAAAGGTCTGGCCCTTGGTGCCCTCGTGCTTGAGCGTCTCCACAAAGGCCTTGACGACGTCCAAGATGTACACGGGCTGCATCTTGGTCTCGCCTCCGTCGTACAGGGGAACGTACGGCATCCTGCGCGTCATGAAGGCGATGCTGTTCAGCAGCCTGTCCTCCACCCCCACGACGGGAGCCATGCGCATGATGGTCGCCTCCGGAAAATGCCCACGGACCGCGACCTCGCCTTCGTGCTTGGTGCGGAATTTCTTTCCGGTGGCGTCCGGGCTCGCCCCGACGCAAGAAAAGTGGTAGAGCCTCTCCACTCCGGCCTCGCTCGCCGCCTTGGCGATGTTCGCGGCCATGTCCACGTTCACCTTCTCAAAGGAGTGCTTCCACGTTTCCCTGTCTCTCCCAAGCAAGTTAATAACCACGTTGCTGTCTTGCACATACTTGTTGACGGCGCTGGGGTCGTTCGCGTCGTAAGGATCAAGAACGATCTGACCGAGGTCTCCCATCAGCCTCAGATGAGCGGTATCCTGCTCCGTGCACCGGTACGGGATAATAACTTGACTGCCAATTTTGCCCAGCTCGTTCACGATGTAGCGTCCCAGAAAACCGGTTGCTCCGAAGACGGTGGCGGTCACTCCGCTGACCGAGTGCCGTCCGCCGCCGAGGGCTCCGCCCGCCCGGTTGACGCCCTGGTCCACCGCCAGGGTCTTCGTCGCTCCATAGCAAAGCGCCCGCGTGAACAAGCGGCTTCCTTGCGAACGAACCATCGTGCGTGCCTCTCAATGCCCGCACTTTCACTTCGCCCCCTGGCTGCCCTAAAAGGGTTTCTGAGCCGAAAATGGAAAAATCAAACTTTTCAACGAGGCATGCCTCGAGGCAGGGGAGGGGGGGTGCCGAGGGCAGGGGCACGGTAGAGCATAGACTCAGGCCTGCGGGCGCACACACCATCCATCATGGGTTTCAACTGGCAGAAGTACGAGGCGTGGAGGAAGCACCCCATGCTCCAGACGCGGCTCAGCAGCGCGGTAAGCGAAAAAACCTCCCTCGCCGAGCCTCGGCGTCGCGGAAACGCGGGACACGCGCGGCGCCTCCTCCCCCTCGCTCTCCTCGCGGGCACGACCGAGGCCTATAGGACGGCTCGCCTCTCTCTCTCGCTCGGGTCCTCCTCCCGCCCCTCGCCAAGAACTCGACGCAGCAGAGTCTGACTTCGACCGTCTCCTCGTCGTTCTCTTTCTCACAATGCGAATTGCAGGTCCCAGGGTTCGGTATCGGAGTCGCCCTTTTCGGGGTTTACATGATCGCGGAGACCGCCTCGAAGGCCGTCGGGGGGACCAAGCCCCAGAAGGGACACCACTGAGGAGCGCAGCGGAGGACGCCCCTATGTGCCCCTTAACGTTGCCCGCGCGACTCCATTCTGAGGGAAGGAAGCCGAGAGAAGTCCCGGGCCTATGCGTTTCGGTTGCGGGGGAGAGGGGACGGTAAAAGATAATATTCATACACAGGGACCGCGGATCGGTCATTCATAGAAGCCCACCAAACCCCGCCCCAATCTTGCGCGTCCTCACTGCTTGCTCAGAACTTCAAACCTCCAAAAGTCCACGGCAATGTCCGTGCAGGCTTTCTTGTGGAACTTGTAGGTCTTTGGGAGGTCGTACCGGAGCTCGGCGACGACCTGGGTTTCGCGATGGCGTCAGCCAGCCCCCACCCCCGAAATAACGAGAGGACGGTCGGGTGGAGAGTCAGAGGCGAAGAGAGGGGCAGGGCGCGAGAGAGTGATTCACTGACCTGCGCCTTTTTGAACCCGAGAGTCTTCAGGGCGTGTCGCTGGATGTACGACCGGGTGGAGGTCTGAGATGTCGCGATCGATCGATCCATTTTTGCCGCGGGTCAGTCTCAACGCCATCGCAATCGCCTCTCTCGCGTCACGTGTCACGGTGGCTCACCTTGTGTAGAGAGTACACGGCGCTCGTCGCGATGCCGGAGGCCACCCGGAGGAACTCCATGTCCACGCCCTTGGCCCTGGTGCCGAAGGGCGGGTTCGTGATCACGACGTCGGCCTTCAGCCTGTCTCGCATCCCTGGAGACAGCTCGAGCACGTTCGCCCGCACAAAATCAATGGACAGAGCCTCGTCCTCCCACGGGTTCATCTCCTCGCGGTTCTCCTGCGCTATCGCCAGTGCGTCCTCGTCGATGTCGATCCCGAGAACGTGCGCGCCTAGGATCGCGGCACCGACGCCGAGCGCGCCGCAGCCGCACCCAAGGTCCACCACCGTTGTGCCCACGAAGCCCTCGTACGAGTTGTCGATGGCATGAAGTATGTGAGAAGCGATGTGCGGCCGAGTCGTGTACTGCTCGAGCTCGACCTTCGGGTCCTCGAAGGGCTTGCAATCCTTCAGCAGGCTCTGGAGGTCCTTCAACTTCCTCGCCTCCCCCCGCCCCCCCCCCCTCTCCCACCTCCCACACAGCTCCTAGCGCCTAGAACAACAGCACACCAGCTCACAATTCGGAAGGGGTCAAGAACGTCTCTCACCGAAATATATCGTCCATTTTTTTTCAAAGGCTGGGGCTGGAGGGGAACTTGGTTGCTAAGCAGGACGCTCCGGTGCTCCACCGCGACAGTCGCGCATCGAGAGTGGCGCTCGGGGGTCGAGGCGCGAGGCCTTCCACCCTCACATCACATCATCACGCACGACCATGTCGTCCTACTTGACGGTGCTCGCGGGGGGCTCACGGGCGGCCAAGAAAACCCTGTCCAAAACCGTGAGGACGACGGCGTGCGGTGGGAGAACCAGGACGACTACGCTCATGCGTCAGAAGCACGGCAGGGTGGGCGACGCCGGGTCTGGAGGTCCGAGAAGCGGCGGGTTCTCCCTCTTGGGGGCATCGGGTCTGTTCGGGTCGTTGTCGATCTTTGGGGGCGGGGCGAGGGCGTACGCGGCGCGGACGGCGGGACACGCGGGCGGCAACGTCTTCAAGCAGGGCAAGCTCGGCGGGGGCGGGGCGAGGGGGGGGGTGAAGCGTCGGGGTCGGGGAGAGCCGCCGTGCGGGCCGCGGGAGGTGGAGGGCGAGTCGAATGCGCCGAGGAGGTTGCCCAGCAGACCCCCAAAGAGGGGCAAGGGCGGGTCTTCTGAGATCACGTTGGCGTCCGTGCTCCCCCTCCTCCTGTTCGCGGGCGTGGTCGGGTACGGGATCTACAGTGCGAGCGGGGACAGGGCGCTGATCAACCTCGGGGGCGGCGACTCGGAGAAGGGTTACTCGGTCGCCCAGGTTCAGATCGGCCTCCTTGGCAGCGCGAGGCTCGTGCAGAGGGACCTGGACAAGATTGCGGACAGCGCGGACACAAGCAGTAGGAACGGCCTTTACGCCCTTATGCAGGTGAGAGCGAAGTGGATTAGGGCGAGGACTCGTGAACTGCTGCAGAATCGACGGAGGCTGACGACGACGACCTCTCCTCTCCCAACCTCCATCCATTCCCCGCGTACAATTCTTTTCGCCTGGACGAAAAGGACTCTGTGATTGCGCTGATTAGGTCGCCAGAGTACTGGGTTTACGGGAACACCCAGGGCAAGAGGACGAACTCTCAGGACAGGACGGAGACGTACTTCAACCAGTTCGAGATGCGCGAGCGGAGCAAGTTCGAGCTTGAGACCAGCAGCAACGTCCAGGGCAAGAAGGCGAAACGGGAGTGGAGGAGGCCAGAAAGGGATTGGAAGACCGGGGGGTCCTACACCGATATCAACGAGCTCATCGTGGTCACGCTGATCGTGGCGTGCGAACAGGACCTCAAGCTGCCTAAGATCGAGAGCCAGGAGGACATGCGCATTGCCCTGCAGAGGCTGGGATCGCTCAGGGCGAGCAGCATCTTGGCGGTGGAGCTCTTCTGGACGCCCCAGGACCCGGACGACGTGTATACCCAGGAGGAGCTTATCACCGAGTACCCGGAGATGAAGCTCATCTAAATTAACGAGGGTCTCTCTCCGACGAACACACACACACCTTAGAGCACACTTACAGTAAGTTACAAGTTCCCCTCGTCCCCGCTCCCCTCTTCTACACCCAGCAGCCGGTGCATCTCGACGTCCTCCTCCTCGCCCGCTCCCCCCGCCGACGAAGCGTCTTCCCCCCCCCGCAAGATCAGCGGCCTGAACTTGCAGCAGGCCGCGAAACCCGCTACCACCACACACGGCATGCACAGGTACTGCATCACCCGTGTTTGTGCCTGGAGGTTTCCCGCCTCGATGAGACCAAGAGGCAGAGGGCCTAACGCCGAGCCGATGACAAGGGAGCTGTAGGCCACGCTCGAGATCTTTCCGATGTGCTTCCTACCGAACAAGTAGGCGTGGACGACTCCCGACATATTATTGTAACACCCGTTTGAAAACCCAAAAACCCCCGCAGACAGGATGGTGACTCGAACGGACCTGTCCACTGACCATAGGAAGATCGAGAGGGACTGCGCCAGCAACCCTAGCACGATGATCCACTTTGGGTTGATCCGGTCAAAGGCCCAGCCAACTAAGAGGGTAAGGACGCTGGAAGAAATGGCGCACGTCAAGTAAACAGACCCTAGGACGCCCTCTGCCCTGGAGCCCTCCAAGCCGCCCAGATCCGTCTCCACGATCGACACCATGTGAAAGAAGACCCCCGTGGCGTTAAAAGCCCAGACGAAGCCGCCGAGGGTCGCGGCGTAAAAGTCGATCGTCCGCAGCGCCTCCCTGAGCGTCTTCCCCTCCACCGATCCCACATCGGCCTTAGGCCTGCCGCCTTGGGCGCGCTCCGATTCGACAACCTTGGCCGCGTCCGGCTTCAGACCGTAGAGCTCTGGGGTCTCCAGGAAAAAAAGCCAGCAGATGGGCACGAAGGCGAAGGCGACGAAGGTGCCGATGGCGGTGAACGTGGCTCTCCACCCCAGCCTCTCGCAGCTCATCCTCGCCAGCACCGGGAAGACCCCCGTCATGGACAAGGACAAACCCACGCCGCTTATGCCTTGCATCAGCCCACGCTTGCCTATCCACCAGTTCGAGATAAGGTTCGTTCCGATGAGCATCATTCCCCCCTGGCCGAAGAAGCGAAGCAGGTAGAAGAACAGCGTCAAGACCGCGGGCTCCCGCGCCAAGTTCCCGAGGACCACGCACGTCAACGCCATGAGCAAAGCGTTCAGGCAGCCGCTCTTACGCAAACCAATTCTGTCCATCACAAAGCCGAGTAGAGGAAGTGTGAGTGAACTCGCCAAGGTCGCGCAAGAGTACAGCAGCGAGGTCGTGCTCCTGCGGAGCTTCATGTCCGCCTCGATGTAGTCCATCACCCCACCCAGGAAGGTGGTCTGACCGCACGCGCTCAGGGCTTTCGCGAGCGTGCCCAGGAAAACGATGGCGTAGGCGTACTTGGGACCAGCCCGGTGGGCGAGAGCGGCCCCAAACTTTGTGGGCATGGGTCCCTCCGCAGGGGCGAGGGCGGCCCACTTGGCCCACTTGTTCTTCCCATTGTTGCTCTCGACGCGCCTCATCGATCGCGCCCGGCTCGCGCGTGCAGGGCCAGCCTCACGTCAGCCGCACAGCCGGCCACGCCAGAGATCTGGAGAAATCCGATCTTGAGGATCCTCAAGACGATTTTGGATGCATCAGAGTGGAGTGTGATGAGCAGAGCTTGTGCTGTGACAAGTTCAGTATCATGAGTATTCATGGAAGGTCCGAGTGCTGAAGTTCAGCGCCCGTCGAAGATCTTGTACAGCTTCTTCAGGCTCGCCACCTGGACGACCGTCGGCGTCCATCGCCAGGCTCCTAGCGGACGGCCTGAGCGAGCTCGTGAGCAGCGGGAAGACGGCGTTCTGGATCGACCGCTCCTCCTCCAAACGGAGGGCCTCAACCTCCTCGTCCATACAGGTGCCGCTCGTGACACCGCCACTCCCGTGTTTCATTTCCTTTGATTGTCGCGGGGTCAGCCGTGGGCGGGGAAGGGCCTCTTTTTCTCTTGGCGGGCGGGAACGTGGCTCACCTTGGAAGAGGCACGTGGTGGGTCATCTCTGAAGAGTAGAGCTCGGCGATCGCATCTGGGATTCCCATGAAGCACGCCTTCTCGGTTTCATGGCCCAGGGCGGGCAAGAAGTCAAGCAGCTTCTTCTGGTCGGGCCAGACCATCCGACCATCGGCGAAATTCTCAGAAATTGTAAAATTGTAACGGCTTGGGCGTTTGAAACATTTCGCTTCGTTTTGGGAATCTTTGTCTTTGCGGGCGAGGGCATCAAGAGCAGTAGGGTTGTGCTGGCTGGAGGGGAAGGCGCCATGTTTCAAGGGGTGCTGAACACGGAGACGATCCGCAAGAGGAGAAAGGATGAGCCGAAGGGTGCCGCCGAGAAGCCCGAGAAGCCGGACGACGACGACGACGACGACGCGAAGACGGAGCGGGCGAGGCTCGTGACCTCCTCCGCCGAGGCGGACAGGAAGCCTGACATCTTCGACACACACGTTGGCCCCTTCATCGAGTCTTACGTGCTTTGGTGCCAGAAGAAGGGCGTGATCTTGGGATGGATCCCCGGCCTGGTGGGCGCGGGCGCCTTCATCGCGGTCGCCCTCGTGGGTGGCGCCGGTCTGGGGTGGCTCACGGGGCAGGGCATCATCATGTGTCTGGACTTTTTTGGCTACGTGGACAAGATCAGGATGTATCTGGACGCCATGGACAGGGCCTGAGACGGCAGAGGGTAAACCCCACCCTTTTGTTTTTTTTGGAAACAAACCAAACTACCTGTTTACAAAAGACCTTCGAACAAAAGAAGAAGAAAAACGCTCTCCTCCCGCCTCCTCCCCCCCCCAAAGGCCTGCCTCCGAAGAGCGCACGCTCAGATGGTGGCCTGAAGGATGTCGAGGTCTGTCGGGGCCATGGGCAGCAAGGTGGCCACGGCGAAGATCAGCACGGCGGCGCCGAAGAGCGCCCTGTTGGTGTTCACGCCGGTCACGTG
>Ga0160423_10004768_pt1 | contig 11122 bp, 15 predicted proteins | sample CRUFie14St8metaG_FD_108191 | JGI IMG/M metagenome (GOLD analysis project Ga0160423, IMG submission 108191) | Marine microbial communities from the Costa Rica Dome - CRUD Field 142mm St8 metaG | ecosystem: Environmental > Aquatic > Marine > Oceanic > Photic zone | place: Costa Rica: the Eastern... | reverse complement strand
GATCCATCAGAAGAGGTACACCGAGATCACTGAGACGTTCTTCAAGGATTTCCGGCATGGAGAAATCGCCGGGAAGAACATCGTCTTCTTTCCAGCTGAAGCGACCACAGGCCACTCCTGCCAACCCCTTGAACAGACCAGCGCTGCGCCACTGGGTGAGCATGCGATCCACTCGATAGGGCGCCTCGCCCACATCCTCGAGCACCAGAATCGCCCCTTTGAGCGAGGGGAACCAACGGGTCCCAATCAGATGGGTGGCAACCGTGAGGTTCGTGACCACCAGTCGTCCCCGTGCCTGACGACCGCGACGTCCTCGTCCTTGCAATGGTTGCGTCGGTCGTCCGCTCAGCAGGTCAACTGTGCGTTGCCACTGCTCCTCGACTCCCCAGGCAGAGCCATGAATGGCTCCCAGCAGACCGGCCTGCCACTGGGCGAGTAGCAGAGCACTGCTGTCAGAGAAACCCAGAGACCAAAAGGGACGATCAGGAAACCGCAGGCCAGACTCCAGCACACGCGCTGCACCCCAACCACCTCCCACGTACACCACGCCATCGAGAGTGGGGTCGTTCCAGGCGTCTTCGATTGATGCACGCCGCTGATCATCGGTGGCCGAGAACCATTGCCACTGACCTCTGACGCTCTCTGGAATTTCAAGATGCCAGCCTTGGGCGGCGCATCGCTGCAGCAATGGCGTGAAATCCGTTTCAGGATCCATCCACGTGCCTGGATTGATGGCTCTCAGCCGTGAGCCTCGGCGAAGGGGAGGCACTGGCCGAGGTTGACGCGACCTGGACGTGGCTTTGCCATGACCTCCAGCCAAGGACACAGCAACTCCTGAGCCGGCGGAAAGAGCCAGCGCCAGAAAAGAACGACGACGCATGGGTCAGGAGAGCAGCGCTTCCAGGATGGCTCGACCTGCCGTTCCTCCCGTCTGCTGATCACAAGCACGCTCAGGATGAGGCATCAGTCCGAGCACCGAACCCGAGCCATTGGTGATGCCGGCGATATCCGAGACGGAACCATTGGGGTTCACGCAATACTGCAAGGCGATGGCGTCATCGTCCTGAAGTTGCTTCAGCGTGTCATCACTGCATTGGTAGCGCCCCTCTCCATGGGCAATCGGTAGGGAAAACTGGCTTCCCCGGCCACGGGAAGACAGCCATGGCGAGCGATCACTCGCCACAGAAAGCGCAGTGTCTTCACAGATGAAATGAAGATCACGGTTGCGGGTGAGCGCGCCAGGTAGAAGTCCCAGCTCTGTCAACACCTGGAAACCATTGCAGATGCCTAGGACCCGTCCACCGGATGAAGCGAAACTGAGCAGTGATTCAAGGACTGGAGCAAATCTGGCGATTGCACCACAGCGCAAGTAATCCCCATAGCTGAATCCCCCGGGAAGGACGACCGCATCAAGACCACTCAGATCACGTTCCTCGTGCCAGAGGTAACGCGTTGGCATCCCCAAGCAGCCCTCGGTCGCCCAACGAACATCACGGTCGCAGTTCGATCCCGGAAAAACGACAACGCCGATGGTCATGACTGGGTCAACTCAAGAGTCCAGTTCTCGATCACAGGATTGGCAAGCAGCCGATCACTGAGCAGCTCCAGGTTTCGGCGTGCTTCCGCCTCATCAGAGGCCTCGACTTCCAGTTCCACAGCTTTGCCGATGCGCAGTCGCTCCACACCCTCCACACCGAGACGGGACGCGGCTGCCCTGGCAGCCTCACCGGCTGGATCGAGTACCGATGGGCGCAGGTGCACCAGAACGCGGGCTTGGTAACGCGGCACGGGCTCCGAGCGGCAATTGTTAAATATTGACAGGCCAGGGGACCGCTTTCGTTCGACGAAATGCACGTTGAAAAAAGCCCCTTGCTGCAAAGTCCAGTCCGTGCGCTATCCACTGGCACCTCTCATCCGCTCCATCGGCCAGGCCAGCGTGCTGCTTGCGGCTGGCCTCGGCCTGGCTGCGCCAGCCCAACCCGCAGTCAGCGTGCCCGTGGAATGTCGGCAACAGCATCAAGCGTGGCAAGACTGTCGCTATGAGAGCGATCAACCGGGCAGCAGCTGGCAACTGGCGTTTGAGAACACAACCGTGCGCTTCCACCATGACGGCAGCGGGCGCATGAAGATGCAGCGGAATGGCAACAGCAACTGGACGGGAGTGCAGGCCCGTTGGGTCGCGGAACGGACGCTCTGCTGGAACGACATTTGCGCCCGAGGAGAGATCCCTCTGGATTGATCAACGCTCGAGCGATGCATTAACGGCACATTCAAAAGGCACCGCCGCCGACGGAAGCGTGAGCAGATGCGCGCAGAGACTGGCCAGATCCTCAGGCTGTGTCATCTGCTCGGGCGGCATTGTTTTCACCCCGGCGGCCATTTGGGTATTGACCCAACCAGGGCAGACAGCGGTCACACGAATGTTCTGATCCCAACCCTCGTTGCGCATGGTTTGGCAGAGGCCCATCAATGCGAATTTGCTCGCGGTATATCCAGCAAGCGAACCTTTGCAGCGCTTGCCGCTCATCGAAACCAGCACCTGAATCCGACCCCGTCCAGAATCAATGAGGGCAGGCCAGGCAGCCCGAGTCAACCACCAGGGACCCATCACATTCACGCTCCAGAGTTCATCCGGTTCAGCGCGTTGCTCTTCACTGAACAACAGGGGAGTCCGACGCAGGATTCCAGCGCAGTGAATGAGCGTATCCAGGGATCCAAACCGGCTCAGAGCCGTGTCGACAACCCGTTGAGCATCTTCTGGAACGCGAGCGTCATAGGGGCATGACATAAGGCGATCGGGCAATAGATCGGGGTCCAGATCGGTTCCCGACAAGGCCTTGGGATCGCGCACTGCCAGGCAGAGTCGCTGCCCTTGCTTGATCAACGTGCGCGCCACCGCGGCCCCGATTCCCCTGTTGGAACCAGTGATCACGACGGTTCTCATGATTGATGGAAGGTCAGAATTGGAGCATGGTCCCACTCAGGAGCAGTCGTGATGGAGACAGCCCCGCCATGAGTGGCTGGAAACAAGCATTCACAGGCTGGGGGTTGAGCTGGGACGGCTGGTTCAACAACCGACGTGGTGAGTGGTGGTTGATGGCACAGCTGGCCCTGATCAGCTGTCATCTGATCCCTGCATGGCCAAATCCGGGGTTGTTCGGGATTGCCTGGCCTGCTGCAGCTCAAATCATGGGCCTGATCACCCTGACAATCGGCCTGGGCCTGGCCGTCCAAGGATTTCTGACACTGGGGCCCAGCCTTTCTCCGCTACCGGATCCGAAACCGGGAGCTGATCTGGTCACCACAGGCGTCTATGCACGCTGCCGCCATCCTCTCTACCGAGCGGTTCTGGTCTGTTCTCTGGGAGTGGTGATCGCGTTGGGAAGCCTGCTGCATCTGTTGCTGTTTCTGCTTCTGATCAAAGTTCTCACCGGCAAAGCTCGGCGCGAGGAACGCGCACTGCTTCATGAGCTTCCCTCCTATGCGGACTACATGAGGACGACGGCGGCCATCGTCGCCCATTGCCCTGGCCTGGACTGGCGACAACTCGAGGCCAGCTGAACAACCGTTTATTCATTCATCAAGCGATAATCATCCCCCTTAGGACAGGCACGTTTTTCTGCCAACGGGATGCAAATCGTCAGAACTCGTCCTCTGTTCAGCAGCCTGCTCTCAGGTCTGACCCTGGCCATGGTTCTGGCAGGGACAGGTTTGACGCCTGCTGCAAGAGCTGAAGCCAAACCGTTCAAACGGCAATCCTTGATGGCGTTGCTTGAGCCTGAAGCGCCGAAGCCCGATCCTGCTCCCACCCTTGTTCTCGAGCGCACCGATCGTCGGCTGGCAACAACCGGAGATCCCATCTGGAACCTCAAAATCGAGATTCCTGGTGAACCCCTGCGTCGTTTTGACGCTGTCAGTGGCCGAGCCAATCGTCAGAACGCCAATCGTGACCAGCTCGGTAGCCGTGCGCCCCTGCCGATCGGGAATTACAGCGTGGGTGTCGTTGAACCCTTGACCGACGGTCATTACCCCGAGCTTGGTCCTGTGTGGATCAGCATCGAGCCCACCTTCACCACCGGTCGCAGAGTGCTGGGGATCCACCTGGATCCCAGCGCGGGGCTTCAGAACGCCAACAGCGGAACTCTGGGTTGCATCGGCCTGGTCAACAGGTCCGACATGCTCGAACTGGCTCAACTGATCGAACGCAGCGGCACGGATCGGCTGGAAGTCCGTAATTAAAGGGCCGCTCTCTAGACCACCGAATCACAGTCCTTCAACGTGACGCGCCACTCACCCTCAGAGTCGCGCTGTTGAAGGAAACCACTGTTGCCTTTGATCCACCAGGTGAGCTCGCGGTCAGCACTGAATCGAGCTCCCGATGCCGAAGCGATCTGCGGCAATGTCAGCTGACGTCCATCCGGCAGTCGCAGACGAACAAACGCCAGAGAACGATCGCGTAGCTCGTAATAGGTCGCCTCAAGCCGCTCGCCACCGCTGCAGCGGTAGCTCACACTCGCCCCCTGTTGAAGCCGTGGTTCTTCGGCCTTGACGGCGATGAACGAACTCCAGAGCCCTCCGAAAAGAGCTGCTGTAGCGAACCACCTCAAGCTCATCAAACTCCCTGCAGACAAGTGTTCTGCAAGCGCTGTTCGAGTCGCTGGGTGGAATCACTTTGCAAACCGATCACCACCAACTCCAGACCTTGGCAACCAGCAGGCTTCCAGGCCTCAATCGGAGCCGACTCAAACCAGCTCTCCAAACGAGGACCCACCATCTGGATCTGAAGAGGAAGGCTTTTTCCCTGAATCCAGAGCCGTCCCTTCAGCCGGATCACATCGTGGTCGATCACAAAGCTGCTGAGCAACTGTTCGAGCTGTCCACGCTCGAAGCATCCCTCCAGTTGAATCTGACCGCTGACCGCCTCCACATGGGTGTGATCGTGATGATGATGGCCATGCCCGTGGTGATGGCCATCGTGTGGGGAGTCATCGTCAATGGGCATCGACTGGTGGGCGAGATCCATCCCCAGCACAAGCGCTGGATCGACAATGCCTCGACTGATCGCCAGGGTGCCAGCTCCTGACCTCACCCGTTCTGCAAGCTGCTGTTGAACTGACTCCAATTGGGAGGCATCGAGTCGATCCGATCGACTGATCAGCACGAGGTCTGCCGCCTCAAGCTGATCCTTAAACAAGTCATCGATGGCAGTGAGGTGATCCAGATTGGGATCCTCCTGACGCTGACGTTCAAGGGCGGCGGGATCGCCAACGGGGCTTCCTGCACTGAGAGCTTCCCCGTCCACAACGGTGACCACCCCATTCACATGAACCCGCTTACGGATGGCTGGCCACTCAAGAGCCTGTAGAAGCGGTCTGGGCAGTGCCAGGCCACTGGTCTCCACGACGATTCCATCGAGCTGATCCGAACGCTGGAGCAAGGTCTCCATCGTCGGCAGGAAGTCGTCCTGAACCGTGCAGCACAAACAACCGTTGTTGAGCTCCACCAACCGACCGTCAACCTCGTCTTCAGGGCAGAAGCCACAGCTGCGGATGAGATCGCCATCCAAACCGACCGAGCCGAATTCATTGACCATCACTGCCAAGCGCTGGCCGCTGTTCACCAGAAGATGTCGGAGAAGCGTTGTTTTACCAGCCCCGAGAAAGCCGGTGATCACGGTGACTGGAAGCCGTGAAGGCATCAGCGACACCCCAGGGATTCACGGGTACTAAGACCACTGCGGCTGTTCACACCTGTGGCCCGGCCGCACAACGCCTTGAGCTGGGGAAGGTCGATCACAGCATTGGTGAAATCCGTTCCTTCGATTTCAGCATCGTTGAAGCGACTTTGCATCAACATCGCGTTGGTGAAGTTGGCATCGCGCAGATCGGCTCCGTCGAAGCGACTAGAGAAGGCCACGACATCCTCAAGGTCCGCTCCCCGAAGATCAGCACCCTGGAGCTGCGAGGTATTGATCACAGCACCACGCAAATCGGTCTCGCTGAGATTCACCTCGCGCAGGTCAGCCTTGAGGAATTCCTTCTCTTTGAGATCGCGCCCATGCATATCGGCAGTGATGTCTTGAACAGCCCGTTGCCCGCGCAGCTCAGGAGCCGTGATCGCATCGGCAGCATCACCACCGACCACCAGTCCGATGACGACGAGCAGGCCACACAGCAACGAAGCGATGAAGCGGCGGGAAACAGATTGAAAAAAAGCAGACAAGACCATGGTGGGTGAACGCTCGACAGGTCTTTAGGGACAACTGCCGTAACTTGAGCGGTCACGATATGGCAGACGACTGCCCAGCCACGCGTCATGGCCAAGACTCTCCGGGTGGTGGTACCGCCCCATCCCCTGATCGCCCACTGGCTGACCGTGCTGAGGCATGAGGGGACACCACCGGCTTTGTTCCGAACGGCCATGGAGGAGCTCGGACGCTGGCTCAGCTATGAAGCGATCCGCGACTGGTTGCCTCATCGCAGAGATGTGATCAAAACTCCTCTGGCCAGCACGGAAGGAACGGTGATTGAAACAGCGGTTCCACTGCTGGCCGCCCCGATATTCCCGGGAGGGCTACAGCTCTGGGAAGGTGCACGCCAAGTGCTGCCCAGCGCCGAACTTTGCCTGGGAGGTCTGCCTGAAGCGATTGAAGCCCAGGCCGGTGTGGTGCTGCTTGTGGATCAGATCCGTCAAGGCGATGAACTGATCGAACTGCTGCGGCGTCTGGAGCAACTGGGCGTCGAAGCTCCGCGACTCAGGGTGATCACAGCGCTCACCGCCAGCCCAGGACTGAAGCAAATCGGTGAGACCTACCCGGAGATCACAATCCATACAGCCTGTATCGATGCCGACCTCGACGAGCAAGGCCGGATCCTTCCAGGAATCGGTGATCCCCTGCAAAGACTGGGAATCAGAACAGCTCAGCCGCACTAGGCTGGACATATTCAAAGGAAGCCCATGGCGCGGCAGCAGGACTCTGGATCAGGAACTCTGGCCACCCTTGTGAGTGGTGCCGTTCTGGGAGCGGCAGGCTTCGGTTGGTGGCTGCTCTCCGAGGCTGACCGCCGTCGTCGACTTCGCAACCAGCGCTCGATGCTCTACGCACCGCGCATGCAGGACGGTAGTGAGGCCTTCAGCGTCGGGGATCGTCCAGAACCCGACACCGACAGCCACCTTGAAGCTCGCGTCGAACAGCTGAATTCCGCGATTGCAGATGTGCGCCGTCAGCTTGAAGATCTCGGCTCCAGACAGTGACAGAGCGGCCGGTAGGTTGAGCGAAGTGAATCGCCGCAACGCGAGATCGTCCATGCTCCGCTCCGATGCCGTCACCAAGGGGATCCAGCGTTCCCCTAACAGGGCGATGTTGCGAGCCGTGGGCTTTGGTGACCAGGATTTCGGCAAACCGATCATCGGGATCGCCAACGGCTACAGCACGATCACGCCTTGCAATGTGGGCCTGAACGATTTGTCGAAGCGTGCAGAAGCGGCAGCGCGCCTGGCCGGAGGCATGCCTCAGATGTTCGGGACGATCACCGTCAGCGATGGGATCTCCATGGGCACCGAGGGGATGAAGTACTCCCTCGTTAGCCGTGAAGTGATTGCCGATGCGATCGAGACGGCCTGCAACGGCCAGAGCATGGATGGCGTGCTTGCCGTTGGCGGGTGCGATAAGAACATGCCCGGCGCCATGTTGGCGATGGCCCGGATGAACATCCCGGCGATCTTTGTCTACGGCGGCACAATCAAGCCGGGAAAACTCGGTGGATGCGATCTCACCGTGGTGAGTGCCTTTGAGGCCGTGGGTCAGCTCACGAACGGCAAGATCGACATGGACGAACTCATCGCCGTCGAAAAAAATGCCTGCCCTGGAGCTGGAAGCTGCGGCGGCATGTTCACTGCCAACACGATGAGTGCAGCGATCGAAACCATGGGGCTCAGTCTCCCGTGCAGCTCAACGATGGCGGCTGAAGATGCTGAAAAAGCCGACAGCGCTGCTCGGTCAGCGGAGGTCCTTGTTGAAGCGGTGAAAGCAAATATCAGGCCTTTGGATCTTCTGACCAGAGAGGCCTTTGAAAATGCCATCAGCGTGATCATGGCCGTTGGCGGCTCAACCAACTCGGTTCTGCATCTGCTCGCCATCGCGAGAACGGCCGGAGTCGAATTGACCATCGATGACTTTGAACAGATCCGCCAGCGGGTTCCGGTCTTCTGCGATCTGAAGCCGAGCGGTCGATACGTCACCGTTGATCTCCACAGAGCAGGCGGCATCCCCCAGGTGATGAAACTGCTGCTGAATGCCGGCCTCCTGCATGGAGATTGCCGAACGATCGAAGGAAAGACGCTGAAGCAGCTACTCAAAGATGTGCCTTCAGCCCCCCCCGCTGATCAGGATGTGATCCGCCCGATCAGCAAACCCATTTATCAGAAGGGACACCTGGCCATTCTCAAAGGCAACCTTGCACTTGAAGGAAGCGTCGCCAAGATCAGCGGTGTCAAATCACCTGTACTGACGGGCCCAGCGAGGGTCTTTGAAAGTGAAGAGACCTGCCTGGAGGCCATTCTTGAACGCAAGATCAAGGCAGGAGACGTTGTCGTCGTGCGCTATGAGGGGCCAGTGGGTGGACCTGGTATGCGCGAGATGCTGTCACCCACTGCAGCCATCGTTGGTCAGGGGCTGGGAGAAAAAGTGGCCTTGATCACCGACGGTCGCTTCAGTGGTGGTTCCTACGGACTGGTGGTTGGGCATGTGGCCCCCGAAGCCGCCGTCGGAGGCAACATCGGACTGGTTGAAGAGGGCGACAGCATCACCGTTGACGCCAATCAACTTGTGCTTCAACTCAATGTGGATGAAGCCGAACTGGAGCGCAGACGCGCTTCCTGGAGCAGTCCGCCGCCCCGCTATCGAACCGGCATTCTTGGCAAATATGCACGTCTTGTCAGCTCCAGCAGCAGGGGAGCGGTCACAGATCAACCCTGATCAGACCAGCAGGGCTCTGAGACGTCGAGCAAGGGCTTCAAGCGGTGCTCCATCGGCTGGAGCAGAGCAACGCTTGCCCGTTTCAGCATCCATCCAAACAGGGTGCTGACCGTGCCAAAGCATCGGCCTTGCAGGTTGATCAACCCAGGCAAGGGTGAGATTGAGATCCTCGCCACTGCGATACAGCTCAAGCTCGAGATCGAGCTCTTCGAGACGATTCCCGTCTCCATCTCGACATTCGATCCGTCCTCGGTAGTCATCGAGCGTTGCATCCTCGGCCGACAGGACGGCATGAAGCACAGGCTTGCGGCACAGGTCTGCTGCGGAGGCGATCAACGTCTCAAGCGCAGAGCAAGCACTCATCTCAAAACGCTTCGATCGAGCGGATCAAGAGCTTGATTGCACCGGCTCGATAGCCGGGATTTGGCTCACCATCGTCACCGAATCGTGAATGCAGTAACTGGAGACGAGTGATGCACGACGGATCAAAGCGAACCGGAAGGCTGACAGGTTTGGCACGGACGACAGGCTTGAGACGGTCAAAGGGAAGTTCAACAACCGTGGTGTCCGTTAATTCAGTGGCAACCGTCGTGACCCAACGCAATCCACCTGGAATCAGCTCGGTGAGTCCAAACACTCCATCCCTGCAAGCCACCGCAAACTTGAAACTGCGGCCTTCCCCATCCAGTCTCAGACGCAAACCTGAGTAGGAAGCCAGATCCAAGGGGGGTCGATAGACGGGCGAACGGCAGCTCACAAAACCGCCCCCTTCACTCACCACTTCGCCTTCGAGAACAAGGCCCTGATCACTGAATCTGCAGCCGGCACTGCTGGACCCGCCCATGATCGTGTCATTGAGGCTGGCCCATTCGCGAAAGGAGTCACCGGCAGCGATCACTCGAATTTCAGGTGGCTGGTGGTGGGGAGGTGTTGTCAAAGACCTTCAGCAGCAGCCTGATCGGCGAGCACGAGAATCTCGGAACCCGGTTGAACCAGCTTGGCAGGTGTGCGCTCCGGGGATTCATCTGCATCGACGAGTCGCGACAGAGCCTGGCGTTTGGCATCTCCGCTCACGAGAAACACCACCTGGCGTGCAGCACTGAGCACAGGTGCCGTGAGAGTGATCCGCTCAAGCCCTTTGCCCCGTCCAATGGTGGTCCAGCGATCACGGACTCCAGGAGCCTCAGTGCCAGGGAAGAGTGACGCCGTATGACCGTCATCACCAAGCCCGAGCAGCATGAAATCGAACACGGGTGGCTGGCCCTGACAGACCTTGGCCACTAACTCCGCAAAAGCCTCGGCGCTGGCTTCCGGAGACGCCAGTTCCACCGTCGGGACGGGATGAAAACAAGCGCGAGCTCCAGGCTGACCCTGCTTGAGCAGGGTGTTACGCAACATGCGTGCGTTGCTTGATTCATCTTCAGCGGCAACCCAACGTTCGTCGCCCAGAAACACATCAACCCTGTCCCAGGGCAGATGTTCCTGACCTAGCAATGCATAGGCCAAAGCAGGGGTGCTGCCACCAGACAAGGCAATCTGCGCCCGATCCCGCTGATCAAGCGCCAGGTCAATCGCCGATCCGATGTGCTCGGCGGCTCGTCGAGCAAGACCTTGGGCCGTACCAACCTGCTCGATGCGATAGGAGCTCATCGCGCGGTCCTCAGTTGAGCCACTCGGTGTGGAAGGTGCCGTCTTTGTCGACGCGCTCGTAGGTGTGGGAACCGAAGCAGTCGCGCATCGCCTGTACAAGGTTCTGAGGCAGTCGTGCTGTGCGGTAGCTGTTGATGTAGTCGAGAGTGCTGCTGAGACAAGGCACCGGCACGCCAGCAGCAGCAGCACCAGCAACCACTTTGGCCAAACCGGGCAGACGCCGGTTCACCTGATCGGCAAACCAGGGATCGATCAACAGGTTTTCCAGCTGGGGGTTGGCGTTGAAAGCATCTTGAATGCGCTTAAGCAAGCGGGCGCGAATGATGCAACCACCTTTCCAGATCTGTGCGATCGAAGGCATGTCCAGGTTGTAGTTGTGCTCAGCGGATGCAATCCGCAGCAGCTCCATGCCCTGGGCGTAGCTCGCCATACAGGCCAGAACCATGGCATCCATGAGAGGAGCCATGCCATCGGCGGATGAGCCCATATCGAAGG
>Ga0160423_10004767_pt1 | contig 11123 bp, 2 predicted proteins | sample CRUFie14St8metaG_FD_108191 | JGI IMG/M metagenome (GOLD analysis project Ga0160423, IMG submission 108191) | Marine microbial communities from the Costa Rica Dome - CRUD Field 142mm St8 metaG | ecosystem: Environmental > Aquatic > Marine > Oceanic > Photic zone | place: Costa Rica: the Eastern... | reverse complement strand
TATTTATAAAAACAGGTTAAGACAAATAACGTTTACAAGTGCGCCAGCTGCAAATAAAGAAATATTAGTGGTGGTTAAAAATTGGCATATTGAAGAATCAAGAATTAAAGGAGCGTTTAATGGCAAAACAGTTGATTTTGGAGTAAGAGCCGCTATAACAGATCCTGAATACGCGCAAGAAACAAGAGAAGCCTCTTTAATTTATTCTGGTATTTACAATGGAAGAACAAGAACAAATGAAATAAACCAGTTTAATCCTGGAATACCAAATACAAAATCTATTGATTCAGCATTTGGCTCAATACAAAAGTTATATGCAGAAGACAATAACTTAATTGCTTTTCAAGAAAATAAAGTACATAATATACTTATAGATAAAGACGTAATATTTACAGCAGAAGGTGAAAGAACAATAAGTCAATCAGATCAAGTATTAGGTCAAGTTATTGCGTATCAAGGTAATTATGGTATAAGTAAAAATCCTGAAAGCTTTGCAGTACATGCGGGTAGAAAATATTTTACTGATAAAAATAACGGGGTTGCTTTAAGATTATCAAGAGATGGAATTACTGAAATATCTAATTATGGAATGCGAGATTATTTTAAATCTAATTTAAAATTAGCAGATACTATAATAGGTTTATGGGATAACCAAAAGAAAAAATATGTTTTATCTTTACAAGAAACTGATATTAAAAATACATTTACAGGAGACGGTAGTACAAAAACATTTTCTTTAGCATTTAGCGTAGTTAATGAAAGCTTTGCTACTATTAATTTACCCGACCCTACAAGCATAAATCAAATAGAAATATTTACAACAGCAAGTGGAACTTCAGCGTTAACACCTAATGTTGATTATACATATAACGCTACAACAGGAGTGGTTACATTTACTAATGCTCCAGCATCACAAGATTCTATAAATATATTTTTAAGAGATTTTGATAATGGTTTTAAAACTTTATGCTATGACGAAGAAATAAATGGTTGGAGTTCTTTCTTTACATATAAACCATTATTTGGGGGAAGTTTAGATGCAGATTTTTATACATATGCAGAAAGCAATGATTTATATAAACATTACGATTTAGATGCAAATAGAAATTCTTTTTACGGAAATGCATCGGATGCTTCCACAGTAGAAGTAATAATGAATCAGCCGCCTTCAATAAATAAATATTTTAAAACAATAAATTATGAAGGAAGTACTGGGTGGGCAATAACTTCTATGTTAACTGATAGTGATACTGCGAAACCTATTGATGCTTATATAACAACAAGTGCGGCAGTAGAAAATACATGGCAAGATTTAATTGTATCTGGGTTTAAAAAGAAAAACAATAAATACTATTCATCTATAATGAATCAATCTTTACCACAAAGAAATGAAATTATATATGGTGAAGATATATCCGGTATAAAAGGATTTTTTAACAAAATAACATTAAGTATCGCAGATACAGCTCAAAAAGAATTATTTGCTGTTTCTAGTGAATACGAACTATTAACAAATTAAAATTTTAAATATGGCAATAAAAGGAATACCTGGAATTTTTGATACTGCTGGCGCTTCTGCAACGGGGGCGATAGCTGGTGGAGCAGGATTAGGAAGTTCTATAATGGGGTTTGTAAACCCAATAAGCGCTTTTACAGGTTTAGTAGGTTTATTTAAAAGTATAGATGAAAATAAAAGAGCTAAACAAGCTCAAAAAGATGCTGAAGCAGAAGCAGAAGCAGCTGCGCAAAGATTTGCTAATTATGCACAAAACTTTCAAGTAGAAGGTTTTGATCAACAATCTATAAGTGAAATGCAAGCTAAACTAAAACAAAATCCTAGTTTATTGTTTGATCCGACTATGCAGTTTACAAATATGGGTGCAACCGGAATAGCAGGTGGAATGCAATTTACTCCAGGATTTGATACAGACTCGTTTAGTGTTCAGTTTGATCCTAGCACTGGAGAATTTGTAACAACAACTACAAGCCCTAAAGGTAAAACAGAATCAAAAAGAGCTAAAGCACCCACTTTATCAGATTTAGCAGAGTTAAATTTAGATGCAGCAGAAATTGATAAAAAGTTAAATCAGCTTAATCAAATGGACGGTGTAATGGATGTTCCGTATTGGGAATCTCAACCAGGTTTTGAAGAAGCAGTTGGAGGCGATTATCAATCTACAAATCCAAATAGCAAGTATTATGACCCAGAAGCTGAATATACTGGTCCAAAGCCACCTAATCCAGATGAAGTCCCAACTCTTGTTACTGATGAAAATGGTAATGAAAGATTAGAGTTTCCAGAAGCTACAAAAAAGGCTATTGCAGAAGGCGTTGAAAAAATAAAAGACTTTTTACCTACAGAAGAGCAAATGACGAGTATATTAGATCAAATGCCTAAAACAGAAGATGGACAGTTAGATTTAGATGCAATCAATGAGCAATATTATACAAACATACAAACAGGGGGTTCAGTTACAGATCAAATAGTAAACGGATTGCCTACACCTATGGGTAGCTCTATTAAACAATTATATAAAGTTCCACTTGGTGGACAGCTATATCCCGGAAGTAATATACAAAATCCCTTTGGTAGATTTAGAGATGTAAGTGGCGTTATACAAGATAGAAGCGATCTTGTAATGGGTGAAAATGCAAGAACTGGTTTAATACAGGATAGATCTGGATTAATTAGAGATTTAACTACAGGCGCACAAGATTTTTCAGGTATTGCTTCAGATACAAGTACATTGGCATCTAATACAATGGCTGACTTGCAAATTGCTACACAAGCAGCACAATTAAAATCAGAACAAGCAGATCAAGCGCTAGCAAATCAAGTAGCTACAATGAGAGTTGGTGGATTTGGCGCTTCAGGGGCAACTGCAATTGCACAGGCAGCAGCAGCAAGTAAATTAGGTATAGCTGCTGATATTGAGCAACAAGAAGCAAGAAACAATGAATTAAGAGCAAGAGGGCAACAACAAGTTGAACAAATTAGAATGAATGAAGCAAGACGTTTACAAGATATTCAATTTGGAGAAAGATTAAGACTTGAACAATTAAGACAAACAGAAGGAAGAAGGCTTGATGATACAGCTTTAGCAGAAGCAAGAAGAGTAGAGCAAGCAAGATTTGATGAAAGAGGAAGACAACAGCAAATTCAATTGCAAGAAGCGCTTAGAACACAAGCTGCAAGATTTAGTGAGCAACAAGCTTTAAGAGAAGCTGATGTAGCAGGTATTCAATATCAACAAGGTATTGCTGAAGACAGAAGCCAAAGAAATTTAGATAGATTAGCAGGTTTACAAACACAAGCTATGGTAAATCAACAAGCAGCAGAAGCATCTCGTAGGGCGTCTGCAGGTGCTTTAACAGGCGGATTATTACAATTAGCAGGAACCTTAGGAGCTTCGTTAATTAAACCTGGAGGATAAAATTTAAATTATGAGTTATAGAAATCCCAAAATAATAGTACCACCTAACTATGGTGAAATCTTTGCAAAGAACATGGCGTACGGTGCAAATATGGTTGCAAGCGCATTGCAGCCTATTACATCAGCTTTAGCGGTTCAAAAAAGAACTAAAGAAAGAATGGCTGCGTCAACCGCACAATATCAACAAAATGTAAGAAATCTTGTAACATCAAAATCAGGAAATTTTGAAACGATGTTTGAAGAGCATTTACAAAAAAATGCGGACGCATGGTATGAAAATGAAAAAAGCTACGCTAATGGCAAAATTGATGCTAAAGAGTATAATGCTTTTAAAAATAATTTAATACAAGAAGTATATGATGCCGCGGGAGCTAGTAAAAATTTAAATGATGTTCTTACATATATAAATGCAAATAAAACATTATTATCTTCAAGAAACGACCACGAAGTTTTTGGTTTGCTAAATGCAATTGAAAATCCTAATGAAAGTAATTTTCAAATAACTCGTAATGAAAAAGGGGAAACAATTTTAAAATATAACGATAACGAAAATAATCCAGTTGAATTTGATTATAGTAAACTTCAATCTATTAAAACTGAAAATATATTATTAAGAAACGATTATACTCCTAATGGAGATTTAGGTAAAAAATTAAAAGGGTTAGGAACGCAGGCTGTTTCTATTGCTCCACAATATTTAGAAGTTGAAGAAATTCCTAAAGATTTAGGTAATAATAAACAAAGATTAACACCTGTTACAAGAATGAGAGCGGGTGGTATTGATGCATTAAAAAATCAAGCAAGAGCAATTAATGCTGCTTCAGATATATTTACTAAGCAAGAATTAGAAACACATTTTTTAGATGAGATGCATGGAAGTGGAGTTGAATATGAAACACGAATTGCTCAAAGCGCTGCTGTTATGGCAAAAAACCATAATGTAGCAGATGAACAAGATTTATACAAAAAACTACTTACTCCATTTAAACCGGGTCAAATGGTTAAGTTAAATGATGGAACTGAAAAAAGTGTACAAGCAATAGCTTATGATATAGCAGAAGAAGATTTAATTGTAAGATCATTAAAATCTACAGGGTTAAAACCATATTTTGAAGGTGTTACACAATTACAATCTGGACCATCAAAAGTAAAAACAGTAAAGCCTAAAACTCCTTCTAAAGCAAGTATTGAAGAATATAATGAATTACTTGAGCTAACAGGTATTGTAGGTAGTAATATAAATAATGGATTTGAAAGTGGTATACTTATACCTGAAGCATTTGAACCAGGACCAGCGGTAAATCCAGAAGACAAGTATAAAGTAAATATTGAAAGTGATGAGGCTTTAGCTAAAATACATGAATATTTAAAAGATAATTTAGGTATGGAATTACTGAAAAGTACAGATAAAAACGAAAATTTCAAAAAACTTGGGATAGATAAAAATAATCCTTATTATCGAATAGATTTACATAAATCAACATTAGGTACAAAAGTTGTACAAGGGGCTAAAACTGAATTTAAATTAACAAAAGATACTACTTTATTTGATTTAATAGCATACCGATTAAACTTTAGTGGTGTAAAAACTTCAGGTCAAAAGCTACAGGAAATTTATGAAAATAATAATAATAATTACTTTTTATTTCAGCAAGAATTAGCAAATTTATTTGGAATACCCGTAACTAGTGCAAATCCGTTAGGCTTAAATATTGAATAATACATGGAAACATACATATACCAAGGGCAGGAATTTACTAAAGATTATTTAGAAAATTATGCTTTACAAAATAATCTTTCTTTAGATGAATTACTTGAAAAAAATCCAGATATAGAAATCAAAGGGGATTTTCAAACAGGTGTTGCGGGGACGGCTGTGACTGCGGCACCAGAAAATGTAACGGCCGATGGGGGCTCCAGCTCGGTAGCAGATTTATTGGTATCAAAACCTGTACGTGAAAGGCTAGAAGAACAAGAAGACGCACGACAAGCACAAATTAATGCAATTGTTGATGCTACAAATATTGGATCAGGCGTAAAAATACCAGGATTTGTTAGAAAAGGTGCGGCTCAATTTTTAGGTGGAGCGAGTGAACTTATTAGAAACGCAGTAGAATATATAGATGCAGGCGTACAAGTAGGTGGGCCAATTCCATCTCCAGCTTCTGTAGCCTCTGCACAAGCTCAAAAAATTATACGATCAAATATAGCTCCGTTAAAAGAAGATCAGGGGCTTATTGATACTTCAGAATGGAAAAAATATAATAATATATTTACAAATATTAGTCGTAAATATTATAATGACGATGGTAGCCAAGCTAATACAGGGGATTTATTTAAACAGGGAAGAATAGGCGAGATGTCTGATAAAATAGTTAATGAAGCTTTTACGGCTTTACCATCTTTACTTGTTGCTTTTACAGGTATTGGAGGTATTACCACATTAGGAGCATCCGCAGCGGGTGGGGCCTTTGAAAGAACTATGCAAGAAAACCCCGATACGTCTTTACATAAAGCGTTTTTTATTTCAAACTTACAAGGGGGGATAGAAGCTGTTTCTGAAAGAATTGGTGTAAAAATTTTAAAAGGTGCTAGAACGCTTGCAGGAGTTGGAAGTAATAAACAATTAGTACAAGAGGCTACAAAAAAATTAGGAACAAAATTTTTACAAAGATCTTTTGGTGAAGGTGTTACAGAAGGAGCAGCGGCTGGTTTTAATGAAACTATTCAAGCAGTTGCTTATGATGGTAATATTACTGAAGAAGAATTTAGAAATATTGGTAGAGCAATGGTTGATGAATTTGCTGTTGGAACTGTTTTAGGTGGGGGAGCGTCTACAATAACTATAAATTCGAGCGATCCTACAAATCAAAACATAGCAATGCATATTGCTCCTAATTCTGTAAAAAATAATCTTGCAAAACAAGAGTTTAAAAAACTTGAACTTATTGCTCAAAAAAATATAGTTAATACTAAAAGAGGCAAAAATTCTATTGATAAAAAAATACAAGCTATCGATAATGAAATCAATACTACCAAAACGAATATTGTTGAATCTTTTAATAACTTAACTAAAAAAGAAAAAGTTGCTTATGCAGAAACAATAGATAATATAAATTCTGGTTATGATATTTTATACAATAAAAGTTTTACTAAAACACCTGAACAAAAAAAGGAATTAAGTAAACAAATTAAAAATGAATATAAAAATTTAGAAAATATTATTGGATATAAACAATTAGGAACAGATTTAAAAACTGAACAAGTTATATCCGAAACATTAAAAGCTTCTGAAAATATTGTTTCAAAAATTAGAAAATCAAAATTTAAAGATTTAGATGTTGAAATTTTAGAAACTCCTGCACAAATAGAAAAAGCTGAGCAACAATATTCTAATTTTAAATCATCTGATGGAATATTTGTTTCACCATCTACAAAAACAGAACAATCTAAAATATTGATAAACCTTCCTGTTGCGTCAGCAACTCAACAAACAAATGTTTTAGGTCACGAAAAACTTCATTATTTACTTTCAAAATATTTTAAAACAGATAATACATCAATGTCTCCTTTAGTAGAGTCTTTTAAAAGTTATTTAGTAGAGTCAGGAAACGGAAATATATTAACTAGAATAGACGAAAGGCTTAAACAAAATGGCTATATAGATAAAGATGGAAACTTTTCAGAGGGTGCTTTAGAAGAATATTTTTCTATGTTTTCTGATATTGTTGCTAATGAAAAAATTAATGTTGTAGAAGAAAAAGGCATAGCTAATAAACTTGCAAGCGCATATACAAATACTATGCAAGGATTAGGGTTTGCAGAAGTTAAGCTAACAAATGGTAAAGAAGTATTTGATTTTATAAGAAATTATACAAAACATATACAAAAATCAGATAAAATATTAGGTGTAAAATTAGTTGGAGACGGTCAAATACAAAAAGTTACACCTGAGGATGTTGTAATTAAAAAATCTAAATCAAAAGAAATAGATAACGCTTATGAATCTGGTGCAACACCTTTTGATATAACATTGTTATATGAACCATTAGTAAATAAATTAATTAACAAATATAAAAACGTTCCCGATTTTAACGTTTTAAAAGAAGACTTAGTACAAAATGCTCTTTATGAAAAAGGAGGCGTTATAGACCTTATAAATAGCTATGACGGACGTGGTACGCTATCTGGTTATGTTGCAAAATTACTTCCATTAAGAATGAATAAAATGGCTAGTGATTTATTTGGTCAACAATTTACTGATGATGTTACAGAAAGAGTAGATGTGGCTGCGCAAGAAACACTGCCAGAGCAAGTAGAAAGAGAAGAAACGCAAGCGGAAGAAATTAAAATAGCTAAAACGCAAGAAACACGAAACGTATTAGATAGGGCAAATTTATCTAATGAGTTACAAGTAAAAGCTTTTAATGCTTCTAAAAAGGTATTAAGCACAATGCTTCCGCAAATTGATGTACAAAAAGGTAGAAACTTTAGAGAAAAGTACAAAATAGCAGTAAGAAACATGTTATACGAAGATGTTGCTACAGAATTAAGATCTTTTAATAATAATGATTTCTTTGGTTATATAGAATCTAATGCAGAAAATTTATATAATTTATTACCATTACAGGATTTAACTAAAAGTCAAGCTTTAAAAGATTTATTTTTAGAGCAGCAGTTTGATAAAAACGGCAAGCCTGTAAGAGTATTAGAAAGTTTTACTGGTAAAAAATCTTATGCTGGTAATTTAGTGTTTAAAAAGAAACCTTTTAATGAAGTTAAAAATGATTTTTTAAATGAGTTTGCAAAAAAACATAGCAATACAGCACAAAGAAAAGCTTTTATAATAAACACATTAGCAAAAGAAATTGCATTTGATCAGTCAATGGATGCGTTAAATGACCCTGCTGTACAAGAAAAACTTCCTTTAACACAGCAAACCGCAATAAATGAGTTTAATGAAGAGTTTGAAAGAAATATTGAAAGAGGAAGATTTACAAAATATAGTAAAACCCTTGACTCTTGGGTAAAAGAAAATCCATTAGTAAATGATACTAAATTATTATTGGGATTAAAAGATATGAAGTTACGCCAAGATCCTGCTGCGCAATTTAAAAGAGTTTATACAGGAATTATACCTGACGAAACATTAGATCAAATAGTTTTTGAAATATCTCAGCTGCCTAAGCCTAGATATATAAAACACTCTATTACAAAATCTAAAGCTGAAGGTTTAGCTGACGAAGTTAGATTAAATTTTAATACTGAATTACCATTTAAAACAAGTGGTATAACAAAATATACAGATGAACAAGTTGCAAAATTTGTAAATCAATCTAGAGCGTTAGTAGATGGTGATTATGTAGATTTAGCTTATTTAAAATCTCCGGGGCATAAAGATAAGGCGCATGATCTTATGTTAGGTGGGTTGAATGCTGTAGAATATAATGATTTTTATGATTTAGCCGATGTTGAACCGCAGTCTGATAGTAGGTTGGCAGTTGCTACAGATCCAAAAGCAAGAAAAAATGCAACAAGCCCTAAAACAAGAATTACAAAAGATAATCAAACAAAAGCTAATTTAGAAAATCAAAAAGCGCTTGAAAAACAGAAATCAATTATAAATCATTATATAGGTTTATCAAATGCTATGGTCGATGGTATAATTGATAAAGAATATATTGCTGCAACTATTTTTCATGATACCTCTGGTAGATCAAGAAATACTTTAAGAAGAGCTTCTTACTTCTTGGGCTGGGTTCCGGAAGTTATGGAAACAAGAAATGCAAATTACGAAATGGAACATGCAAAACCTTTTACTGAAAATGCTATTGAGTTGGTAAATGCAGTTTCATTAGTAAGTCCTTCAAAAAGTAAAAGTGAAAATCAAAAAATAATACAAAATGCTTTTGATAAGTTCTTTTCTCAAAATGCTATAATAGCAATCCCATATTCATTACAAACAGAATATTTAAGTAAAGACGCAACCGTAGCAGGAGGATTTCCTTTTTCAAGATATTCAGATAATTTATTAAGTCAAATAGAATTTGTAGATGACACAGGTAATATAAATATGGATTTATTTGATGTAAATTATAAAGAAAAATTAGCAAAGCAAGCCGATGCTTTAACAAATGATAATATTACAAAATTTTCAAAATCAGCTTCAGCTCAATTTGCTGATATGTTAGATAGAAAATCAAAAGAAGCTGCAGTTATAAGAAGTGATAAAGATGTAGCTTTAGCTGCTAATTTGGGTAAAAAAGCAAATTATAAAAATAAATGGAATATATTTTTACCATATAGTGCAGAAGATTTTTATGGACTATTACAAAAAGCAGCAGGTAAAGGTCAACAAGGTGATGCTGATATTAAATTTATAAAAGAAAAATTGTTAGATCCTTATGATAGAGGTGTTGCTAATTTAGAAATAGATAGAAGAGCTTTGTTAAAATCTTATAGAAATCTTAAAAAACAAATTAAAGCTTCACCTGAAAAATTAGATAAAAGACTATCTGAAATAGGGTTAGACGCTTTTTCTGTAGAAGATGCAGTTCGTGTATTTATATGGAATCAACAAAATATGTCAATTCCAAGTATAAGTAAAACAAATTCAGATAAATTAAGTAATTATGTAGCTAAAAATAATGATTTAAGAAAATTTGCATTTGGGTTAATGAAGGCAACAAAAAGCGATAAATATCCTGAACCTGATACAAATTGGTTTGCCGGAAAAATTGGTACAGATTTATCTAATAGTATAAACAAAAATAAAAGAGCAAAGTATTTAGAAGCATGGAATAAAAATGTAAAGTTAATTTTAAATGACAAAAACAAAACTAAATTAACTGCAGCATTTGGAACAGATTATGTAAAAAATTTAGAAGACACAATTCAAAGAATGAAATCTGGTGTTAATAGAGTAAACAATAAATTTTCAAATGCTACATTAGATTTTATTAATGGGTCAATAGGGACTATTATGTTTTTTAATATGCGTTCTGCTTCATTGCAATTAATATCAGCTGCAAACTATTTAAACTGGACAGATAATAACCCGCTTCAAGCAGGGAAAGCTTTAGCTAATGTTCCTCAATACACAAAAGATTTATTAAAATTATTAAATTCAGACTTTTTAGTTAACAGGAGAAACGGATTAAAAATAAATGTACAAGAAGCTGAATTAGCTGATGCTGTAAAAAGTGATAATAAATTTAAAGCAATTATGGCTACTATATTAAAAGCTGGTTTTATACCAACTCAATTTGCAGATAGCTTAGCAATTGCAGGGGGTGGAGCAACATTTTATAGAAATAGAATAAATACTTATTTAAAAGAGGGGTTATCTGAAAAAAATGCTGAAGCTAAAGCATATAATGATTGGAGAAGTATTGCAAATGATTCACAACAATCTTCAGACGCTTCAAGAATATCAAATATACAAGCAAGTGATTTTGGAAGATTAATTTTTGCTTTTGCTAATACGCCTTTTCAATATACGAGATTAACTAAAAAAGCATTAAGTGATTTGGTTAATAAAAGAGGCGATGCTAAAACACATATTTCAAAAATCGTATATTATATGACAGTTCAAAATATAATATTTAACGCATTACAAAATGCTTTATTTGCAGCAGAAGCAGAAGAAGATGAAACTAAATTACAAGCAATGCTTCAAAGTGATAAAGT
>Ga0160423_10004766_pt1 | contig 11123 bp, 6 predicted proteins | sample CRUFie14St8metaG_FD_108191 | JGI IMG/M metagenome (GOLD analysis project Ga0160423, IMG submission 108191) | Marine microbial communities from the Costa Rica Dome - CRUD Field 142mm St8 metaG | ecosystem: Environmental > Aquatic > Marine > Oceanic > Photic zone | place: Costa Rica: the Eastern... | reverse complement strand
CTTTGGAGGTTTGGCTTGAGAGTCGGTCGGCCGGCCGGCGTCTCGCCCGCCCTGCGACCCGATTGCGTTTCCACTCACCGTCGAGGACGTCCTCCCTTCGCTCGCCGCCCACTCCATGATCCTCCGCTACCATGATGATGATCGATGATGGATACTCAATATGTGTTTTCCCGCCTCTGCCCCTGTTTCACACCTCCTCGAAAAAGAAGCATTCTTCTTTTCCAAACGGGAAAGTTCGTGCACATTTGATTTCAAACCCAGGACCCTCCAAGCTGTTGCCTTGGCTGGGAGGGGAGGGGAGTTCACACTGGGCTCCGTTCGCTGGCCCAGCGATGAGCGAGCGTCTGGTGGCATGGCGGTCCAAGCCCTCCGACGCTGTGGTGCAGACCATCAGGGGGCTGAGCTCGCGGATGATCTACCTCGTGCAGCGCCCCGGCCCGACCTCCTTCGTATTGCAAGAGGAGGGCAGCGAGCAAAAAACAAAGGTCCTTGTGGGAGGTAGGGTGACGTGCTCTTGCTGCAGGCAAAACGAGGGCCAAGCGTGTGCCCACACGCTCTTCGTCATGATCAAGGTTCTGGGCGTGCCGCCAAGTAACCCCCTCGTGTGGCAGGGCTCGCTCCTGGACAGGGAGCTGGAGGAGGTCATCCAGTGTGGAAACAGGCTGGGAGGGGGGAAGCAACACCAAAAGGGGAAGCGCGCCTTGGCGGGGTCTGTGGGGGAGGGGAAAGCCAAGGCCTTGGACGCGAAGAAGCCAATCGACCCGGACGAGCGGTGTCCGATCTGCTTCGAGGGACTCGCGGAGGCCAGGGAGACGGAGCTCCTGAGCTGCTCGTCTTGTGGCAACCACCTCCACGGCCGGTGCATCTACGTCTGGGCGAGGCATCAGGAGTCTTTGGGAAGGACGGTGACGTGCCCTCTGTGCCGCGGGGACTGGGGGGAGGTAAAGTGGAGCAGGACATTCGCCTGCGACAAGAGGGGCGTCCCCACCCAGCAGACGGCCAGGGATAGGAACAAGGACACCCACTACGGAACCTCGTGCGGCAAGTGCTCCAGGGCGCCTCTGCAGGTGAGTGAGGGAGAGAAACGACGAGATGGCACGGGTTCGAGCCACCCTCCGCGCGCCTTTCCCTTCTCTGACGTCTGTCAACACTCATCCACCCATTCCCGTCTCTTTCCTCCTCTTGTCTTGCTGTCTGCCAGGGCCACCGTTACACTTGCGTCATTTGCAGGCACTTCGACTTGTGCGAGGAATGCTTCGAGGGCGGCGCGCAAGCCTCTCACCCCTTCGTTTGCCAGAAGGCCCCGGGGGAGGAACCCGTCCCGGCGCCCAGGGGGGAGGCCGACTTGGAGAACTTTGAGTTCAGGCCCCAGGCCTCTCATCAGGGCGCGGACAAGGCGAAGGAGAGGGCGCAGCACAGGGGCGCGGCCCAGACCCCGCGGCCGCTGAGGGAGCGCCAGGCGAGGAGCGACGCGGCGGGGACCACGCCAGCGAGGAGGCGGGTCGCGGGGGACAGGCCGCCAACGGCTGAGGGGGAGGGGGAGGGTGCTTTTGGGCTCAGTCTGATGGCGGTGGGGACCTCCGTGAGCGCTGGCGGGGGCGACCTGGCCTCAACGGCCGGCCGCTCGACCTACCCCTGCTCCCACGGCAGCGTTGTCAGGCAGCGGCAGCAGCGGCAGAGGCGGGTGGACTCTGGGAGGAGGTTGAGGAAGGAGAACACCAGGAGGGTAGAGGACAGGAACGAGGGCCCCGACCTGGGCGGCACGGGGCTGGCGCTTGGGGTGATGAGCCTCGGCATCACCGGGACGGGGAGGAAGGGCATGGCTTGATTTGTAATCCACCACCTCGCTAATCCTGGACGGAGCCCACCCCAACTTGGGGCCAGCCCGCGCCCTCCCATGATGCTGATCGGGAATCCATTTTCCCCGTATCAGCTCCTCATCTTTACCGCGATCCAAGACCTCGCGATCCATCTGCGAGCGGTCCCGGGGGCGATTAGGCGCGGCCGCGGACGGGGGGGGGGGCACGGCACGGCTACCGAGCACGATGGAGGACAAGAAGCTGACCCCGAGTGCGCAGCCCTTCAAGCCCGGTGGTGGGTCAGGCTCCGGTTCAGGCCAGGGCCAAAGTCAGACCAGCCAAGTTAGCGCGGCGGCTGCAACCTCTCTCTCCTCGACCTTCAACTCTATCAACCTGAACGCGAAGCCCTTCGTACCGCCCGGCGCGGCGCAGGCTGCTGGAACGTCCTTCAAGAACGTCAACGCGGTTCCCTTTATGCCGGGCAGGAGGCAAGAGGTGGTTTTGTCTGTGGAACAACGACAACAACAACAAAGCACAACACAAGCGCATGTGCAGCCCGCCCTGGGGACCCAGGACCTCCCGCTGCTGCCAGACGAGCTCGACCCGACCGAGGACGACGTTGTCGGAATGGGATTGGGAGAGGACCCAAGTCTATTTGACCCGGCCGCGGTTTCGGGCGAGGGTCCTTACCCGTACCACGAGGAGGAGGAGGAGGACGAGGAGGGGTATGGGATAGATGCTGTGGTGCGGAGGCTGACGCACGCCGACCCCACCAAGCCCGTGCAGCCTGGGCACTCGAAGGTTGCCTCTCAGTTCATGGCGGAGCAGCTCTCTCAGTACCTCGCCAAGTCCCAGCAACTGGTTTTTGCCCACGTGCCCAGCAAAAACCAGTTCGGCATCCCGGACTACATCCACGTGTACCACTCGCTCCTGCCGCTGGAGGACATCACCAGGATGAGGCCCAGCCAAGCCCTGCAGATCTCGACCAAGGTCTTCAAGGGGGTCAGCTCGAGCGACGGATTTCCCTACGCGCTCTGGCGGCTCAGCGAGGCCCAGGTGCCCGCCACGAGGGAGGCCTTTCAGCGCGCCAAGGAGGTCGTCAAGAAGTGGCAGGTGGGTTTCAGAAAGGACACCTGTTCAAACCCGCCCCGCGCGCCGCTGTTGTGTTTTCTTCGTCTCCCTCCCCGCTGACCCAACCCCCTTCTTCTTTTTCCTCAGGTCGTCTCCTCTTTCCCTCATATCGTCGGCTTCCGGGACGCGTTCCTGAGCAACGAGTTCGGCGGCGCCGCTGCGCTCTACCTCGTTTATGACTTTCACCCCAAAGCGGCGACGGTGGAGAAGGTTTACATCAGGACGAGCAGCAGGACCCCCGTCCCGGAGGACGTTATGTGGAGCTTCGCGATCCAGGTGAGTCGTCGCGGCGAGGCACTCGTCACCACCTGCCTAGGCCGCCTCCCCTCGCTCGGCTGACCCTATCCTATCCTCTCCTCCGCTCTTTTAGCTGGCCAACCTTTTGCTTGTGGTGCACTCCCATGGCCTCGCGCTGGGCTCGTCGCTCAAGCCCTCAAAGCTGCTGATCACCAACAAGATCAGGCTCAGGGCGAACGTGGTTGGGGTGCAGGACCTGGTGCAGCGGGAGCAGAGGCAGACCATCCAGGACCAGCAGGCGGAGGACGTTTGGAGGGCGGGGCAGATGCTGCTGATGATGGCCTGCAGGCAGGGTGGCGGGGCAAACCTGGAGCTGGTGCGGAGGAACTACTCGGAGGAGCTGGCTCAACTCCTGCAGAACTTGCTGACGATCCAGAAGGGCGTGTTGCCCAACGGAAAGTACTTCGCGAGGCTGATGGGGGAGCACGCCTTCACAGAGCTCAGCAACGTCAACGTTCTGAACGACATGCTCTACGAGAACCTGTACAAGGAGCTTCAGAACGGCAGGCTGGTGAGGTTGCTCGTCAAGCTGGGGATGGTGAACGAGCGCCCGGACGACTCCACCTCGATGCAGTGGGCGGACTCAGGGGACAGGTACCTGCTGAAGCTCTTCAGGGACTTCGTGTTCCACCAGAAGACGGAGGATGGGAGGCCAAACTTGGACTTTGGGCACGTAGTGGAGTCGTTGAACAAGCTGGACGCGGGGGTGAGGGAGCAGATGATGCTGCTGAGCAGGGACGAGAAGTCCGTGCTTGTTGTGTCGTACAAGGACATGAAGCAGGCCATTGTGTCGGCGTATGACGAGCTGCAGTCGAGGTCTTCGGCCAAGAGGTGGTGACCTGATCGTGTTGTTTGTAAGTTTTTTTACGGTTTGGTTATCCAGTAAGAAAAGAATTGCTTCAAACCGGGAGCTTGATCACGGACTCCCCCCTGATGATGCTCCTGACGTAGTAGTAGCAAAAGTCGGCGTAGATAGCGGTTTGCACGACCTCGCTCAGGATGACCAGAGCTGGCCACAGCCCCCTACCCATGGAGTTGTACACCGCGATTCCGTTCAGGGCGAACTCGAAGACCCAGTGCAGGAAACTCAGGCCCCTGGCGCAACCGAGGGCGAAGACGTAGTGCGCGGCAAAGAGCTGCGTGATGACCTTCATGTTCTGCATCATCTTGAGCTGGGGCAGGATGCTAACGCTCTCGACGTATACCGCAAAGGCCCACAAGACACGGTGCAGGTACATGTGGTTCCCGGAGGGCTGGACCAAGATGGCGAGCAAGGCGCACGGGGCCAATAGGAACTCGATCCTAAGGGAGTCGTCCTGCTTGGAGTACGTTCCCTTGAGGTTGCTCCTTATGTACATAATGAGGTACACGGTGAGCCCAGCGGTCACCACGTCGAGCAGGGTGTGGATGTCCTTCTCCATGACGAGCGAACAGTAGAACCTGACCACGAGGAAGATTACGGTGAGAATCTGGGTCTTCAGGGAGATCCCAGCGGCGGACTTCCTCCGGCGAACAGAGAAGATCAGGCCAATGATGCCGCCCAGGTGGACGCACTCCGCCACCACGAAGAGGAGCTCGGCGATGAGCCGGGACAGCATGTAGACGAAGAGGATCGAGAGGGTCGCGGAGGAGCCGACCAGGAGGTGCTGCTGCCGCGTCGTGAGCTTCTTGTAGAACCTCGCCAGGACGAGCACGGGGTCCCGTAGCCTGCCAGGAGGGAGACATAGGGGTGGGGGTGGGTGTCAGTCGTCAAGGCGGTCGACAAAAGGCGGCGCCTTTCTCCTCGAAAGGCGGTTGAGGAAGGGTGTGAGAGGTGCGGAGCGAGGCAAATGGCCGCGCTCGGACTCAGCCGGCCTTGAGTCTCTTCAGGTCTTCCATCTTGGTCCTGGTGTCGCCCTGAAAACTGTCGCTTATGACAGTCCGGAGGATTCTCTCTCAGACCGAAATCAAATCTTGAAATGACACCGGTGCCGGGGAGTTGGGTGGGGGGGTGAAGGAGATGGATGAATGCAAGTGTTGTTGTAATTGTTACAATATAAATTCGTCGAGCTGCGAGTCGACTCACGACAGGCTCAGCGCGAGGTCCGACTCGAGGACCTCGTTGTACGAGCCCGACCCCTTGAGCGCGAAGAAGGTGCCCAGCCCCTTCTTCACCCGCACTCTGTACTGGCGCTTGTACTGCAAGTCGTGCTTTGGGTGGAACCGGATGGTGACCTTCTGCCTCTGCGGCTGTCCAATGCCCCTGCCGGCGATCACACCCGAGGTCGGGTGGATCTCGAAGGCGGGGTGGGCCCTGTCCGGGGCCTTGGTAGCGAAAGCCCTCCTGGTCGTCCCCGACGCCGCGCTGGACCTCCTCTTCTGAGGGGTCTTTGGCTTGGGGTGCTCCTCGTCCACGATCTGCCACGTGGCGTCCACCAGCGTGGGGTTGATCAGCGTGATCTCCATCACCTTGGGGGCGTTCGGATGCACGTTCTCAAAGTTTACGCTGTCCTGCGACAACGAAATCTTGGGGTACAGCACCGTGGTGAGCATGGGGAAATCCTGCACGCACACGGGCTCCGCCCCCGGCAGCACCCGCGTGCCGCTCTGTGGCAGGAAAGCGATCTTCAAGGAGCCGCCGACCTGGCGGGTTAGGCCCTCAGGCTCCCCCTGCTGCACCTGCTTGCGGTACTGCACGGTGATGTCGACATTCTCGCTGGGCGGGACGACATACACGTCCGCGCCGCCGACCTTCTCCTGGACCTTGGGCTGAGGGTAAGACGTCCTGACCGACAGGATCTTGTAAGGGCCCTCCGTTTCCAACGTGAACATCACGGTCGTGCTGTTCGTGTTGGTGAAGGCGGCACTCCTGCTGTAGCTCGGGTCGTCGAGCGGGACGCAAGAGTGGCACACAAACTTGAGGGACTCGAGGCCCTGGGTGTCCAGGCTGGGCTTGATGGTGTTGGCCACCAGGCTGAGCCTGAGTCCGCCGAGCGGCTCGCAGGGGGGGGCGGCGTGGGGGTGGAACGTCCCGACCATGGCCTCCGTGATGTTACCCCTCTTGGCCTTGCCCGCGGCGCCCCCCTCGATTCTCTGCTTTCCCCTCACCACCGCCATGAACTTCTTGGGCACGGACCCCGCGAACTCGATCTCTGCGGGCTTGGTCGTCCCCGCCGGCACCACCAGCTCCCTCGTCAGCAGCTTGAAGGGCCCCTTGCCCTCCTTGACCTCCACTCCCCTCTCCTCGATCGTCACGCTCACACCTCCCCCAGCCACAGGCTCGAGGGAGACCATTGCAGGCTTTTTGGAGGCCCCACCCGATCCCAGCAGGTGCATCGACCAGTCCACCCGCATGTCGAAGGGCGAGGTGTTTGAGACCCAGAACTTCCTCTTCTGCGTGGCGGAGCACACGCACAGGTCGCCCCAGTTCACGTTCAGGGATCGGTTGTCCACCACCTGGCTAGTGGAGTAGACCTGGAGCTGCAGGGCGAGCGGGCTGCCCACAACGCCGGCCCTGACAGGAATGGGCTTGGCAGGAAGGCCTCCGATCTCGCACATCAACGTGTCAAAGTACGTCCCGCACATGTTGTTCACGCAGGTGACCTGGAACTCCGCGGTGCCCCATGGCTCAAGGGTGCCCTGGGCAGGGGAGACGAGGAAGACGACGCCACGGCTCCCCGCCTCCTGCAGGAGGGTCGAGTCTCGGTCCTGGCCGCGCCTGCTGTCGATCTTGCTCACCACAGCGTCCGTGAGCAGCACCGTCTCCAGCTTCTTCGACCTCAGGGTCTTGGACATCTCTGTCCTACGCTTGTTTCTCCTGACTTGTGTCCGGATCGAATCCATGTCACTCGACCTGAGCATCATTTCGGACATGTTCCCCGTGCCCATCCCCTGGCTGGTGGCGTCCCCGGAGAGCAGCGAGACCTCCTCCCCGAGGCCAAACTTCTCAAAGCACAGGTCCACTGGAGCCCTTATGGCGCTCTGGTTGTGCACCACGAGGGTCATGGAGGCCCTCCTGCCGATGGGCAGGCGATCCCCGAACTCCAGGCTGAGGCCCTCTTCCTTCGGGGAGGCGACCTTGCTTCCTGATCCGTCCTTAATCTCGTAACGCACGGAGATTCCCTCGATCTTTGTGTTGATCTGAAGCCCCAGGGGCTCCCGCATGCCGTCCAGCTCGCAAGGCAGGATGACAGAGCAGGGGCCCGTGGCGACGGGAATCACCTCGATGTCGATCTCCTCGGTCTTACCCGGCGAGATGGTACCCTTCTGGGGCGACACGAGGACCTGGACCTTGGTGGCGTCCTCTTCGCTCAGCAGGTCGTCGGGAAGCCACTCAAAGCTCGAGGGCAGCTGGGTCAGGTTTCGAATCTTCACGGTCCTCTCCACGGCGACGTTCAGATAGATCACGCCCACATCGATCTTGGTGGAGCTGAGGCAGGCGTAGGGCGCCACGACGTCCGCTCTGGCGCTGATCTTCTGCTCGGAGCACGACACACCGCCCACCAGGACCCCACACCTCATGACCGTACGCAGAGCGCGCGCACGGCCGCACGTCAGGGTGAGCTCGAAAGACCTCCGCTCGTTCGGCCCGAGGACGCCCTTCGCCTCAGAGAACGCGAAGGACCAGTCCCTCTCCTTGCCCTTGGCGGGCTCCACCTCAGACAGCTCGAATTCGGCATCCGCGTCCGAGCAGTTCTGCAGCTCAAAGGCAGCGGTCACTGACTTTGTCTCCTGGACCAAGCCAAAGTCGATCTTAGGCGACAGGAACTTGATCTTTGGGCCGTCCACCGTGTACACCAGCCTCAGTGGTAGGATTGGGCCGTGCTCCACCTGGTTGGAGATGGTGACATCCGTCCTGCCGAGCTCGGTGGCCAGGACCTGGACGTCGCACTCGATGGCATCCTCAGGGGGAACCACGGAGGTCATGGGAAACACCCTCACGTTGGGCGGGAGGTCCTGCCACGAGATCTTGGCGGGGGCCTTGGATCTGTTGGTGACGGTCACGTCCCTCTCATACTGTTTGCCGTGGAGCATGGTCCCAGTAAACTCCAGCAGCGCGGGGGAGACAGCGATGGCGACCCCCTTGCCATTGCCCTCGAGGTCCAGCTCGATCACCTTGCTGAGCAACGAGCCCTGCGTGGTGTGAGAGTGGGACTCAATCATGAGCGCGGCCTTGTACCCGTAGCTCTCGATGTTCTCGGGCTCGAACACGAAGAGGAACTCCGAGTTCTCGTGCGCACCCAGCACGCCGGACATCGGGGAGATCTGGAAGGTCTTGGTCGACCTCGTCTGCTCGGCCTCCTGCCCGGCGCTGTTCTCCAGAGTCCAGTGGTACGCCAGCGGGATTGGGGTGTTGTTCCTGACGACGATGCTCCTGGGGTGCTTCGCACCGGGAACCACCTCCCCGAACCACACCTTCCTCGAGTAGCAGGGCGAGGGCTCCTTCGAGGTCTTGGGCTTGGCGACCTGGCTTCCTGTTGCCTTCCCCTTTGTCTTCTTCGCCGATGACTGGATGGCCTTCTTCTTCAATTTCTTCTTCTTCTCCTCCTCGTGCACTGGCTTGCCGTCCACGGACTCCAGCGTGATGTCCAGCTTCACGCCCAGCCCCACGATCGAGAAGGTTTCGATCTTGCAGTTGTCGCACAGCATCTTGAACTTTCTCACAAAGTCTCCTGGGCCCTCGGGCAAGAAACCGATCTTGATCACCGTCTCGTCTCCATTGTAGAGCTTAAAGGACGCCGGGCCGAAAGTGAAGGGCGCCATCTCGATTGAGGACTCGTTCGCGACGTCCACCTGGTCCGTGGGCCAGTCCTCCTCCCGGACCACCGTGAAGGAACCCCTGCCGCCAGAGTTGACGCACCTGAACTCAGTGACGAGGGTGTGGCCAAGGAGGCAAGGGCCGCAGTCCATGGTCTTGGGCACCGAGAGGTTGGGCGACGGTCTCCTGGCGGCCACCTGGACCCTAAAGGTACTCATATCCGTCTCGATCGAGAAGTAGTCGTCGTAGTCCGCCAGGGAGTCCGGCTGGAAGTACAGCTCACAGCGGCAGCACATTCCGGGAGCCAGCAGGTTTTTTGAGCCCGGGAACTCGACGTTGGCGATCGAGAAGTACTTGGACCGCGGCGGCAGGAACCTTGCCCGCCTGCTCAGGCCGCTAACGTTCCTAACCCTGAGCTGCATCGAGTACATCCCCCCCAGCTCGTAGTCGTGAAACTCGATCTGGTCCGGCTCAATCTTGAACAGCTGCTTGTCATTTGCTTGCGGCTTCCCCTGCTTCCCCTGCTGCCGCAATCGCCTCTTGTCCTGCTCCGCGTACCTCGGGTTCTGGGTGTAGTTCAGCTTCTGCTTCATGCGCTGCAGGATCTTGACCTCCTCGTCCCACTGTGCCGCAGACATCTTCTTGGACATTTCCTTCAGCCTGGCCTCGCTCTCCCTCGCCTTCTTGATGAGCTCCTGGTCCGTGAGCCCGGAGAAGGACTTGTACGTCACCTTCTTGGGGTAAGTCGCCAGAATCCTGCTCCTGACCTTGAGGTTATTCGTGGTCTTCAAGTACCCCTTGGCCTCGTTCTCAAAGTACTCTATCGTCCTGGGAGGGGCGCTCTTCGCGTCTCTCTCGTCGAGGACCTGCCGCCAAAGGGACTTGGGGTTCAGCAGACCCATCCCCTCGAGCTTGTCCTCGCTCAGATTGCCCGTCAAGAAGCTCAGCATCTCGGGAAGGCCGGTGTCCCTCCACTGCGGCGTGTAGAGCTCATCCGCCGTCGACAGGGCGCTGGCCTCCTCCTCCTCAGCCTTCTGCTGCGCGTCCCTAATGTGCCCCTCAATCTCGCTCACGTAAGTCACAAAGTCCTCGCAGGTCTTGTTCACCACGCGAACTTTCTCCTCATACACGTCTGGCTCCTCCGACACGGGCTCGCCAGGGGTCCCTCCCCCCGACCCACCCTCACCAGCATCCTTTCCCTCGTCCCCGCTTGCCGCGCTCTTGGCGGGGCTAGCCTCGGCCTTGTTCGGGCTCCCGTTTCCCTCATTCTCGCCCTCCGCACCTCCCTCGTCGTCCTCGCCCTGGTCTTTCTCGGCCACAGGCTTCGGGTCCGCGAAGAGGTCCGGGAAGGCCTGCACGAACGCCGAGTATATCTCCTGCGTCAGCTTGCTTGAAGCACCAAAGGGGGGAGGGGGGACCTCCACCGCGGCAGTCGACGAGGCCAAGGGCTCCGCAGCCATACTCTCGGTATCCGCCTCGAGCGTCATACTGTCGCTAGACCCCGGGCGGGCGGCTGAAGCGCCTCGTGCTCGCAGTCTCGCCTGGCCCCCTGGGGATGGTCACCACCTGGGCGCACCACAGCAAAGAATTCGCCTTGTTTGACTCTCCAGGCATTTATTTGAACTATTTCATTCGTTCTTCGGATTTAAACTAGGAAAATTCTTGAAAATGGGATGAAGAACCGCAAGTCGTCTTGAGGCGAAAGGCCACGATTTATATTCCGTGAAGACCCGTTAAGGTAGTACCTGACTAGGACTACGAGCCTGCAAAAGCGTCCAGTGTGAAATACGTGTCTTGGAGGTATGATTGTAGGGGTCGACATGAGTCATGAGTTGTTGACTGTTGAGGAGTACTCCTCACAGGATGGTTTTCATATTCCTGTAGACGACGGTGCGGCAAGCATTGCCGCACTTTCGTCCCAAACCTCTGAACCCACACTTTTTTTTTGCCAACGCCAGATCACCAGGGGAGGAGACAGAGAGAGGGAATCGCTCTCGAAAGGCATAGTATCGAGTGTAGCTCGCCAACCAGAAGAGGGCTGGAAGGGGGAGGGAGAGAAGGGGATAGGTGAGGGTGGTGTATATTACATTGTGTGCATCATATTACATGAACCTCCTCGACATTTCCTTGAGGAGGGCCTGGTACTGCGGCTCCCCCAG
>Ga0160423_10004765_pt1 | contig 11125 bp, 10 predicted proteins | sample CRUFie14St8metaG_FD_108191 | JGI IMG/M metagenome (GOLD analysis project Ga0160423, IMG submission 108191) | Marine microbial communities from the Costa Rica Dome - CRUD Field 142mm St8 metaG | ecosystem: Environmental > Aquatic > Marine > Oceanic > Photic zone | place: Costa Rica: the Eastern... | reverse complement strand
TACGGCTCTTACTAATGACAGAACCCGCTTGATGACAGAAGAAGGTCAAGCGGCCATGCGTAGGCTAAACGAAGAGCAAGCCTTGCTTAGAAGCCTGCTTATTCCAGACGTTAATCTTGGTGGTGCAGGCACCCCAGCACCCGTTGATACGTCACAATTCAGCATTGGTACACGCGGTTAATTAGATGCCAACCACGGTTGTCAACTCCCCCGATGGGAGGCTAATTGATGTTAATCATCCTGACGGGGCAACTGACGAACAAATACTTTCGTATGCGGCACAACAATATGCGTTAGACCCATCCATAGCTTATGACCCTTCTGATGTGGACGATGGCACCACAACCCTTGGCGCACTGGGTGAGTTTGGCAAGAGGGCGCTAGGCGGCGTACGCACGGGTTCCGAACGGGTAGTGTCGGGCCTTGGACAGCTTCTCCCCGGTGTGGACGACGAGTCCTTGATCGAAAGAGAGATGGCTGTCAGGCAATCAGTATCTGAAGCCCTCGATTACGACCCAGCCTACGATGAGAACTACATAGCCCAGCTTGGAGAAGTTGTTGGAGAGATGGTGCCTCAGGTGGCCTCTTTCTTCCTTCCCGGCGGTATACCTGCAAGAGCGGCTCAACTGGCGACAATGATCGGCCCTGCGGTCTCTGAGGGCGGTATGGATCGTGCCGCAGAAGAGCAGGAGAGGGGTGAGGCACTTACCGATTACGAAAGGCTGGCATCCAAGGGTGCGGATGTCGTTTTGGGTAGGTTGGAGCAGTTTGGCCTGCCCAGCAGAATATTGAAGGGACTGCCCAGAGGCTTTTTCCAGACAGCAGAGGGCAACCCAATCCTGCGTAGGATCGAGTCTATGGTTATCTCTGGGCTGTCTGAGGGTACTCAGGAAGCCGCTCAGGGCATACTGAGAGATATCACCACTAAGGCTATTTACGACCCAGACAGGGCCATTGCTGACAGTGTTGTAGAGGACTTCCAGCTAGGCGGCGGTGCCGGTGCCCTGTTTGACTTTGTTATTAGCTCTGTCACAGGGGGCAACAGGAGAACGCCCAAGGTTGATGCCCCTGAGGAAATACGTCCTCCCACGGACGAGGAGATAGAAGCAGAGCAACAGGCCAGAGCAAAAGAATCCAATAAAGAAGATAGACGGCGAAGGGCGATGGATCGTGCGCTTTCCGCTCAAGCCCCTACCACCCCCCCTGACCCCAGAGACACCACAGGCATAGACCCAGAGCTAACTGCTGATGAGATAACTCAACAGGTTGTGGATATTGCTGGTGCGTATCGCGGCAGAACAACCATACCCGCAGGCTCTCTCTTTGAGGTGCAGGAGCAGGAAGGCAATTTTTATGTGACCCATGAGGGCGAGCAGTTTGGCCCAGCCATGCGCGATCCTATCAAGGCGCAGGAAGTCAAAGCCGCCCTCAGCGAAAGAAGCGACAACCTCAATGTCGAAAGAATAATTAGAGATTCTGGCATTGAGTACACCCCCCAAGAGTCCGCCAAAGTCATGCGGTTCTACCAGCAGATCAGAAATGCTGGCAGACGCTATACCCCAGAAGACCCAGCAGAGCCAACGATCCTCCGGCAACCAGAGCCTCCCGCTCGTGTTAACTTGTTGGAGAACAGGATAAACACGGCTCTGAACCGCAAAGGCGTTGATGCTGACATCAACTCTGCCGAGGGCGCGGGGATTGTGCAAACAATCATTGGCCGTCCCGTGTCTGAGTCAAAGCCTCTGGCTGACCTGTCTGCTGTAGAGCAGGACTATGTGTTCCAAGTCATCCAGCAGGCAGACCCCCTGACGCCTCAAGCAAGGGCTACCGCAGAGACTAGAGAGCAGGTAGACCCAGTCACTGGCGTCACAACCCCCGGTCAGCCAAGGCGCACAGGGGTTAAGGCCACCCTCGCCATTCCGAACTTTGCCGCAGTTGCCAAGCCTGTAGAGCCTACAGTGCCATCTGAGCCTGTTGAGGCTGGCAAGGAGATTGTGCCGTTTGACCCCGATCAAGAAACCCTCCAAGACACAGCAATAGAAAGCGAGATTGGAAGGCAGTTGCAGGGAATCTTGAAGTCCGTTGGCTTGGCAGATGATTTTGTGGTCAAGACAGTGGATCAGGTTGGTCGAGCAAGAAGAGACACTGCAGGCAACGTGTACATTTCGCCAATCAAGAAGAAATCTGGTGACGAAGAGTCTTTTGTCACATTTGGCGGCGTTCAATTAGGTGCAAAGGTTATTCAGATATCGGTAGACGGGGTTAAGTATCGCGTTGACCAAGGCATGTCGTTCGAGGAAGCGACCGCCGCTGTGATGAACCACGAAATACTTCACGCATTGCGTGGAATGGACCTGTTCACCGCGCAGGAGTACAGCTTGCTTGAGAGATTGACTCGCCAATACAGCAAGCCGGGGACTGATATGACCTATAGTCAGTGGGCGGTCGGCACCTATCCAGAGCTATCGGCGGTAGCACAGCAGGAAGAGGCGATTGCAGAGATGATCTCTGACTCGCTGACCAATAACGTGCTGATAGATGGCAAGGCACAGGCGCTATCTGGCAAGCCAGCAGGCATCATTCAGCGCATTGTTGACTTGTTCAAGCGTCTCGTCGGATTTGCCCGTGACAACGACATCAACTCTTATCAGGAACTTGTTAACGCGATACAGACTGGGCAAGTTGGTGGCAGGGAGCGTGGCCAAGTACGCACCCTGATGCAAACAGAGAAAGATCGCGGAGAGATAGAAGAGCGAAGTATAACGACAGAAGAGTTACAGCTTAGAACGGGCACTCGGCCCACCAAAGAGCAACTTGATCAGGTCTACAATAACCTAGTCAAGCAGGTTAAACAGCAGGTTGGGGATGCCCCTGAGGTGGTTGCTGACTCTGAGCTTGAGGAGGTTCTTGAATCAAGGGGGATGAGGTTCCCGAAGAAGGCGCAAACCATACCCAGACTTGCCAGAGCAATAGAGCAAGGCTTTGATGTAAATAAAGTTTACTACCACGGCACGCCCACAAACGATATAAGGCGATTTGCTGGCAATGTAGGTATAGGTGTCGTGGCCGGTCATTTTACCGCAAGACCGAGTTTTGCTAACGATTTCGTAACTACGGTAATTCCTGACCTAGGACAACAGCCAACTATCTATCCGGTTTTCCTGCGCTTTGGAGAGGACAACGAGCGTGGCGGGATTGCTGACATAAGGTCTCTTATACAAGATGATGACAACCTTGTCAGGTTGTCGCTGAACACGCCCCTGAGCCGTCAGCCAAGACTGAAAGCAGATTTAGAGGCATTTTTTGCCGCAGAAATAGAAAAAGGCAGGCTTTATGGTCCTGACGTAACAAAGCTCAAGAGCTTTGAGCAACAGGACTTGGCGCGTTTTTATTACGAGGGAACCAGACCTATCGAGTCGGTTGCAGAGGACTTAGCAGAAGACTTTCACAATGATGCGGCCCAAAAGGCTTATGCACGAATTACAGAAGACCCATATGGCGTAGATTTTACCGATCTTGAGGTCATTGCCCCATACATGAGGGAGGCTGGATTTAAGGGTTACTACGATATTGAAGTGGCAGGCAAAGAGTACAGCGGAATTGCCATGTTCAACAGCAACGACATCAAGGGTGTGTTTGCTGATTTTGACCCTGAGTCAGTGCCAGAAGGTCGCCGTTACGACGAAGACATCATGTTTAGTCGGCAAGGTGTCGGTGCGCCACTTACTGCGGCAGTTGCCAGAGCAAAGAAAAAATACAACAACGTCAGGATAAGCACAGAGGAAGACTTCTTTGGAGATTACTGGCCCAAATTACTAGCAGAGGTTGGTGGCACTGTATCTCCTAACAAGTTGAGAGTAGGCGCAAAACGAGCAATGCGCGATATACGGGAGTGGGTAAAGAATAACCCCAAGTATAACGACTACTACAACGAAGACATGAAGGCTGTAAGGGTTGGTCTTGAAGCAGAGTATGGCCCGATATCAGACACAGAGTTGCTGTTATATCAGTTCTTGAACGGCATTACGTCCCCCGGCACCGCCCTGATTGCAAACGTGGGAGACGCTGTAAAGCTGTTTGACATATACAAAAGAGACGGAAATTTTGACTCGTTTGAGGTAGGCAAGAGGCGAAAGGTAAACAAAGAGGGCAAGGTTATTTACCCTATTGTTGTCACGCAAGCGCCATTTGATCTTTCCGGTGCCACACAACCCACAAAAGCCCGCTCCTTGAAGTCCTTGGACAAGCTGATACAGGAACAGGGCGGCGTTCAAGCGGCTCTGGATTACCTGCGACAGCCGGTTACCTTGGAGGAGCTAAAAGCGTTCAAGATAGGTCTGGGCTACAAGGGCGTTTCTGATGTTGGAATCATAAAAGGTCTTGTTGAGGACGCGACAGGTCAAAGCGAAATGATCCCAAGGATGTTTTTCTTGGGACCAAAGATTGGCGCGTACACATTAAACCTGATGGGCAATCCCAAGTATCAAACTGTAGATGTATGGGAGAGTAGATTTATACGCAGTTATTATGATAATATGTTTGATACAAACACAGGTATCACTGTAACTGCTGACGAAGGCAAGCTATTTAGAGACTTCAGTAAGGTATTTGCTGAGGAGTTTGAGAAAGAGGCTGGATACAGGCCAGACCCAGCATCATTGCAGGCGATGAGATGGTTTTACATGATAAATGCGGCCAGAGAGGCCGGATACTCGGGAGCGTCAACCAATGAAACGATATCAGAACTCACAGAAAAGCAAATCCAAAACACTAGAAGAACTCGTTATGAAGGTCGGACAGCGGGCGATAGAGAGGTACTCGGCAGAGCAGAAGAAGAGCAAGTCCTTGAGTCAAGAAGGCAAATAGACCCCGCAAAAATAGAAAAAGCGGTACAGCAGAATCAACAAGAGGCACGGAACGCTGGCTTTAGCGTGCCCCTCTACAGCGTCAAAGCCTCACCGGAGGCCCAGTACATAGCAAGGAACCCAGAGGCCGCAGTCGAGCCAGAAGAAATCCTTGAGTCTAGGGCACCGGAATACAACACCAAAACCAAGTCGTTCATCAATAGGCTGATTGAAGGCACCCCAGAGCGCGTCGATCCCATGAAGCAGTACATGGACGTAACCGGGGACAACAGCACTCTTGATTACAAGTTAACACAGGCCAAGCAGGCACTTGTTAACCGTTACGCAAGGCTTGAGAAGCTAAACCAAAGATACTTCAAGGATTACCTAGCTGACAGCAGTTCGATTGCCGCTGTTCTCTTTGCGGACAGGTCGGCAGGGGTGATGGCAGAGGCTATTAAGAGCGGTGTGCCTCAGTACAAAGACGGACTCACCAAGGTTGTGGACTTTACCCACAATGGCAAGCAGTACCGGGGTCTGATAGACATCATTAACTTGTTAAGGACAAAGAAATACGGTGATATCACGGAGTTTGCCCAAGCCTATGCGATTGCCATGCGGGGCGAAAGACTCAACAAGGAAGGAAAGCCGACACCTGTGTCACAGCAGGACATAGATGAAGCCAGAGAAAACATTAAGCAGTTCACTGATGCAAGCGGATACAACCCTGTTGTCGAGTGGTACGGAGCGTGGCAAGCCTACAACAATCAAGTCATCACGTTCCTAGAAGACACCGGGGTTATAGACGAGAAGGGCGCTAACTCTTGGAGGCTGGCCTCTGACTACATACCGTTTTACAGGGCGCTGGAACCTAACTACGAGACAGGCAAGGTAACTGACCACCCATTTGGTGATCTCAAGTCTTTGGGCGCGTTCAAGTCTTACAAGGGCAAAACAGACAAGATCAACGTGCCCTTGGTCGAGTCTATTCTGAAGAACACTGCCGCCGCCATCGACTTGGGTATGAGGAATGTAGCTCAACAACGTATCGCCAGAGATATGCAAAAGCTACAGCTTGCCAAGCAAGTCAAGTATGGCACCAGAGGCGACGACATCATCACCCTCAAGGTGCAGGGCAAGCCGGTATCGTTCCGCATATACGACCCGCTGATACTAGAGTCAATGTCGGCGATAGATGGCAGTGGTATTGAGGAAATATCTCGAATCTTCTTTGGGCCAGCTTCTACTCTGCTGAGAGAAACGGTTACGCGAACACCGGGATTCATGCTTGCCAACATGTTAAGAGATAGCTTTTCTGCGTTTGTGACATCTGGCTCTAGCTTTATTCCTTTGCTTGGCACCACAAAAGGCTTCTTCTCCAACATCAACAACTTGGAAAGAACCGGAGTGGTGGGCGGCTACGATTTCAAGATTGACCAGCAGGACATAGGCAAGGTATTTGCTCAGGAGGCAGATCGAAGACAACGCAACGGACTTCCTCTTAACATGTTCAAGACAATATGGGATGCGTCTGGCAGGCTGACTACTAGGTCGGATGCGGCAACCCGACAGGCTGTCTACGACGAGGTGTATGCGAGAACCGGAAACGAGGCAGAGGCCCACTTCCAAGCGATGGAGGTTCTCAACTTCTCAAGGCGTGGTAGCAATGGACTGGCAAGGGCGATTACTGCCGCGATACCGTTCCTAAACGCTCGGATACAAGGTCTTGATGTGCTCTGGAGATCATTTCTAGGAGTGAACAACGCGAAGCGCGGTGTTCCCCGTGGAACAGCGGCCCTGTCTTTTGCGATGCGTGGCGCTATTATCAGCTTTGCTACCGCCCTGTACTGGATGATGGTCAGCGATGATGAAGAATATAAGGAAGCGAGCAGGGAGGAAAGGGACAACAACTGGCTGTTCCCATTGCCGGGGGTTGAGGGTGTTGGGGCGATTAAAATACCCATCCCGTTCGAGGTCGGCCTGATATTCAAAACGATACCTGAGGTTGTGCTTGATACTAGTTTCGGAGAAAGAACATCTCGACAGGCATTCCAGAGTTTCAAACAAGGACTCGGGTCAACCCTTGAGCTTAACTTGTTATATGGAATACAAGCATACGCGCCGTTGTTGGAAGCTCACTCCAACTACAATAGCTACACAGGTCGCCCAATAGTTCCCATCTGGTTGACGGGCCAAAGACCTGAGTATCAGAGAACGGACTCAACGTCAGAGACGGCGATCTTCTTGCAGAAGGCAACACCTTACCTTGCCACCATACCAATGCTGGGCATGGATGAGGGTGGCACCTCTCCCATGAAGATCGAACACGTTATCAAGGGCTACACAGGTAGCATGGGTGGCTTTGTTCTTAGTTGGACTGATAGGGTGCTGAGAAGCGACTCTGGCAGAGAGGCAATGGCTAATGCAGGGTATGACGTTAGCCAGCCAGAGATGCCCAGTTTGGCCCTGTATGACTATCCTGTGGTGAAGCGGTTCCTGACTAGGCCAGAGGGTTCTGGTCTCAAGGAGCAGTTCTACGAGCTATACAACGAGGTTCGCCAAGACTACAACACGATCAACACGATTCTGGAGCGCGGTGACCAAGACGAGTTCAACAGCCTTTATCCCAAGATAGAAAACCTGTTGGCTGTGAAGAATGACGTTTACTTCATCAGAAAACAGCTTTCCCAGATCAGGCAGGACAAGAAGGCAATCATGCGGTCTGAAATGAGTTCAGATCAGAAGAAATACATGCTTGATCAGTTAGCGGCAGAGGAAAACGAAATACTCAAGGTCGTACCTATTCTTGAGCAAGCCGCGCAAAGGTCAACGATCCGGGGCATATGACATGCTGTTAACATATTTATATCAAGCCACAGTGGTCAGGTGCATTGACGGCGATAGTGTCATATTTGATATAAATTGTGGATTTGATATAACTCTTAAAAATCAATCAGTTAGGCTGTATGGTATTGACACGGCAGAGACTCGCGGCGGGACAGACGAACTGAAGGCGCTTGGCAATCTGGCAAAGAACTATGTGTCCCAGATGATCCCAGATGGTTCAGAAGTCCTGCTGAAGACACATCTAGATGGGCGGGGTAAGTTCGGACGCATACTGGCTGAGGTGTTTATGCCAGAAGCGCCCGATACAGAGGGATATCAACCCAGAAGCCTCAACGAAATTTTACTGGATGAGCTTCTTGCTGTGCCGTACCACGGCCAGTCAAAGGAGGAGATCCTTAATCAGCACCTTATTAACGTACAGCATCATAAGGCTGAGGGGCGTATAGCTTAACCGTCGCCATCACCTGAGCTATCTTGGTTGCAATACCGGATATAAGTTTGATCGTCAAAGGTAAACCCATTGACATAAAGATATGGCGCGTAAGCCTCACACCACTCTGGTGAGCCAAGTTCTTCGCCATCGTAAGGCTGTTCTTCATAATCTACCTTTTGGTTAGGCACCCTGTGAATGAAATACTCATTCCCATTTTTGTAGCCTTGTTTTGTGTACAGCTTGCTAGAAGTTTCGACGTACACCTTTTCGTTCGGCTTAACGGTGTAAACAGAGCCATCTTCGTAGTAGATGACGGTCTGACCATACAAGGCTGACGGGATCATCAGCGTGACAATAGCGGCAAGGTATTTTAACATCATAGACTCCTGTTAGTAGGTGGGGTTTGAGTTTATCAATACTTTGGTGCAATCACCAACATGGTGTATATGCTGATGAAGCAGACTATCCAAAGTGCAACGTAGTGCTCTGGTAAATCATCCATTTCTAGAAGGGCACTGGTATGTGACAGCAAGCCACCATCACCGCTTGATTTCTGCCACTATTGCCTTTCCGTCTGCCATCGGTTGCCACGATCAACCCCTTCTCCTTGAGCGACTTGTAGCGTGCGGTGACGGACGAATAGCTTTTCACATGAGGCATGGCATCCCTAACCTCATCACTTATCATACCAGTCCTCCCAGCGCCCTTGATGGCGCTGTAAACCTCTTCTTCTAGTTTTGTAGTGCATACTTCGTTGGCGGCATCCCTGCTGGTGTCCATGCCGTCCCGCCTGACCAGCTTGTGTGGGTCAGTGCCGAAATCCAAAACATCACCCATTTTTCTTATCCTCTCTTTTTCTTCTTCTGTGCCCAGCAATGGTATTGGATGGCTTGAATCCCACGCCCACCCCCGTAGGAATCTTAGTAATCTTGCCCCCGCGCTTTAAAAACTCTTCGACGGTTTCGTCACTCGCTTGCATCAAGAATCTCCCTTGCTTTCGCCAAATCTTTGATCGCCTCTGCTATCGCGTCAACTGCATCCAAGTTTGCCTCTGCCAGTTCTTCGATTTTGGCAAGCCTCTCGGTCATTGTTTCTATAAACTTGTCAGCAGTAGCCAAGCCGTCCGCGTAGGCTTCGCCCTCTAATTCAATTTTTAGCTTTGTCATTCTTGTTCCCTAGATGGCGGCGGTACGTCATAGCCCATGTCTGCGGCCACCCTGCACAGCGTCTCGATAAGGTCAGAGTAGTCGCCACGGGTAGTGTCACCGCTCCGCTTTACTGGCCTTCGCTTTACCCCGAACCGCGTGTCTATCTCTTCTGAGCCATAGCACTGGCAGAGAAGCTCGCTGTGCATTTCGTCAGGCGTCAATCCGCAGAATTTTGCGAATCCGTTGCACCATTTGCGATAGTAGTTTTCTTGAGGTCTGGAGCGGTGAGTTCGGAGGGGCTTTAACTCCAGAGTAACTCCATGTTTCGACTGAAGATTGACCTCCAGTATTTGTGGTGCCACCTGCGGAAACTCCTGACACAGAGACTGAAGCACTCTGGCTTTTTTTGTTTCGTCGCTTTTCGGTAAATGTAGGTCCATCACTCATCCTTTATTCCTTCTATCGTGATGACGCCCTGATCAACACGGCGCATCAATGTTTTGATTACGTTAAACAGAAACTGCTCTGACCTATCGATCTTTTTCTCAAAAGTTGCACCGCCTCCCCCAACATCAAAGGCGTAATGGCACTTGTGGCACAAGTCAGCGATAACCAAGTCATGCGGCTTGTGGCCTGTCCCCTTGCCCAGCGTGTGTGCGCGTAGCCCCGTGTAGTGGGCGGCAACAACGGTGCCATCTCTGACACCGCAGTTGACACATGCCTGATCCTTTGCCCCATCCAGCATGGGCTTGGAGCGTATCAAAATGGGATATCGTCCTGACCCATTTCTGGTATTGGTTGCATCTGCACCTGTGGCGCGGCCCCGCCCATGACTTGCTTTGCCTCAGCCCTGTCCTTATCGCTCAACCAAGCCTCTGCCTTGCCGCCCATATACTTGGTGCCATCTTCCTTCTGGTTGTTCCAGAATGCGAGGTTTAGCCTTGGCTCCTTACCCAAAGCTGTCATCTCCTTGAGTATGGCTACTTGCTCTGCATTAATCAGGACGGAACCCTTCAAAACAGGCTTTCTGTTGGTGGGGTTTTCCTCTGGGTTAGGCTCCAGATATCCGCGTGTTTCTGTTGGTTTCAGTGGCTTAGGCATTTTGCTCCTCCTTCAGTTGTAGCTCTGCCTTCATGGCTTTGAGATGTGCCATGAGTTGCTTGTAGTCTTCTGGCGATGATTCTTGAAGCTGGGTGATCGCACCGACATTCTGCCGGTAAAGGTCTTCAAGTCCCGCGACCGTCTGGTTTTCGGTGGCAGGATCTTCTGAGAACTTGTTAAAGTGACCGATGAGTATGTCCAGAGTGTCGTCTGCATTTGACGCAGGCTCAGGCTTCGGCGCAGGATTTGCCGCCTTCTTTGGCGCTGGCTTTTCCGCTTCCGCAGTTTCTGTCTGGGACGGCAAGTCCTCACCCGCATAGATATAGTGACCAAGGCCATACATCGCCAGACACTTAGTCAGACAGCGCATACGAGTATCAGAGACCGCTCTGGTGTCGGGCTTCACGATGGCCTTGTTCTTGTAGTCCATGACAGGTAGCCACATCAAGCGGTCTAGCTCCCCTATTTTTACGCTACACCAAACAGTGGCGCGGCCCTCGCTGTCCCACTCCTCGTTCAAGAACTGGTATGTGGCCTCTGGGTAATGCTCCATAAGTATTCCCCACGCCCACGCCCAGCTAAGATATGTAAGGCCGTTTTTCTTCTCAGCTTTCTCAGAACAGTCTATCGCGCTGAGAGTCTGCCACACGCTCGCGTATGTGTGCTTTGATTTAGAGGCAGTCATGCTACCTCCTCCTGCGCCTTCATCCAGTGATCGTTGGCCTCGCGAACGCCAAGCTGGTCTTCAAGCC
>Ga0160423_10004763_pt1 | contig 11125 bp, 9 predicted proteins | sample CRUFie14St8metaG_FD_108191 | JGI IMG/M metagenome (GOLD analysis project Ga0160423, IMG submission 108191) | Marine microbial communities from the Costa Rica Dome - CRUD Field 142mm St8 metaG | ecosystem: Environmental > Aquatic > Marine > Oceanic > Photic zone | place: Costa Rica: the Eastern... | reverse complement strand
GTTTCGATAATGGTATGATTTCGTTAAGTTTTTTTACATTGTAAAACTTATTACTCAAGAAATCTATTGCATTATTGGTTATGTGTTTTTCAAATGGTTTTGCTGTCTCTTCCCAATAAGAATGATTAATATCAACAACATTGTCAAATTGATAAAAATGATTTAATTTTTTTTTATCTGGCGTGATAATTATGTGTTCATTCAACCATTTGAAATCTTCTAAAACCTTATCTGAATCAGGATGTTTTTGTATTATGAAGAATGATTTATCGTCTTTATGTTTAACCCATAGTGCTGATAATCCATTGTTTTCGTGTAGTGGATGTAAGAATGGTTCTTTAAATATAGGTATAACGCAATAATACATAATACAATATATAACATTTTATTGTAAAAAACAAGCTTTTTTTAATCTATTGTAGGTCCTGCTTCAAGAGCTGCTTCACCAGAGACTTCATCATAACTCCATTCTCTATCCATTGATTGTCCTTCATATCTATCATATAATCTCAATAACTGAGCTTTTGAAAATCCCTTCACACCATTTCCATACATTTGGGTTACACTATACTTTCTTGTGGCAAACTTAGAGTTTGGATTTGTTTCTGATGAAACTTCTTTCCATACATCTTCATCATATGTTCCACATGGTGCAACAAACCAATGAGTTTCCCCATCTGGTGCACCATCTTTACCAGTATTAGTTCTTCCACCAAACCATACCTGCTCACCATGAACGTATATACCTCTCACATATCCATACTTTGCATAATTTCCACTTCCAGTTCTTGCATGTTTAGAATGTGTATCTGTTACTCCTCTTGAGTTAAAATTAGGAGAATAACCATATCCATTATATCTGTTACTACCAACACCCTCATCCCAATAATACATAGGATTTGATATTAAAATACCACGATATTTTTTGGGAACAGTAAGTGTTACTTTATATAAAAAGTTTAGGTTGTTTGGATAACCATCGGGTAAATTAAAAAATTCATTCCATACGGTTAACATATGTGGAATTAATCGTTCATAATTCATAATGTATTTAATGTTAGTGTTTTTAGCTATGTTAAAATTATCACCCATTATTCCTCCAGAGGTGAGTTTTGTTGTCTGACCATTATGTCTTTTCTCTTTGTGTTTAATTGCAGCCCAACCATCATTATGAAAGAAACCATGTTTAGGTATATGATATGTTTGATAATCAGGCAAAGAAGTCCAAGTACAATGACCCAAATACTTACGTTTGTATCTATACGCCATACTATCATCAATTGTTCCACCGGGTTTTAATAATGGGTCTTTCCCTATTTCAACTACATCTATTTTTTTATAAGTATCTCCTTTAGTATTACCATACTTATCTTCAACAGTTGTATCAGGAGCAACAAGTTGTTTCATCTCACCTTCCGTTAAAGGTTCTTTGGTTTTAGCATTTTTAATTATTGGATTATCTACTTCCTCTGGTTTAATTCTAAACTGTGTTTCTAAACTTGTATACCAACCACTTGAATCTACTTCATGAGAAACATTTAAAATTTGAAAATAAACTTTTTCTAAATAGACTTGAGGTAAATAATCAACCCTAAATATATCACCCGGTTTTAAAGTACTGATTCCATATGTGGTTAATCCTAATTTCATTGGGAAAGGCATTGGTTTCGGTAAAGCTTCAGCTTCATAAGCTCCAACAATAGCAGCCCTTCTTATTTCTTCAGGTGAACGATGTTTATAACCTTTGTCTTCATTATATTTTTTGTTCTGTTCTATTTGTTTTTGATTCAAAGCGTCTTGTGAAGATGTGTCAAGGTCTTCTGACTCTCCTGAAACAAATGATTCAAATTTGTTATCTGGATCAAAATTAATTCCATAAGCTTTTGGTGTACCAGATGGTCGACCTATGACGTTTGCAGCTGTTTGATACAGAGCATTATATTTAGCACTATCCTCAGAATCTTTATCCATTTGTTCAGCATTGTATGTTCCTATATCAGGTAAATATCTAAATCTTAGTTTACCACTTTCCTCTCCAACTTTACTTAATAAACTTTGTAAAGTCGCCTGTTCCTCTATTAAAGTGCTTATAGGATATAATTTTTTACTTGTACCAGACATAGCTTGAATAGCATACATTGAACCTATTTCACCCTCAGGCATTGAAAATTCTACATCATAAGATTTTACTATAGAATCTTTACTCATTACATTAAACATAAATGTTTTTTCGAATCTGTTTTCTTCTTTAGCCTCTGCTATTCCTAATTGATTTGTATCAATGACGGAAAGTTTGTTACTGTCACCATCACTAGCTAAAATCCAATTCCAAATTCCATATGATTCTTCATTAATTGCATCTAACATTTCAGTAACAACAGCTTTAAATGTATTGTTATTATCATTTAAGAATGCTTTTTTAACAACACTAACATTTACAAATATTTCTCTAATTGGTACTCTAAATCTATCGGCGTCAAATTTACTAATTGGTGTTTTAGAATTTGGATGTTTCACAAAATACTGAGTTGAACCAACATTAAAATTAATATTTTCTATAAATGAATCCAAGTCTGCTATTACTCCTTCCATTTGTTTATCAAAGCTTTCTGCTGACCTTGTATTATTAGAATCTACAATAAAATCATTTCTTCTTTCCTCATAATTTCTACCAGCTTTACCCATACCACCACTTTTTAAATCATTTTGTGAAGATCTATCCCAATAAGGTGGTACAACAAAATTTGGCGCTGTAGGAACTTCTCTTTGCGTCAGATTGAAGCTCTTGTGGTAAATTGTAAATGACTTTGAAGAATTTATTCCTATTTCTAAATTTTCACCCTCATTAATTTTTTGTTGATTATCACCATGTCCAAAATATTTGTTTAATATTTCATCTTCTATCACTCCCCAAGCTATATATTGGTCAGCTGATGTAGCGTCATCTCCAACTAAAAACACTCCCGATTCTATGGCTAGTGTAGTTGGATTAAAATCACCCTTTCCCCCAAATGAAGTAAAAGCTAATTCACTTATATATGCTTCAAAAGCAGCTTTCTCTCTTGTGGCAGTACTTGGATTAGCTTTCTTTAAAGCGTTCATAATATTTGTTCGAGTGTCTTTATTTGCTAACTTATAAATAGCTTCAAATTTAATTAAATTATCTATATCAAATTCAAATTTTGCATTGGTTGTTTCAATACTTTCAGATGGAAGTTTTGGTGATAAGTTTAAGGCTGAATTTTTAGATGTCAAAGTTACTGTACATTCAACACTACCATTTTCCATAATTTTTGAATCATACCCAGTTACAATTCCTATTAATGTTTCTAAATCACCACCTTGTTCTGTAACATAACCATCCTTTGGTGTATCACCAAGTTCTTTTTCTCCATATAATTTTTTTTCAACACCAATACCATCGGAGTCATCTAATAATTCAGACGGATTATACAATGGTGTTTTCTGACTACTCCAACCAAAATCTACAAATATCTGTGCACCTGGCCTTAAAAAATATTTATTATATATTTGGTCATAATCTGTAAAGTTGTGAACCATAAATTTAACTTCTGTGGTTTTTATTGAACCCAATGTACCACCAGTTTCACTTGAAACACTTGTTATTCCAGCTTGAGGTTTTAAAAATTTATTACCTTCAATAGTAACATCACCTATTTGCTTTTGTCCCAATTCTTCTGGAAAAATTGCATAATTTAATTCACTTACATTATCAAGTGATTGATTTGGATTTTGAATATTATCAACATTTGATAAATTATTTGTTCCTAAAGCATATATTTTATGAGTGATGGTTTTATAACCTTTTTTCTGTTCATCGGTAAGTTGGTCATATGTTTTATTTTTTAACTCTTCATCTATGTCAACATCAAGAGGTCTAACCAAAGCCACAGCAGTCCACATTCTAGCAAATGAAGTTCGAGATGATAAATCAGCTTCCATTTCAAAATCACTATTTATTAATTCATCATATTTATAATAACTTTTTCTATCATCTGGATATTTCGAATCTGTAATGGATTCATTAGGAAGTTTGTTACCTTCAGCTACTTTTTGTCTAGCTTCAAGTTTTTTCTTAACCATTATTGGTATGTCAGCACCAAATATTCTTTTATTTATCATTTCTATAACCCTTTTGCAAATGTTGTGTCAATAGGTATCCTTAAAGATGTTCCTGGTGGAATGTTGTTTGTTTTTAAATTATTTACTCTAGCTATAAACCACCACAAGTTTGAATTACCATAAAATTGATATGCTAGAGTGTCACACCTATCACCCTCTGTTGCGATGAAGTATTGGTCTGAATCTCTTTCAGGTACTTTTTCATATATTGTTGTTGTTAAATAATTTTTTTTATTTTTGAAAGAAAGTTTAGTGTTTACATATCTACTCATTATTAGTCTCCGCTAAGTTCTTGGCCATGGTATCCATAAAATTTTGTATCCATATTTGGTGCCTCATTATGTATCACTTTATAAGTTATAGCAGCCTGAATATATTTAGGAACTTTTTTCCCATTTGCAGTTTCATAAGTTGCATTGTCTGGTATGGTGTATGACAAGCTACCTAAAAAACCAATCAGTCCACCATCAGTACCATTAGTGTTTTTACCTCTACCATATAAATCACCCATTCTTAATTTCATCAATGGTGGTTTCATTCTTGTTTTAGTTACTTTAGTTGAATCAGTCGATAATGTGGTTGATAAAAATTCATCTTTTGCATATTCAGGATAACACAATGATGTTAATTTATTCATTTTTTCATATATCCTTTGTAATTCTTTTTCTGTTTGTGCAAATAATGTTAAATTAAATGAAATCTCTCTTGTGGCTCTTTCGTAAACATAAACAGGTTCACTTCTTCCAATATAATTTGTTTCAGCCCAAGATGGTGAAACTGCTTCAGTTATACCATCCAAATACGCTCTAAAAAATATGTAAGATTTATCTCTTAAATCTTTAAAATAAAATGGCATTCCTTCTTTTTTTGATTCTACATTAAAATTAAGTGTATTTTCTTTATCAAGTCCAACTGTTTGTCCACTTTTTATATCTAATGTATTACCTTTTATCATTTTAGCTAAAGTCATTTTGTCACCAGAAGAAGTCTTTTTGACTGTACCACCTGGTGTGAAAAAATCTCCTAAATTACTTAATGAAAACAAACCATCCGAAGAACCATCATCTGTAGATTTTGTGAACGTATCGTTTATATTGTATTGTGGCCTATCACCCAAAGCATCTATTATAATATCCGTAGCTTGGTATTCACCTGTAAATCCTGAACGATGTGCAGTAAACGGACCGTGTCCAATAAGTCTAGCTATTGGTGATACAGCAGCTAAAGTTGAAAGTGGATTATATCCAGTATTAAATCTTTGAGGAACTCTAATTAATTTATCCTCTTTCCTAACTACAGTCTGTGGTATAATTAAATCAGCATTTTTTAAAGCTATATTGAGTAATCCTTTTGGTGATGTTAAATATTTACCAATTCTCAAAGTATCTGTAAGAGCCCTCGCAGGTGGAAGATTACGAGTCCCAAAGTTTATAAGTCTTCCATTTAAAAAACTTCCACCCTCCTCAGCTGGTATTTTACTTACAATATATGGTTCACCCTGACCAAATCCAACTAAATCAGTTCTTGCAAAATTAGGATTTTCATTTCTAATATTCAAACCACCACCTCTTGGTTGAAATGGATTTGAACTTCTTGGACTTGGATTAGTAACATCTATTGAAGTGTGGTCATCATTATACAATCTACCCCAAGTTTGGTTTGCAAGAATATCATTGTTTACAAAATTACCATCAGCGTTTAAAGTATTTTGAGGTGTATAATTAGTTGGAAAAGCAGACTCTGAAAATAATTCATTAATTGGTGTAGTATTAAAAGAATTTATTGGTGAACTACTGTTAAATACACTACTTGGATTAGTAGGAATAGTTGTTGGAAAATTATCATTGTTACTATTAAAATCTATCAAATTAGAATTAGGTGGATTACCACTGTATGGTTGTGGTATTTCTGGAAAAAATGCTTTTTGTAAAGTATTACTATTAGTGTTAAAATCTATCAGATTAGAATTAGGTGGATTACCACTGTATGGTTGTGGTATTGGTCCTCCCGCAGGTGCTTCAAAGAATGCTTTTTTCCCTCCACCTGTGTTAGTCCCTTGTTCTTCAAATATATGTTTTAAATTTTTAAAAGACAATTTATTTCTCCACTATGAATTTTTCGCTGCAGCGAATCCTGAATTTACTTTTTTACCTATTTGTTTTGGTTGCTCTATCATAACACTAATCAATTGGTCTAATTTTGTATTTGTCTCCATACCTTGTTTTTCTATAGCTGATGTATCATTGTTTACAACAGTTGAACCCCCACCCCTAACGGCACTTAATGATGATGCTAACATAGCTGTATCATCTTTATTTAGAACTGTTTCACCTGGATGTAACGCTTCAATACTTCCCTCTTTGACACCACCCAATGGTGTACCAGTTTCTAATCCGGCCATTGAAGCCATCATAGCTCCAACAGCTGCTGCGGCTATAGCGACAAACGCTACAGTTCCAAGTCCAAAAGTAGCAGTTGAGGCTAATGAAGCAGCATTAAAAAATCCAACAATTGCTTTTTTCATACCAAGAGCTATAGATTTAATAGAAGTTGCAAATCCTGCTTTTTCTACCATTTGACTTTTTGCTTCTGCAGCAGTTTCAGCTTCTTTTGCAGCAACTAATCCCAATGTAGCTAATGCTTTCTTTGTTGTAGCTGCAGTGGCTGCTATAGTATTTATTGTCATTGCTGCTAATGCAGTTCCAACTAATATAGTCACCCCATGAAAATTATCAAGGAATCCTAATACCGTTGCTACTATGTTTCCAAATCCCATAAATACAGGTCCAAGTGTATTTGCTAATTGTATTCCAACAGCTTTCATTTGATTTATTAATTGTGCAAATGCATCTATTGTTTTTTCAGGTACTATGTCTCCTATTTTTTGTTTATCTAATGCACCTTGTAAAGTTACCGCTTCTTTTTCTTTAGAAACCATTTTAGATAATTGTTCTACAGTTAATCCAGTAGCTTTAGCTAGTGCATTTTTCTGTAATACATTCATTTTGTCAAATTCAGCTTGACTACCAACTTGTTTTAAAATTTCTTTTTGGAATCCTTCAATGTCACCAGCTAAAGATAATTCTCGAGCTTTTTGTAAATTTAAATTTCTACCTAACATAACTGAAGCTTCTACCTCAGCGTTTAATGATGTTTGAAAATCTAACATTCCCTCAGCTGCACCAGCAATAGCAGAAAATTCTACACCAAGTTTTCTCGCTTGAATTGCAGCTCTTGTTAAACGCTCAGCTCCAGTACCTGAAAACTTAGCAAATGTTTCTGAATTTTGAGCTATATCTTTTAATACGGTATTTGGTGCAACTCCATTCGCGACAGCTAAAGATTCAGCTTGTTTTGCAAGTTCTAACGCACCTTGTTCAGTCAATCCTCCAATTTCAGTAAACAATCCAACTAATTTAGCACTATCAGCTGTAGCCATTCCAGTTGATTTTGCTAAATCACCAACTGAATCAGCTAATTCTATAGATTTATCAAATGCGATTCCAAAATTATCAGATAAAAATCGAACACTTGTTCCAGCTTCTTTTCCCTCTAATCCAATTCGTGTAAATTCAGCGGATGCACCCATCAACTCTGACCTAAATTCAGTCACACCCATAGCACCAAATTCATCACCTATTTGAGATAATTGACTACCAAAAGCTATAGCTAAAGCAACTATCGCAGTCATTGGATTCATTATAAATCCTTTTATTTTTCCACCCATACCACCAATTAAACTATCACCTTGTTTTAAAGCTTCGTTTACTGATTCATTTATTTTTTTTCTATCTTGTTCAATTTGATTTAATTGAAGAGTTCTATTTATAGCTTTTATAGCTTCTGCATCTTTTTCTGCATCTAAACCTATTAATTCTTCTTGAAGTGCTTTTTCTTGGTCTTTCAAACCTAATAAATCTAAATTTCCATTTGCTAACTCCATCGTAGAATCAGTTAAAGTTTTACTCAAATCTGATGAAATACTTTTATTTTTGTTTTCTTCATTTAATATTGCAATATTATCTTTAGCAACTGAATTTACCTTTGTTGTTAGGCCAAACATATTTTTTGAAAAACCTTGATTTTTTCTATTTAGTTGAACTAATTTATTAAGATTTTTTGCATGATTGTTATCAAGTTTATCTTTTCTTTCTTGTTCTGCTACTTGTTTTTTTTCTAATTCAAGTTGTTTTTCTTTTTTCTTTTTTATTGCTTCTTCTTTTTTCTCAGCTTTAACTATGGCATCATATTTTTTTTGTTGAGTTTTAGTTAATTCTTGATTGAGACGGACCATCTCTTTAAGGTTTTCTTTTTCCTTTTTGAGACTTTCTTCGTTAGCTTGCGCTATCCTTAATCTTTCTTTAGAAGCTTTACTAATTAATTCTTGTCTTTTTCTTTCATCAGCCATTGATTATCTCTACTTCATACTCGGAAGTTTTATTCCTAACTCTTTTGCTCTTTTTTGCATGTCACTTTGTAGGTTATCTATCTTTTTATTAATATCTTTGACTTGTTTAGCTATAGCTGGATTTTTTAGAAGTGTTTTTTCTTTTTTTACATGTTTGTAAGCTTTGAAAAATTTTCCAAGTTTATCAAAAAATCCTTCGATTAAAAGATTTTCTTTATCCATATATGATTTTTTTTCTGACATAATACTCTCCTAATTAGATGTATCTATTCATATATAAATATCAAAGATGTGAAAAATTACCTTTTAAATCTTGGATTGATTGCAGGTTTTGAAAAATTAGATTTTTGATTAGCTTTTTTTATTTCATCATTTTCTTTTTTACGAGTATTGACTAATTCTTGATAATAAAACTTTCTTAAATAAATAGGCATACTATATATGTCGGAATGTGTGAAGCCAACTCCATAGTACATTAATTGAAAAATTTGTTTATGAATTTGAGGTTTATCCTCCGGCTTTAGGCCAAAAAAACCCAACCGTCATAGGTATATCTACCTTGACGGTTTCTCCTTCTATTTCTATTTCTTGAGATAAATCAATGTCAGGAGAATTTTTTACCAATTCTTCTCTTAAAAATACTGAATCTCTAGCTAACATATTTGTAGCTGTTTGATTTATAAGTGATTGTGAATTATCACCATCTACTTCTTTGATTAAATATCTCAATCTTGTGGTTAATTCTGGTGTAACTCCAACTCCTACTTTTCTTGAAGCTTGTAAATCTTTCTCAATCATTCTTTCATCTTTTCCAGTAAGTAAACTAAATTTAATCTTCTTTTTAGAAATAGGTAGTTCACATTCAAATAAATTTTCAGTTATACTCTCATCAATGTGTTTAAAAGGACAATCAGCTAAATTAAAAGTTTGTTCTGATGTCTCACCAGTTGGTGTTGTCACTTCACATGTATATTCTGGCCCATATGCTAATATTCTAGCAGCAACCATAACTGCATTCTTATCACCTAAAATTAAGTCATCACATTTTACACCTTTTGTTAAAATTAATGAGTCTAATAACTTATCAATTACCACACCTTTTTTAATTAAATTCTGTGATGTCAATATATCCTCTTCTTTAGCCGTCATATATTTAATTTCTATTTTACCCTCTGATAAAGGTGATTCTTTTGAATATAACTTACCTTTACTTGGTAAATCAATCATTTCACTTGGAAACTTTTGTTCTTCTGACATTTTATACCTCCGTTGCTCTTCTAAACCATCCTAACCAAAATTTCTCTTGATTTGGTTTATCTATAACTATGTTTGCGAATCTTAAAACTCTGTATGCTCTTACTCTATCCAATGAGATGTTTTGAATAGCATTTAAAGTCATTGGCCCCATACCACCATCGACTTCTATTTTATTTTTGTTTTTAGAATTAGCAGCCTGTTGTAAAACCTTTACAGCTCCTCTTCTACCAAAATTAACACACATATCAAAATAAATATGTCTTAATTTTGGGGGAACTGAATCACATTTAGCAGGTTTCCAATAATCTGTATGATATATGTGTTTGGCTTGTTCTATAGTGAGATTTTTAATATCTACACTTGGATACCATCTTTTGGCTATACCATACTTGGTTTCACCACCAGCATCATCTGGATCATTTACATAACCACCTTCGTGTTCTAAAACCACTTCTATTATTTCGTCAAATGTTGTTTTCATATTAACATCCTCATTTCATATATAAATATATATAAAATAAAAAAACCCTTGATTTTTATTTCAAGGGTTCTTTCATCATATATTTAGGTTATTTAATTTATTAGAATTTAAGTACAGCGTAATCATATCTTAAAGTACAAGTGATTTCAACAGGAGTTGAATCTTCAAAAGATAAATCACCAAAGTTAGCTGATTGAATATATGCTCCAACTAATTCCCATTCTTCAACCACATCACCAACAGGCCCTACTAAGTTAAATGTAATGTCTTTTTTGTAAAAATCAGAGTATCCATCTCTACCTGTTACAGATTCGTGTGATAATCTAATCCATTCAATTACTTGTTGTGCACCACTTGGTACGATTGGGTCGTACAAAGTAATATCAATCGGACTCCATTGTGTTCTACCTTTTACATATCTTGTTACGTTCATATGTGGTAGAGCAACCTCTTCCGATTCTATTGATGGTCTATTCATACTTTTTACTAAATAAGCATTTATACCATCAATGTTCATAATATATCTATTTTTTAATTTAGGCTCCCAATTCCTAAACATCAAATCATTTGGTTCTATTAATTCTCCTACAGCCATTTAATTTCTCCTAATATATAAATTTTATTGTACTTTTATGACTTCATATATAAATATCAATAAATATAAAAAAAAGGGATTTATATTTCTATAAATCCCTTTTTCTTTAGTTATTTTGACTAACTATTACTCTGGAAAAGAAGCACCTGTAGGTTGTATTGTAAAGTCTAATACAATAAACTCAGCAGTTCTTGTAGGTTGTAAGAATAATTGTCCAACTAATTGATTTCTATCAATTGTG